>Ga0209006_10000606_pt1 | contig 33334 bp, 27 predicted proteins | sample JacPin_JW_Ref_O2_FD_188567 | JGI IMG/M metagenome (GOLD analysis project Ga0209006, IMG submission 188567) | Forest soil microbial communities from Algoma, Ontario, Canada - Jack Pine, Ontario site 1_JW_Ref_O2 (SPAdes) (version 2) | ecosystem: Environmental > Terrestrial > Soil > Boreal... | reverse complement strand
TCGCGGTCGTCATTGACAAAGGTCTCAGCGGTGAAAGAATTGCCTCCATGCGAACAATGGCTCAATAGCGAATTCGGTAGGGGCGATAAACCTGTCGAAACTGTCGTCTCGCATCCTGAACCTCCTCCCATATTGGAGGCCCGATCAACGAATTAGTGAACCTGCGCAGCAATGACGGGCGAGCGATGTCGGCGCAGGTCGCGACGTGAAGTACCATGACGCCGTAACGCGTCGAGAGCCACGCCGCCGAGACGCCGTCAAGTCAAGGCGAATGCGAAGCATTCGTCCGCAGGCTGCGCCGCTCCTTCGCTGACGCTACGGTCCCTTCGGGATGACTGCGTCTCGTCGGCGCGGCAAGTGGCCTCCATATCCATTTGGTGAGCGATGCGGCCCTTTGGCCGCAACGCTCACCAAATGGATATGGTAAGCTGAGGGCATCGACGCGCGCAGCAGTCAAGGTCGGCGAAGCCGCCCGCGAAGCGGGTCGCCTTGACGGCGAGCACGGCGATGGCAGAGCGGACGGGGCTGAGTTTAGGTTCGCGGCGACGGCTTAATGTCGCCTCAATCCGAAATTGCAGAGTGTCTGATATCGACCGCCTTTTTAAGACAGAATTGCGCTCACCAATCACCCTCGCTTAGAGGGTATATGTAGCGGCATCTGCGGGGGTAGCTGGCGGCGTAGCCGTCAAACATCCGATGAAGACCGAGTCCGGCCGCCCGGTCATCGCTCTAGGGGGGCTGGATGTTGAAGTGTCCACTTTTCTATTTTACAGAAACATTTTCTGGACATTCCAGCCTTTTCGCCGCATCCTTGGCGACCGTGCGGCGCAGTATCAAGGCGCAGCACCGCTCGGACGCGCGAGGTTGTTGCGAGCAGCCGCTCGCGCACGGGCGACGAAAAACAGCGGCGGAAGGAAATGCAGGCTAAAGCGCTGACAATGCTCGTTTCGCGGAAATTTTCGTCGCCGCCGGCGCGCCCGTACCAAGGATTTAAAGAGGATTCGGCGAGCATTTTTTTGGCAATCCAAATGTTTTTCTTGGAAAAATTTGGAATTTTTGCGCTTCGCCGGCCCGCTGCGCGGCATTCCGAGACGCGGCGGCGGCGCTTGCACAGTCCCGTCACGCGAGAGAATCTAAGTGAAACAGGGCCTATCGGCGTCTTGGCCGGGCTTGTCCCGGCCATCCACGCGGCGCCGCTGCGAGAAACATTAAAGGTTGGCATCCTCCGCACGGCGTGGATGCCCGGCACAAGGCCGGGCAGGACGCGCGGAGGTTGCCGGGACGGGAGACGCCACAATCAATTTCGTTTCCCCGGACAGCCCTGCGCGAAACTGGCGCCGCGTTTGCGGGCGCCTGCCGCCGCCTCGCAAGCCTCGAGCAAGGCTGCGGGCGTCTTTAGAGCCCAAACGATTTCGGGGCGACCCATGACGATCATGAACACTGCGGCGACGGGCTTGCTCGCCCAGAACGACTGGCTCGCGACGATCTCGCAGAACGTCGCCAATGCGAATACGACCGGCTACAAGGACGCCGAGACGGAATTTGCGGCGCTGGTCGATCAGTTGAGCGGCGGTGTCCCTTCTCCCGGCATCGGCGTCTCGACGACTTCGCTGACCATCGCCGCCCAGCAAGGGAGCGTCACGGGCACGGCGACGCCGACGGATCTGGCGATCAATGGCGCCGGCTTCTTTGTCGTCTCCAACGCCGCCGGTGATATCTACCTCACGCGAGACGGTTCTTTCGTGCCCGACGCATCAGGCAATCTCGTCAATGCCTCCGGCTATTATCTGATGGGAGAAGCCAGCCCCGGCGGCGCCGCCTCGACCGCTGGCCTGGAAAAGGTCAATGTCGACGAGGGCCCGTCGGCGCCGCAACCGACGACGGCCGGAACCCTTTCGTTCAACCTACCCTCGACGGCGAGCATCGTCCCGGCGGCCTCGGCGCCGGCGGGAGGCGGCGCGACGACGACGGACAAGACATCTCTCCTCACGTACGACAGTTCGGGAAATCCCGTCACGCTCAACGTCTATGCGACGAAGCTCGCCAATAATGCGTCCGGCCAGCCGAGCTGGGAGATCGACGTCTACAATGCGGCGGACGCCGCTTCAGGCGGCGGCTTCCCTTATTCGGCGCCGGCCCTGGCCTCGCAGACGCTCAGTTTCGATCCGACGACCGGCGCCGCGGTGGGCGCCTCCTCGGTCAGCGTTGCCATTCCCAACGGCCAGACCATGAGCCTGGACATGAGCGCAACGACGCAGCTCGCCAGCGCTTTCGCGGTCACCGGCGCAACCTCCAATGGCGGCGCGGCGAGCGCCTTTTCAAACATCAGCGTCAGCGCTTATGGCGCCTTCTCGTTCGTTTACGCCAACGGCACGACGACCACGCCTTATGTCATCCCGCTCGCCAATGTCGCGGGCCCGAACAGCCTGACCGCCATCGACGGCAACGCGTTCCAGGCCAATTCAAATTCGGGCGCGATACAACTCAACACGCCCGGCTCATCGGGGGCGGGAACCCTGCAATCTTCGTCCCTCGAAAACTCGACCGTCGATATTGCAACCGAACTGACGTCGATGATTCAGGCGCAAAGCGACTATAATTTCAATTCGCAGGTGTTTCAGACGGGCAGCGACATCGTCAAAACGCTGAACCAGTTGTGAGGGCTGGGATAGCGCTGCTTACGATCAAGGCGCGACGAAGCGGATGACGAAGACCTGTCCCGCTATGTTGGCCGCCAATTGCGGCGTGAACTGGAGCGGCAGGCACGCATCGAGCGCCTTGAAGATGGACTCGGCGAGCGCCTGAGCGTCCGAGCCATCCGCCGGCTTCACATAGTTGATCCTTGGCCTGCCGAAGATCGAACCGTCCCGCTTAAAGCTCAACTGGACGGTGATTTGATCGCCCCGATGCGGCGCTCGCCAGCAGGCCGCGATGGAAGGTCCGACTTCGGGCGGAAGGTCGACCGGGCCGCTGCGGCGTTCGTCCGTCGTTATGATGATCTGGCTCGAATAGTAGGAATAGACCAGCATCGCTCTTGCCTCGGCGCCGAGGCCGGTGAAGGCGAGCAAGGCGGCCACGGACATCAGCGCGCCATTCCAGGAGGTTCCGAACTTCAACTTTCGACATCCCATCGGGCCGTCCTGAGACGAAGTCTCGCCCGCCGTTGCGCAGGTCCGGTCCAAAGCGCCCGTCCGCCGGCTCCCGCTTCATTGGGGAGCGAAGGCAAGCATAGGCGCTGATGCGGCGCCGGACAATCCGAAGCAATTGGTGTCTCTGCGGCGAACTCAGCCCGCCTGGGTCGACGACAGCGCCGTCGCCGCGGCGGCCGCTTTGTCCATCGCCGGCGTCGCGGCCGATGCGCCGACCCGGCCCATCTGGCGGGTTCCGACGATCATGATCGCGCAGACGACATAGAAACAAGCGCCGAGCGCGTAGGTCCTGGCGATGCCGAATTCGATCGATAAGATCATGCCCAGCACCGAGGCGAACATTGAAGTGATGCCGTTGGCGCACCAAAAGAACGGCAGTAACTCCGTGTGACGGCGCCAGACGCTCAAGCCCAGCGGGAACATCATTCCCATAAAGAACGCCGGCGGCGCCAGCAGCAGCACCGAGACGATAATGCGTATCCCGGTCGCTTCCGAGCGCGCCCATGTCGCGACAAGGGGAGTCAGCAGCCCAGCCGCCGCGAGCGCGGCGAGCAGCCCAACGACGCGGGCGATGACCGCGCCAGGCGCCGGCGGGCGGGCGCCGACGGTCGCGGCGCCGATCCCGCCGAACAGCAGAATCGTGAACAGCACCACGCCAAGCGCATAGACGGGATGGCCGAGGAAGACCATCAGCCGCTGTACCTGCGACACTTCGATCAGCATGAACCCCATACCGATTGCGCTGAAATAGGCGACCGGCGTCGACAATGTCGACAGCGGTATTTTTTTGGCGAGCCGGACGAAGGGAACGACGATATAATAGCCGCAGGCGCCGAGCCCAACGACGACGAGCAACAGGGTCATCCAGATCGCTGCGTTGTAATTGCCGTCGACAGACGCATACATGGTGAAAATATCGCCCAGGCGCGCTGTGTAGAAGAAGAACGGATCATCGTCCGTCGAGGGTGCGATATTTTCCGGCAACGAAGCAAAGAACGCCGCATCCGCCTTGCCGGACAGGATCGTCGAAGTCACGGTGTCGAAGGCGACATCGGGCCCCAGCAGAATCTTGAAGCCCTGCGCAACAAATCGCGCGCGCGCCTCCTGCCATTGTGCGTCGGTGAAGGCATCGGGGCGCGTGATCACCGTCACTATGTCGCCGACATTGAGCGCGACGACATGGCGATTGAGCTCGCTCGCTGGCGCGCCCTGGCGCTCGAGCGCACTCGCTGCGATCGCGACGAGGCGATAGAACTCGCCGGTGTGGTCTGGTTTGAACCAGCGCGATACGGACAGCATGCCGCCGGGCTTCAGCGCGCGGTAGAAATCATCCCACGCCTCCACGGTATAGAGGCGGTTTTCCGTCAGCGTCAGCCCGCCCGCTGCGGTGGCGGCCCAGGTGTCGATTAGCGAAATCTGGACGAGGTCATATCGATCGGATGAATGGTTGATGTAGCTGCGCGCTTCGGCATTGACCAGCGACACGCCGGGCTGGCGATCGAGATGGCCCGAGAAGTCGGCGAATTTGTCGGTGAGGACTTCGAAAATCGCAGGATTGATCTCAATTCCGCGTATATGAGTGGCGCCGAAAACGAGCGCTGAAAGAATGTCGCGGCCGCCGCCGACGCCGACGACCGCGACGTCGGCGGTCGGCTGCGCGAGATAGGCAGCGTTGATCACGTCGTCCTTGAGATAGGCGAGCTTGCCAAGATCGCCGTCGAAGCGGGTGATGACGGTGCCGGCGCCCGCGTCAATGTCGAGATAATCCTGGTCTATCTTCGTGCGCGGCGTGTGGGCGAGGCCCCAACCGAACGGAACGCTTTCGCCATAGCCCGTCACCCGCACACGCGAATAGGTGTTCCAGCGCTCGAAGAGCGTTCCTGTCTGCGGAACCCCTCGGGCCCAGAACACGCCAATATGGCTCTTGCCGGACTCATAAAGCCCGGTATGCGCCGTCGCTGCGACGGCCAGCATCAGCGCGACGGCGCCGCTGAGCCGCAAGCTGGGGGCATCGCCGCCGCCGCGCGCCACGAGCCACCCGGCGCCGGCGGCGAAGGCGCTGATCCATAGCGTCGCGCTAACCGGATCGACCGCCAGCAACACAAAGATGACGCCGAGACATCCGAGCGCCGCCCCCGACAGGTCAGCTGCATAGAGCCACCCACCGCCAAACGGCAGGCGCGTCAGCAGGAGCGTAATGCAGACGCCGGCCTCAGTGAACGGACTGACGAAGCTGGCCGTGACGAGCGCCAGCACCGGCTTCAGATATTGCTCGGGGGCGACGAGCGGCGCGCACAGAAACATCACCATGGCGCCAACACCGCCGATCGCAAACCACGCGGCATGGCGCGCGAATTCCGAACCGACCCGTTCGGCGGCGTAGCGGACGGGTTTGCCGTAGACCTCCATCGCGCCGCGCGTAAGCCCGAGCATTGCGAGCGAAATCGCGAAGAACGCAAAATGATGATATAGCATGACGCTGAAGAAGCGGGTGATCAGGATCTGGTAGGACAGTGTCGCCGCCGCGAGAACAAAAATTGCGATGTAATAGCGGGCTCGCGTCATAGGAAATGCTGCAAACAAGATGCCGCCCCTCAATGAAAATTTGATTGGACCCGTGCGGCCCACCCGCTCTGAGCAACGCTAAGCGAAACTCCCTAAAGACCCGTTGAGGAAATCTTAAATGGTTTCACGGGTTGATTGAAAAAGAGAGGGGACCGGTCGAATCGGTCTTGCAATTCAAGATGCTGGCTGGAATAGAGGCCAGCGTTTGATGATGCCGCAGTGGTCGGATTTCCGGCCGCAGCAGCAAGGGATACGATTCTGCGGCATCGCCTGGACCGGTCGGCGACCGAAATGCGTTCTCATCGCGTCGCGGCCGAGTTCCCGATGTTCACCCTGCATGTATGCGCCTTGCGAAACGGCGATGAGTTCTGCAAGCGCCACTATGTTGTGCGGGCCAACGCACAGAGACGATGATCCACGACAGCATCCGCCACGCGCCTGGAGTGAGCTGTTGATCGTCGTTTCAGCCAGTCACGCGGCGGCGCGGCCGGCTTTCGCGCCGCGTAGCGGCGTCTCGCTCGCGTTATTTCCTCGTTTTCGAGCTGCGGGCGAGGCGAAGGTCGGCCTTGTTTTTGTACGCCACCGCCGCCTCGAGTTCGTCATAGTCGACACCGAACCTGGCGAGCGCCCGTCGGGCGTCTTCGTTGCGAAAACCGAGAAGTTCGAAGACGCTCATGTCAAGGCTTCTCGCCATCCGCTCCAAGGTCCGGAAGGTGGGATTGCCCTTGCCATGCGAGATTGCATAGAGGGTGCCTTTGGCGATGCCGGCCTTCGCGGCGACCGCCTCATAGCCCCCATTTTCCTCTTCGAACCGCTGGAGGCGGTGAGCCAGCATTTCATTGAGAATCGAATGCTCTCCGCCGCCGATTGTTTTTGCGCTGGGCACGTGTGTCTCCCGAAAATCGTCATCTGAGCTGGCGCGCGAATGTGACGCCTCGATGACGCGGTCTCAGCCAATAGTGTATCGAGATATTAATGACTAAAGGACACTTTGATGCAACGGCCGAATTCCGCTGTCAACGCCATTTTTTTGGCGTCGTCTGCAACTCGATCCGGCAACCGTCGGCTGCAAGATTTGCCTCGGTCACGACGATATCGGCGTCCGTTGGCGGACAGGCCCATGGCGCGTCGGTTGTTTGGCCGATCGGGCCTACCCTCGTAGCTGAGTTTGAAGGGTTTTCGGTGCCCAGTTAACGCGATAACGCCCGTCGGAGCGAGGCCAGGGAAGCCGGTCCAGCGAGCAACCTTTGCACGCTTTTTGCGTTGTTCCGGAAGGCGCTAGCGTTGAGAGAATGTCAAAAACTCATGCCCTGGTCCCGCAGGTTTCAGAAGCCTCTTTATCTCAACGACGGCCGCACCATCGCGACGTTGGCGGAGGCGCGTGACATAATGCTCGCGCTTTCCAGGCTTGAGCAGACCAATCCCCATTGGGCGCGCGCCGCCGAACTCCTGCTGGAAGCGGCCTATCGCAGCCGGAAGGATCCGATCCTGGATGCGGGCGCGCAATTGTCGCTGGCGTTGAAGGCGGATGGTCTGATCTGATCGCCGGCAAGCCCCGCGGCGCGCCGTCTGTTCACAAATCTGCAATTGACGGGCCCTCTGGTCACGCTGCCTCCCGTAACGATCGACCTCTAGACCGTAAGCGCATTTCGTCGGGCCTGTCGTCCGTCACGCAACAAATCCGCGACATGGTCGAACTCCCTGTCGCGTTTGATGAGGAGAAAGCTATGTCTGTGAAAACTCTGGCGAAATATACGATTGCCGCGATCAGCGGCGCTTCGATGCTTGCGCTCTCCTTGAGCCCGGCGTCCGCTTTCACGCTTTCCGCGCCGTCGCTGGAACAGCCCGTCGCCTCCGCCCAGATCGATAAGGTCTGGTGGCACGGCGGCTGGCACCATGGTTGGGGCGGCGGCTGGGGCTGGCATCATGCATGGGGCTACGGTGGCGGCTGGGGATACGGCGGCGGCTGGGGCCCCCATTGCTGGCGCGGCTATTGGGGCCATCTGCACTGCAACTATTGACGATGGCTTGGGATCGCCGCGGCGATTCCAAGGACTAACGGCATTTGGGACGGCCGCTGGAATTGTCTCCGGCGGCCGTTTCTTTTGATGTTTGCCGGCTCGAGGTCACGCAACCTGACGTCGAGGCAGATCATGTTCGGCTTTTGACTTCCTCGCTGTGCCCGCGCCTTTGCGGGCTGCGCGCTTTGATTGCACGCTCCCTCCCACAGATGTTGAAACGGCAATCTAAGTCGCAAGGATGCGGCTTCGCTATTGCGCCCGCGCAAGGTGTGAAAGGTGGAGTCTTGCGCCATGCCGCCTATCTCTATGGCAATACGGGCGGGATCGACCCGCTGGAGGGCTGACAATGCCGCATAATGGCATCCACCATGTCACGGCGATCGCGGGTCCGGCGCATCGCAATGTTGATTTCTACACGCGCACGCTCGGACTCCGCCTCGTCAAGAAGACCGTCAATTTCGACGATCCCGAGACCTATCATCTTTATTACGGCGACGAGACCGGCCAGCCCGGCACGGCGCTGACCTTCTTTCCCTGGCCGCAGGCGGCCTCTGGCCGGGTCGGCATTGGCGAGGTGCAGGAGACCGCATTGCGCGTGCCGGAAAGCGCGATCGGCTATTGGGCGCACCGTTTCGTCGAGAAGGGCGTCGCGCACCAGGCGCTGGAGAAGCGTTTCGGCGAGTCCGTGTTGCCGTTCAAGGACAGCGACGGCATGCGGCTTGCGCTGGTCGCGACGCCCGGCATCGAGAGCGAGCCGGGCTGGAGCGGTGGCGAGATTCCCGCCGAGGCGGCAATCCGTGGCTTCCACAGCGTCAGCCTGTTGCTGGAGGATTCGGCGCCGACGGGCGCCATTCTGACCGATGTATTGGGCTTCAACGAGATCGCGCGCGAAGGCTCGCTCATCCGCTACAAAGCCGGCGACACGGCGATCGGCGGCATCGTCGACCTGCACGCGGCGGGCGGCTTCCTGGCTGGCAGGCAAGGCGTGGGCTCCGTCCATCATGTCGCATTCCGCGCGGCGGACGATGCGGCGCAGGCGGCGATGGTGCGCAAACTCGCCGCAAATCACCGCATCCGCACGACCGAGCAGAAGGATCGCAATTATTTTCGCTCCGTCTATTTCCGCGAACCCGGACATGTCCTGTTCGAGATCGCGACCGACATTCCGGGTTTTGCGGCGGATGAGCCGGTCGCGACCCTCGGGCGCGAGTTGAAGTTGCCGTCGTTCCTTGAGCCGCGCCGGAAAGAAATCGAGACGGCGCTGCCTGATATCGCCTGATCGCCAGTTCGCAGTTCAGCGCTTCGTCAAGGTAAAGGACTCGTCATGAGCCAAACCCGGCCCTTATCCTATCAGCATCGCTTCGAGGCGGGTTCGGACCCAACAAAGCCGCTCATCCTTCTCCTGCATGGAACGGGCGGCGACGAGAACGACCTGCTGTCGCTCGGCCGGGCGATCGCGCCGGGCGCCGCGCTGCTATCGCCGCGCGGCAAGGAGGTCGAGCGCGGCATGGCGCGTTTTTTCCGTCGGATGTCGGAGGGCGTCTTCGATGAGGACGACATTCGCCAGCGCGCCGGCGAATTGGCGGCCTTCATCGCCGAGGCGCGCGCCGCCTATCGGCTCGGTGCGCCGATCGCCGTCGGCTATTCGAACGGCGCCAATATCGCGGCCGCCGTTCTTATGCTTCATCCCGACGCGCTCGCTGGCGCGGTGCTGATGCGCGCGATCTCGCCGTTTCGCGACGCCCCGAAAGTCGATCTCGCCGGCAAGTCGGTGCTGTTGCTTTCGGGGCAGGGCGATCCGATGGCGCCCGCCGAGAGCGCCGGACGTCTGGCGGCGACACTGACCGGGGCGGGCGCTGTCGTGCGGCGCGAATTCCTGCCGACCGGACATCAATTGTCTGAGGCGGACGCGGCGCTCGCCAGGGACTGGCTCGCGCATTTATGATTGCAGGATGGGGCGTGCGGGAACTTCTCCCGCCCAGCGGCGTTCAAGGCTGTTCGTCTGCGTGAGGCGCCTCCATGAGCACAATCGAGGATAAGGATGAGTTGGCCTTTGCGCTTTCCGCATTACCGCACGCCATCATCCGCGGGGCGACGTGATGGCGCCGCGCCCCGTCTGGAAGGGCTATCTCAGGCTCTCGCTGGTTTCCTGCGCGGTCGAACTTTCGAACGCGACTGACCATAGCGAGAAAGTGTCGTTCCGCACGCTCAACCGCAAGACCGGCAATACCGTGCGTCGGCAATATGTCGACGGCGTCTCCGGCAAGCCGGTTCCCGATTCCGACGAGGTGAAGGGCTATGAGATCGGCAAGGACGAATATCTCCTCGTCGAAGACGCCGAAATCGACGCCGTCCAGATCGAATCGTCGCATATGCTCAACATCGAGAGCTTCGTCGACCGCGCGTCGATTGCTCAGATTTATTTCGATACGCCTTATTATCTTTCGCCCGCCGACAAAGTCTCGGAAGAGGCGTTCGCGGTGCTGCGCGAGGCGATGGCGCGCAAGAAGATGGCCGGGATCGCCCGGATCGTGCTCTATCGCCGTGAGCGGCCGGCGATGATCGAGCCATTCGGCAAAGGTCTTCTGCTGACGACGCTGCGATACGACAACAATGTCCGCAAACCTGAGGGCCTCTTCGCCGATGTCGCCAAGGTCAAGATCGACGGCGAGATGATCGATCTCGCCTCGCACATCATCGACCAGCGCGAGGCGAAATTCGATCCGTCGAAATTCGAGGATCGCTACGAGAACGCGCTGCTGGCACTGATCCGCGCCAAACAGGCGGGCAGGAAGCCGCCGACCGCCCATTCGGTCGAGAGACCGTCCAATGTCGTCAATCTATTCGATGCGTTGAAGAAGAGCCTCGCCGCCGATGGCGGCAAGCAGCGCGCGGCGCCGGCGACGCGCAAGGCGGCGGCTTCGCGGACGAGGCGCCGTCCGGCCAAATCGCGCAAGTCGGCCTGAATGAGCAAGTCGGCCTGAATGAGTATTTCTGCCTGAACGAGGATTACGCGCTTGGCGGAACTCGATCTCTACCATTCAAAACGCGACTTCAGGGCGACCCGTGAACCGCGCGGCGCCAAGGTACGCCGCGGGGCGGCGTCGGACGGCGGCGTGTTCGTCATCCAGAAACACGCGGCGCGCACCCTTCATTACGACCTGCGTCTGGAGCATGACGGCGTGTTGTGGAGTTGGGCGGTGACCCGGGGGCCGAGCCTCGATCCCTCGCAAAAGCGGCTCGCCGTCCATGTCGAGGATCACCCCTACGATTATCGCAATTTCGAAGGGCTCATTCCCAAGGGACAATATGGCGGCGGCTCTGTCATCGTATGGGACGAGGGGCGATGGCTGCCGCGGGACGATCCCGCGGCCGGCATGAAAAAGGGCCATCTCTCCTTTGAATTGAAAGGCCACAAGCTCCGTGGGCTTTGGCATCTCGCCCGCCTGAAGCCGCGCGCCGGAGAGAAACGCGACAATTGGCTCCTGATGAAAGCCGATGACGAGGCGGCGCGTCCCGACGAAGACGTTCTGGAGACCGAGCCCAATTCGGTAAAATCGGGGCTCTCGGTCGAGCAGGTCGGAGCCGGCGACGACCCAGGCAAGGCGAGGCGGCAGGTCAAGGCGGCGGCGCCCAGGCGATCGACCAAGGCCGGGAACGCGGCCTTGCCCGCTTTCGTCGCGCCCGCTCTGGCCACGCTTGCCGAGCAAGCGCCCGACGGCAACGAATGGCTGCATGAGGTGAAATTCGACGGCTATCGGATCGAGGCGCGGATCGTCGGCGGTAAGGTCAAGCTGTTCACGCGAACCGGGCTCGACTGGACGGCGCGGTTCGGCAAGAACATTTCAGAAGCTCTTCTCGCCCTGCCTTGCGAGAGCGCTCTGATCGATGGTGAAATTGTCGTTCTGGCGGATAGTGGCGTCTCCTCGTTCTCGGCCTTGCAGTCGGCGCTGTCGGAAGGGCGGACGGCCAATATGGTCTATTTCGCCTTCGATCTCCTGTTCGTCGACGGCGAGGATTTGCGGGGCGAACCCTTGCTGGCGCGCAAGGAGCGCCTCGAATCCCTGCTTCGTCCGGCCGGCGACAAAGGCGCTCTGCGCTACAGCGAACATTTCCTCGAACCGGGTGAGACGATGTTGCGGCAGGCGTGCCGGATGGGTCTTGAAGGCGTCGTCTCCAAACGCGCCGGCGCGTTCTATCGCAGCGGACGCGGGCAGGATTGGATCAAATCGAAATGCACGCAGCGACAGGAATTCCTGATCGTCGGCTATGTCCCTTCGAAGGCCGCGGGGCGCGAACTCGCCTCGCTCGTGCTCGGTTATCACGATGGCGAGACACTGAAGGCGGCGGGTCGAGTCGGAACTGGATTCAACGAGAAATCCGCCGCCGATCTCATGCGCAAGCTGAAGCCGCTCAAGAACAAGACGTCTGCCTTCGAGGGCCCGGCTGCAAAGGAAAAGGGGGTCGTCTGGGTTCGCCCTGAACTCGTAGCAGAGATCGAATTTCGCGCCTGGACCGCGGACGGCATTCTGAGGCATGCGTCGTTCCAGGGCCTGCGCGAAGACAAGCCGGCGGAGGAAGTCGTGGCGGAAAAACCTTCAAAGATCGCTCCCGCGCGCTCAGCCACGCGCACAGCAAGGGCTCCGGCCGCCGCCGGCGAATCGGCCGTCAAGCTCACGCATGCCGACAAGATTCTGTGGCCGGAAGTCGGCGTCACCAAGGGCCAGCTTCTCGCTTATTACGAGGACGTCTGGCCGAAGATGCGACCCTATGTGATCGAACGCCCGCTGAGCCTGGTGCGCGCGCCCAATGGCGTGAAGGGTCAACGCTTTTTCCAGAAACACGCCTCGCCCGGGCTTCATCGTTCGATCGCGGTCGTCAAGGATTCCGCCGACGGCGAGGATCTGCTGTTCATCCGCGATTTTGATGGCCTCGCCGCACTGGTGCAACTCGGCGTCGTCGAGATTCACATCTGGGGTTGCAGGATCGATCCGATCGAGACGCCAGACCAGATCGTCTTCGACCTCGATCCCGACGAGGGGCTGCCTCTCGAAAGAATTCGCTCGGCGGCGCTCGCCATTCGCGACCGGCTAAAGGAACTGGGCCTCGAAAGCTTTCCCAAAACCTCGGGCGGCAAGGGCTTTCATATCGTCGCGCCATTGCAGCCCAAGGCCGACTGGGAGCGCGTCAAAGCCTTCGCCCATGAATTCGCCAGGGCGATGGAGCAGCAAGACGCGAAAGCCTATACCGCGACTTTGGCGAAAGCCGCGCGCAAGGGCCGCATTTTCATCGACTACTTGCGCAACGGCCGCGGCGCCACCGCGGTCGCCCCCTATTCATCGCGCGCCAATGCCCTGGCTACGGTGTCGATGCCGATCTCCTGGACCATGGTCGAGCAGGGCGTTGCGCCCGGCGATTTCGATATTCCCGGCGTTCTGTCGGCGAAGAAGGCGATCGGGAATGCCTGGGCGTCTTATGCAAAAAGCGCGCGGCCGCTAAATCTCGGCGATTGAAAGCAGCCGCTCGCCGGGTACATGGGAACGAATGAGACGCGCACGCCGTTTATAGTTCGTGAAGAGGGGCCGAGGCGCTGCGGTGCTTGACTTTGCAGGTGACATAGAAAGGGTTCTCGATACGCGGGAGACCGCGGAATCGAACGGCTTGCGCTACGTCCGCGACGATAGCCCTGGCATCAGGCGAAAGAAGGCGGGCAAGGGATTCGCTTATCTCTTGCCGAGCGGCGCCCGGCTCGCTGATCCGCGTGTTCTGCGCCGCCTGAAGTCGCTTGCAGTGCCGCCGGCCTGGACCGACGTCTGGCTTTGCCCTTCCGCCTATGGGCATGTCCAGGCGACCGGCCGCGATGCGCGAGGACGCAAGCAATATCGCTACCACGCCGCGTTCCGCGAAATGCGCGAGAGCGCCAAATTCGAGCATCTCTTCGCCTTCGCCCAAGCGCTGCCGACGATCAGGACTAGAGTCGCCGAGCATATGGCGCGGCGCGGCCTCGCCCGCGAAAAAGTGCTCGCGACCGTCGTTCATCTCTTGGAGACAACCCTGATCCGGGTCGGCAACGACGATTATGCAAAGCACAATAAAAGCTACGGGCTGACGACGCTGAAAAGCCGACATGTCGCGATCGACGGTTCGGAGATACGCTTTCGCTTCACTGGCAAAAGCGGCAAGCAATGGTCGCTGAAGCTGCGCGATCGGCGGGTGGCGAAAATCATTCGCGCCTGTCAGGAATTGCCGGGGCAAGAGCTGCTGCAATATTTCGACGAGAGCGGCAAATTGCGGGCGGTGACGTCAAGCGACGTCAATGCCTATCTGAAAGAGATCACCGGGCGAGACGTAACCGCGAAGGATTTCCGTACCTGGGCGGGCACCGTACTTGCGGCGCTTGCGTTGAAGGAATTTGAGATTTTCAACACGATCGCGGAAGCCAAACGCAATCTGCGCGCGACGATTGCGCAAGTCGCTGTGCGCCTCGGCAATACGCCGACCATTTGCCGCAAGTGCTACATACATCCCGAAGTGCTTAAGGCCTATCTTGCTGGCAAGTTGATCCTCGAGGTCGAGGAGAAAATCGAAAGCCAGCAGGCCGATGAACTCGGGCTTTTGCAGCCTGAAGAAGCCGCGCTTTTGGCGATGCTGCGCACACGACTGGGCGAGACCGTCGTCTGAAGCATCGTGCCGCTCTCGTTCGGGCCATAGAATCCGACCAATGGGCGCAGGAACGTTTTCTGTCGCCGTTTGTTTGCCAGGTAGCAGAGGAGTCGAGCGATGCCCAACACAATCATTGAACCCGACAATATCACGCCGCCCCCGCATTACCGTGAGGGAGAGCCGCCGCAGATCATCACTTCGGACACGGCTCGTCAGGGTCCCAAGGGCCGACGCGGCCTCGTGATTCTGATTGCCAGCCTTGTCACGATCGGCATCGCCTGGGCGATTATCGAGGCCGTGTTCCGCCACGCCACTTGATTCGGCGGCGGACGGTTAGTCCCACGATCCAGACGAGGTCTTTCCAGAGCGCTTCTGGTGGGGACCCCGGGTCGTCGCGCCTCGGTAGGCCCTGGGGGTAAGCCCCACGGATTTATGAAACTGACGGGTGAAAGTCGCCTGATCCGCATATCCGCATTCCAGCGCCAATTCGCTGATCGGCGCATCGCTTCGGCGCAGGCGGTCGCAGGCGCGCTCGATCCGAACGCGCGTCAGATATTGCCCGGCGGAAAGGCCGAACAGCGTGCGGATGCGCTGGTCGAATTGGAACACCGAGAGGCGCGCGCGGGCCGCAAGGTCGGGAATGCGCAGCGCGGCGTCGAGATGGTCGTCGATATAGCCAAGCGCCGACGATAGCGCGGCGACGTGCGGCCGCGGGCTTGTCGAAACCGGGACGTCGCGGGAAATGCCGGAAAGACCGACGATTTTTCCCACCGGATTAGACAGAGGCTCCTTCCAGGTCAGGCACCAGCCTTGTCGCCCGTCCGGGTAAAGGTGCAATTCCAGCCGCCCGTTTATCGAGAGCCCTTCGCTGAGGACCCGCTGGTCCTGATCGACGAAACGCCCGCCGAGCGGCGCTGGGAATATTTCCCCCGCCGTCCTTCCGATGAGATCCGCCTTTTCGGTGAGACCGCAGCGCCGAACCAGCGTGTCGTTGACGGCGACATAGCGGGCGTCGCGGTCTTTGAGGAAGAACACCGTGTCGGCGATGCGGTCAAATAATTGCTCGCCAAGAAACGGGCGGCCCAGCGCGGCGAGAAAGTCCTGGCTTCGGTCGTCTTGCAGATTCATCGATACCGATATTGTGCCGATTCTCAAATCTCCGCCAGCGTTTCGCGCAAGATCGCAAGGGCTGTTTCTGGCAAGCTTCGGGACGTCGCCGCCAGCGTCCGACCTCACAAAACAGGAACTGCCGCCATGACCTCGAACATTTTCGCCGGCACGATCCCGGCTTTGATGACCCCTTGCAAACCCGACCGCACGCCCGATTTCGGCGCGCTGGTGCGCAAGGGGCGCGAGTTGATTGCGGCGGGCATGTCGGGCGTTGTCTATTGCGGATCGATGGGCGATTGGCCTTTGCTGACCGACGAGGAGCGCATGGAAGGCGTCGAACGTCTGGTCGAGGCGGGTCTCCCAGTCATCGTCGGGACAGGCGCGCAGAATTCGACGCGCGCCGCCGCGCTCGCGGCGCACGCCAAAAGAATCGGGGCGAGGGGGCTGATGATCATCCCGCGCGTGCTGTCGCGCGGCTCCTCCGCGGCGGCGCAGCACGCCCATTTCGCCGGCATTCTCGACGCCGCGGGCGATCTGCCCTCCGTCATCTACAACAGCCCCCATTACGGCTTTGAAACCCGCGCTGAATTATTCTTCGAATTGCGGCGCCGTTACCCCCATCTCCTCGGCTTCAAAGAGTTCGGCGGCGCCGAATCGCTGAGCTACGCGGCCGAGCATATTGTCGGCCAATCGCCCGACATCACGCTGATGGTCGGCGTCGACACGCAAGTCTTTCACGGTTTCGTCAATTGTGGTGCGGGCGGCGCGATCACCGGCATCGGCAATGTGCTGCCAAAAGAAGTGCTCCATCTCGTCGCCCTTTGCGAGCGCGCCGCCAAGGGCGATGCCGAAGCGCGGCGGCGCGCGCTGGAGCTTGAGGGCGCACTGGCCGTTCTCTCGCGTTTCGACGAGGGCGCCGATCTCGTTCTCTATTTCAAACATCTCATGGTGCTGAACGGCGATCATGAATATGCTTTGCATTTCAATGAAACCGACGCGCTGAGCGCGAGCCAGAAGCGCTTCGCCGAAGCGCAATTGATGCTGTTCAAGAATTGGTATCGCGCCTGGCGTGGAACTAAGGATTAACAGCCGATGCGCGTCATCGATTCCCATACCGAGGGCGAACCCACGCGCCTTATCGTCGACGGCGGGCCGTCCCTGGGTCGGGGCTCGCTCGCCGACCGTCGCAAGCGCTTCGCCAGGGATTTCGACCATGTTCGCCGCTTTGCCGTTGCCGAGCCGCGCGGTCACGAGGCGCTTGTCGGCGCGCTTCTGTGTGAGCCGGAGGAACCAAGCTGCGCCGCCGGCCTGATTTTCTTCAACAATGTCGGTTATCTCGGCATGTGCGGACATGCGACGATTGGCGCAGCGATCACGCTTGCGCATCTCGGCCGCATCGATCCTGGCGACCATCGCTTCGACACGCCGGTCGGGATCATTTCCGTCCATCTGATAAGCAAGAACGAGGCGATGATCGAGAATGTCGAAAGCTATCGGCTTGCGAAAGCGGTCTCCGTTGAAGTTGATGGTATCGGAATCGTTACCGGCGATGTCGCCTGGGGCGGCAACTGGTTCTTCCTGACGAACGCCGCGCCATCTGCGCTGTGCGTCGATAATATTCCCGAACTGTCGCGGACGGCGCAAGCCATTCGCCGGGCGCTTGGGCAACAGGGAATCACCGGCGCCGACGGCGCGGAGGTCGACCATATCGAAATGTTCGCGCCGCCCGGCTCATCCGGATCCGACAGCCGCAATTTCGTGCTTTGCCCCGGCGGCGCCTATGACCGTTCGCCCTGCGGCACGGGAACGAGCGCGAAGCTCGCCTGCCTTGCGGCCGATGGCAAGCTACGCCCCGGCGAGCGATGGGTGCAAGAGAGCATCATCGGCAGCCGGTTCGAAGCGCGCTATCGACTGGGCGTGAACGGTGGGATTATTCCGCGCATCAGCGGGCGCGCTTTCATCTGCTGCGTCAGCGACCTTCACCGGGATGCGGCGGACCCGTTTCGCAACGGAATTGGGGCGGACTGTAGCGACCAAGCCCCGTAGTCGCATCTTGATCGTTGAATTCCGCGCCGCGTCAGTTGGCGCTGCAGCAGCGAAAAGGGGCGCCATCAAACTTTACGGAGAGGTCACCCACTCCAACCGCCGACTGGGCGCCTGTCTGTCGGCGTCGGGTGATTGCGCCAGATAGAGTTTGTTGAATCTTCCCGGCGGGGAATAATTTCGATGCGATGTCAATAGGTTGGGATTCTAAGATGAGTCGCTGGCGCGTCCTCCGGCCACTGTTCGAGACTATTCCAACGTTCGGAAGATCGAGATTGCTCAGATGGCCTGTGCGGCGGTCGCCGGATTGAGCGGCCGCGCGCTTTCTCAATTGGCCGCCTGCTTACGGCTTTCTTAAACGTTTCGCGATTAGGTCAATGCCGCTTCCCTGAATACGGGCGAGTCTCATGAATCCGCGCTATTCGCTCGTCGTGCCGATCTACAACGAAGAGGCGGTGCTGCCGATTCTGCTGCGCCGGCTCGATGCGCTTCTGGATCGGCTTGACGGCCCCGCCGAGGCGATTTTCGTCGATGACGGCTCCGGCGACTCCAGCGCCATCGTCTGCGAGGCCAAGGCGCGCGCCGACAAGCGTTATCGCTATATCCGGCTGTCGCGCAATTTCGGCCACCAGATCGCCATCACCACCGGGATGGACCGGGCGAAGGGCGATGCCATCATTGTGATGGATGCTGATCTGCAGGATCCGCCCGAAGTCGTGATCGAGATGATCGCCAAATGGAAAGAGGGATTTGAGATCGTCTATGCCGAGCGTCTGTCGCGCGAGGGCGAGGGGCGCTTCAAGCTCTGGACGGCCGATCTGTTCTATCGGCTTTTGGCGAGGCTCTCGGCAGTCGACATTCCACGCAACGTCGGCGACTTCCGCCTTGTCGATCGTAAAGTCGCCGATTGCTTCCGCGCGATGCCGGAGCGCGATCGCTTTGTGCGGGGCATGTTCGCATGGCTTGGATTCAAGCAGGCCTCGGTTCAGTTCCGCCGGCCGGCCCGCGCCGCCGGGGAGACGAAATACCCGCTTCTCAAAATGATGCGCCTGGCGGTCAACGGCGTCGTGTCGTTTTCCGATGCGCCACTGCGTCTCGCACTATGGGTCGGCATGGCGGTCTCTGTGCTCGCCATGCTCTATGGTTGTTGGGTGATCGCGATATGGGCGTCACAGGCGGATCTTGCGCGCGGCTGGAGTTCGTCGATCGTCATCACGGCCTTTCTATGCGGCGCCAATATGATGATGACGGGCATCATGGGCCTCTATGTCGGGCGCATCTATGCCGAGGTGAAGGGGCGCCCGCTCTATGTCATCGACCGGGCGGTCGGGTTCGAAAACGAGGCGCAGGAGACGATCAAATTGCCGGACGCCCCGCTTGCGCATAGGGCGCGGCGGTCGTAGGGGCCGCGCCGTTATGGCGGTCGCTGGCGGCTTGACCCCCGCCGGGCGGGCGCGCCAGTGTGACGCCAGCCCGACGGAATAATGGAAACAGCGCCGAGCCCGGCCAGTCCTCAATACCGATAATGATCCGCCTTGAACGGTCCCGCCGCGGGGACGCCGAGATAGGCTGATTGCTGTTCGGTGAGCTTGGTCAATTTGACGCCGATCTTTTCGAGATGCAGCGCGGCGACCTTTTCGTCGAGGTGTTTGGGCAGTGTATAGACCTTCTTTTCGTAATGGCCCTGGCGTGTCCACAGCTCGATCTGGGCGAGCGTCTGGTTGGTGAAAGAGGCCGACATCACGAAGGAAGGATGCCCGGTGGCGTTGCCCAGATTGACGAGCCGGCCTTCAGACAGCAGCAGGATTTTCTTACCATTTGGAAATTCGATTTCGTCGACCTGCGGCTTGATGTTGTTCCACTTGTAGTTGCGCAAGGCGCCGACCTGAATCTCCGAATCGAAATGGCCGATGTTGCAGACGATGGCGCGATCGTGCATCGCGCGCATATGGTCGAGCGTGATGACGTCGACATTGCCGGTCGCGGTGACGAAAATGTCGGCGCGCGGCGCCGCTTCGTCCATGGTGATGACCTCATAGCCCTCCATCGCCGCCTGCAGCGCGCAGATCGGATCGACCTCGGAGACCATCACACGGCAACCGGCGTTGCGCAGCGACGCCGCCGAACCCTTGCCTACATCGCCAAAACCGGCGACCATCGCCACCTTGCCGGCCATCATCACATCGGTGCCGCGGCGGATGCCGTCGACCAGGGATTCGCGGCAGCCGTAAAGATTGTCGAACTTCGACTTGGTGACGCTGTCGTTGACGTTGATCGCCGGCCACAACAGCTTGCCTTCCTTGGCCATCACATAAAGTCGATGGACGCCGGTGGTCGTCTCCTCGGTCACGCCTTTGACGGCGGCGGCGTTGCGGCCATACCAGCCCGGATGCGACTTGAGACGCTTCTTGATCGAGGCGAACAACACCTCTTCTTCCTCGTTGCCGGGCTTGTCGAGGAAGGCGGCATCGCCCTGTTCGGCGCGGTGGCCGAGGTGAATCAGCGCGGTCGCGTCGCCGCCGTCGTCAAGGATCATGTTGGGCTGGCCGCCGTCAGCCCATTCGAAGATGCGGTGGGTATAGTCCCAATAGTCGACGAGGCTCTCGCCCTTGACGGCGAAGACCGGCGTGCCCGCCGCGGCGATCGCGGCGGCGGCGTGATCCTGTGTCGAATAGATGTTGCAGGAGGCCCAGCGGACGTCGGCGCCGAGCGCTTTCAGCGTCTCGATCAGCACCGCGGTCTGGATCGTCATATGGAGGGAGCCCGCGACGCGCGCGCCCTTCAGGGGCTGGGCGAGCGCATATTCGGCGCGCGTCGCCATCAATCCGGGCATTTCGGTCTCGGCTATGGCGATTTCCTTACGCCCCCAGCCGGCCAAATTAAGGTCCGCGACAACGAAATCGTTCATTTTCTCACTCATTTTCCAAAACCCCGTATTTGCCTTCCGCGCTCCATAGCAAGCCTCGCGCGAGCAGGCAATAAAGATATAAACAAATGTTTATATGGAGAGGGGAAAGCCAAACTTGGGACACGGATTGGTTGGGAAGGCAATCGCAATTTGGGTCATTGTCGCCCGCGGCCGCGCGCCGCCGGGTCGAGCCCCTGGCGTCGAGACGAGGGTTGATTAACCGCTACCGGCTTTGACAGTAAATCGGTCCTTGCGCCGCATCGCGGTTTGCCTGCAAACTGTGCTACAAGCAAGAAACGAGCCGCGCGGTCCTTGCGCAAGTTTGTCCTGTCGAATGCGAGTTTGTAATCATAATGGCTTTGTCTGCGAAACTCGTCATGCGTCAGGGCCAGGCAATGGTGATGACGCCGCAGCTCCTGCAGGCGATCAAACTGTTGCAATTGCCCAATATCGAGCTCGCCGCCTATATCGAGAACGAGCTTGAGCGCAATCCCCTTCTGGAGCGCGCTGACGACTTCAGTCCTTCGGAGCCGGCAAGCGAGCCGGCAGCACTCTTCGAAGGACCTGCTCCTCCCGAAGGCGAGGCCGACTGGGCCTCGCAGGAGCTTGAAACTGACACATCGGCCCTTGCCCAAAATCTCGGCACTGAACTCGATAACGCCTTCGAAGCCGATCACGCGCCGGCGCCGGCCGAATTTTGCGCGGCGCCCGAGGGCCACGGCCTCTCCGCGACATCCTGGAGTGGCGTTTCCGGCGGCGCGCCTGATGGACTCGCCCCTAATCTCGAAGCCTATGCGGCGGCGGAAGTCAGCCTCGGCGATCATCTGGCGCGCCAGGCGGCGATCGTCCTGACTAATCCGGCCGACGTGATGATCGGGCGCGCGCTGATCGACGCGCTCGACGAGGCCGGCTATCTCACGGGCGCGCTCGACGAGCTCGCCGACCGCCTCGGCGCCCCGCCGGCGCGGGTCGAATCGGTGCTGGCGCGACTCCAGCAGCTCGAGCCGACCGGCGTTTTCGCCCGCAATCTTGCCGAATGCCTGTCGCTGCAATTGATCGAGCGCGACCGGTTCGACCCGGCGATGCAGGCGCTGATCGCCAACCTGCCGCTGCTCGCCAAGCGCGATCATTCCGCGCTGCGCCGGCTATGCGGCGTCGACGACGAAGACCTCGCCGACATGATCGCCGAAATCCGCCGCCTCGAACCCAAGCCAGGCCGCGCTTTCGGCGCGCCGCCGGAGCAATTGGCGACCGCCGACGTATTCGTTTCGCTGGCGCCCGACAATTCCTGGCGCATCGAGCTCAATAGCGAGGCGTTGCCGCGGGTGCTCGTCAACGAGACCTATGCCGCCACCATCAAGCGCGGCCGCTCCAGCGAAGCCGATCGTCTGTTCCTGGCGACCAATCTGCAGAACGCCAATTGGCTGACCAAGAGCCTGGAGCAGCGCGCGCGCACGATTTTGAAAGTGGCGGCGGAAATCGTGCGCCGGCAGGACGGTTTCTTCATCGCCGGCGTCGTCGGCCTGCGCCCGCTCAATCTGAAGACCGTCGCCGACGCGATCGGCATGCACGAATCGACGGTCTCGCGCGTCACTTCCAACAAATATATCCACACGCCGCGCGGCCTGTTCGAGATGAAATATTTCTTCTCGACCTCGATCGCCTCGAATGGCGTCGGCGAAGCCCATTCGGCCGAATCGGTGCGCTTCAAGATCAAGCAGATGATCGACGCCGAGGACCCTGAGGACGTGCTGTCGGACGATGTGATCGTCGCCCGCCTGAAGGTCGCCGACATCGTCATCGCGCGCCGCACGGTGGCCAAATATCGCGACAGTCTGCGCATTCCCTCCTCAGTCGACCGGCGACGCGCGAAAATGGCGCCGCCGGTTGTCGGCAGCTCATTCAAAAATTCTTTATCATTATGATTTTCCTGCATATTTCTTGGTTTTAGACAGGGCCGTCGCCGCGCCTCATTGACATCGGCGCGCCAGACTCCTAACCGTATGGACGCCGCCGGCTTTGCGTCGCGGCATAAGTCGTCAGGGCATTTTCGGACGAATTCGATCGGGGTTCGCGGAATGGAAATGCGGCGCTCCAGCCATCCGGAGACAGCCCGGCGCATCGCGCCGGCCAGGCGCGAAGCAGGCTCCAACCTCCAGACAATTCTTCCAACCTCCAGTCAATTCTAAAGAGGCGTGATCACGAATGACCTTGCGCGTTTCGGGCAAAAATCTCGCGATCGGCGAATCCTTGCGTCAGCATGTGCTCGACAAGGTCGCCGCGGTGATGGGCCGCTATTTCGACGGCCAGGTCACCGGCCATGTCGTGATCTCGCCGGAAGGTTCGTGGTATCGTTCCGATTGCTCGCTGCACCTCAGTTCCGGCATGAATCTGCAGGCCGAGGGCAAGGCGCAGGAGCCCTACGCCAGTTTTGACCAGGCCGCCGACCGTATCGAGCGCCGGTTGCGGCGTTACAACAAACGCCTTAAAGAGCGCCACGCGCCGCTCAACGGGGGCGTCGAGCCGGGCGATGCGGCGCGCCCGACCATCGCCAATTATCTGATCGAGGCGCCTGACGAAGAGGCGGAAGAAGTCCAGGATTTCAGCCCAGTCATCGTCGCGGAAGGATCTGCCTTGCTCAAAAGCCTTTCTGTCGCCTCGGCGGTCGCCGAGCTGGACCTGACCGGCGCGCCGGTCGTGGTTTTCCAGCACGCCGGCAGCGCCAGGCTGAATGTCGTCTACCGCAGGGGCGACGGCGCGATCGGCTGGATCGACCCCCAGTGAGCGGCGCGGCGCCAAACATGCACAGAGTGGCGAATATCCCGAGAGTGGCGTCTCTCCCTGGGGATCGCGGCGCTCATCGAGGATCAACCAAGAGAGTTTTATGCCTCTGAACGATATTCTCACCCCGGACGCGGTGCTGGCGTCGCTGCGGGTCAACGGCAAGAAACAGGCCCTCCAGGAAATGAGCGAGCGGGCGGCTGTGGTCTCGGGCCTGCCCGCCCGCGAGATTTTCGATTCGCTTCTGCAGCGCGAGCGCCTCGGCTCGACCGGGGTCGGCGACGGCATCGCCATCCCCCATGGCAAGCTTGCCAAATGCGGGCGCATTTTCGGCGTGTTCGGCCGGCTCGAGCGGCCGATCGATTTTGACGCGCTCGACGGCCTGCCGGTCGATATGATTTTCCTGCTGATCGCGCCCGAGAACGCCGGCGCCGACCATCTGAAGGCCCTGGCGCTGATCTCGCGCGTGCTGCGCAGCCCCGGCCTGCCCGCCAAGCTGCGCGCGACGCGCGACCCTTCCGCGATCTTCTCGCTGCTGACGCTGACGCCGACCTCCCACGCCGCCTGAAGCCCAAGGTATCCGAAGTCCCATGAAAGCGCGCGTGATCGTCACATTGAAGGGCGGCGTCCTTGATCCCCAGGGCAAGGCGATCGAAGGCGCGCTGAAGTCGCTCGGCGTCCAGGGCATCGCCGCCGTGCGCCAGGGCAAGGTCTTCGACATCGAGATCGAGGCCGGCGACCGCGAGGCGGCCCGCGCCGGCCTGAACGCCGCCTGCGAGAAGCTGCTCGCCAATATGATCGTCGAGAATTATTCGGTGGAGATCGCTTAAAAGCCCATGCGCGCCGCCGTCATCCTGTTCCCCGGCTCCAACCGCGAAGGCGATGTCGCCCGCGCCCTGCATCAGGCGAGCGGCGTCAGGCCGCCGATCCTGCGCCACGATGAAACCACGCTGCCCGCCGGCACCGACCTTGTCGTGTTGCCCGGCGGCTTCGCCTATGGCGATTATCTGCGCTGCGGCGCCATCGCCGCCCGCGCTCCCATCATGGCCGCCGTGCGCGCCCATGTCCGCCGCGGCGGCCTCGCGCTCGGCGTCTGCAACGGTTTCCAGATCCTCTGCGAAGCCGGCCTGCTGCCCGGCGTGCTGATGCGCAACGCCGATCTGCGCTTCATCTGCCGGATGCAGCATCTGCGCGTCGAGAACAATAGAACCCGTTTCTCCAGCGCCTACGCCCCCGGCCAGATCGTCAAGGTCGCCATCGCCCATGGCGAGGGCAATTATGTCGCCGACGCCGCGACCGTTGAGCGGCTGGAAGGCGAGGGCCGCGTCGCCTTCCGCTACTGCGACCCCACCGGCCTCGTCGGCGGCCCCGCCAACCCCAACGGCTCGATGCGCGACATCGCGGGCGTCTACAACGAAAGCTTCAACGTCCTCGGCCTGATGCCGCATCCGGAAAACCTGATCGACCCGCTGGTCGGCGGGACGGATGGGCGCGGGATGTTCGAGAGCCTGACGGCGGCTTGAGGGGCGGGGGGCCGCTGCGCGATTTGAGCGGCGGGTGGGGGATATCAAGAGCTTGGCATGCGGATTTGTCTCGCGCTGGCGGGGGCTGTCCGGGGAACGGAATTCGGTCACAGCACTCCGCCTTTTGCAAACCCAGCACGTCATGCCCGGCCTTGTGCCGGGCATCCACGCCCAGAAGCCATCGTGAACTTCAAGCGTTGTTTGCCGCGGCGCCGCGTGGATGGCCGGGACAAGCCCGGCCATGACGTGGAGGGCGGTGCACAACCTAATTACGTCTCCGACTCTGCAACTTTTTCGTTTTACCCGGGCTGCCCTATCGCTCCGGCAGGCAGTGGCGCCGCGTCTCGGCCAAATGCCACGCCGTGCGCCAGCGGGCCGCAAACGTCCAAATTTTTTCCAAGGAAAACATTTGGTTTGACGAAAAATACCTAGCCGAATCCCTGTTAAGTCCTTGATTTGATCGCGTCGGCGGCGACGAAAATTTCCGCGAAACCAGCATTATCAGCCCTTTAACCCCCATTTTCCTTCCGCGACGCTGTTTTTTCTTCGCCTTTGAGCGCGAGCGCTAAGGTTGCCGCAGCCCCACGAAACGGCACGCCGCGCTCCGTCTTGGCGCAGCGCGATCCAACGCTCGCCGAGGATGCGGCGGGAAGTTCAAGATGTCCAGAAAATGTTTCTATAAAACAGAATGATTGAGAAATCGCTAAGCAATTTCTGATACATACGCCACCGCTTCAAAACACCAGTCTCACTCTCAGTCCCTAAAGAGGCCTTCGTCCACGCCTGGCCGAACGAGGATGGTGAGGACGGCGTGAAATGGGGATTTAGATTCATTTCACTTTTTGTGAGTGAACGCTAAGCGGGCTATGCCGTGCAGCGCTGCGCGAACGCGATCGACCGTCCGCTGGGCGCCCTAATTCATCGCCGCGATCGCCCATCGGCTCGGCCCCGCGATTGCGCCGCGCAAGGCCGGACGAAATCCGGGGCGCGAAAGCGGGACGTGAAGGGTGTCCTGGGGAAAGATGCACCTGTCACCGTAATTCCCGTTTCATTTTAACTTCTTCGCCAACTGTTTAATGCTAACCCCGTACAACTCTGCCTTACTGGAGTCTATCATCGTTTCGTCGAAAGTATACGGATAATTGATATCCGGTACCCTATTTATAATCTCTTTCTGCAGAGGAATATAACTATAAGAAAACTTAGCCTTGAACTTCTCGCTCACTTCGTTGTCAAGCATTTCTTCTTGATCGGCCTTCTCTGAAGAACTGAGCGACTTATCATCATATATCTTGTAACCTCGTTGTTTAAACGAATCGACAAAATCATCGATTTCCTGAGCCATTTTATAAGCGCTTCTTCTGAGCGATTCGTTACTATCTATCGAGTAATCATGAGTAGTTTCCTTTTCCGTGGAGGTCGCTGGTTGCGTCGTCGTTGGTGCTTGCAGAAGCGTGGCAGGCGTACCTTGAACCTCGATCGTTGGCGGGTAAAAAAGGCCTCGCGCGACCGCTCCAAATACCAAGACTCCTACGATTGAAACTGCGCCTATCAAGTAAGTCGTCATTTTCCGCGAAAATGTGTCATTGCCTATTAGCGCCCAGATAACAATTCCCACCACAGACAGATCGACCGTTAGCAGCCCCGTGACCCTAATTATCTCGGTCGGGAATGTGCCCATATAACCGCCGGCCCCGATACCGAGAATGGTGCAAAGGACCGCAAGCGCGTTGGCGCTTCTGGTTCTCGGTAAATGAGCGACCGCACCGGGCGAAGGCGCTTCCAGCTCCTTTCCTTCAATTTCAGCGAGAGGTGGCACAACGGGCGTGGATGCCGGCTGCGGTGGGTCGCTAGGCTCTGTTTTATTGGACATCGGCGCGATCCTGACTCCGCGCGCGATTCCGCGCAACGTGAGTCAGAACCATAATGTGGATTAAGAGCGCCTAGCGCCGCCCCGATCACTCACCGACTCCTTTCGGAATCAGACGGTGCGGCGGTGATCTCTGAGTGCGGACCGCTGCGCCAGAATACCGCAGAATTCACCCATCACGTTCTCGGCTTTCGGCGGTGTTGGCGCTTTAATAGTGATCTTCCTCATCCTTTATTCTGCCAGCGAGGTGGTATTACGGCGGCACTTTACTTACACCTCTTTAATCCCCCACTTCCGCGCGCGCATGGCCGGAGACGAAGCAGAACGACAGCGCCCCCGCCGCCCCGCGCTGCCATCGCCGTGCTTGCCGTCAGGTCCAGGCGAATGCGAAGCATTCGTCCGTGCGACCCGCTTCGCCGGCCTTGACCGCCGCGCCCGCCGATGGCCGTTTGCCTTCATATCCTTATGGTGAGCGATCGCGGCCGTTTGGCCGCATCGCGCACCAAAAGGATATGAAGGCCACTTCGCCGCGCCGACGAGACGCAGTCATCCCGAAGGGACCGCAGCGTAGCGGAGGAGCGGCGCAGCCGCTTGACGGCGTCTCGGCGGCGTGGCCCTCGACGCGAGGAACGCAGCCACGACGGTGTTGTCGGCGCGGCGGTGAGCGTAGCGACGAAACCATCCCGACGTGGCTGACGTAGCCCAGTCTGGATGGCTTCGTCGCTACGCTCCCTCGCCATGACGGCGAAGCTTGCTCGGGTCGACGTCCGTCCACCACCCCCGCCCTGCCATCGCCGTGCTCGCCGTCAAGTCCAGGCGAATGCGAAGCATTCGTGCGTGCGACCCACTTCGCCGCGCCGGCGAGGCGCAGTCATCCCGAAGGGACCGAAACGAAGTGGAGGAGCGGCGCAGCCTTCGGACGAATGCTTCGCATTCGCCTTGACTTGACGGCGGCTCGGCGGCGTGGCCCTCGACGCGCGGAATTGTGCAACCGCGCTCTTCCTCGACTTCTACGATTGCGCAATTCCAGACTGCTCGAACGTACTCATGCTCAATTCTGAACAAGCGCCGTTCAAATTGGTCGCTTCAAAAGCCCCGCCAGCCTCCATACGGTGAGAGGCAGGAAGCCATAGCCGCCCATTGCCTCGACCCGACGGCGACGTCTTGCACCAAGCGTTAACCGGTTATGAATAACTATCGCTCTTGCAACGAAGAGAAGAAATAATTTGATACAAATAACCGGGAGGAGCGGTCATGGAGGGAATCGTTTTTATTCCTGGAATTTTTGGCAGCGAACTAAATTATAATAATAATAATGGTTCGTCAGAAATCTGGCCTCCAGGACTATTCGATCTCGGAGGCTATACACAAATAAGCGAATTAAGCGACCCGACTCAGGTCAGCGTCGGCGATATCATCGACTATATCGGCCTGCCGATTTTTCCAGTCTACAGCACTATACAGAGCGACCTCACAGATATTTGTAATAAAATCAACAGCTCCAACAGTGGCCCTTATCTGGCCGTCCCCTATGACTGGCGCGCCGATTTATTCACTGCCGCGCGCTATCTTGAGCAGCAAGTGACGCAATGGGCGGCCGGCTCGGGACTGACCAGCATCACATTCTTCGCTCATTCGATGGGCGGCCTGGTGGTGCGTCTTTTGCTCGAAAGCGTCATTCCCGCCATGGCGCCGGCGCAAAGGCCGGCATGGGTCTCCATAACCCAGCGCGCCGTGTTCGCTTGTACTCCCCATCTTGGCGCTCCCGAGGCATTGGCGCTCGCGCTCGGGCTCGCGGGCGACGAGACGCTGACGCCGGCTCAATGCAAACAGCTCTCGGGAAATCCCGCCTTTCCCGCCGCGTACGAATTGCTGCCGTCGCCCGCTCGCAATCTGCTATTCGATACGACAACCGGCGCCTGGATACCCTATGACCGCAACGACGTTGTTGCGCAGCTCGGCCTTTCCGCCCCCAATATTGCCGCCAGCAACCTGGTGCGTGGCGGATTGAACGTCGCAACGAGAATTCCTGCCGGCATAGAGTATTTCTTCATGTACGGGACCGGGCTGGAGACTGACGAGTCCATCGACGTCAATGGCCTGACCACATCCGGCGCGACCATCGTACAACAGGACGACGGCGATGGCACTGTCCCTACCTGGAGCATTTCCGAAGCGGCCAACCAGGCCTCTCCGCCAATCCCGACCTGGAGCGGACCGGGCGAGCACCTCCAGCTTCTAAGCACGGACGCATTCCGGCAGGAGCTCTATCGCTATTTCGGGCTCGGAACCTCGGCGCCCATGCTTAGGTCCGCCGTTGAGACGCCTGCGGCGGGAATTTCCGTGCATTGCAATAAACACCAGTATGCGCCTGGCGCGTCGGTGCACATTTTGCTGATTCCCGATGCGCCCACTGAAACGCTTTCGGGAACGCTGCAAATAAGACGCGTCGTCGCCGTCAAGGGAGCGGAGGAAAAGTGGACCTACAATATTTCGAATGCGCCCGTCGGCGCCAAGACGATCAAAATCGAGGGCGGCCCCGTCAAGACCCATTCCGTGCACATGACTGCGCCTGAAATACCAGGCGCGTATCAGCTGGCGTTCGCGGGCGACGGCGCTACGCATCTTTCGGTTGAAAACGGCGGCGGCTGGTTCTTCGTGAGCAACGATAAGGAGCTCCCCAGTCGCGGGCTGATACGCAGACCAAAACCCTGACGGCCGGCGCGGAGCGAAAGCCCGCAGCTCGGCAGGCGTGTCGCCATGGTCCGACTCCGGCTCGCCGTCGTTGGTGAACCCACCGCCGCCACATCAGCCAGACGCCCCATCATATCGGCGAGCCGTCATAAGGCTCATCCGCAATCTCGGGAATCTCAGGCAATGCGGCCTCGTCGCTGATCGCCACCGGCGCGATCAGAGTTGCGTCATCATCCCCAACGCTGGATTTGTTGACCCGCGGCGAAACCGGATGTTCGCGCAGCAGATCCTCGGGCGCCGGTCGCAGCGCTTCCGGCCCGGCCGATCCTGACAGCCAGCCGTCAAAATCGCGCTCGTCGAGCACCGCCGGCATTCGGTTGTGATAGCGGCCCATCCAATTGCTGGAGCCGATGGTGACGATCGAGCACGACAGAATGTCTTCGCCGGTTTTCAGGTCCTTCCACCGATCCCAAAGGCCCGCGAAGCCCAGAATCTGTCCGTCGGCTCTCGTGAAATAGTGCGGCTGGCGATCGGTCTTGGGGCCTGTCCATTCATAAAAGCCGCTCGCGGGGATGATGCAACGCCGCTTCCGGAACGAGGCGCGGAACATCGGTTTGGAAGCAACCTCCTCTCCGCGCGCGTTGAAGGTCGCGCCGACCTTATTGGCCTCCTGCTTCCACCATTCGGGGATGAGGCCCCATCGCATCGGGATCAGTTCGCGCCCCTTGCCGCGATCGACGACGACATCGATCATCGTCGTCGGCGCGATATTGTATCGCGGCCGCAGGTTCGGCGCCGCCGACGGAAGCAGGACGTTCAAAAACGAATGAACCTCTGCCCAGCTATAGCATTGGGTGAATCGTCCGCACATGCACGGGGCCCTGGCTCCCTTAGAGCGCTTAACAAACACGATCGGCGGTCGAGGCGCAAACCGTTGCTGGCGCAAGCGACGCAACCGTCGCGCCGCCATCGGCGTGCGAAGCTGTAAAGGCGACCCGCTTCGCGGGCGACTTCGCCGGCGTTGACAGCTTCGAACGCCGATGGCCGTCGGCAGCGACTCGACGGCGTAGCCCCGAGGCGGCCGATGGAACATATCCCCGCGCGGCGAGTTGCACATGGCCAGGGCGCTTTGCTTCACGTCGGAACCGCTTCATCGTCATGACAGGCGAACGGCTTCGATTGAAATGATCACGCTCCACCGTCAGGCGCCCAAATGCCAAATTCCGACCAGGCCCAATCCTTTACCGAACCGGAGCGCTATCGCCTGCTGATCGAGGCGATCACCGATTACGCGATCTACATGCTCGATCCCGACGGCTTCATCACAAGTTGGAATCCGGGGGCGCAGCGCTTCAAGGGCTATTCGGCGCAGGAAATCATTGGCCAGCACTTCTCTCGGTTTTACACCGTGGAAGATCGCGCGGCCGAACTGCCGGCGCGCGCGCTGGAGCAGGCGCGGACCAAAGGCCAGTTCGAGGCCGAGGGTTGGCGCGTGCGCAAGGACGGCTCACGTTTCTGGGCCCATGTCGTCATCGATCCGATCCGCGATCCCGATGGCGATTTGCTCGGCTTCGCCAAGGTCACCCGCGATATGACGCAGCGGAAGGCGGCCGAAGAAGCGCTGAGGCAAAGCGACGAGCAGTTCCGGTTGCTGGTGCAGGGCGTCACCGATTACGCGATCTTTATGCTCGATCCGCAGGGCCGCGTCACCAATTGGAATATCGGCGCGCAACGAATCAAGGGCTATCTCCCGGACGAGATCGTCGGCTCTCACTTCTCGCGCTTCTACACGGAAGAGGATCTGAAAGCGGGCGAGCCGGGCAAGGCGCTCGAGGCCGCGAGGAGCGAGGGCCGGTTTGAAAAGGAAGGTTGGCGCGTCCGCAAGGACGGCTCACGCTTCTGGGCGCATGTCGTGATCGACGCCATTCGCAGCCAGGAAGGCGGCCTCGTCGGCTTCGCCAAGATCACGCGCGACGTCACCGAACGAAAAAAGAGCCGGGAACAACTCGATCAGGTACGCGAGATTGCTTTTCAGGCGCAGAAAATGGACGCCATCGGCCAATTGACCGGCGGCATCGCGCATGACTTCAACAATCTTCTGATGGCGGTGCTGAGCAGCCTGGAACTGATCCGCAAGCGTGTTCCCGATGATCCCAAAATTCTGAGGCTGCTTGAAAACGCCGTTCAGGGCACGCAGCGCGGGGCGACGCTGACCAAGCGCCTGTTGGCCTTCGCGCGCCGTCAGGAACTCAAGCAGGAAGCGGTGGCGATTCCGGACATGGTCCGCGGAATGACGGATTTGCTGGGGCGGTCGCTGGGATCCTCGGTCGAAATCGAAACCCGTTTTCCCCTTGTCAGCAGGCCGGTATGGGCGGACGCCAACCAGTTGGAAATGGTGCTGCTCAATCTCGTCGTCAATGCGCGCGACGCCATGCCCGACGGCGGAAGAGTCATCATTTCGATGCGGGAAACCAGGGTGCCGAAAGGCGATTCCGGGGTTTTGAAGCCGGGACCTTACATCTGCCTCGCGGTGAGCGACAACGGCTCCGGGATGGATGAGCAAACCCTGCGGCGGGCGACCGAGCCGTTTTTCACCACCAAAGGGGTGGGTAAGGGCACGGGACTCGGATTGTCCATGGTGCATGGCCTGGCCGAGCAACTCGGGGGCACCTTCACTCTGAAAAGCCGACAGGGCGAAGGAACGACGGCCGAACTCTGGCTCCCCGTGGCGACGGGGCAGGCCCCAGCCGAAGGGATTGAAGTGGCGCCGCGCAAAACCGCCGAATATCGGGAGTCGCTGACGATCCTGGTGGTGGACGACGATTCTCTCGTCCTGACCAACACAGTCGCGATGATCGAGGACCTTGGCCATATCGCCCTTGCCGCCGATTCGGGCGCCGAAGCGCTCGCTCTGCTCAGGCGCGACGACAGGGTCGATCTCGTCCTCACCGATCAGGTGATGCCGCAGATGAGCGGCCTGCAACTGGCCGACGCCATCAAGGCGGAATGGCCGGATCTGCCGGTCATTGTCGCCACCGGTTACGCCGATTTGCCGCCGGGGGGCGGCATCGACTTTCCAAAATTATCCAAGCCCTACACTCAGGCGCAGCTTGCGCATGGGATCGTCGGCTACGCTCCAAGAAGACATAAGGTTCGTCGCGTTCTGCATTTTCGCGGCGGCGCTGGGGGACGCATGGACAGGCGCAAGGATGGAAGACGACATCCCTGACGCGCATCGATCCCCGACGCCATTCGCTCCAAGACGAAATTCGCCGAAATCGGGAACCAACAGCCGCGCCCGCCGTTGTCGCTGGGCACGAGGCCAAGGGGCATCCCATGAGAAACGCATCCTCGAGGAATGTTGGGCGAAGCCAGACGGCGGCGCGCGCGCTTGAAGCGCCAGCCGAGGCCAATATGATGTTCAACCTGTTGATGAACGCGGGCATCGCCGCCGCCGCGATATCGCTGTGCAGCCTGCTCGTCTATCTCGCGCCGTAATCTTGGACAGGCCGGGCGTCATCGCCAACATCACTGCGCGCGCCGAAACGTCCGGGGCATGCCGACATGCGGCGTGACGGAAGGGCCGACGAACATTCCGTCCTCCCGGAACAGGACGAGACGCCCCGAGCGATCCTCCGGTAGCCACTTGCCGACCAGCGCGCCTTGCGATCCTCAGCGCTCGACGCCGAGCATGACAGAGCGCAAGCGCCAGCACCGCCGCAAAAGCGCGAAGACCGGGAACCTGTCACACATCGCCCTCGAAATTGGATGACGCGGCGAGCGTTGGCGCCAAAGCCGATGATGCGCTAACATTCGAATCGGAGCACATAACGGGAGGCGCCCGCAAGAGCGTGAACGTTTGGGGGCGGTCTCATTTACAGTCCGCGCAAGACGGGCGACGGGGGAGTCATCGATGCTGAAATTTTCGTTTCCGACATCCTCCGCCATCCCGCGCGCGATGGCGGCCTGCGGCCTCGGCCTCGTTGTCGGCTGCCTGCCTTTGGCGG
>Ga0209006_10000605_pt1 | contig 33334 bp, 32 predicted proteins | sample JacPin_JW_Ref_O2_FD_188567 | JGI IMG/M metagenome (GOLD analysis project Ga0209006, IMG submission 188567) | Forest soil microbial communities from Algoma, Ontario, Canada - Jack Pine, Ontario site 1_JW_Ref_O2 (SPAdes) (version 2) | ecosystem: Environmental > Terrestrial > Soil > Boreal... | reverse complement strand
TCGCCGTTGCCCTACTTCGCCATGTTGGTGAAGCGCGCGTAGTGCAGTTGGTGGGCGACCGTGACCGTCCTCGTCTGACCGTTCCGATGCTTGGCAATGATCAAGTCGGCCTCGCCCAGCCGTTCCTCGTTGTCTTGATCGAACAGATCCGGCCGGTGCAGAAGGATCACGATGTCCGAGTCCTGCTCGATCGCGCCCGATTCGCGAAGATCGGACAGCATCGGCTTCTTGTCGGTGCGCTGCTCCGGGCTGCGGTTGAGCTGGCTCAGCGCCACCACTGGCACCTGGAGCTCCTTGGCCAACAGCTTCAGGCTTCGTGAAAACTCCGACACCTCTTGCTGCCTGGACTCGAACTTTTTGCCCGACGTCATCAGCTGCAGGTAGTCGACGACGATCAGCTTCAGCTCCGATTTCTGTCGCAGCCGCCGCGCTTTCGCGCGGATCTCCATCATCGTCAGATTCGGCGAGTCGTCGATATACATTGGCGCCTCGCTGATTTCACTCATCCGCCGCGCCAGGCGTCGCCAGTCGTCGTCGCTCATCCGGCCGGAGCGCATGTCGGCGAGTTTGATCTTGGCCTCCGCCGACAGCAGACGCATGACGATCTCGGACTTGCTCATCTCGAGCGAGAAGATGACGCTCGCCATCTGGTGCTTGATGGAGCAGGAGCGCAAAAAATCCAATGCCAGTGTGCTTTTCCCCACGCCCGGCCTCGCCGCGACGATGACCATCTGTCCCGGGTGCAGCCCATTGGTCACGTCGTCCAGTTCGACGAACCCCGTCGGCACGCCGCTTGCCCGGCCTCCGCTGGACGCGATCGCGTCGATCTCGTCCATGGTGGGCTGCAGCAGTTGTTCCAGCGGCACGAAGTCTTCCGACATTCGCCGATCGGTGACGTCGTAGATCTCCGCCTGCGCGCGATCGACAACCTCGGCCACATCCGAGCCTTCGGCACCGGCGTAGCCGTACTGCACCACCCGGGTACCGGCCTCGACCAAGCGCCGCAGCAACGCCTTCTCCGCGACAATGCCCGCGTAGTACCCCGCGTTGGCTGCGGTCGGCACTGTCGAGATCAACGTGTGCAGATAGGGCGCCCCGCCGATGCGCCTCAGCAGCCCCCGCCGGTCCAGATCCGCGGCCACCGTCACCGCATCGGCCGGCTCACCGCGACTCGACAGGTCCACGACAACGTCGTAGATGTTCTGGTGCGCGGGCCGGTAGAAGTCGCCGGGCCGCAACCGCTCGACCACGTCGGCGATCGCGTCCTTGCTCAGCAGCATTCCGCCCAGCACCGACTGCTCGGCGACGATGTCTTGAGGTGGCTGCCGACCGAACTCCTCGTTCGCCGGTGGGGCGTCCATGCCCGAATGTCCGAGATCGTCAACGACGGCCATGCCGGGGCCCCACCTCCCTCCGAACGTACGTTCGCCTCAGCTGTCTCGACGATAGGTCACGACGCCGACAATTCGCCGTCTCGACGCGCCGATGGCACCCCTGGACGGTTCACGGTAGACGTTGCTGGCGGCGGTGCAAATGGTGCTTGTGGATAAACTTGTGGATGGTGTGTGGATATCCGCGTTCAGGTGTGTTGAGCGGTTGTGCAGAAGCTGTGGATAACCGAGCGGCTTATCCACATATGGCCTGCTAAACCCGACTTGGGAGACTGTGGGCACTGTGGATCGCAATCGCCTCGGCGTGTCTCCCCGGGTTGCCATCTCGGGCGTGTTGTGTTGCGCCGAGTTATGGCACAGGTTAACGGCAGGTTAGATTCGCTGTGCGGCAACGGCGGCAAACAGTTCGCCAGCACGCAACGCGACCAGCGTCGACTCGGCGCAGGCCCGGCACGGGCCAGCCTTGGCGGGGCCAGCGGGGGGTCAATCACGATGCGCGGTAATTTGCTCATGCGTTGATTAACGTGTTTTCCCGGGGACCGGCCGCGCCGTCTTGGGCGTGGGGTGGAACTCGCAGGCCCTTCCCAGCTTCCGGTGCACCGCCCGTCGTAGGGTGACGAAATGGCTGTCAAGTGGCTCGATGAACCCCAAGCGCACGATTACGCCGCCGCCGCGGACTATCTGACGATGGTCGCGGAGCCCAACCACGTGGACAAAACAATCGCTGCGTTGCGTGACGCCAAAACTGTGTACCGCCAGGCGAAAGACATCCTGCGGGCGGCGCGATTGGCACTTCTGCCGAAGAGCAACGTGCACGTGAAGGCCGATCTCGCCAAGATCGGCACCGGCAAAAAACTCTCGCCGATCCTGTTGGTCCGCGGCACCGCGGACGGTTCGACGCCACTGCAAATCGCCGATGGCTATCACCGGGTCTGCGCGAGCTATGTGAGGGACGAGAACACGGACATCCCGTGCCGACTGGTGTCTTGGCAATAGCGCCCTCTTGAGATGCCGGGCCTCGGTTTCGACACCCTCGCGCTGCTTGTAGTCGTCGGACTCGTGGGCCCGCTCCTGGCGTCGATCCCTCATCTGCGGGTGCCCGTCGTGGTCGGCGAACTGCTGGTCGGAATCGTTCTGGGCCGAACCGGATTTGGCATTATCGACGATACAAATCCCACCCTGGTGCTGTTGGCCAACGTGGGCTTCGCGCTGGTGATGTTCGTCGTGGGGACTAACGTCCCGGTGCACGACAGCACGTTGCGCTCCGCGATCCCGTGGGCGCTTGTCCGCGCGGCGTTGGTCGGTGCGGTTGCTGCCGGACTCGGCGCCGGCATCGCCGCGATCTTTGGGACTGGGCACGCAGCGCTGTACGCGGTTTTGATGGCGTCGTCGTCGGCCGCACTCGCATTGCCCGTGATAGACGGACTTGGGCTGAAGAAGGGCCCTCAGGTGTTGGCGGTGACCGCACAGATCGCGATTGCCGACACCGCCTGCATCGTGTTGCTGCCGCTGGTCATTGACCCCAGCCGCGCGCCACGGGCCGCACTGGGGACGGCGGCGGTCGCCGCCTGCGCCGGCGTCGTTTTCGTCGTTCTCTGGTACGGCGACCGGGCGGGGTGGCGCAAGCGCCTGCACGACATTTCCGAGAAGCGTCGGTGGGCAATGGAACTGCGGATCAGCCTGGCGATCCTGTTCGGGCTTTGCGCCCTGGCGGCGACCACGCACGTGTCGATCATGCTGGCCGGGTTTGCGCTGGGGCTGGTGCTCGCGGCGATCGGGGAACCGCGCCGGCTCGGCCGGCAACTGTTCGGGATCACCGAGGGCCTCTTTGGCCCGCTGTTCTTCGTCTGGCTAGGCGCTTCGCTGCAGGTGCGCGATCTCGGCGCACACCCGTGGCTGATCCTGCTTGGCGTCGCACTCGGCGCGGGCGCGGTCGTCGCGCACGCGGCGGGGTCGCTGCTCAAGCAACCGGTGGCGCTGGCGATCCTGTCGACCGCCCAGCTCGGCGTCCCCGTCGCCGCGGCGACGATCGGAACCCAGACACATCTGTTGCGACCAGGTGAGCCCGCCGCCCTGATGCTCGGCGCGCTGTTGACCATCGCCGCCACCTCGGTCGCCGGGACGATCGCTGCCCGTGTGAAATCCACTGCGCCTGAATCCGATCCGCACGCCCAAACGTAGCCGGGTCGGCTCGCCATCCACCAGCGAGTTCTATGCTGGCATACACCGATTTGCCAGACAGCGTTGTTAAGTTGCCGCGGTGCCACAGTATTACGAGGACTCCGACTACTACTCCGAGCCGACCCAGGCCGCCAGGTACGCCCCACAGGCCGAGCCCCCGCCGCCGCCGGAGCCCCCACGCACGCCGTGGTACCGCAGCACCGCCGCTCTGCTCGTCGCGGGAGGCGTCGCGGTTCTCGTCGTTGCTGCGATCATCTATGCGGTGGTGAAATTGACGACAAGTCCGTCACCCACCACCTCGCCGAGCACGCCACCCGCGACCACCCCGGTCAGCGCCTCGGCCGCGCCCAGCACATCCGCCGGGCCCACGCACCGCACGCACAACGGCGGCCCGTCGACCATCACCGAGACGGAGGCGCCGCCACCGGGCGCCACCGACACGGGAACCCCCGTTCCGAGTAGCACCGACACCGGGACGCCCACCACCAGCACCGACACGCCGACCACCACGGCGGCGCCGTCGACAGTCACCAACACCAGCACGGTCACGCAGACGGTGACCCAGGGGCCGAACCGACCGTTCTTCCCCCGCCCCGGTCAATAGCGTCCGGCCGGGCTACCGCTCTGCGACAACCTCGAGGGAAACGGTCGCCTGAACCTCGGGATGCAGCCGCACGACGAGCGGGTGGCTGCCGATGGATTTGATGTGCACCTGGGGCATCTGCACAGTGCGCTTATCGACGTTGGGGCCGCCCGCCTTCTTGATCGCCGACACGACGTCTGCCGCAGTGATCGAGCCGAACAACTTCCCGGAGCCACCCGCGGTGCGGGCCGGCAACGACACCGTGCCGAGACCTTCGATCGCGGTTTTGAGCTCACTGGCATGGTCGCGGTCGCGCACGGTCTTGGCGTCACGGGCACGCCGGATTTCGTTGGACTGCCGCTCGGCGCCGCGGGTGGCGGGGATCGCGAACCCGCGCGGCAGCAGGTAGTTGCGGCCGTAGCCGTCCTTGACCTCTACGAGATCACCGGCCGAACCGAGATGGTCGACTTCGGTGGTGAGAATCAGCTTCATCGTCGTTCCTGTTCGGTCAGCGGTCAGCGGGACGAGGACGTGAACGGCAGCAGCGCGACCTCGCGTGCGTTCTTCACCGCGATCGCGATATCGCGTTGATGCTGCACGCAGTTGCCCGTCACCCGCCGGGCACGGATCTTGCCCCGCTCGCTGATGTAGGTCCGCAGCAGTGCGGTGTCCTTGTAGTCGATCGGTTGGCCCTTCTTGGAGCAGAACACGCACTTGCGTGCCTTGATCGGCTTTTCAGGCGCACGCGCCGGACGCCGCTTATTGGACTTGGCCATGGGTCTTTCTCTTTCTCAATTGCTGTACGGAGTTGTCTTTAGAACGGTGGCTCATCGGCGCAAGCCGCCTTCTAGAAGGGCGGCTCATCGTCGGTGCCCCCGCTCGAGCCGGCCGCGGGTGCGCTGCCCCACGGATCGTCGGCGGGCTTCTCGCCGGAGGGCCGTGAGCCGCTCCCGAATCCGCCGCCGCTGCTGCCCCGGCTGGCCTTGTTCACCTTGGCCGTGGCATAGCGCAGCGAGGGGCCGATCTCGTCGACCTCGACCTCGAACACTGTGCGCTTCTCGCCCTCGCGGGTTTCGAATGAACGCTGCTTGAGCCGTCCGGTGACGATGACCCGGGAGCCACGCGTCAGGCTCTCCGTGACGTTCTCGGCGGCTTCCCGCCAGATGTTGCACCGCAAGAACAGTGCCTCACCGTCCTTCCATTCCCCGCTCTGGCGGTCGTAGATGCGCGGCGTGGACGCGACCGTGAAGTTCGCGACCGCAGCGCCCGACGGCGTGAAACGCAGTTCGGGGTCGGCAGTCAGGTTTCCGACGACGGTGATGGTGGTGTCACCCGCCACGAGGTCCTCCTGGGATTGGCGCGGTACTTGTCGTGCGCGAGCCTACGCAGAGGCACCGACGCGTCTAGTGCTTGTCGGTGCGCAGCACCTTCGTCCGCAGCACCGACTCGTTGAGGCTGAGCTGACGGTCGAGCTCGGACACCGTCTCCGGCTTGGCCGTGACGTCGACCACCGCGTAGATGCCCTCGGCGTGCTTGAGGATCTCGTAGGCCAACCGGCGGCGGCCCCAGATGTCGACCTTGTCGACCTTGCCACCGTCGCTGCGGATGACGTTGAGGAACGCCTCCAGCGACGGCTCCACCGTGCGTTCGTCAAGGGTGGGGTCGAGGATGACCATGATTTCGTATGGACGCATGGGAACCTCATCACCTCCTATGGTCATCTACGGCCACGGTCGATCCGCGGCAGGAGGGTCGCCTGCGTCGGCAACCGCACCAGAGTAGCGGAAGACGTGGTGAGCTGCGAAATCGCTCACTCGCGGTGCTCATAGAACTCGAGCGCCGGCTCGAGCGTCGCCGCGGAGGCCTTGGCGAGGTGGCCCGAGTCGAAAGGCGGCACCGGGTCGTACTCGATCATCAGTTGGCTGGCCAGCGCCGCCTCCCGGTTGAGTTCGGTGACCTCGTCGAACGCCGCATCACACATCAAGCCGAGCATTCCGTTGTCACTGCGGACCTCGCCTCGTCGGTGGCCGACGAACACGACGTCGATCGACGGCACCCGTTGCAGGGTTTCATAGGGGCCGATGGCGTCAAGGGACGTATTGCGCGGGAAGAGCGCGATCGCCACCTTCATCGACTGCCTCCTCTGGCTCGCGTTGCGCGGCTGTGCGCGCGCGTAACCACGACGGTAGCCAGGCCGGCGGCGCGTCGGGAGCATTGTCGAAGACCCCACCCGACGGGTCGTCGATGCCTCCGCCAAACCGGACCAGATCATGCTCCGGGCGGTAGATCTGCCACACCACCATCGCGCACAACGCCATCACCGCCGCGTCCCGCAGCAGCACCATGACGGTGAACGGCTGCTCGGATAGCCCGTGGTTAGGGTCGTTGTACAGGTAGAACATTCGGGGTATCCATACCAGCGCGTCGATTGTCATCCACACCAACAGAATTCGCCGATGCGGCAGCGCCAGCACCGCCAGCGGTACCAGCCACAGCGAGAACTGCGGACTCCACACCTTGTTCGTCAGAAGGAAGGTCGCGACCACCAGAAACGCCAGCTGCGCGACCCGCGGACGGCGCGGTGCGGTCAGCGCAATGTAGGCGATCGCGCCGAGGCAGGCCAGAAACAGCACGGCGACGACGCTGTTCAGAACGACCGGCGGTTGCCAGAATCCGAGGTTCGCATCCAGGCCCGACCAGCCCGTGAACGACTTCACCACGTTGTACACCGAGTCCATGTCGTCACCGCGACGAGCGTTGAGGCGGAAGAATTCCGACCACCCGCGCGGAAACAGCACCATCACCGGCAGATTCACCAGCAGCCACGTGACCGCGGCCACCGCCGCGGTTTGCCCCACTTCACGCAACCGCCCGGCGCGGACACCCACCAACAACAACGGCAGCAGCAGCAGCGCCGGATAAAGTTTCGCCGCGATACCAAGTCCTAGCAGCACGCCCGCCAGAACCGGCTTGCGCCGCGCCCACGCCAGCATCGAACCGATCGCGCATGCCGTTGCTACCGCGTCGAAGTTCGTGAAGATCTGAAAAATCAGGACCGGCGACGCAGCCACCAGGGCCGCGTCCCAGATGCGCCGGCCCGCGAGCATCGCGGTGGCCCACACCGTCGCCAGCCACGCCAGCGCCAACCCGAAAGCGGCCACGTTGAAGAACATCACCACCTCGGCGACGATCGGTATCCCGACCACCTTGGTGAGCACCGTGTATGTCTTCGCCAACGCCATCGACGCGTACTGGTACAAGCCGGTGAGCACCGGATACTCCATGTACCGCACCGCCGGACGGCCGTCGTACTGGGTGCGCTGCTTGCCGCTGGAGTCGGTCTCCAGCCAGCTGGACTTGTACGGGAACTTCCCCAGGTTCAGCATCTCCGCCGTGTACAGCGGAACGGTGTCGGAATAGCACAGCTCGTAATAGGCCCGGTCGTTCTGCCAGATGGCCACCCGCTGGTCGGCGGTACCCGTCGAAGTGCTCTGCAGGCAAGCTGCTTTCGTTGACCAACCCAGCGCGAGGAACACCAGCCCCATGAGGAACATCACCCGCAGCGGCGTCAGGAATCTCTGGCGTCCGATCAGCGCATGCCGACCCACGGGCCCGCCGATCGTCTCGGACAGCGCAGCGCCGAGAACATCTGTGCGACTGGGGAGATCGCGTTCGTCGAGGCTGCGTCGGTCAGCAGCGAGCAGCTGCGGCGACGCTACCGCAGCGGTGTCATGCTCCCCGATCTCATCGTCCGTCACGGTGGCGGAGGAGGTCCTGGCGGTGGCCCCTGGGCACCAGGTTCACCGCCAGGCGGCGGCGCCGCCGGAACCGTGGTGGGCGGCCCGATCGGAATCGTGATGCCGGGCGCCAGCGCGATACTCGGCTGAACCACCGTTTCCCCGGGTGCCGCCGTTGGTGGCGCGGACGGCGGCGGGGCAGGTGGTGGCGCAGCGGGCACCCCCGCGTATCCGCCGATCGCCGTCGGCTTGGGGAACGACTCATGGGACGTGCCCTGCAACCCGCCGTCCATCGTCGACTTCCAGATATCAGACGGCAGAGTCGACCCCCACACCGGTGAACCCCACTTGTTGACCAAGGGCTTGTTGCCCTGGGTGGTGCCCACCCACACAGCGGTCGCCAGCGACGGGGTGAAGCCCACCATCCACGCATCCTTGTTGGCGCCGGTGTCACCGAGCTGTGTCGTGCCTGTCTTGGCCGCCGAGGGGCGCCCACCCGCGAGGTTGTGGCCGTTTGAATACCCCGCGATGGGCTGCATCGCAGAGGTCACGTTGTCGGCCACCGCTTTGTCGATGCGCTGACTGTCGCCGCTGTCCTGCGTCGACGCGTCGAACAGCACCTGGCCCTCGGAGTTGACGACCTTCTGCACGAAGTGGGGGGCACGGTAGACGCCCGACGCGGCCAGCGTGGCGTACGCCGACGCCATGTCGATGGGCCGAGTCTGATACTGCCCCAACACGATCCCGTTGTTGGGCGGACCGCCCTTGCCGTCCTCGGACAGCGTGTGCCCGACACCGGGGAAGCTATCGGCGATGCCGGCCTGGTGCGCGGCTGCAGCCACATCCGACGGTCCGTTCTTGAGCTTCAGCATCAGTCGGTAGTAGCTGGTGTTCAGCGACCGCTTCAGCGCCTCGGCGATGCTGCAGGTGCCGCAGCTTTCGCCTTCCACGTTGTTAATCGTGATCCCGTTGACGTTCAACGGCGCGCTGTCCACCTGGTAGCCCAGCCCGATGCCCTGCTGCAGCGCCGCGACCAGCGCGAACACCTTGAACGACGAACCCGTCTGCAGGCCGGCCTGCGCGAAGTCGAAACCCTGCGCGTCGGAACCGCCGTAGTAGGCCTTGACCCCGCCGCTCTTGGGATCGATCGACACCACAGCGGCGCGCATGTCGGGGTCCTGACCCTCGAGGTATTTGTTCACCGCCTTCTCGGCCGCCTCCTGCGCCTTGGGGTCGATCGTGGTGGTGATCTGCAAGCCCTGTGTGTTCAGGGTCCGCTCGTCGATGTTGAACAGGTCGAGCAACTCCCGGGTGACCTCCCGCTCGATCAGACCCCTGGGGCCGGTGGTCTGGCTCTCCGCACGGGACTGGCCGGGCGGGACCGTTTGCGGAAACACCTGCGCGGCGCGGTCGGTCGGCGCGAGTGCGCCGATGGTGACCATGCCGTCGAGCACCCAGTTCCAGCGCGCGGCACTGCCCTGCGGATCGACGGCCGGATCCAGGGTGGACGGTCGTTGGATCAGCGCCGCCAACAGCGCACCGTCGGCGGTGGTGAGTTGCTCGACGGGCTTGTTGAAGTAGGCCTTCGACGCCGCCGCGATGCCGTAGGCGCCACGGCCGAAGTAGATGATGTTCAGGTAGGCCTGCAGGACTTGGTCTTTCGACCACTCATTGGACATCTTCGTTGCGATGACCAATTCCTTGGCTTTTCGCACGACGCCGCCGATGCCGGCTCGCTGCGAGCCCACCAGTGCGTTCTTTACGTACTGCTGCGTGATCGTCGACCCGCCCTGCGTGTCCCCGCCGAACACGTTGTTCTTCACCGCCCGCGCGAATCCGCTGAACGAGAACCCGGGATTGGAGTAGAAGTCGCGGTCCTCGGCCGCCAGCACGGCATCACGCACGTGCTGGGGTACCTGGTCGATATTGATGTCGACGCGGTTGCCTTCGGGCGGAACGATTTTCGCGAGCTCGGTAGTGCCGTCGCTGGCGAGGATGGTCGACACCTGGTTGGTCCGAATGTCACCGGGTTGCGGCACATCGACGATGAGGTAGGCCATCGCGAAGGTGACGATGGGCAACACAACGATCGCGACGACCCCGATGATCAGCCCACGCCTGACCCACTTCCAGTTGAGCGCGCGCCTGGGGCCCGGCGGCGGCCCCGGCGGGCGCCTGCCGCCTGGAGGTCCACCCGGCGGCGGTTTCGGTGGGGGCGTTCCGTCGAGTGCGGCCTTGACCTCGTCGATGGGGTCGCGAAGTCGCGCCGTGTCCTCGGTGACGGACGGAATGACAGCGGTCGGGCGCCCGTCGGGCGGAATCGGCCGCGGCGCGGGGGCCGGGCGCGGCGGCCCGCCCGGTCGGGCCGGCGGTGCTTGGCGGGGCGCGGGACCCCCGGCTGGGCGTGCTGGCCCCGCCACACGGTCTGCCCCCGTTCCCTGACGGATTTCGGTGGCTGACCGGTCGGGACGCTCCCCGCTATTCACTCGCCGTGCGCGCGCCGGTGCGCGCCGTCCGAGTGCCACGCGATCGCGTCGGGGGACGGACCGCGCCGAGCACGTATGACTTGACCAAGTGATTCCAACTGCAGGTTCGGCATACCTCCACCACGTGCACCGAGAATTCAGCGTATCGCGCGGCCAGCATCACCAATTCTTCAGCGGTGCGAGCCGAACCCGACACTGCGCCAAGGTGATCGCCGAATACCCACGACACCAGAGTGAGTTGCTCCTTGCGACAGATCGGGCACATTACCGAACTTGGCTTGCCATGATATTTGGCGGCCCGTAATAGGTACGGATTGGCGTCGCAGACCTCCGTCACACCGGTGCGTCCGGAATAGACCTCGGCCAGCAGGGACCGACGCCGAAGCGCATAGTCCACCACCTGTCGCTGCAGTCGCACGGTGACCAGAGTACGTCCCTCCTCCGACCCCTGAGGCACCCAAGGCTGAGCCGGTGCCTCCCGTTTGCGCTCTGGGCTGGGCGGTTGCCGGATCAAATTCTCGCGCCGCCTCTTACGATCCTCGTCGTGGCGACGCGGCAACCGGCGGGCACCCGGGCCAAGGACAGCGACCGCGATGACACCTGCCAGGTGCTCGACCACGCGCTGAGCGACGGCCCCGGATGCCGTCCAGATCGAGATCCACGTCTCGACGAACTACGGCAACAGCGGAACCTGACCGTCGATCCCCAGGGCAACGTCATCAACCAGTACCCGCCGTCCTGATCCCCCTGCGGGGTGACCTGCAGGCAGATCCGAACTGGCATCGAATATATCGGCGCGATACTATGGCCCGAGGTGTCGACACGTCGTAGCGGTCAAGCAAAGGGAGGTGGCTCGGTGCTGGAGCTGGCCATCCTGGGACTTCTTCTCTCGGCACCGATGCACGGCTACGAACTGCGTAAGCGCTTGACCGGTTTACTGGGCGCTTTCCGGGCATTCTCCTACGGTTCGCTGTACCCGGCGCTGCGCCGGATGCAAGCGGACGGGCTGATTGCCGAGGACATGGCGCCTACCGGCGCCGCAGTGCGCCGCGCCCGCCGCGTGTATCGGCTGACAGAGACCGGCCGGCAACGTTTCGGCGAACTTGTCGCAGACACCGGTCCACAGAATTACACCGACGACGGTTTCGGCGTTCACCTCGCGTTCTTCAACCGCACTCCGGCCGAGGCCAGGATGCGGATCTTGGAGGGCCGCCGGCGTCAGGTGGAGGAACGGCGGGAGGGTCTGCGTGATGCAGTCGCGCGGGCCAGTAGCTCGCTCGACCGCTACACCCGCCAGCTGCACCAGCTGGGCCTCGAGTCCAGCGAACGGGAAGTGAAATGGCTCAACGAGTTGATCGCCGCGGAACGAGTTGCACAGGGCTCGGGGGAGATCTGAGCCGGGCGACGACTCGCACCGCGAACGTGTCAGAACGTGAAGAGTGGCAGGAGAAGGAGAACCGCACATGAGTGGCAAGAACACCGGCGCCGGGTCGGAGGTGCGCGTCGCAATCGTCGGCGTCGGCAACTGCGCGTCATCACTGGTGCAGGGCGTGCAGTACTACCACGACGCCGACGAGACGTCGACAGTTCCCGGCCTGATGCATGTGCGCTTCGGCCCGTATCACGTCCGCGACGTGAAGTTCGTCGCCGCGTTCGACGTCGATGCCAAGAAGGTCGGCTTCGACCTGTCGGAGGCGATCTACGCGTCCGAGAACAACACCATCAAGATCGCGGACGTGCCGCCCACCGACGTGGTGGTGCAGCGCGGCCCGACCCTCGACGGCATCGGCAAGTACTACGCCGACACCATCGAGGTGTCTGACGCCGAGGCGGTCGACGTGGTCAAGGTGTTGCGCGACGCCAAGGTCGACGTGCTGATCTCCTACCTGCCCGTCGGTTCCGAACAGGCCGACAAGTTCTACGCCCAGTGCGCGATCGACGCCGGTGTCGCGTTCGTCAACGCGCTGCCCGTGTTCATCGCGTCGGACCCGGTGTGGGCCAAGAAGTTCACCGACGCGGGTGTACCCATTGTCGGCGACGACATCAAGAGCCAGGTCGGCGCGACGATCACCCACCGCGTGATGGCCAAGCTGTTCGAGGACCGTGGCGTCCAGCTCGACCGCACCATGCAGCTGAACGTCGGCGGCAACATGGATTTCCTCAACATGCTGGAGCGGGAGCGTCTCGAGTCGAAGAAGATCTCCAAAACGCAGGCCGTCACGAGCAACCTGCAGCGGGAGTTCAAGACCAGGGACGTCCACATCGGCCCCTCGGACCACGTCGGCTGGCTCGACGACCGCAAGTGGGCCTACGTCCGGCTCGAGGGCCGCGCGTTCGGTGACGTGCCGTTGAACCTGGAGTACAAGCTCGAGGTGTGGGATTCGCCGAACTCCGCAGGCGTGATCATCGACGCGGTGCGTGCGGCGAAGATCGCCAAGGATCGCGGCCTGGGCGGCCCGATCATCCCGGCCTCGGCCTACCTGATGAAGAGCCCGCCCGAGCAGATGCCCGACGACATCGCGCGCACCAAGCTGGAAGCGTTCATCGAAGGTGCGCACCAGCCGATCGAAGGCTAGGCACCCGGAAACTCGCCCGGGTTTAGTGTCATTCGCGTGGCCCCCGACGACGACAACGACGACGAACTCCTGACCCTCGATGAGTTCGCGCTGCTGCCCGAGAACGCCGAGCAGGCCGGTGTCGACGGGCCACCGCCCGCGGTGCAGCGCATCGCGGCCGAGCCGATCAGCGCGCTGAAGTTCGGCACCTCCCCACCCCGGGTGGTGTTCCTGCACGGCGGCGGGCAGAACGCGCACACCTGGGACACCGTGATCATCGGGCTCGATGAGCCGGCCCTCGCGGTCGATCTGCCCGGGCACGGCCGGTCGGGCTGGCGCGAGGACGGCGACTACGGGCCGGTGCAGAACGCCGAGACGCTACTGCCCGTGTTGCGGAAATGGGCGCCGAACCCCGAACTAGTCGTCGGCCATTCACTGGGTGGGCTGACGGCGCTCCGACTGGCCACCCGCGCCCCCGATCTCGTCAAGCGGCTGGTGCTCGTCGACGTGACCCCGTCCGCGCCGCAACGCCACACCGAGATGACCGACGCGCAGAAGGGCACCGTTGCGCTGATGCAGGGCGCACGCACTTTCGGCAGCTTCGCCGAGATGGTCGACCTGACCGTGGCCGCCGCTCCCCATCGCGACCGGAAGTCCTTGCGGCGCGGCGTTTTCCATAACTCGAAGCGGCTTGACGACGGCACCTGGACGTGGCGCTACGATTCCATCCGCAAGGCCGAGGGCTTCGACGGCCTGTGGAACGACGTGCCCGCGCTGACCACACCGACCACGCTGGTGCGCGGTGCGAACTCGGCGTTCGTCAACGACGCTGACGCCGACGAGTTCGCCCGCACGGCACCGGGATTCCTCGGCGTGCACATGGTCACCGACTCGGGACACTCGGTGCACAGCGACCAGCCGCGGGTGCTGGTCGACCTGCTGCGCGGGGTGCTTGCCGGCCAGAGATTCCCGGCCGACCCATCCCACCCGCGACACTGAACCTGTTGCGACGACACGCCGACGAGGACCGCAACGGATTCAGTTTGGATGCTCGCCGCGCCCTGCTGCCAACGAATTGACGAGTCACGACACTAGTGCTTCGGGGGCACCGTCAGGTCGTAGACGGTGTCCGACCCCACCTTGGCCGGTGTGAAGTTGGCGGTCACCCAGTCGGTGACATCGGAATGCCCATGGTTTCCCATCCCCGAATGGCTGTCCTCGGGCACGATGAAGTACGTCACCCGGTGCGTCGCCACATACTGCTGGAAGTCACTGAGCGTCGGCACCGGGTCAGTACCCGAGAAACCGCCGATGGCCATCACGGCCGTGTGCGTCTGCAGCTCGAGGCCGGCGGCAGCCGACGACCGGGCGATCGCCGCCGACCAGTCTGTGTGCGTCTGCGAAAGCATCGTGTCGAGCTGCGGGTTGTCGTCCAGCTGACCGAAGGCCTTGTTTCGCGCGCCACCGGGCCCGCCGTCGTGACCGTGCGCCTCGGCGGGCCCGACCAAGGGGCTGCCGCCGCTGTGCGGCTGCCCGATCGTGGCGATCGTGTACGCGGCGGATCCGGCGAGCGCCACCACGAGCGCCACCGCGAGCGCGGCGACCGCGTAGCGTGCGCGGGACTTGACCAACGCCACCACCAGCACGGCCGTCGCCACCACGCTCAACGCCAAGATCGTCCATCGCAGCGCGGGAAGCCACGCCGCGTTTTGCTGCAGCACCCACCAGCTCCACACGCCGGTGCTCAACAGCATCGCGGCGAGCCCGATCCGGCCGAGCCGTGTGGCCCGCTTGACCCACATCTCGTGGATGCCGATTGCGAACATGCCCGCGACCGCCGGCGCCAGCGAGAGGCAGTAGTACGGGTGGACCATCCCGTGCATGAAGCTCAGCACCAGCCCGTCCACCACGATCCAGCCGCCGAACAGGATGACGCCGCCCCGCACCAGATCGGTGCGCGGTGCGCGGCCCCGGGAGATCAGCACGAGCGGCACCGCCAGCAGCGCGGCCGGTAGCAGCCAGCCGATCTCGAAGCCGAACTCCCCGGAGAACAAGCGCGGGAGGCCCGGTGTTTGATTGCCGAAACCGCCCCCGCCGTGGCTATTACCCATCTGCGAGATGGCCGAGCCGATCTCGGGACCGGGCCGCTCGAAGTCAAAGTGGTTGCGTCCGAGGACACGTGAAAAACCGTTGTAGCCCAGCACGAGGTTCATGAAGCTGTTGTCCGTCGAGCCCGCGATGTAGGGGCGCGACGACGCCGGCCACAGCAGGGTCACCGCCACGAACCAGCCGGCAGACACGACAAACGCCATAAGTGACGCCAGCAGATGGAGCAGTCGCCGGCGCAACGGTGTCGCGGCCACAACGAGATACGCCAGACCGATCGCCGGCATCACCATCAAGCCTTCGAGCATCTTGGCTAGGAACGCAAAGCCGAGCGCGACACCTGCCAGCACCAGCCATTTCGCACTCGCGCGTTGCATCGCGCGCACGGCGCAATATGCAGCGGCCATCATCAAGAGCACCATGACCGCGTCGGGGTTGTTGTAGCGGAACATCAACGCGACGACGGGCGTCAGCGCCAACGCCGCACCGGCCAACAGACCCGTTCTCGGGGTGGTGATTCGTGCGACCGCGGCGTACAGCAGCGCGACCGACGCAACCCCCATCAGCGCCTCGGGAATCAACATGCTTGCGCTGCTGAACCCGAAGATCTGGCCCGACAGTCCCATCACCCATTGCGACACCGGTGGCTTGTCGACCGTGATGAAGTTCTGCGTGTCCAGGGACCCGAACAGCAGCGCCTCCCAGTTCGTCGAGCCGGCTTGCACCGCCCCTGCGTAGAACTGGTTGCCCATCCCGTTGATCGTGATGTCCCACAGGTACATCGCGGCGGTAGCTAGCAGCAGAACCGCGAGGCCGATGCGGTCCCACGCTCGCGCGCTCAACCGAGCCGCGCGGCCCGGCTCGATGCCGTCGGGCCCTGCCGGGTCTACCGGGACAGTCGTTGTCTCGTCAGTTAGGGTCACAGAGCAATTTCTACATGCCTTCCCGGCAATAAGCTGAGAGTAAACGGGGAGTTCCCTGGATTCCTTCGCGCGGGCGGGTTGGCACAATCGGCTGATGCGCGTCCACCAGTGCTGTCGTGTCGGCCTTGTGCTCGCCGTGGCGTTGCTCACGGTCGGCGCGTGCACCGCAGCGCCACCCGATCGTCACACACAAGTGGACCAGCTGACCCGGCAGCTCCGCGGCATGCCCGGCGTGGTTGCGGCCGGCAACACGTTTAGCGACAACGAGGCCCGGGGTCCCGCTTTCTTCGAGGTGGACGTCGACGTCGTCGACGACGTCACCGGCGACCAGGTCGCGGCCGTCACCGCTGCCTATCTCGACAATCTCCGCGCCGAGGACTACACCGGTTACCGCGCCGGGCTCGCGGTGCGGCGCGCAGGCAACGTCTTCGTCGTCGACAGCGGACCTCGCCCGGTGAACAACCGCGTGCAGATCCTGAGCCAGGCCCGCAGTTGGGTGGCACTGCGCCGGCAGCTCGCGGGCAGCACCGTCACGTTGCGTGCCGCGATCAGCCATGCCGGCGACGCACCCGGCCCGCCCCCCGCGACGTCCGGCAGCGTCCAACTGCCCGACGCCGCCGACTACACCGGAGTCGCCGCAGCCCTCGGCACGCTCGCATCCGGATTCGGCGACCTGACTGGCGGGGACTGGACGGTGAGCGCCGGCAACCAGCGCCCCGCGGAGATCCGCATGTCGCGGCGCCTGCCTACGCCTGCGGAGATGGGCGTCTGGACCGCGCTCAACGCCGACCAGTCGATCCCGCATGCCGTCGCCTTCACCATCAACGGCGCGATCACCGGACCGTTCTGGGCATCGGAGAAGCTCCCGACGCACGACCCGGACGTGGCGGTTCGGCTCGCCGAACAGCACCTGCCGATCGTCGCCAGACTTCCGGCGCCGGTCCTGTACAGCGCGACCGACCAATTCCAGGGGCACATCGGGTTTCACGGGCAGGCCACCGGGCCGGTCACGATACTGATCGGCGGGTGCATGAAGCGCGATTACCGACCGTCCCCGGCCGAACAAGCGCTGATCGACGAATATCAGAACTGCCTCCACCGATGAGCGCTTGCGCGAAGAGCAGACCGCCACCGATGAGCGCTTGCGCGAAGAGCAGACCGCCCCCGATGAGCGCTTGCGCGAAGAGCAGACCGCCACTGACCGGCGCGATACGGTGGCCCCCATGGCCTTTCCTATTCGCATCGGCGTGCAGCTGCAGCCGCAGCACGCGCCTGACTACGCCGACATTCGCGACGCCGTCCGCAGGTGTGAGGACATCGGCGTCGACGTCGCCTTCAACTGGGACCACTTCTTTCCGCTCTACGGTGATCCCGACGGACCTCACTTCGAATGCTGGACGATGCTGGGCGCCTGGGCCGAGCAGACCTCGCGCATCGAGATCGGCGCGCTGGTCACCTGCAACTCGTACCGCAACCCCGAGTTGCTCGCGGACATGGCCCGCACAGTCGACCACATGTCGTCCGGCCGGCTCATCCTCGGGATCGGATCGGGCTGGAAGAAAAAGGACTACGACGAGTACGGCTACGAGTTCGGCACCGCGGGCAGCCGGTTGGACGACCTGGCCGGGGCGCTCCCGCGGATCAAGGCCCGGTTGCCGAAGTTGAACCCGCCGCCGACGCGCCACATCCCGATCCTGATCGGTGGCCAGGGTGAACAGAAGACGCTGCGGCTGGTGGCGCAGCACGCCGACGTCTGGCACGGCTTCACCGATCTCGGAACCTACCCGCGCAAGGCCGAGATCCTGGCCGAACATTGCGCCGCCGTTGGCCGTGACCCTGCCACCATCGAACGCTCGGCGGGCGTGACAGGCTCCGGGGATGCGCTGCTGGCCGATGCCGACGCGTTCGTCGCGCTGGGCGTCACCTTCCTGACCGTCGGTGTCAACGGTCCCGACTATGACTTGAGCAGAGCCGAAGCGCTGTGCAGGTGGAGGGACCGCCGCTAGGTTCAACCGGTGAGTCGAGTCCCGGTGAGTCAAGTCCCAGTGAGTCGACTCATAGTGCGGGCAGCAGCAGCGCTGGCTATCACGATGCTGCTGGCCACCCTCGTCGCGGCGCCGGTAGCGTCGGCCGACCAGTGCTCGCCACCCGGTGTGCAATCCGCGAGCACGCTGCCGACCAACCTCGCCAAGGCCGCCAAGGGCCCCGCCGAGGACAGGTACACAACCGGGACCGTCGAGCCGCTCGATGCCGTCGACCTCGACGCGCTGGGCCTCGGCACACCCCGCACCCTCGTTGTCGGCACGTTGTCGGACGCGCCGCCGAGCGTGTGCATCAATTCGGCGGGGCAATTCACCGGTTTCGACAACGAACTGTTACGCGCGGTCGCCGACAAGCTCGGACTGCAGGTGCGGTTCGTCGGCACCGACTTCTCGGGGCTGCTCGCGCAGGTTGCGTCGCGGCGGTTCGACGTCGGCTCGGCGTCGATCACCACCACCGATGCGCGCCGGAACACCGTCGGGTTCACCAACGGTTACGACTTCGGCTACTTCTCGCTCGTCGTCCCCCCGGGGTCGCCGATCACCGGATTCGACAAGCTCGCCGCTGGCCAGCGCATCGGCGTGGTGCAGGGCACCGTGCAGGAGGCCTACGTCGTCGACACCCTGCACCTGGAACCGGTCAAGTTTCCCGACTACAACACGGTGTACGGCAGCCTCAAAACGCATCAGATCGATGCCTGGGTCGCGCCGTCACAGCAGGCGTTGGGCACAGTGCGGCCCGGCGATCAGGCCGTGATCGTCGAAAACACGTTCAGCTTGGACAATTTCGTCGCTTGGGCGGTTGCAAAGGAGAACACGCCGCTGATCAACGCGCTCAATACGGGGCTGGACGCGATCATCGCCGACGGCACGTGGGCGCGGCTGTACTCCGAGTGGGTGCCGCGTGCGCTGCCGCCCGGTTGGAAGCCGGGCTCCAAGTCGGCTCCGCGACCGACGCTGCCCGACTTCGCCGCGATCGCGGCCGGAAACCCCCCGCGCGCCACCACCGCGCCGGCGCCGAAATCGACGCTGGCTCAACTCAAAGACGCGTTCTTCGACTGGGACCTCTACAAGCAGGCGATCCCGGACCTGTTCCGCACCGGCCTGCCCAACACGCTGATCCTCACCATCAGCGCCAGCATCATCGGCGTGGCACTGGGAATGGCGCTGGCGATCGCCGGCATTTCGCGGGCGCGTTGGCTGCGCTGGCCGGCGCGGGTATACACCGACATCTTCCGCGGGCTCCCGGAGGTGGTGATCATCCTGCTGATCGGGCTGGGCGTAGGCCCCCTGGTAGGTGGCTTGACCGGTAACAACCCGTATCCGCTCGGCATCGCGGCGCTGGGTCTGATGGCCGCGGCCTACATCGGGGAGATCTTCCGCTCGGGCATCCAAAGCGTCGAGTCGGGGCAACTGGAGGCCGCGCGCGCACTGGGTTTCAGCTATCGCGGGTCGATGCGGCTTGTGGTTGTGCCACAAGGTATTCGCCGGGTGCTGCCGGCGTTGGTGAACCAGTTCATCTCGCTGCTCAAAGCGTCGGCGCTGGTGTATTTCCTTGGCTTGGTCGCGGGGGAGCGGGAGCTTTTCCAGGTGGGCCGGGACCTGAACGCGCAGACCGGAAACCTGTCGCCTCTGGTGGCAGCCGGTCTGTTCTACCTGGCGCTGACGATTCCGCTCACCCACTTGGTGAATTACATCGACCGCCGGCTCCGGCAGGGCCGAGCTGAAGCGGCGTCCGAAGATCCGTTGGCACACCTACCGCAGGAGATGGTGTAGCGGTGGCCGAGTTGACCAGATCCGAGCCGGTCTCGTTGTCAGGGACGGGTATTCACCTGTCCCTTGGACGCAGCGCCGTGTTGCGAGGTGTCGACATCCACGCAGCGGCCGGCAGCACCGTGGCCGTGATCGGGCCATCCGGGTCGGGCAAGTCAACGCTTCTGCGGACGCTCAACCGGCTCTACGAACCCGACGAAGGCGACATCCTGCTCGACGGTCGATCGGTGCTCAAGGACAACCCCGACGCGCTCCGGCAGCGGATCGGGATGGTGTTCCAGAACTTCAACCTGTTTCCGCATCGCAGCGTGATCGACAATGTCATGCTGGCACCACGCAAACTCAAGCGCTTGCCGGTCGCGGCGGCCCGCGAGGTGGCGCTGACGCAGTTGGAGCGAGTTGGCCTGCGGCACAAGGCGGACGTGCGTCCGGCGACCCTGTCGGGAGGTCAGCAGCAACGCGTCGCGATCGCGCGGGCGCTGGCGATGGCGCCCCAGGTGATGTTCTTCGACGAGGTGACGTCCGCGCTCGATCCCGAGCTGGTCAAGGGCATCCTCGCGTTGATCGCCGATCTGGGCGCCGACGGCATGACGATGATCGTCGTCACCCATGAGATGGGTTTTGCGCGGTCGGCGGCCGACACCGTGGTGTTCATGGACCACGGTCGGGTAGTCGAGACCGGGCCACCTGAGCAAATTTTTGAAACCACGCAAACCGATCGATTGACGCGGTTCTTGTCGCAGGTTTTGTGAATTTCGCAGAAATTGTCGGAACCGTTCCTGGCAGGCCATGACAGGTTAGACTGGCGAATTATGATAGAGACACAGCACGAGGTCACCGAGCTGGCCGAAGGACTGCACCGGGTGCTCTCGAAGCTGGTCTCCGTGCTGCGCCGCGGGGACACCAGCCGCGTCTTCGCCGGTGACCTCACGTTGGCGCAACTCTCGATCCTGGTCACACTCATCGATCGCGGCCCGATGCGGATGACCGACCTGGCCGCGCACGAGCGGGTCCGCACACCGACCACGACGGTCGCGATCCGGCGCCTGGAAAAGCTCGGCCTGGTAAGGCGTTCCAAGGACCAGTCCGATCTGCGCGCGGTGCTCGTCGACATCACCGAAAAGGGGCTCGCGGTGCACCGCGAGTCGCTGGCAAATAGGCGCGCCGCGCTGGCCGCGATGCTCGCCGGGCTGTCCGACGACGACCGCGAAACGCTGGCCAAGGCGCTCGCTCCGCTCGAACGGTTGGCCGAGCAGTCGACCGGTTAGTTTTGCAGCGCCAGTTGCGAATTCGCCGCTAGCCCAGCCACTAACCCGGCCACTAACCCAGCCAGTCCAGAACGGCGGCCGCAGTCCACGACTGCTGCATGCTGCCCAGCGGCTCACCGGTGAACGGCTCGTAGTACTCCGCGAACGTGCCGTCGCTGGCCTGCCGCAGCCCCTCCCGGCTCAGCGTGCGCGATCGTTCCGCCCACCCGCGACGCGCGAATGCCCACGCGAACAGCCACGTCATCACCGGCCAGACCGGACCACGCCAGTACTCCCGTGGCCGGAAGTCCCGTGACACCGGCGACGTCGACGGAATCAGCGCGAACCGCAGGTCCGGGTGCCCGCAGAACCTGGGGCCCTCGAGCAGTCGCAGCAAGGCGCGTTCGCGATCGTGCGGCAGGCCGCCGCACAGCAGTGGGGCGAACTGAGCGACAGTTTCGGTCGCGATCCACTTTTCGCTTCGGACATCGAAATCTCTCGCCGCACCGGTTCTTTCGTCCGTCGACTCGACCACCCCGGAGCGGAATCGCTGGGCCCACGAGTACAGATCCCGGACGTCGGCGTGCGGGCGGCTGTAGTCCTCGCCGATGTTGGCCAGCACTTCGCATGCCAGCGAGAAGATAGCCGACACGAAGGTGTCCTCGACGACGAAACTCATCACCTTCGGGAGCAGTTCGTCGTCGTAACGTGCCGTCTTCATTTCCTCGAGCAGCCACAGATAGCGGTCATACTCGTTGTTGCTGGGCCGCTGCGACGGATCCATCACGATCATGTTGTCTTTGCGCTGATACTCCGGCACCACACCGGGGACGACGTTGGCGTAGGCAGTGTCCCACCGCGGCGAGTTGTCCATGCCGGACTCCCAACCGTGATACAGCGTGATGCGGCCCCGGCCATGTTGGTCGCGGGCCTCCGCCAACCACCGGTGCCAGCGAACAAGATCGGCCCAGCGCCGGTCGAGAAACGCCTCCGCGACCTGTCGGGTGGACCGCCCTCGCCTGCGGGCGTGATCGAGGATGCGCTCGACTGCGATGGCGTGCACGGGGGGTTGGGTGATTCCCGACGTGTCGCAGTTCCGGGGAGCATCAGCCGATAACGCTGAGCAGGCCCAACGCGCCGGTCCGGGGAAGTAGCCGTCGTCCTCCTTGGCGAACACGATGTGCGGGATCATCCCGTTCGCCCACTGCGCCGACAGCAGGGTGTCGAGTTCGACGACCGCCCGCTCGACGCTCAGCGGCGCCAGTCCGATCGCGACGAACGCCGCGTCCCAGCTCCACATATGCGGATACAGCAACGGCGCCGCCGTCGTCATCACGCCCAGGTCATTGCCCCGCAACAAATACGCGGCGCGCGCGGCGAGCTGCGTCGGCGAGAAGCTGGGATCCGGTGCCATCCCTTCTATCATGCGGCCGCCGGGCCCCGCTCGCCCGATAGGGTGGCCGACATGCCGACCGCGCTGATCACCGGGGCCGGCGGCGGCCTCGGCTCCGCCATCGCCGCCGCCCTCGCGCCCACCCACACGCTGCTGCTCGCCGGCCGCCCGTCGAAACGCCTGGACGACGTTGCCGCACGCCTCGGCGGCAGCGTGGTAGCGCTGGACCTCGCGGATACGAGCACGCTCCCCGATATCCCCGACGCGCTCGACGTCCTGGTTCACAACGCCGGAGTGGCGTTCCCGGATCTGTTTGTCGAGTCGCGTATTAACGATTGGCGAACGACGTTCGAGGTCAACGTGATCGGCCCGGTAGCCCTGACTCATGCGTTACTGCCGGCCCTGCGCCGTGCCAAAGGTCAGGTGATCTTCGTCAACTCCGGTGCCGGACTGAACGTATTGGCCGGGATGGCGTCGTACTCGGCAAGCAAGTTTGCGCTGCGCGCGTTCGCTGATTCGCTCCGCGCCGAGGAGCCGACACTACGGGTCACCTCGGTACACCCCGGCCGCGTCGCGACGGCGATGCAGCGCCAGCTGATCGAGTTCGAGGGCGGTAAGTACGACCCGAAGCATTTCCTGCGGCCGGAGACCGTCGCCCGTGCGATCGCGGACATCGTCGCCACGCCGCCCGACGGCCATGTCCACCAGATCGTGATTCGGCAGCGTTAGACGACCACGTTCACCAGCCGGCCCGGCACGACGATCACCTTCTTGGGCGTCGCTCCGGCCAAGAACGCCGACACCTTCTCGTCGGCCAACGCGGCGGCCTCGAGCGCTTCCGCGCTCGCATCAGCCGAAACCGAAATACGGCTCCGCACTTTGCCGTTCACCTGAACGGGATATTCGACGGTGTCATCGACCAGATATCGCGAATCGGGCTGCGGGAACGGGCCGTGCGCCAGCGACCGGTCATGGCCCAGCCGCCGCCACATCTCCTCGGAAAGGTGCGGTGCCACCGGCGCCAGCATCAACACCAACGGCTCGACGCTGTCCCGCGCGGTGATCGACTGCTTCGTCAGGTGATTCGTGTACTCGATCAGCTTTGCCACCGCCGTGTTGTTGCGCAGCCCCGCGTAGTCCTCCGCGACGCCGGCGATGGTGCGGTGCAGAACGCGCAGTGTGTCATCGTCGAGGTTCTGCTGGGTCACGAGTGGCTCGCCGGTCTGCTCGTCGACCACCAGCCGCCACACCCGCTGCAGAAATCGGTACGCGCCCACCACATCCTTGGTGGCCCACGGCCGCGACGCCTCCAGCGGCCCCATCGACATCTCGTAGACGCGCAGGGTGTCGGCGCCGAACTCCTCGCAGATCTCGTCGGGCGACACCGAGTTCTTCAGGCTCTTGCCGATCTTGCCGAACTCCTGGAACACCTCGATTTCACCGTCGGGACCCGCGTAGAAGAACCGCCCGTCACGCTCGTGCACCTCCGCGGCCGGCACGTAGGCGCCGCGCGCGTCGGTGTAGGCGAACGCCTGGATGTAGCCCTGGTTGACCAAGCGGCGGTACGGCTCACGGGAACTGACGTGTCCGAGGTCGTGGAGGACCTTGTGCCAGAACCGCGCATACAGCAGGTGCAGCACCGCGTGCTCCACTCCGCCGACGTAGAGGTCCACACCCCCGGGGTCGTTCTGACCGTGCTCGGCCGGTCGCGGTCCCATCCAGTAGGCCTCGTTCTCCTTGGCGCAGAACTGTTCCGAGTTGTGCGGATCGGCGTAGCGCAGTTCGTACCAGGAGCTGCCCGCCCACTGGGGCATCACGTTCGTGTCGCGGGTGTAGGAGCTGACCCCGTCACCCAGATCGAGCTCGACGTGCACCCAATCGGTGGCCTTCGCCAACGGCGGCGACGGTTCGGTGTCAGCGTCGTCGGGATCGAGCAGCACCGGCGAATAGTCGGGGATGTCGGGCAGCACCACGGGCAGTTCCGACTCGGGCAGCGGATGCGCACGCCCGTCGGAGTCATAGACGATCGGGAACGGCTCGCCCCAGTAGCGCTGCCGCGCGAACAGCCAGTCCCGCAACTTGAATTCCACCCGGGCCCGACCGAGGCCGTCGGCCTCCAGCCGTCGCGTGATCGCCTCCTTGGCCGCCTCGACATCCAGCCCGTTCAGATAGTCGGAGTTCACCGCCGGACCGTCGCCGGTGTACGCCTCGCGTGACACATTGCCGCCGGCAATGACCTCCACGATCGGCAGTCCGAACTCGGTGGCGAACTCCCAGTCGCGCTGGTCATGGCCGGGCACCGCCATGATCGCCCCGGTGCCGTAGCCGGCGAGCACGTAGTCGGCGATGAACACCGGGATGCGCTCTGAATTGGCCGGGTTCGTCGCGTACGCGCCCAGGAACACCCCGGTCTTGGCCTTGTTCTCCTGCCGCTCCAGATCAGACTTCGCGGCGATGGACCGCCGGTAGGCGTCGACCGCCGCCGCCGGGCTGTCGGCGCCGAACGTCCAGCGCGGGTCCACGGCGTCGGGCCAATCCGCCGCGGTGAGCGCGTCGACCAATTCGTGCTCGGGCGCCAGCACCAGGTAGGTCGCACCGAACAACGTGTCCGGCCGCGTGGTGAACACCTCGATGCCGGCAGGCGCGCCGGTGGCGCCGAACAGCGCCGATGCGCCGGTGGAGCGTCCGATCCAGTTCCGCTGCATGGTCTTGACCTTCTCGGGCCAGTCCAGCACATCGAGGTCGTCGAGCAGCCGCTCCGAGTAAGCGGTGATCCGCATCATCCACTGCCGCAGCCGTTTCCGGAAGACCGGAAAGTTGCCGCGCTCGCTGCGCCCGTCGGCCGTGACCTCCTCGTTGGCAAGCACCGTTCCCAACCCGGGGCACCAGTTGACCAGCGAATCGGCTCGGTAGACCAGCCGATGCGAGTCGACGATGTCGGCGCGCTCCCCCGGCGACAGCTCCTGCCAGCGCCGCCCGTCATCCAATGTCCGCGCACCCGAGTTGAATTCGGCGACCAACTCGGCGATCGGTCTGGCTCGATTCGCGCCGATGTCGTACCACGCGTTGTAGATCTGCAAGAAGATCCACTGCGTCCACTTGTAGAACTCCACGTCGGTGGTGGAGAAGCTGCGCCGAGAGTCGTGGCCGAACCCGAGCCGCGCCAGCTGACGACGAAAGTTGACGATGTTGGCCTCCGTGCGCGTGCGCGGATGCGTGCCGGTCTGGATCGCGTACTGTTCGGCGGGCAATCCGAACGCGTCGAAGCCCAACGCGTGCAACACATTACGCCCCGTCATCCGGAAGTAACGCGCATAGACATCGGTCGCGATGTAGCCCAGCGGGTGACCGACGTGCAGACCCTCGCCGGACGGGTACGGGAACATGTCCTGAACGAACATCTTGTCGTCCGGCACCGTGCCGCCATCCACCGGCGCCAGCGACCCCACCGGGTTGGGCACGTTGAACGTGCCCGTCTGCGCCCAGTGCTGCTGCCAGCCGCGCTCGATCTCGCCTGCGAGCTCCGCGGTGTAGCGGAACTTCGGTACGTCGGCGTCGGGGTCAGTCACCCCAACAGGTTAGTCAGCGAAAAACAGCCCACCGACCCCGTGGCCAGGTCTCGGTTGCGTTGCGGACCGGTCAGAGCTCGGTTCCGGCACTGGTGGTGCCGGAGTGACAGTTGTTACTGTGTGCAACCACATCGGATCGTCCGCATGAATGCGAGGGAGGCGGCTGCGAGATGATCGACAACGCCCGGGCTCGGCTGGCGGCGATGGGTGCCTCGACGGCAACTATCGCCGCGGTAATCTGCCTGACCAGCGCAACTGCCGTCGCCGACCCGATGCCGGCCCCCGTGCCGACTCCCACTACGGTCACCCAGGCCGTCCCGGTTGCGCCGATGGCGGCAACGACTCCGGTGGTGCCGCAAGCCGCCACCGCACCCATGGCTGCCACCACCGGCACTCTGACCGATTACTTCAAGAGCCACAACGTCACCCTTGAACCGCAGCGCGCCGAAGGCTTCCAGGCGTTCAACATCACGTTGCCGATGCCCGCGGGCTGGTCGCAGGTACCCGATCCGAACGTTCCGGACGCGTTCGGGGTGATCGCGAACCGGAACAGCCCCGACCTCTATACGCCCAACGCTGCGGTGGTGATCTACAAGCTCGTCGGTAACTTCGATCCCAAGGAGGCCATCACTCACGGGTTCGTCGACAGCCAGTCGTTGGCCGCCTGGCAGGGCACCGACGCGTCGCTGGCCAACTTCGATGGATTCCCTTCGTCGATCATCGAGGGCACCTACCGGCAGAACAACATGACGCTGAACACATCTCGGCGCCATGTGATCGCGACGTCCGGTCCAGACTCCTATCTCGTATCGTTGTCGGTGACGTATGCGGCGACCACCCAGGGGGCGACCGCCACGGCCGACGCCACCGACGCGATCGTCAACGGATTCAGCGTCACGCCCACAACGCCGGGCGCATCGCCACCCGCGCCGCGGCCACCGACCACATGACCGATCGGCCCGATCTGCACGCGGCCGAGACGTCTCGTATTGTGACCCCATGCTCATTGCGGGGTTGCTGTGCCTGTGCGCCGCTGCAGCCTCCGCGGTTCTGGGTGCGCGCGCGCTGGCGCGGCCCGCGGCGGCCGACGGCGCGCAGAAGGTGTTGCGGGCCGTCGCGCCGACGCAACTAGCGGCGGCGGTGATGCTGGCAGCGGGCAGCGTGGTCGCACTGTCGAACCAACCGTCGATCGGTCTGCTGGTGTTATGCGTCGCCGGTGCGGTGGGGACGGTTGCCGCGGGCGTCTGGCAGGGCGCCCGCTACGCGCATGCGACGGTTCGCACGAGTGACTCCCCGACGGCGTGCCGGCGCTCCGGTGACCAGCGGTGCGCATCCTGCACCCTGTCGTGCATATAAGACGCTGGCTGTCTCCTCTTCGCGCGAGCGCTCATCGGTGGCTGTCTCCTCTTCGCGCGAGCGCTCATCGGCTCCCGATCGACACGTTCGTCGTGTTGCTGCTCGCGACGATCGGGCTGGCCGCGGTCCTCCCCGCCCGCGGCGGCGCCGCGGATGTGGTGTCGGTGGCCACGAAGATCGCGATCGCCCTGCTGTTCCTTCTCTACGGTGCGCGGCTGTCGCCCGCACAGGCCTGGCACGGCCTGCGGCAGTGGCGCCTGCACCTGATGGTTCTGTCGGTGACGTTCGTGGTGTTCCCGCTGCTGGGGCTCGCCGCGCACATCCTCGAGCCGGCCGTCCTGACCAAAGGCCTGTATGCGGGGGTGCTGTTCCTGTGCCTTGTGCCGTCGACGGTGCAATCGACACGGCGAGCGTGGGTCTGATCATGTTGCCGCTCATGCTCTTTCACATGATTCAGTTGCTGGTGTGTGCCGTGATCACCGGTCGGCTGTCACGAGTACCCGCGCAGGACGAGGACGTTCGCCGCCCGCCTTAGTTGCGGCCGATGTCGATCGGGTGTGTCGCCAGCAGAGACAGCGGCAGCGGCTGACGCCGCAACACGCGCGCCCACAGATCCACCCGGGATTCCACGAGCACATCAGTTGGTAACGCGGACAGCACAATCCAGTCGTCGCGCTCGATCTCGCCCTCTAACTGGCCAATGGTCCAGCCGGAATAACCCGCGAAGATCCGTACGCCTTCCACCATCGCCGCGATGTTGTCGGGATCGGCGTCGAGGTCCACCATCACCATCCGGCCTTGCACGTGGCGCAGTCCGGGGACGCCGTCGCAGGTCATCCCGGCCCGCAGCGTCGCCAGGCACAGCGCCGCGTCGCGTTTGACCGGTCCGCCGATGAACATCGTCTTGGGTTTGGCGGTCAGCTTGGCCCACTGCGGGAGCACGTTGTACACCGCGGTCTCGCTGGGCCGGTTCAGCACCACCCCCAGCGTGCCGCCGTCGTTGTGCTCGACGACGTAGATCACGCTCCGCCGGAAGGTGGGCTCGAGAAGATCGGTGTTGGCCAACAGAAGGGTCCCCGACCGCACCCGATGCGCAGTGGGTGCGTAGTCCTCCGGATCTTCTGAGTGGGCCACGTCACCATCATGGCACCAGCACACCGCAATTGGGGCGAACGACGAATGCCGTTCAGGAATTTGTACTGTAGGTTCCTCGCCGCTTCCCGGCGGCGGGTGGCGGAAAGTGATTTCGGTGGTTGACACGCACGCACCGGGCGCCCTGTGGCGCTCGGTACGGGCCATGCCCCAGTTCGGTCGCCTTCTCGCGGTGCGGGTCGCGAGCCAGTTCGGCGACGGGCTGTTCAACGCTGGCCTGGCGGGCGCCATTCTGTTCAATCCTGAGCGGGCCGCCACTCCCTGGGCGATCGTCGGATCCTTCGCGGTCCTGTTCCTGCCCTACTCGTTGATGGGGCCGTTCGCAGGTGCGCTGCTGGATCGCTGGGACCGGCGCCTCGTCTTGGTCGGCGCGAACGCCGCGCGATTGGTGCTCCTCGCCGCCGTCGGCGTGCTATTGGCCATCGGCTCGGCCGACCAGTCGATCCTTGCCCCGGCACTGCTCGTCAACGGTGTCAGCCGCTTTGTCAGTTCCGGCCTGTCGGCGTCGCTGCCGCACGTGGTGCCCCGCGAGCAAGTGGTGACGATGAACGCGGTCGCGACCGCGGTCGGTGCCGCCGCGACCTTCGTGGGCGCCAACTTCATGCTGCTCCCCCGCTGGTTCTTCGGTGCGAACGACACTGGCTCCGCCACAGTAATTTTCATTGCCCTCGTCCCGGTGCTGGTGGCCCTGTTACTGGCGTTCAGGTTCGCGTCCCGCATCCTCGGACCGGACGACACGGCGCGCGCGATCCGCGGTTCGGTGTTCTACGCGGTCGCCACCGGCTGGCAGCACGGGTTGCGGACGGTCGTCGGCACATCCAGCGTGGCCGCGACGCTGATCGGGCTGGCTGCGAACCGCATCGTCTTCGGAATCAACACCATGCTGATGCTCGTGATCGTGCGGCACACCGCAGCGGTGGTCGCCGGGCTGGGCATCGCGGTCGTGTTCATCGCGGCCACCGCCGGCGGCGGTTTCATCGCAACCGTGCTGACCCCGGCGATCGTGCGCCGTGTCGGCCGATTCGCCGCCGCGAACATGGCGCTCGCCGCCGCGGCAGGCATCCAGTTGGCCGGCGCCGGGCTGGTTCTGCCGGTGATGCTCGTTTGCGGGTTCCTGCTCGGCGCCGCCGGGCAGGTCGTCAAGTTGTGCGCGGACACCGCGATGCAGATCGACACCCCCGACCCGCTCCGCGGCCACGTGTTCGCCGTGCAGGACGCTCTGTTCTGGCTCTCGTTCGTCGGCGCTACTGCGGTGACCGCCGCCCTGATTCCGGCCGACGGGCACTCACCCGCGCTGGCGCTTGCGGGAGCCGGGGTCTACCTGGCCGGGCTTGTTCTGCACACCGTGGTCGGGCGCCGCGGGCCCGAAGACCACCGGGGTTAGTCTTTGTCGCAGCTGCGGATCTTTCTGTACCGATAGTGCCGCGTACACCGATCTAATACTCTGTGCATGTCGCATACGCGGAGCACGCGAAAGCGCCGTCGCCGAACGGCGCAGGAGGGGGTGCGCATGTCGGCGATCCGGATCAAAGACGCCGCCGAGCTGCTCGGGGTCAGCGACGACACAGTGCGCCGCTGGATCGACGGCGGCAGCCTGGCCGCGCACAAAGATGAGTCCGGCCGCAAAGTCATCGCCGGCGAGGTCCTGGCCGCCTTCGCCCGCGAACACGCCACGCCCCCATCCGATCCGGTCGGCGTGGGAAGTTCGGCCCGCAACCGGTTCGTCGGCCTGGTCACCAAGGTGACGGCCGACCAGGTGATGGCCGAGGTGCAGATGCAGTGCGGCCCCTTCACCGTCGTCTCACTGATGAGCAGCGAATCGGCCGGCGAATTGGGCCTTGAGCCGGGGAAGGTGGCCGTGGCCGTGGTCAAAGCGACAACCGTGATCGTCGAAACGCCAGGAGGAACCCCATGAGACGCAGCCTCGGCACCGCCGCCGCGGCGCTCACCGCCGTCGCAATGCTTGCCGGATGCTCGAACTCCAGCCCCAACAGCGGCGACATCACCGTGTTCGCGGCGTCGTCGCTGAAGTCGGCGTTCACCGCGCTGGGCGCCCAACTGGAGAAGGGCAACCCGGGAACGCACGTCAAGTTCAGCTTCGCGGGTTCCTCGGATCTGGTGGCGCAGCTCACCGGGGGCGCACCGGCGGACGTGTTCGCCTCCGCTGACACCGCCACGATGACCAAGGTTGTCGACGCTTCATTGGTGGCCGGTAATCCCGTCAACTTCGCCACCAACACCCTGACCATCGTCACCCCGCCCGGGAACCCCAAGCACCTCGCCTCGTTCGCGGATCTGGCCAAGCCCGGCACTCAGGTGGTGGTGTGCGCACCACAGGTTCCCTGCGGCGCGGCCACCAAGAAGGTCGAGGCCGCGACCGGCACCGCCCTGACGCCAGTGAGCGAGGAATCCACGGTGACCGACGTGCTCGGAAAAGTTACCGCGGGTCAGGCCGACGCGGGGCTGGTCTACGTCACCGACGCCGCCGGGGCAGGCGATAAGGTCACCGCCGTCGCGTTCCCGGAGGCCGGCGGCGCGGTGAACACCTACCCGATAGCGGTGCTGAAGGGATCGAAGAACGCCGCCACCGCACAGAGGTTCGTCGACCTTGTCACCGGCCCCGACGGCCGAAAGGTGTTGGCGGGAGCGGGTTTCGCTGCGCCGTGACAGCGCGGTGGTGGTCCGGCGGCCCGATCCAGGTGGGGCTGCCGCGCTGGGTCTACCTGCCGGCCGCGGTCGGTGCGCTGTTCGTGATCGTTCCGCTGGTGGGCATCCTGCTGGAGATCGATTGGGCGCATTTCATCCCGCTGATCACCTCGGAATCCTCACGCACCGCATTGATTCTGAGTCTGAAGACCTCGGCAGCGAGCACCGTGCTGTGCGTGCTGATCGGTGTGCCGATGGCGCTGGTGCTGGCCCGCGGCAGATTTCCCGGTCAGTCGATCCTGCGGGCGTTGGTATTGCTGCCGCTTGTGCTGCCGCCGGTCGTCGGGGGTATCGCGTTGCTCTACACCTTCGGCCGACAAGGTCTGCTCGGACATCAGCTTGAGGTCCTCGGGATCCGGATCGCGTTCTCGACCACCGCAGTGGTCCTGGCGCAGTCCTTCGTCTCGCTGCCGTTCCTGGTCGTCAGCCTCGAAGGCGCCATGCGCACCGCCGGCAACAATTACGAATCCGTCGCCGCCACGCTCGGCGCGCGCCCCACCACCGTGCTGCGGAGGGTGACGTTGCCGCTGGTGGTGCCCGGATTGGTGTCCGGCGCGGTCCTGGCGTTCGCCCGCTCGCTCGGCGAGTTCGGGGCCACCCTCACCTTCGCGGGCTCGCTGCAGGGCGTCACCCGCACCCTGCCGTTGGAGATCTATCTACAGCGCGAGACCGACCCCCACGCGGCGATCGCGCTGTCGCTGCTGCTCATCGTCGTCGCCGCCGCCGTGGTGATCACCGCAGGGGGGCGCCGCGTGGCGGGCGAAGCGTGAGCGGCCTGCGCGTGCAGGCCCGGGTAGACCAGCGCGACGTTGCGTTCGATCTGACCCTGGCCGACGGGGAGGTACTCGCCGTGCTGGGGCCCAATGGCGCCGGCAAGTCCACGCTGCTGTCGTTGATCGCGGGGCTCCTGCGACCCGACCATGGCAGGGTGCGGCTCGGCAGCCGGGTGATCACCGACACCGACACGGGCGTGTTCGTGCCGGCCCATGCGCGAGGTGTCGCCATGCTGTCCCAGCAGGCGCTGCTGTTCCCGCACATGAGCGTCGCGGCCAATGTCGCCTTCGCTCCCCGCTGCAAGGGCAAGAACCGGTCTGCCGCCCGCACGATCGCACAGCGTTGGCTTCAGGCCGTCGATGCCCAGGACCTCGCCGACCGACGCCCCGCACAACTGTCCGGGGGCCAGGCACAGCGCGTCGCGGTGGCCCGCGCGCTGGCCGCCGAACCGCAGGTGCTGCTCCTGGACGAACCGATGTCGGCCCTCGACGTCACCGCCGCGCCCGCGCTGCGCCGGTTGCTGCGCCACATCCTGCGCGACGATGGCCGCACCGCCCTGATGGTTACCCATGACCTGCTCGACGCCCTCGCCGTGGCCGACAGGGTGATCATCGTCGAGGGCGGCCGGATCGTGGAAAGCGGCCCCGTTCGGACGGTTCTGACGTCCCCGCGCAGCGCCTTCGCCGCCCGAATCGCCGGTGTCAACCTCATCGCCGGAGTAGTCACCGGGCCGGGAATTCTCCAAACCCCCTGGGGGGCAGCCGTGTCGGGCATCGGCGATGTACCTGTCGGTGCTGCCGCGATCGCCCTGTTTCGGCCCGGCGCCGTCGCGGTGCACCTCGACCCGCCGCATGGGAGTCCCCGCAACCTGCTCCCGGTGACCATCGCCGAAATGGATATCCACGGAACCACGGTCCGGGTCCGGGGCGCCGATCAGCCCGACGGGAGCACCGGCCTGGCCGCCGACATCACCGCCGCCGCCGCCGCCGATCTCGACCTTGCGCCCGGACAGAACGTCTATTTCGTGGTGAAAGCCCAAGAAACAGGGCTACATCCGGCATTGTCGCCGACTGCCCCGGCGCGGTCTTCCGCACCTTGGTGACCGCGCTACCCGAACACTGAGATACTATCTGCGTATGAATGCAGATATGGGTGCATGCAGGCGGCGGCTGCCCGCCGATCAGGTTGATCTGATGGTCGAGGTGTTCCGGATGCTGGCCGACGCCACCCGCGTTCAGGTGTTGTGGGCGCTGGTCGATCGGGAGATGTCGGTCAACGAGCTCGCCGAGCACGCCGGTAAGCCCGCTCCGTCGGTGTCGCAGCACCTGGCGAAGTTACGGATGGCGCGGCTGGTCCGGACCCG
>Ga0209006_10000604_pt1 | contig 33365 bp, 37 predicted proteins | sample JacPin_JW_Ref_O2_FD_188567 | JGI IMG/M metagenome (GOLD analysis project Ga0209006, IMG submission 188567) | Forest soil microbial communities from Algoma, Ontario, Canada - Jack Pine, Ontario site 1_JW_Ref_O2 (SPAdes) (version 2) | ecosystem: Environmental > Terrestrial > Soil > Boreal... | reverse complement strand
ATCACTTAATTCCAGGATCGAATCTCCGATGCGCAATTCGGCGTGCATGATGCTCGCCCCCGCCGGCGGCATACGGAAAATTTCCTCCGCGCCGAAACCGCCCTTGAAGAAATCAATTAGTTTTGCCGCGCCCTCGACCAGAAGGTACGGCGTGACTGTGTGGAACCCCTTGCGAATGTAGGGAACCGGCAAATCCCACTTGGGTTCTTCCTGCGCTGATGCCGGTTTGACGATGCTGTCGAATCGCCGTTGCATCTCCTCCATCGTCAAGTCTTCCTTGTGCGTCGCGAGCATCCAAGTGTAGCCGAAAGGATCGATCACCTGGCCGGAGCGTTCGCCGTAGAACTGATCGCTTACCGGACGGACGATCCGCGCACCTGCTGCAACGGCCTGTGCCGCGACCGCGTCGGCGTCGGACACAGACAGATGAATTCTTACCGGCGAACCGCCCAGTGTTTCGGCGCTGAGCGCTCCATACTCGGGAGACTCGTCCGACAGCGCGATCACGTTGTCGCCAATGCGGAGCGCGGCGTAGCCGATCCTGTCCCCAGGCATGTTCAGGCGCGAGATCTCCTGAGCGCCAAACGCCTTCTTGTAGAAATCAATCGCTCGCGCGGCGCCCTTGATTATCAAAAATGCCGTAACAGACTGACGAGGTTCGACGGCTGTGACTGCTTTGCTGGCCATGGGTGTTCTCCCTTCGAGTTGAGCTTTTAGTGCTGCTTTGAAATCCTGGCGCGGCAGGCTGCGCAGTTCCGCGGCAATGGCGCCGACATCCGCCAGCTGCTGCCCGCTATTCGGAGCGACGGCCGCCGGAGACGCCAGCAGCTCGGTGACGATCTGGTCGAATTGTTCGCTCAGGTTCGGCTTAGGCATTTGAGTCACTCAATTTGCTGCGTCCAACGCTTCCGACTTCTTCGCGCAATTTCTGAATCCCGCGGAACTGCAATTGCTTTATCGAACCTTCCGTTTTGCCGAGCGCCAGCGCGATTTCGCGAACGCTTCTTTCCTCCGCAAAGCGCATTTCGATCACCCGGCGCTGATCTTCGGGAAGCGTCCGGACCAACGCGAAGAGGCGCGCGCGATGCTGGATTTCTTCTGGGCTGGGGTCTTTGCTCACCGCTTCGATTTCCGAGGACTGGCCGGATTCACGGTTCTGGCGGCGCCAGCGGTCGGTGATAGCGTTGGAGGCGATGCGCATCAGCCAGGCGCCGAACGGAGCGCCGCGCCATTCGAAATGTTTCAAGTTGGCGAGGGCGTGATGAAACACCTCGGAGGTGACGTCCTGCGCGGCGTCGCGGTCGCCGAGGCGCCTCGAGACATACGCGTACACTCGGTCGAAGTGAATCTCATAGAGGTCGCCAAAGCGCGCGGGATCTTGCTGCGCCGCTTCGATCAGCCGTCTCTCGGTGAGTTCACTTACCGCGTTCAACTCGGTCTCCGGTCCAACTGCTCAAGCTTTATATCTCATTGCGGCCTTCCTAATGTAAAACTGCGCGCAAGAAGAAACGTTACGGCGATTTGAATAAATTTTGACAGATAAATCCCTCGAATCCCTGGGGTTGATGCCGCATCCGATGGTCCAGCACTTTCTTGCCATCGTAAGTGATGCGTTTTCTGAAGAATCCTGTATTCTCGATGCGGCCAAAATTACGTCAGGCGAGGGATGAATGAACTCGAAATTCGTGACGAAACAGCCGACCAGGCGAGAATTGCTCCAGATGAGCTCTGGGCTGGCCGCGGGCGCGGTGGTTTCAGGAATGTTGCCGCTCGGCCTGCGAGCGTCAACCAACGGCTGGCAGCAGGCTCAACAAGCCGTTCCGGCTCCAATCAGCAACGATCGAGTGGCGCAGATGCGCGCTCAGGCTGCGACGGTTCCGGTGCAGACCCAAAAACTTCGCGACAATATTTACATGCTCTACGGTCCAGGCGGGAACATGATCGCGCTCACGGGTCCCGAGGGCAAAGTTTTGGTGGATTCGAGCTTTGCCGGAGCGGCCCCGAAAGTCACCGCGGCGCTAGCGGCGATTGATGCGCAGCCGCTGAAAATCTTGATCAACACGCACTGGCATTTCGATCATACGGATGGAAACGCAGCCATGCATGATGCCGGGGCCACCATCCTTTCTCACGAAAACACCTTGAAGCGGCTTTCCACGGCGCAGGATATTGCCGCGTTTCAAATGCATTTTGATGCGGCGCCGCCGGCTGCCTGGCCGCGTCGAACGTTTACCGACAAATTCACGCTGTACTACGACGGCGAACAGCTGAATCTAGGTCACATTTTACCGGCGCATACCGATGGCGACATTTACGTGAAGTACGAGAAGGGCAACGTGTTGCACGCCGGCGACGTCTGGTTCAACGGTATTTACCCGTTCATTGATCCCAGCTCCGGCGGGAACATCAACGGAATGATTGCGGGATCGGCCGAATGCCTGACCCACGTAGACGCGGACTCGGTGATCGTGCCGGGCCACGGACCCTCCGGCAACAAGGCAGCGTTTACGAAATACCACGACATGCTGGTTACGGTTCGCGACCGCGTGCAGAAACAGAAAGTCGCGGGAAAAACTTTGCAGGAAGTGGTGGCGGCCAAGCCAACCGCCGATCTGGACGCCGAATGGGGTAAGGGCAGCGTGACCGGAGATTTCTTCACTACGCTGGTTTATTCGACGCTGTAACGAGGCAACGCGTCAAACTTTGCCTGCGGCGTCGCGCTCGGCGCGCATATTTTCCATGACGCTTTGAATCAGTTCCTTGGCCTTGCTGATTTCCGCCTGGATCACGCGGATATCCATCACCGGCACATCCGGGTCGCGATTGGTATGGCAATACACGCCATGCTGACCAACCAGCACCAGCGCATTGGTCAGCAGGTCCAGAGTTACGGCCAGCGCGCCACGATGCGGTCCCAACATAGTTTGAAAATGTTCCAGTTCTCTTTGGTGCTCGCTGAAGGCGGACATGGCGACAATTCTCCCTATAATCCGTAATTTGAAGCGCCATCCGAAGGTAACGGCTTGTTGCACTCTACGCAACTCGGTCCCCAATTCAATCGTCATTGTCCTCCGGGCCCGCATCGAATGATTGGAAATCGAATCACGGTGCAGGGTAGTCCTAGGACCACGTATTGCGTTCCTAGGAACAACAAAGCCCGACTCTTCTTTACTCTCGTGTGGCTCGGTTAGATAATCTGGCGCGTTGCGGATTGTACGGAGGCCCGTGGTGCGGCTCGCGCAATGTCGGCGGGCGTTTCGACGGAATTCCGCTAGCTCCGGAATTATAAGATTTGCGGCACAGAATGCGCGAGTGAACGGGGGCAATTCTTCGCGTGCGATATTTTCCACGGCAAATTTCGAGTTTGAAAATTGATCCGGGCCGTTCCTGGGGCGTTCACGGCGCTGGAATACGTGAAGTGAGGACGAAATGAGAAGGTCAGATTTGGTACGCAATGCGGCGAAAGGGAAGGCGGTACGGACATCGCAAATCGTATTTGGGGAACGGCAGCATCTGCTGCGCGTGCTCGATTCGGTGGAGCGCAGCGCATTGCCGGCGGCGCGCATGGAACAGGAACGGCGGGTAATCGAACAACTGATTCACGCGCGCACACAGGAATTGAACCGCATCAATCCGGGCTGGGACGAAAAAGTTGGAGTGGTGCTTAGCGCCGAAGTGAAGCCAGACACGCTGGATTCGCTTTCCAAGCAGGCGCCCAAGGAAGATTTTTACTTGCTCCGCCTGATCAGCGAGCATCCCAAAGTGACGGCCAAGACCCTGGGACGGCTTTCGCATCATCCGTATTCGGCGATTCGCGAGAATATCGCGCGACACCCGAACAGCGACGCTTCGACCCTTTCGCGTTTGAGCAAAGATCGCACCCAACCGCTGTGGTACTTGGTGGCGTTTAATCCGAACGCTCCGGCACCATTGCGTAAGAAACTTCAGGAGCGTATGCGGCGGCTGGGGGAAAAATCGGCCACGCAGTAAATTTGCGCCGGGTCACTTCGCCCTGACAGGTTTTAACACTCTGATGTTTCGACGAGAGGCGCCTTCGGGCGCCTCTTTTTTTGGCGTCGCAGCGGTTGGTGTCTGGTTCGCTGGGATTGCGCGGCGCGCTCGGTTCTGGAGTAGAATCGCGGCATGGCGGTCGAAGGCTCATCTGCCCAGCGGTTCAACATTGCGGACGAGTTTGTTTCCAAGCGCGCCGCGGCGCATCCGGATCGCGTCGCGATTGTCGGTGTGGGGCGAAAGTACACGTACGCGCAGCTCGATGAATATGTGACCCGCACGGCGCACGCTTTGCGCGGAGCCGGATGCCAGCCCGGTGATCGAGTTCTGATCGTATTGCCGGACTCGGCCGAATTTTTCGCCGCGTTCTTCGGCGCGGCCAAGATCGGTGCCGTTGCCGTTCCGGTGAATCCGCACGCGCGCGCCGCTGACTACCGGCACTACCTTTCCAATTGCGGAGCGCGCTTTGCAATCGTGCACGCAGCTTCGGTAGACGAATTTGCGGCGGAAGCCGGGACCAGAGCGCTCGACCTGCTGGTAATCGTCGAGCCGAAGTCGGATACGCCGAAGCCGGAACGAATCGCGCGAAAGATTGGGACGTTCCAGGATTGGCTTCCCTCCAAGACGTGCAGCGTGCCCACCCATCCGACGCGCGCGGACGACGTCGCGTTTTTCCTTTACACCTCGGGCAGCGCTGGCGCGGCCAAAGCGGCGGTCCATCGTCACCGAGACATGCTCGCAACCTCGCGCAATTTTGCCGAAGGCGTGTTGGGCCTGCGCGAAGATGACCGCCTATATTCGGTTTCGAAATTGTATTTCGCCTACGGACTCGGAAACGGAATGTACTTTCCGCTGTTTTTCGGGGCCGGCGCGATTCTGAATCCGGAGCGCCCGAACGCCGGGGAGATTGCCGGCACCATCAATCGTTATAAGCCCACCGTATTTTTTTCGGTGCCGACATTTTACGCCAAGCTGCTCCGCGAAGCCGAACGCGGGTTGCTTATCGATTTTTCTTCGGTGCGCTTGGCCATTTCCGCCGGCGAAGCGCTGCCGGCTGAAGTTTTCGAGCAATTTCGCTCGCGATTCGGTGTCGAGATTCTTGACGGTATTGGCTCCACCGAAATGTTGCATGTTTTCCTGTCGTCCCGTCCCGGCAAAGTGCGTGCGGGAAGTTGCGGCACGGAAGTTCCGGGCTACCAAGCCAAAATTATGGATGACGCCGGCGCGGCCGCTCCGGAAGGGGAAGTGGGCAATCTGTGGGTCAAGGGCGATAGCGCGTTCACCGAGTACTGGCAGAATCCGGAAATCACCGCGAATGCCAAACGCGACGGCTGGGTCGTTACTGGCGACAAATTCACGCGCGACGTGGATGGCTACTTTCATTATTGCGGCCGCTCGGACGACATGATGAAGGTCGCCGGCATGTGGGTCTCGCCCGGCGAAGTGGAAAACGCGCTGATGGGCCATCCGGCCGTTTCGGAATGTGCGGTGGTCGGCCAAACCGATGCGGTGGGCTTGGTCAAGCCGGTAGCGTATATCGTCCTGCGGCCCAGCGTGACCCGTCCCGGTGGCGGCCTCGACAGCGAAATCCACGGCTGGCTGCGCACCCGCATGCCCGGATTTAAGTGTCCCCACGATTTTCGATTCGTCGCTGAACTCCCCAAGACTTCCACGGGAAAGATCCAACGATACTTATTGCGCTCTGGCTAGGCAAGAGGCGCTGCATGACACTTGACCGCGAACTCGTAGAAGCACAACTCGCTCTCAACCTTGTTCCGTCACACGAAATGCCTCGGCTGGCCTGGGAAGCGTTGGAGTCCGGGTTGGACGGTCCGAGCATTCGGCGTCTGGCGGCACTAGTGCGACCAACGTGGTTTGAGGTAGAGGAAATAAAAAGCGCCGCTATAAAGGAAATGGAGCTAGCCCCAATATCCGTTGCCGACGCCGCGTATCGCTTGGCCATTAGGCGTGCGAACGAGATCCTTAAGCTACGTTTGGACCCGCTGCGTTATACGCTTGAATTCGAGGGACTGTGGATTAGGGCGTCCTACTCAGACCGTTTGATCGGGCTCGGGACTCTTGATGACGAAGTAGGGATAGCTGTTTCCACCGGGCAAACTGAAACGGAAATTCGCAAGTGGCTTCTGCAGCGGTTAAGAGATTCAGTCGACCCTTCTTCCGCAGCATTTAAGTAATCGCGTTCCGAATTCTCGACGCGCCCAGTAAGCTCGTCCCAAGACAAAATGGCTCTTTACTGCTAAAATCCATGGTGTAGATTGGACTGTAGGAGAGAGCCATTGCTTCCTCTGCATTTACAGCCTGAAAGCCACATTCCTCTTTACGTGCAGTTGCGCGATCAGTTGCGCGGGCTGGTTCATTCCGGCGAACTCCGCACCGGCGATCGCATTCCTGCCAGCCGCGAACTTGCCACTCAACTGGGCGTGCATCGGACCACCGTAGCCAACGCCTATGCCGAACTCGAATCCGAAGGCTTAATTCAGGGCCATGTTGGCCGCGGGACGTATATTTCCGGCGCGCCGGTACGCCAATTCACGCCACCGCCCCGCGCCACCAACGGGCACGGCGGAGCGATGCGTTGGGAATCGCTTTTTGCCGACGAGCGGGCCGAAGAATCGCTGAGCCGGCTGATGCCGGAAATTCCCGAGGATTCGATTGGATTTGTGACCGCGCGCCCGTCTGAAGAATTCTTCCCGGTGGAAGAATTTAGGCGTTGCTGCAACGCCGTGCTGCGCAACGAAGGGCGCAAAGTTTTGCAATTAGGATCGTCGGACGGATACGAGCCGCTTAAGCGGGTGCTGGTTGATTTTTTTCGCGACGAAGGCCTGGCGGTTCGCAGCGAACAACTTCTAATCACCGACGGCTGCCAGCAGGCCATTGACCTGGTGTGCAAGGCGTTTTTACGTCCTGGAGATGCCGTCGCGCTCGAAAATCCCGCCTATCCCGGCGCGGTGGCGATTTTTGCCGGAGCGCGCGTGCGCATGCTGGCCGTGGGAGTGGAAACCGACACACAGCGCATTGGGCACGTCGGCCTCGATCTCGATGGGCTCGAATCCGTGCTGATGCAAAATCGCGTGAAGTTTATTTTTGTCACGCCGGATTTTCACAATCCCACCGGCACGGCGTTGCCCGTGGCCGAGCGGCGCCGGTTGCTCGAAATTGCGGCGCGCTATCAGGTTCCGGTCATCGAGGATTACATCTACGGGCGATTGCGTCTGCGTGGAGCGACCGTGCCGTCGCTCAAATCACTCGACCGCAATGGAAACGTGATTCAGATTGACAGCTTTTCGAAGATTGCGTTTCCCGGTTTGCGCGTCGGCTGGTGCATTGGCCCGGAAAGCGCCATCGAACGCCTGCGGCTGGTGAAACAATCTACCGACTTGCACACGGATCAACTCTCGCAGGCCACCCTGGCCGAATTTGTGCGGCGCGGACATTTGACGCGGCACATGGCGAAGATGAGGAAGGTTCATCTGCGTCGCCTGGACGCCATGGAAAGCGCGCTGCAGAAATTCATGCCCGATGGCGTAACGTGGACCCGGCCCGAAGGCGGCTTGTCGGTATGGGTCACGCTGCCGGCGGGATTTGACGCCGGTGAATTGCTGATTCACGTGCGCGAGCGCGGTGTACTCTACGTGCCGGGGCGTCATTTCTATTTCCAGAATCCGCAGCCGAATACTTTGCGGCTGGGATTTGGTTCAGTGGATGAGAAGCGCATCGTCCGCGGCGTGGAGACGCTCAGCGAATTGTTGAAGATTGAATTTCGCAAGCGCCAACGCGGAGCGCGAGGCGAATCACACACCCGCGTGGCGCTGGTTTAGCGCCCAAGGGGTTTCGAGACCATGTTGATTCCGCCAAATCCTGCGAATGTTTGCTTCGGCTGCGGAGGCGCGAACGACCGTGGCATGAAACTTACTTTCGAGCAGGATAACGTGGCGCGAAAAATCATTGGCCGCTTTCGTTTAGGCGCCGAATATCAGGGCGCGTTTGGAATTATTCATGGTGGCGTGATTGCGGTGGTGCTCGACGAGGTGATGGGCAAGGTTTGCCGCTTTCGCGGAGTGCGCGCGGTAACCGCCGAGATGAACGTCGAGTATTTGAAACCGATATGGGTTGATACGGATTTGGTGGTGGAAGGCTACGAAAAGGAAATGGAAGGGCGCAATCTGCATTTGATCGGCGAAATTAGGGATACGTCGGGAAAAATGCTGGCGCGCAGCCGCGGACGATTCGTAGTGCTCGGCCAGAAACAGAAGGCCGAAGCCGGCGCCACGGAACAAATTTCAAGCACCTAAAATTCTCGGAAGGAATCACGAGGGAGATAGCCCATGGATCTGATGAACAATAATTTGTGGCGGGTGAAGGTTGGCCTGGCCGAAATGTTGAAGGGCGGCGTGATTATGGACGTCACCAACGCCGAACAAGCGAAAATCGCCGAGGACGCGGGCGCCTGCGCGGTGATGGCGCTCGAGCGCGTTCCTTCGGACATTCGCAAGGAAGGCGGCGTGGCGCGCATGGCCGCTCCGCGCATCATTCGCGAAATTATGGATACGGTCTCGATTCCGGTGATGGCCAAGGTGCGCATCGGTCATTTTGCCGAAGCACAGGTCTTGCAATCCCTGGAAGTGGACTACATTGACGAAAGCGAAGTGCTCACGCCGGCCGATGACGAGCATCACGTCTGGAAGCATGGCTACAAAGTGCCGTTCGTTTGCGGCGCGCGCAACCTGGGTGAAGCGCTGCGGCGCATCGCCGAGGGCGCGGCCATGATTCGCACCAAGGGCGAGGCGGGCTCGGGGAACATTGTCGAAGCCGTGAGGCACATTCGCACCATCGTGAGCCAGATGAAGCGGCTGACTCTGCTGGGCGAAGAAGAATTGGTGCACGAAGCGAAAGAACTCGGCGCGCCGTTCGAGCTGGTCGCCTGGATCGCCAAGAACGGAAAATTGCCGGTGCCGAATTTCTCCGCCGGCGGTATCGCTACTCCCGCGGATGCAGCCCTGGTGATGCAGCTCGGCGCGGAGGCAGTCTTCGTTGGCTCTGGAATTTTCAAGTCGAGCGACCCGGCGGTACGCGCGCGCGCGATCGTAAAAGCCACGACACATTACAAAGACCCCAAGGTGGTGCTGGAAGCGTCGGAAGAACTAGGCGACGCTATGAAGGGCCTCGATATCCGGCAGATGGACGAAAAGGACTTGCTGCAGACACGCGGCTGGTAACCAGCTAGGTTTTCAAGTAGGGAAGACTTCCGCCAAGCGGTTGAAGCCCGCCGCTTGGCGGAATTGTTTATCAACATGACCATCGGAATTCTCGCGATTCAGGGTGACTACGAAGCCCACGGCAAGATGCTCGACCGCATCGGCGTCGCGCACCGCTATGTCCGCACCGCAACGGATTTGAAGGGGCTCGAGGGGATTATTTTGCCGGGCGGCGAAAGCACCACGCACCTGAAAGTCATGACCGAGGAAGGCCTGTTCGAACCGCTGAAGAAATTCGGCGACGACGGTGGCGCGATGTACGGAACCTGCGCCGGCGCGATTTTACTGGCCCGCGAAGTTCACGGACCTCCGCAAGCGTCGCTCGGGCTCCTCGATGCCACGGTTCTGCGCAACGGCTACGGACGGCAGCTCGCGAGTGACGTCCATATGGTCCAGACCAAGTTGCGCGAGCAGCCGGTGGAAATGGTTTTCATCCGCGCTCCAATATTCGAGACGGTAGGCACCGATGTCGAGATTCTCGCGAGCGACGCCGGGCATCCGGTGCTGGTGCGGCAGGGAAGCATTCTCGCTTCCACCTTTCATCCCGAATTGACCGACGACTCGACCATTCACGAATATTTCGTAAAGATGGCCGGCGCCGGGATCTCGCCTGCCCCAGTTCGTCTTCCGGCCTGACAATTACCTACCAGTTGTGACATTCTCTATTCACCATGAGTGAGCCGATACGGGTGCTTTTCGTGTGCGTGGGGAACTGCGTGCGCAGCCAGATGGCCGAAGCCATCGCGCGCCATTCCTGCGGAGACATCATCGCGGCCGAAAGCGCCGGAGTCACTCCGCTAGGGTTCATCGACCGTACCGCGAAGGCCGTGTTGCACGAGAAAGGAATTTCGGTGCATGGGCAATTTTCCAAGGGGTTGCAAAGTGAAGAGTTGAAGGTCCCGCATCTGATCATCAACATGTCCGGCATTCCGGGCAGCTCGCTGTTCAGTTCGTTGTTTGTGGGAAAGAAGTTCGAGGACTGGGAAGTTGACGACCCCTTCGGCGAAGACATCGACTTGCACCGTCGCATTCGCGACGATATCGAAGCGCGGGTCACCTTGCTCGCGGCGCAACTGCGAACTAGTGTGAAGGACCATAGCATCGACCCAGGGCGGGGAAGCCAGCGCTAGAAACCGTGGCAGACGCGCGGAAATTGCCCGCGGGAATACAGGGGATCAGATCCGAATCATGCGTCGTGAAAAAACCAGCGTATCCCAGGAAGATTATCTGAAAGCGATCTGGGAGCTCGTTCAGGAGGAGCAAATCCCAATTAGTGCGCGACTGGCCGAGGATCTGGACGTAACCCCGCCGGCCGTGACGGCGGCCTTGAAACGCATGACTCGAGGCGGCTATCTGCGCGTGCGTCGCGACGGTCGCATTGAATTGACCGCCAAGGGCGAGGAGATCGCGCAGCATCTGGTATTGCGGCACCGGCTCGCCGAAAAGCTGCTCACCGATGTGATCGGCCTGGAATGGTCTCGGGCCCACGAAGAGGCCGAAAAATTGGAACACGGAATTTCGCCGGAAGTGGCCGAGTTGCTGCTCGCACGGTTTGGGCGCGAATCGCGCTGCCCCCATGGCGTGCCGCTGGTCGGCGGCATGGCCAAGCTGCGCAAGAAATTCGGCGCGGTGCGATTGTCCGACGTGCAGGCCGGCGGCACTTACGAGGTGCTGCGCGTATACGAAAAGGATCCGAAGTTTTTGGAATTTTTGGTGGGGCTGGACCTACAGCCCGGCGCGCGCCTCCGCGTTCATCGCCGGGAATACGACGAGACCATGGAGCTGTCCTTGACGGGCCAGCGCGCGAAGCATATTCACCTGGGCAAGCCTGCCACTCAGCGCGTCTGGGTGCGTAAAGCCGCGGCCTAGCGTACAAAGGAGCAAATCCGTGCTCACCAGGGTCGTTCTTGCTGGAATTCTTGGGATGTCAGCTCTAGTTCGTCCGGTTGTCGGCGATGCCAAGGAACAGATGTGTCTGTGTGAGTTCGTCGCGCCCACCTATTCCATGATTGCTCGCACCGCTCAGATCGAGGGATCAGTTACGGTCAAGGTGAAACTTGGCGCTGACGGGACCATCACTGAACTTTGGCCGCCGGGTACCGTCATTACACCTACTGGTGATGTTGTTCAATCTCCGTCGGCGAATGCCAACGATAATTATCTAGCTGGCGCTTCTGTCGCCGCCGTGAAGAAATGGCGATTCTGCCCTGGGCCAGCCGGTCGAGAAATTAACGTCGTGTTTGTGTACAAACTTACCGAGCCGGGCAGGGAGGGTTGGGCGCCGACTGAAGTGAGTTTTCACGCGCCTGCAGTAGTGGAAATTTCGACCGCACGTATTCCACCGTCGCTGATGTCTCAAAACCAGTAAAGTCACCTCGGAAACTGTAATCGGCCATTAAAGATCGGGGCCAGTCCAGTTGTCGCGCTATTGCCTTTCTATGTTGGCCGGGAATATGATGACCGAGTCTGACGACGGTGTTCCGCATCTGGGCTCAGGTTCGCATGAAAGCAGATTCGTCGCGGTTGTTCTGGTTTTGGTTTTCGCAACTGACTGAATCCCCCTCAGTCGGAGTATCTACGATTTCTCCCCGCGCTGTCGCAGGGTACGAAAGCGAAAGTGGGGAAGTGGTTTGCGCTTCGGCGCGGACAAGACTTCAGCATCCAGATTTCTCGTAAATCATTTACAGCTTCAAGGAGGATTACGAAATGGCAACGGCAACCTCGGTCGTCCAAATGGATCCAAAGGTAAGCGGTTATGTCGGCAAATCGCACAAAATGCTGATCAACGGCAAATGGATGGACGCAGCCAGCGGCAAAACTTTTCCCACCTACAATCCCGCGACTGGCGAAGTGCTTTCGAACGTCGCTGAAGGCGACAAAGAAGATATCAATCGCGCGGTGAAAGCGGCGCGCGCGGCATTCGAGACTGGCGCGTGGTCCAAGATTTCGCATTCCGACCGCTCGCGCATGATCTGGAAGCTGGCCGATTTACTCGAACAGCATCTGGAAGAATTTGCGCAACTGGAATCGCTGGACAATGGCAAAGCGCTGAAGGTTGCGCGTGCGGCGGACGTGCCGCTGGCCATCGATCATTTCCGGTATTACGCTGGCTGGGCTACTAAGATCGAAGGCAACACCATTCCGTTTTCAGGCGCGCCGCAGGGCAAGTTTTTTGCGTACACCAGCCGCGAGCCGATCGGCGTCGTGGGACAGATCATTCCCTGGAATTTTCCGTTGCTGATGGCGGCCTGGAAACTCGCGCCGGCGCTGGCCGCGGGTTGCACCATCGTGCTAAAGCCGGCGGAGCAGACGCCGCTCACCGCATTGCGACTGGGCGAATTGGTTCAGGAAGCGGGATTCCCCGATGGCGTGGTGAATATCGTGCCGGGCTACGGCGAAACGGCGGGCGCGGCTTTGGCGGCGCATGACGACGTGGACAAAGTTGCCTTCACCGGCTCGACCGAGGTGGGCAAGCTGATCGTTCACGCCGCTGCCGGCAACCTGAAAAAAGTTTCGCTGGAACTCGGCGGCAAATCGCCGAACATCGTGTTCGATGACGCGGACGTGGAAGCCACCATTCCCGGCGCGGCCAGCGCGATTTTTTTCAATCAGGGCCAGACCTGCTGCGCGGGTTCGCGGCTCTTTATCCAGAAAGACATTTTCGACAAGGTGGTTGAAGGAATTTCCGATCGCGCTTCGAAAATCCGCGTGCGCCACGGATTCGATCCCGACTGCGATATGGGACCGCTGGTTTCCGAGGAGCAACTGAATCGCGTAGTCGGTTACATGGATTCGGGGAAAGCCGAAGGCGCCAAGGCCACCGTGGGCGGTTCGCGCGAAGGCACCAAAGGATACTTCGTCAAGCCGACGGTGTTGGTCAACACTACGGACAAGATGAAAGTCGTGCAGGAGGAAATTTTCGGGCCAGTGGTCACCGCCAGCCCCTTCTCCAGCGTCGACGAAATCGCGGCGAAGGCCAATGATACGGTGTACGGTCTGGCGGCCGGAATCTGGACACGCGACATCAAGAAAGCCCATGCGCTCGCGGCTAAAATCAAAGCCGGGACCGTGTGGATCAATTGCTACAACGTGTTCGATGCGACGATGCCCTTCGGCGGATACAAGCAGTCGGGCTGGGGCCGCGAGATGGGACACGAAGTGCTGAAGAACTACACCGAAGTGAAATCAGTTTGCGCAGCGCTGTAGCGAAAAACGCAAATACCTAGCGGAGTTGCGCAGTTCGCGATGCTGCCGTAAGAATGCGGGGCGGATTCCTGGTCCGCCCCGCATTGTTTTTTTGTGGCGGCAGAATAGGGAGACATGATCGTGATTCAGGTAGCGTTGAACGGAGCGCGTTCGCGCAGCGAAAACCCAGCGATTCCATTCACCGTGTCGGAGATGGCCGCGTCGGCGCGCGAAGCCGTCGCGGCCGGCGCCGGAAGCGTTCATTTTCACGTGCGGCGAAGTGATGGCCAAGAGAGCATCGCCGCGGACGACGTGGCGACAGCGCTGCGCGCGATGCGCCAGGCGATTCCGGGAATTCCCATTGGCATCAGCACCGCCGAGTGGATCGAACCGGACTCCGCGGAACGGCATCGTCAGGTCGTCGCCTGGGACGTGCTGCCGGACTTTGCATCGGTGAATTTCAACGAGCCAGGTTCGGTGGCACTCGCGGAATCATTGATTTCGCGCGGAGTCGGAATCGAAGCGGGGCTGGGTAGCGTCCTGTCTGCGGAGAACTTTGTGGGCAGTAAGGTAGGCTCGCGTTGTCTGCGCGCGTTGCTCGAACCGGAAGAGCAGGAAATGTCCGCTGCCGTCGCGGTGGTGGGATTTCTGGAAGCGTTCCTAAAACGCGGCGGATTGAAAATTCCGCGGCTGCTGCATGGTTACAACGCAACGGCCTGGGATTTTGTGGGTTTGGCCGCAGCCCGAGGGTATGACACGCGTATCGGGTTTGAAGACACGGTGACTATGCCGGACGGAAGTCCGGCTGCCGGAAACGGTCAGCTGATAAGTGAAGCGGTCCGGCTGACCAATATCGTTTCAAAGAGTGCTGCAGCGAAGTAGAAAGGAATCGCGCTCGGCTCGCTGGTTAGGCCTCGTTGGATTTAGCTTTTTGCTCGCGCAGTTGTTGCTTCCATCCTAGAATCCGCGCCTTGTTTCCGGCTTCTTCCGCTTCCGGGATCATATTTTTGCGTTGGTAGGCGCGGGAAATGGTGGTCCAGGCCAGAATGTCTTCGGGATCCAGCGCCAGGATGCGCTGCGCGGTTTCGATGGTGAGGTCGAAATCCTGCCGGGCGTGATAGGCTTGCGCCAGGCCATGGAGCGCGTCGCAAAACTTGGGGTCGATCGCCAGAGCCTGATCGTATTCGGAGATCGCTTCCGTCAATTTCCCTTCGCCGAAAAAATCGATTCCCTGGTAGTAATGATCTTCCGCGCTTTTGGGTGTGGCCTCGCTCACCCGTTTATCTTAGCATCGGATGCCGAAGTCCCCCGGACTTCCGAGTTTCCGGGTTGGTGCCTGGTGCTGCGCTGCGCGCCGCCATGCTGAGCGCTTTGCGTTATTACTGGCTCATCGCCAAGGGATATCGCCTGCGGCCGTGGGCCTCGCCCTATATTCAGTGGAGGCTCGAGACCTACTTCGGGAAGGAAGCTGCGGACCTGGACCGCACAAAATTTCTGAACTTAATGTGGCGCGAACGTTCCCGGATGTGGCGATTTCTGGAATGGGTGGCCGAGCAGCGCGAAAGACAAAACTCGTAAGTCCTCATCATTTCTCGCTGGGCAAACAATTAAGGCCGGGCCACCATGCGCGACAAAATCTTTCCCTCGGGCGAGAGAATCGTCAGAACCAGATGATCAGTCAGTGGAACGTTGTTATTGTCATGAATCTGCACCACCAAAAGCCTGCGGCCATCATCTTCACTCAAATTCAGTGGGACGCTCTCAACCGCGTAGTTCGCCACCGGCCTCAGGTATAGATCGCGCTTCCATTGCACCTTGAAATGAAGGTTCTTCAGAAAATCTGGGGCCACCGCCGGGGTGTAGATATTCGCGTCGCACACGTTGATGCGCACATCGATTTGAATCGTCAGGTGCGAGGGATAGGTCATGACCGGGTGCGAATACTTCTGAAATGCTGATGTGCGGTCGCCGTCAATACGCTGTAAACCATTGAAAAACTCGTCAGATTCCAGGTCGGGATAGAAGTCAGCGCAGATTTCGCCTTTGCGGATCTGGCCCGTGCTCATGGCTACGCGCTCGCCGTGCTGAACGACTCTGGGCTGCGGGGCTTGGTCCTGGGCGCGCGAGGTCTTCAGTGGCCATAAGATCGTCAGAGTAATGGCAAAGAAACGAGCGGCGAGGGGCAATGGTTTCATCCAGGTGCGTCGGGCACCAGAGTCTAGCACAGGAGCGCTGGGCGAGATTCGCGCTGCATGCGGAATGTAACTAAAGAACGCCGTTAAACGTAATATCATTGTGACTGTGACGACCGGGAATTCCGATGGATTTGCAATTCGCACCGATCAAGTTTCGCGGCAATACCAGATGGGCGAGGCGGTGGTGCGCGCCGTTGACGATGTCTCGATTTCGGTTCGTGAAGGCGAATTCGTAGCGCTGCTGGGCAGTTCTGGCTCCGGAAAATCCACGCTCTTAAATCTTCTTGCCGGCCTCGATCGCCCCACTTCCGGCGCGATTTACGTGCACGAGAAAAATCTGGCTGATATGGATTCGGAGGAGTTGGCGCACCACCGCAGCCACACGGTGGGCATGGTGTTTCAGGCTTTCAACTTGCTGCCGCGCATGACCCTCGAGGAAAACGTGGAATTGCCGCTGCGCCTGGCGGAGGTGGACCGCGCCGAGCGCCCGGCACGCGTGCGCGAGGCCGTCGAACGCGTGAAGCTTTCGGCCCGCTTGACGCATCGCCCAACTGAATTGTCGGGCGGCGAGCAGCAGCGGGCCTCGCTGGCACGTGCGTTGGTCAACCGCCCCACCATTTTGCTGGCCGACGAGCCCACTGGAAACCTCGACAGTGCAACGGGTGATTCCATCATGCGACTTTTACAAGAAATAAATAGGGCGCTGCAAATGACGATTGTGATGGTGACCCATGATCGTCCGCGCGCTGAAAAATTTGCGCAGCGAATCATCATGATGGGTGACGGAAAATTGATCAGTGATGGGGTCGCTTCATGAAGCTGCGCGATTTGACCGAGCTCGCCGGCCGAAATCTGCGCGAGGCCATCCTGCGGAATTCTTTGACTACCCTGGGAATCGCGGTGGGAGTCGCGTCGTTGGTAGCCATGCTGTCTCTGGGCGTGGGCTTGCAGGAAATGGCCAGCTCGCGCCTGGCGAAAAGTGGATTATTCGATGCCGTCTTCGTTACCTCGCGGGCCAACATGCGAGCGTTTGGCGGACCACGCCGCGACGACGATGATATCCCGAAAGGCCCTCCACGACCTTTAGACGAGGAAGCGCGCCAGGAATTGGCCAAGTTGCCGAACGTGACCGAAGTGTATCCGGAAGTACGATTTCAGACCGAAATTCAATTCGACGGCAAGCCTTACGCGACGACTGCCGCAGGCATTCCGCTTTCGGCACAGGCCGATGGCGCGTTTGACGGCATGAAGGGAAGTTTCTTTACCGGGCCCAACGCCAACGAGGCCATCCTGCAACTCGAACTGGCCAAAGATTTGTCCAAAGAGCCCGACTCGCTGATCGGTAAAGATATCGTCCTGCGTTATGCCGAGCGGCAAACGATTCCAGCCGAACCTGCGGCTGTGGGGAAGGGAACGAAGCCGGGCGGTGCGGATTCTGGCTTCGATGGCGACGGATTGTCCGCTGGTTTTTCGATGATCTCGCGCGAAGTAAAATTGCACATTATCGGCATCGTGGAAACGGAGCCTGCAGCGGGTTTCGGCGGCATGGGACGCGGGCGATTACTCATTCCGCTGGAGACTGCGCAGAATTTACGCGTGGCCCAGCCGACCGACATGCGTGCGATGCTGCGGTCGGTGAATGGAAAGCCGGCCTATGAAAGCCTGACGGTGCGCGTGAAGGGCCCGAGTTCCGTGAAATCAGTGGAAGATGCGATCAAGGCCATGGGCTTTGGAGCTTTTTCGATCATTGACGCGACCAAGAATATCCAGTTGTTCTTCAAGGTGTTTGATTCCTTGCTGGGAATTTTCGGCAGCCTCGCGCTGACCGTGGCGTCGCTGGGAATTATCAACACGCTGGCCATGGCCATACTCGAACGCCGTCGTGAAATTGGCGTTCTGAAAGCGTTGGGTGCGGCGGACCGCGATGTGCAGCGTTTGTTTTTCGCGGAAGCGGGAGCCATGGGATTGGTCGGCGGAATTGCCGGCGTTTTCCTGGGCTGGCTGATCGGTAAGACCCTTACTTTCGGACTGAATGTTTATCTGGCCCGCCAGCAGTTGCCGGCGATCGATTTGTCGTCGGTTACCTGGTGGATGGTAATTCTGGCCATTGCGATTTCGGTGCTGGTCAGTCTGGCGGCGGGGATTTATCCCGCGTCGCGCGCGGCGCGCCTCGATCCGGTTGAGGCGCTGCGGTATGAGTAGGTTTTTTCGGGCGGGCCGCCTCGGCGCGTTTCTTCTGGTTGTAACGGTCGCTGCGATATTCGCGCCGGTGGTACACGCCGCGGACGCGGGGCGCGCCGAATGCCGCTCGATGCCCAGCAAAATTCTCGGCCATCCGGTCGCCTACTGCGTCATTCTTCCGCGTGGCTACGACACCGACACTGCCACGCGATATCCCGTCCTCTATTTTCTGCATGGACTCGGCGGCAACGAGCAGACACTGCTCGAATCCGGCGGCATGAATGAGATCGAAGACCTCCGAGCCGCCAACAAAATCAGCGAATTTCTGGTGGTTGCGCCGAACGGCGGCAGGTCCTTCTTCATCAATTCGCGTGACGGGCATGTCCGGTATGAAGATTTCTTCATCCAGGAATTTATTCCCTTCATTGAAAGTCACTACCGCATTGACGCGGTTCGCAAAGATCGTGGAATCACCGGTGTTTCGATGGGCGGGTACGGATCTCTGCGGTTTGGACTGAAATACCCGGCACTTTTCGGGTCGGTCAGCGCCCACAGTGCCGCGCTGATTGATAAACTCCCGCGATTCGAGGGCTCCGAAGATCAAACCTCAAAAATAGCCCGGGTGCTTGGCGGTTCGTTCGGAAATCCCGTTGATCCCAAATATTGGGAACGGGAAAGCCCCTTCACGATCGTAAAGACCGGCCCCAAGCCTGCGAACCTGCCAATTTATTTCGACTGCGGAACCGATGATGATTTTGGCTTTAACCAGGGCGCACAGAAATTTCACGATTTGTTGGTGTCGCGCGGCATACCCAACGAGTTTCATCTGTATCCTGGCGGCCACGACATGGATTACTTTGCCGACCACCTCCCAGCTTCGTTGGAATTTCACTCCCACGCATTCGGAGTCGCCCCTGCGTCGAAGTAGTCCGCGAATACCAGCCATACGTTACTTGGCCCTTGAATATTGTCCGGAAGCGATGCGTTCGTGTCCCACGAACGGTCAGCTGCCGAGGCGGTTGTCGCTCGTAAGGGCGAATTTCCCGCCCAAAGCCCAGGAAACCTCCCTCAAGCGGTTTGGCAACGATCCTGCACGAGACTATACCGCGGGGCGACATAGTATTCCGTCAAGCGCTAGAGTAGAATTGGGTTTAGAGGCTTAAAAACGAAGATGGCCAAGAACCACGATATTCAATCGCAGCTGCCCGTAACCCCGGCGATGTTTCATATCCTGCTGGCGCTGGCCGATGGAGAGAAGCACGGCTACGCTATTTTGAAAGAAGTCGCGCAGCGGACGGGCGACAAGGTGCGGCTCAGCGCCGGCACGCTGTACGGAAACCTGGCGCGGCTGGAAAGTTCAGGGATGATCGTCGAATCGCAGAAGCGCCCGGAAGTTCGTTTCGACGACGAACGGCGCCGCTATTACCGGCTCACTGATTTTGGCCGCGAAGTTGCGGTGGCCGAAGCCAATCGCATGGACGAAGCGCTAGGCCAAGCGCGGGCCAAGAAACTGTTTCGCCGGCCTAGATTGGCGTAGGCCGCTGGAACAACGAAGGAGTTTGCTCGATGCCGAAATCCAACATGCCATTTTCCCGGAGAGCGTTCCGCGCTCTGTTGAATGTTCTGCCCTTCGATTTTCGCGAGAATTTCGGCGGCGAGATGGAGCGCGTGTTCGACCAACAAAAGCGCGAGGTCGAGCAGCGCGGAGGAATGATGGATTTCGCTAGGTTGTGGTGGGAGGCGCTGACTGGAATTTTCCGCACTGCGCCCCGCGAGCATTGGGAGATCCTGAAGCACGATTGCGCCTACGCCACCCGCATGCTGCGCCATAGCCCGTGGTTCAGCATTACGGCGATCCTGACTCTAGCTCTGGGCATTGGCGCGAACACCGCCATTTTCAGCGTGGTGAACTCCGTTCTGCTGCGGCCGCTGCCGTACCCGCAGGCGCAACAGCTCGTCTTCGTCCGCGAAAAAGCCACCAAAATCGGCGCCGATCACGTGCAATTTTCCGTGCCGGAAATTATGGATTTCCGCGAGCGCAATCACACCTTATCGGAACTCGCCGAATATCACGGAATGTCTTTCACGCTTTTTGGGCACGGCGATCCGGAGCGGGTGCGCACCGGAGTGGTTTCTGCCAATTTTTTCGATATGTTCGGCCTTCAGCCGATGATGGGCCGCACGTTTATTTCCGCGGATGATGAGCCGGGCGCGCTGCCGGTCCTGGTTCTGTCCTATGACTACTGGAAAAATGACTTCGGCGGCGACCCGGCAATCATCGGCAAGACCTTCGAGATGAACGACAAGCTGCATACGGTGGTAGGTGTGTTGCCACCGGTGCCGCAATATCCCGACAAAGTTGACCTGTACATGGCCACCTCGGCTTGCCCATTCCGCTCTTCGAAGACGCACATCGTGGATCGCGAGATGCACATGATGGACGTCTTCGGCCGCATGAAGCCCGGCGTCACAGTCGAACAAACGCGCGCGGATATGTCCGCCATCGCCGGCCACCTGCAAACGGAATATCCGAAATCATACCCGGATAATCTTGGCTACGCAGCGGATGTTTCGCCGTTGCGGCAGGAACTTACTCACAGCGCGCGGCCCACACTCCTGATTCTGCTGGCTGCGGCCGCGTTCGTTTTGCTCATCGCCTGCGCCAACGTCGCCAACTTGACGCTCGCTCGCATGGCGCGCCGCGAACGCGAACTTTCGGTGCGTACCGCCTTGGGCGCGGGACGCAGCCGTCTCTTACGGCAGTTGCTGACCGAAAGCGCCATGCTGGCGTTCGCCGGCGGCGCGTTGGGGTTAGTTCTGGCCTACGAAAGTCTGCATCTGCTCATCCAATTCGCCGGCCGGCTGACCCCGCGCGCCCACGAAATCCGCATTGACGCCGGTGTGCTGCTGTTCGCCTTGGGCGCCGCGATTGCCACCAGCCTGATTTTTGGAACCGTCTCCGCACTTTTTGCGCGCACCAACCTCACTTCCGGATTGAAAGAGGGCAGCTCGGGCGCCGGCGTTGGATTGCGGCGGAATCGCGTTCGCAGCGCCTTGATCGTTTCTCAAATTGCATTTTCTTTCATGCTGCTGATTGGCGCGGGATTGCTGATTCGAAGTTTGCTGAAGATGCAGGAAGTAAATCCAGGATTCGTTCCGCAACGCGTGCTGGCCATGAGAGTGAATTTTAACTGGGCGAAATACACCGGCAAAGAAGGCTTCGCCGATGTCGCCAAAAAAGTTCTCGATCAGGCGCAGGCTGAACCTGGCGTGCTTTCCGCTGCCATTGCCTCGGGATACCCGCTCGAACCGGAATTGATTCAGGGTGGATCCAGTTCGGGCACGTTCCGGGTTCAAGGCCGCGACTTGCAGCCAGGGCAGGCGCCGCCCATGGCCAACATCGCGTGTGCCTCACCCGATTATTTTAGAACCCTGGGGATTCCGTTGCTCTCCGGTCGCACATTCGCCGACACCGATGACGCCAACGCTCCGGACGTTTTTATTATCAGCGAGCAGATGAAAAAAGCTCTGTGGCCCAATAGTGATCCAATCGGACAGAAGCTCTCGTTCGACAACGGCGAGCACTGGGGCACCATCGTGGGAGTAGTGGGAGGCGTCCGCGAGTTCGGTCTCGATCAGGCGCCCGCCAGCGAAATCTATGCGGCAATCGCGCAAACCCCCAACGTCGGAACGCTGATAGTACGAACCGCCATGGATCCATCGGGAATGTCGCGGAGAATGCGTGACGTGATTCATCACGTTGATTCCCAGACAGCGGTGACTCATGAAATGACCATCGAGCAAGCGCGCCGGGAATCCATGGAAGCGCCACGGCTTACTGCGACTCTGCTCGGCCTTTTCGCGGGTCTGGCGCTGCTGATCGCCGCCGCGGGGATTGGCGGCATCATGGCGCTGGCGGTGAGTCAGCGCGTGCATGAAATCGGGATTCGCCTGGCCTTGGGTGCGAAGCAGCAGAATATTTTGAACATGGTGTTGGGGGAAGGCGCGTTGCTCGCGGGTCTCGGCATCGCCTTTGGTACGGCAGGGGCGCTTGCACTCACGGCACTGGTCAAGTCGCTGCTTTTCGAAGTCACGCCTACAGATCCGGCCACCTTCATCTGCGTAGCATTCGTGCTGGCGTTGACCGCCATTCTCGCGACCTACATCCCCGCGCGTCGCGCGGCCAGTATCAGCCCGGTTGAAGCTCTTCGCTGTGAATGATCTGAAATCGCTCGGATCGCTTCGTCGTGGTGAACTTCGCGTTACTTCCAGGCAAGCAGTTCGTCAACTAAATCGCGAATCTCCCGCTGCTCGCTCCCGTTTTGCCGGAAGTAGTTTTCCCAGTTCACGTCAGGAAACCCCATGCGTGTTGCCTGGGCGGGAAGTTGCTCTCGAAGTTCCGAAAGTGTAAGCGTACAGGAATTCCGGAGCCTGCCAAGCGCCTCGAAGACCACTCGGTTGTCCGGATCACACCATTCATATACAGCGAGCTGGCCCTTAAGCATTAGCGCGTCAGGCGAGGAGATATTCCCAGTGCAGAATCGTTGCAGAATTTGCCGTTCGGCGGCGGTGCGAAATTCCCGGGGATGATCGGAAGGAGCTTGGCCCGACACCATGTCCGTAGTCTAATTCACTGGGGTCGCAAGCGCGAAATCCACGCAGCGTTACGAAATTCTCTCTCTTAGGCGGCGCTAGAAACCGGCCGCACGAAATCAATGCGGTCAATAGCAGCTGCCACGCCGTACAGCGGCGTTACTTCGCCCGCCAACTCGGAAGATCGCAAAGCGCGCGCGCTGGCGCGAACCAAAACAGAACTTCCGCGTTCTCGCTCCGCAGGCAGTGCGAAGGTCAACTCTAGACCGGCGCCATCTTCCAGTGGCACGTTGGAATGAAAATAGATGCCGGAGCGGGAAACGTCGCGGAGTTGCCCGGTGTAAAACTCGATGGGACGTGTCTTCGCCATACAAACTTGCACGGGCAAGTACACCTCATACCTCCGTGCCCTTCGACGCTCAGTCATAACAACCCCCAGGATGCTGCGTGTACTTAGATGCAATACCAGCGCCACCGGTCGTAGAGTTGTCGAGCCTCATTATAAAAGACTTAGGAGTTGTGCCGGGGTCCCATTCTTACATCCACGCTGCAAATTCTTCCCGGTTAGGGAAATAGCTGCACGGTTTTGCAGGCTGGAAAGTCGCCGTAAGCTTTTGATAAGGCGACAATTTGCGGCTCTAAACTGAAGGTGTTAGGCGTTCCAGTCGGGGAATGTGACTGGGAGTTTTCTCTCGACTAAAGAACTCGAGGTTACAAAACCGGGTCGTGCAGCACGGATGTTCCTTCTGCTTCGGTCAAAATTCCTTTGCCGATCATCAGTTGAACCAGCCGAACCATGGCTACCCATTCCGGGCTGCGATGGTGCGAATCGGTCTTCGACGCGTGCGTAGAAGGCTGTAGCGGTTGAAACGAATGTTCGTGCGATGGCGGATTACTGCCGGTAAATTCGGCGATCCATTCGTCGAGAGCGATTCGCTGTTGCGGCTCCTGCTCGTCGAACGCGATTCCCATTCCCAGGCCGGCCTGTGAATAGACCACGTTTCCACCGGTTTTGAAATTGGTTTTACCTTTTTGCAGGGCGATTCGAACTTTCGCTCCGACCGGGAAGGGCACGGTGGTATCCACGAAACAGCCGCCCGGGCCAAGGTCCATGGTGCGCGTGGAAAAGCGCGCGCCGGAATGTAGCTCGATGACCTCTGCGGCGGCAGTGAACATGTGGCGTTCCGCGATGCGGCGCTCGGCATCCTGGGCTTTCTTAGGTGCACCGTAGCTGTTCGCGAGACCATTCTTTTTGGCTATGGACGAATACATGATTTTTCCTTTAGGCCTGAGCCGCGAGCCCCCAAAACCCTTGCTGCGAATCAAATGAATTTGTGGCGTTGATTGAATCCTCGTGCGTGTGCGCCACTAGCGGTGCGCAAATATTCCCTAAGCTCTTACAACACGAAACGAACCGCAATTCCCACGCTGCCGTCCGGGCGATTTTCCAGCCGCAAGATTGAACCTAGAAATTTCTTGTGGGTCGAAACTTTCTTGCCGAATGGAAAAGTAACCAGCAATCGCATCCCCACAAAATAGTGCGGCATGCACGTCGCGAAATAAATCCCGTCACGCGTGAAGTCAACCACTTCGGCTACGTCCACGATCTCCGCGAAGCGCGCATCGAACGGACGTACTTCCGCAGGCAAGGAGAGCTTTAGTCTTGGCCGGCGCCGGCCGTTTGACGCGCTCGCCGTCGTTTCCAGTTGGCCGGAAGTAGAGGGTGTGTGAACGGCCGTGCCCATTGAAAAAATCCTCCAAATCGAGAAGGTCTTCTGCTTAGTTGATTTCACTTTAGAGCCGGAATGTGCGCGGAACAATAGAACGGGGGTACTACCACCTCTACACGGAAGTTTGAACCACGGTCGGTTCCAAATCGGAATCATATGGTAAAACCATTGGGATGAGTAAGAAAGCGCTGCGAAGGCTGAAACGAGCGGAACTTCCAAAGGCCACGGTGGCGCTCGCCAGGTATCTGATTGGAAAAACACTCGTACATGATTTGGGTCGCGTACGGCTGGCCGGGCGAATCGTCGAGACCGAAGCCTACCTGGTTGGCGACGCCGCGGCTCATTCATTTCGTGGCGAGACTCCGCGGAATCGCGCGCTGTTTCTGGAGCGCGGCCACGCCTACGTGTATTTCATCTACGGAAATCACTTCATGCTGAATGTTTCGGCCGGCTCGCATGGCAGCGGCGAAGGCGTGCTGCTGCGCGCCGCGGAACCACTCCAAGGAATCGAAAGGATGCAAACGCTGCGCGGAACGGATGTGTTGCGAGACTTGGCGCGCGGCCCAGGACGCTTGGCCGAGGCCTTCGCGATAAACCGAAAACTTGACGGGGCGGACTTTTGCGGCGACGGGGTCTTGTGGCTAGGATCAGCGCTGCGTCCCACCGGAACGATCGGGGTCAGTGTGCGAATCGGAATTACTAAGGAAGCGCATAGGCCGCTACGTTTCTATGAGCGCGGCGGCGTATTTGTCAGCGGCACCAAAGCTTTGCGCGGGTGAGCTTTCGCACGCCGCCCAGGAGATTCAATCGGTGATCATCTCCAGCCCCGCTACAACGTTGCCGAACATAGGTCTGCCTGTCGGCGATGTCCATCTGTTGAAGTCAAACGTCGCGTCCTTTCCCGCATGAACCCTGAGAATTTCCACCCCGCGAACTGTGAGCGGCTTTTTATACGCGCACACTTCGGGAGCGTGATCGAGCGTCATGAAATACGCAGCGCCTTTGCCCAACACTCTTGCGTGGCCGCCGGGCTCGAGCACCACCGCCGTGGTCTCATCAATGCCAATCCCGTGGACCGAACTGGCCCAGCCATCCTGAATGATGCGCGACATGAATGCGATCGAGCGGCCCATGCGTTCGCGCTGCGAAAAATGGCTATCGGTGATGATGCCGTTCATTCCCGGTTCGGCCAGGAAGTCGCGGCTGAGCGTCATCAACGGCTCGTAGGGATTCGCCAGCGCTTGCGGGCTGGTGATGGTGTCAATCATCGAGGAAAAAACAAATTCGCCCTGCACCGCCAGTCCCGCGCTGATGCCGCCGATGGGAACTCCGCGCGCCATCGCCGAATTGATAATTTCCTGCACCGGCGTGTGGGTCCAATACCGCACGTAGTTGGATTGGTCGCCGCCGGAAATATAAATCGCGTGTGCCGCGCGCAGCTTCTCCGCCACAAATTTCGCTTCGGCGCCATCGCGCGAAGTGATCACTAGCGTGGTCACGCTGTTTCCGGGGCAAATTTCGTGAAACTCGGAGTTGTATTCGTCGGCTTCGCTGGCGCGCAGCACCACGATATCGCCGCCTCCGCTGTGCGCGCAGAATTCGCGCGTGGCCTCGTCCACATCGCCGTGGCCGCCAAGCAGAATCGCGACGAAAGTAGGTGTGGTGAGCGGGGCAGGATTTTTCGCGGCGAGCGAATAGGCGGTATAGCCTTCGCCCGATGATTTTTCAGTTTGAGCCTGGGCCGGAAAAGCCGAAGCAATGAAGAGGAATGTGACAATCATTACAAGAATTGCCCGGAATGGTTTCATGGTCGGGCAAAGTATATGCCACCAATGAATTCCTGCAAGCCGGAACCTTTGCCCTGAGCGATGCCTAAAAAACTCTAAAGCCTTTGCCGCGGCGTGGCTTGAAGTGCGGGGCCGCCATCACCGAGAATCTGCTATGCTCGTAAGTGGCTGAAGCTGCGGCGTTCCTTACGAGCTTTGGCCAGATCCCAAAATTATGCCGAGACGGTCCAAGTCCGGGCTGCTTTCCAAGATGATGCAATCCTCCGCGCGAGCTGGATTTCTGCGCGCCTACCAGACTCTCCAGGTAGATCCCCAGAAGTATTTGCTGGAGATGAAACGCGCGCATCGCCTACCGATTCACACCTGGAGCGACATGTTCCATGTCGAAGAATCCGTGGTGCACGCCCACGCTAACCGAATTATTAGATCTTCCATGCGTACGGCGGGGCTTGAGGGCGCCGGTCTGGGCCTCGGGGGCATGATGACCATTGTTCCGGATGCCGGGATTCTCACCGCGATTACGATTCGCATGCTCCAACGCTTGAGTTTGATTTACGGATTTGAATATCAGACCGAAGACGAAACCACCGACTTGTGGATTGCCGCGGCCAGCGCGGCCGGCCTCGATCTCGGACGCGATTTCGTGGGCAAACACGCAGCGGAAATGATCGTGCCGCGCATCATTGACCGCATCGCCATCAAGATGGGATCCGAAGTCGCTGAAAAATGGGCCGGGCGTTTGGTTCCGGTGGTCAGCGCCGGATTCGCGGCCACGTTGAATTATTATTTCGTCCGCGCGTGGGGCCGGCGGGCCCAGAAACACTTCGCCGAGCGGCACCACCATGTCCGGGCCCACGGTTTACCGCAATCCCGCATTTTGAATCTGCCAGTCGGCGCGCCGCGGCTGCGGTCGGCGAATTAATGGAAGCCATCGACGCTGGAAAATTGATGTTGAATCCGGATGGATCCGCTACGGTCGGCAACGTGAGCAATGCGGGGGAGCGCGGCGCGGAACAGCACGAGTGTGCCATCGCGGTCGTAACCGAATTGCTTCACCGCGTAGGATTGTCACGTCTGCTCGACCCGCAAACGTTCAGTGTCACCGTCGGAGAAGGGAACTGGATTTCCTTTTCGTTTCAGATGCAGCGCGGCGCGGATCACTCTTCGCTCGATCAATCGACATCGTTGCGCCGCACTTCCGGCAAGCCTCAGCAAAGCAACGCCCGAAAATCCGCGTGGTTCCGCAGCGTAGGCTTTCCTTCGCTGCATTTCGAAGTGATTCCGGCCGAGCGCCTCGGCGAGATTTTCGTGCACGGCCATGTGGATGCCGCTGATCCAAAAAAGCATCCGGTGGCCCATCTCTTCCGCGATTTTTTGCCCGCTCATGGTCTGGGAACCCATCCCACTGCGGCGAAGTTGCTCACCACCATGAAGCCGCAATCCAAAAAGTAGGCTTGCTGCCTTCTTACTTCGGGAACCACAAACCGTTCCAAGTCTTGCCTCGTTACGCGCTCCGTGCGATTCTTTCCCTCCACATTTGTCAGGAATACTGGGGGGCGGGTGAATGCCGGTTTGTGAAGGCTGCGGCACCAGAACGGATGACGCGCACGTCGCACGCCGCGCCGAACGCATCGAACTCGCCGCGCGATTCCGCCCGATTCAAATAAAAGTTTTGTTTCTCGATGCCGCGCCACCGCTCCGCATCGAAGATTTCTTTTATTCCGTGCCGAAAGACAAGGCCGCGCGTTCGGTAGCCGCAAAAACGTTTAGTAAGGAGTTGGGAAAAGCTTTGGGCCCCACCTTGATGGCCTCCAGCGACGACGGCATTCTGGCCGAATTTCGTCGCAAGGGATATTTTCTGAGTTACGCTGTGGAATGTCCGTTTGAAAATGAAGGTGAGCTACACGCCGCGCTGCGCCGGCTGGCGCCCACCGCCCTGAAACGGGTGCAGTATTCCCTGAAACCGAGTTACGTGGTGCCGCTCGGCACCGCCACGAAAGAATTAATTCGACTCTTTGGTCTAATCGGCTGGGGCGATCATCTGGTGCTGGATAATGCCGGCCCATTCGTGGACCCCTACCTGGGAGATCCACAAAAACAAACACAGTTCAAAACCGCGTTTGGAGAGCGCATCAGCAAGGCGCTGGCGGCGCTGCAGTAAAACGGCGTGGCCGCGGCTCAGGCCGGCCTGCGATTACCAAAATCCTATTTGGCCAGGCCGCCGGACTTGTAAACCCTTCCTTCCTTCATCACGAAACTAACATTCTCAAGCAAACTAATATTCTGCAGCGGGTCGCCGGCAACGGCTACCATGTCCGCGAATTTCCCCACTTTGATTGAACCGATCGCGTCGCTCTTCCCGATTAGATCGGCAGCCGAACTCGTCGCGGCCTGAACCGCCTGCATCGGCGTCATTCCGTATTTCACCATGTACGCGAATTGCAGCCCGCTTTGCCCGTACGGGCACACTCCCGAATCGGTGCCGAACGCCATTTTCACTCCGGCTTGCACCGCTTTGCGAAAACTCTCTCGCTGAATTCTTCCCAGGTCCGCGTCATGTTCGATGAATTCCATCGGAATCGCGCCTCGCCTGGCGTCGGCCTCGATGCATTCCTCGTCGTAGATATCCATATCGAGATACGTGCCGTGTTGTTTGGCCAGCATGATCGCTTCGTCATCGAGCATTTCGGCGTGTTCGACGGACGCGACGCCGGCGCGAATCGCGTTTTTAATTCCCTGAGTGGAGTGCGCGTGCGCCGCGACCCGCAGGCCGAAGTGGCTGGCCTCGTCCACTGCCGCCTGCAATTCTTCCAGCGTAAATTCCTGCGAACCGGGATTGCTGCCGTGGGTCAACACCGCTCCTGAAGAAAGAATCTTGATGTGGTCCACGCCTTGATTCGCGAGTTTGCGCACCACGGCCCGAACTTCCCAGGGACTGTCGGCCTGCCCATAATGCAGATCCCAAGGCAGCAAAATGTCCGGAGCCGCGCCGGTAAGCGCCCCGGCGCCTCCCGTAATCGTGACGTAAGCCCCGGCTACAAACATGCGCGGCCCGGGAAAATCTCCACGCGCGATGGCGTCGCGCATGGCCACGTCATTCAACGCGCGATAGGTGCCTACGTCTCGCACGGTCGTAAATCCTGCTTCTAGTGTGGCGCGGGCGTTCGGTACGGATTCAAACGCCACTTCAGCCGCCGTTTTCTTCAGATAACTCAGCGGGTCGCCGGCAGGGTCCCGCGTCCCGTCGGCCAGATGCGTGTGGCAATCAATCAGCCCCGGGAGAACCGTCATCGAGGAAAGATCAATCAGCTCGGCGCCGGAGGGAATTGCCACGCCTTTACCCACTGCAGTGATTCGGTTGTCACGGACCAGAATGATTTGATCGTCGAGCACCGTGCCGGAGTCCACGTCAATCAGATGGCCGGCTTTGATCGCGGTGAAATGTGTCGCCCGGACTGCCGGCGGGCTCGCCTGGCCTGGTGCTTGCGCCCATATGGCGCTGGCGCAGCCGATACAACACCATGCCGCGGAAAGTACGATGCGTTTCATTTTTTGTTCGCCCCCGCCCCAACTGCGTCCGCATTCTTACACAAGTTCGAAATAGTAGAGTGGACGTTTCGCGTGGTGCCGTGTCCGGCAAATTAAGAAATGTCGCGACGGCGCGGTGCCGAGGGAAGTTCCAGTACCAAAGTACCGTTGTCATGTTTGGTATAAGGCGCTATAAAACTGCCCGCCATGGCGCAGGGCGATCGATGTGACTTGCTGGATCAGTTGCAACGAGAAGCGGTCGAGGCTATTCTTACGGCCAAGCAGAAGCGTCGAAACCAGGACGTTTCCTTGTACGAAGATAGCGAGCTTTGCCGCGACCAGCGCCGCAAGATTGACGCATTCATTTCCCACCTGCTGGCCGGCCATGATGGCAAACCGTGCCCTTGCGGCGACCGTCCGATTATAGGCGATCACTTTTCCAACGGATCGAGACTCCTCAAGATGGAACGCCCTCTGCCGCTCCTGCGTTCATCTCAGAAAAACTGAGGGCGCCGGAATCATGCGCTACTAAGTCTTGTCCGCTCGCGCCGAGACCCGCTCCCCCACCGCGCGCGTCACCCACGGGAAGAAACGATCTAAGGCCACGAAAAACTTGCCATGCCCCGTTATGATTTGTTCGCGCTTGCCGCGGGCCACTGCCCGCAGCATCTCGCAGACTGCCGGTTCGGTCTTCATCGCCAAGGGGTGAGGCGTCGTCGCCGGACTCATTCCGCGCAGCCTTCCCTGATTATCAACCTGCCGAATTTCGCTGATTACAAATCCCGGGCTGATCAGCGTCACCTTAACGCCTGCGGGCTTTAGCTCCCGGGTGATCGCATTGGCCAGCGCGCGCACCGCGAATTTGCTCATGGAATATGGTGAAGCTCCGGAAGAGGAGATCCAGCCCGCCACGCTTCCGATGATCGCCAGGTTGCCGCGAGTCTTCTCAAGTTCGGGCAGCGCGGCGTAGATCGTGCGCAGCACCCCGAAGACGTTCGTCTCAAATTGCCGCTGGTAATCCTTAAGTGAAAGTTTCTTCAGCGGCCCGCTCACGCCGAAACCCGCGTTCGCTATCGCCACGTCCAGCTTGCCCCATTTCTGCGTGGTTTCCGCGACCGCGCGTTCCAGATCACCGTCGCGCGTCACGTCACACTCCACGGAGAGCGGCGGCACACCTCCGCTCTCCGCGATCGTCCGCGCCAGGCTCTCGAGCCGTTCTTTGCGCCGCGCAGCAAGCGTCAATTTCGCTCCGGAGCGGCCCAGCTGCAACGCCATTTCTTCGCCGATACCCGATGAAGCCCCGGTGATCAGCACCACTTTGTCTTTAAAGAAGGGAATTGGTTTCGCCATGACAGAGTTTGTATCACGAGAATTTCCGTGCGCGAAAACAAAGACCCGCGATCGCGCGTAAACAAAAGTGTAGTGGAATATCCTGGCACCACGGAGTTTACTGGCGCGACACGGCTGGCCCATTTCGCCAGCGCACTCTTTCCACGCGGTGCTATTTTGTATTCAGGCGAACTCCCGAAATTGTTTTTTAGGTAAGACTCAAATGCGAAATCGCTTGTTCATTATTTGTTTGCTGTTCCTCGGCGCTGTGTCCGTTGCTTTTGCCACGGACTTTGCCGTCGTGGTGAATCCCGCCAATACCACGCGCGCGCTTTCCCTTGTCGACCTGGGCAAGATTTTTAAAGCCAAAACTGTGGCTTGGCCCGGTGGCAAGAACATCACCATCGTGCTGCGCGAACCCAGCTCGCCGGCCGGAAAATTCGTCATCGAGAAGGTGCTGGGCGGTTCCGTGGATGACGGCAAGGCGATCCTGAATGATCCCAGCCGCAAATCAACGGTCCCGGTCGTTTTCGCCGAAAGTGACGACGAAGTTCTGAAAATTGTGGAAGGCAACGCCGGAGCTGTCGGCGTGATTGACGTCTACAACATCACCGGCGGAGTGAAAGTGGTCAAGATTGACGAGAAGCAGCCCTTCGATCCGGGATACGCGTTGAAGGGTCACTAATCTAACCTACGAAGTCCATGCGAGGGCCCGTGAAAATCCGAAATTCCTTCAGTTCGATAGTTGTCGCCGTTTTCTTGGCCGGCGGAATCGCGCACGCGCAGGATGCTGCGGCTCCCGTCGCTACGCCTGCCCCGGCGTCGGATAGCGCCTCGGTTGGCGCCAACGCGGTCATCCCCGTGACCACCTCTTCAGCCGCGGCGCGGCGCGCCTACGAACTGGGCCTGGTTGAACGCGAAGACCGCCTGTTCGTGGATGAAGGGCTGGAGTTTTTTCGTCAGGCAGTGAAGGCCGACCCCCAGTTCGCCCTGGGTCACGCCGCTCTGGGTTACTTCACCGCCGATCCGAAAGAGGGCATGGACGAAAGCGCCCTGGCCATCAAGTACATTGACAGCGCCACCCCAGACGAGCAATTGCTGATTCACTGGATGAATGGCACCAAGAACGGCGAAACCGTGGCGGCCATTTCGGCGATGAATGACCTGCTGGCGAAATACCCGAGCGACAAGCGCTTGATCAATATGGCCGCCGAATGGCTGTGCTCGAACCAGGGAGCTTCCGAACATGGCGAGGCCCTGCTCATCCGGCTACTCAAGAACGACCCGCGGTATTATCCGGCCATGAACAACCTGGCCTACTGCTACGCTTTAAGCGGACAGGCGCGTCTCTCGCCTCCGCTGATGGAGCAGTATGTCGCGGCGCTGCCCAATGAACCCAACCCGCAGGATTCCTACGGAGAAATCATGCGCATTCTGGGCGATTACCCGGCCGCGCTGGACCATTACCAAAAGGCTTTGCAGATCAATCCGAATTTCAATCCCTCGCAGGTCGGTGTCGCTTCCACCTACGCGCTAATGGGCGATCAAAAGCGCGCGCGCGCGCAATATTTGGTCGCCATCAAGGGCACCAAGGAAAAATCCACCCAGATCAACTACCGCATCCTCTGGGCCATGACCTACTACCGCGAAAATAAACCTCGCCTGGCTCGCGAGGAATTTATGAAGGTTGACTCCGAAGCTCACCTGACGGGCCTGCCCGTACAGCAGGCCGAAATCCATCGCATCATGGCGCTTTTTAATCCGGATCCAGTTTCCGCCCTGAAGGATCTGGACGAAGCGCGCTCCGATCTTTCCAGCGCGAACAGCAAGACCAAGTTATTGCCGGGCGAACGCGACGTTGAGCTAGCCTCTATCCTGCAAACCACCGCATTCGTTGCGGTCAGCGCGGGCAAGACAGATAAGGCCGAAGCGGCCCTGAAGCTTCTCGCGGAGATGGCCGAGACCAGCCGCAGCACTCCGGTTCAGAATTCGTATCACTCCGCCAATGGCGCGGTGCTCTACGCCAAGGGCGACTACGCCGGCGCAATTTCCGAGCTCCAGGAAGACCCACAGAACCCGCTGTCGTTGCGCTTGCTCGCCGAAGCCCAGACCAAAGCCGGCCAGCCCGTAGAGGCGCAGAAAACGCTGGAACTTCTCGCCGGAATTAGCGACGAGCGCGTGGAAACCGCCTTCGCCGCGCCCCAGGCTCGTACGGCGCTCAAATCCGAGCCGCCACAGCAACCGAGCGCCACCCAAAGCGCAGGTCGCAAAACAGGCCTAATGTAGAAAATTCAACCAGGCGCATCGCCCTATATATGACGCATGCGCCTGCGTTTTTGCCATTCCTATTTTTCAAAACGTTACAGTGTGTGCCCGCGCAGCGGGCGAAATATTCCTGACTTAATACGAGATATTTCGCAGCGATCGAGTGGGGCGACGGTCGAGGTTATGAATGGTGCCGAGGGCCAGAATCGAACTGGCTACGCCGGCCTTTTCAGGGCCGCGCTCTACCAGTGAGCTACCTCGGCACCGGTACAGCGTTTAATTCTA
>Ga0209006_10000603_pt1 | contig 33423 bp, 22 predicted proteins | sample JacPin_JW_Ref_O2_FD_188567 | JGI IMG/M metagenome (GOLD analysis project Ga0209006, IMG submission 188567) | Forest soil microbial communities from Algoma, Ontario, Canada - Jack Pine, Ontario site 1_JW_Ref_O2 (SPAdes) (version 2) | ecosystem: Environmental > Terrestrial > Soil > Boreal... | reverse complement strand
CTTTGGCCCGATGAAACCATGCCGGCCGGGCACCTTGGAAGCGTGGGTGAGCCAGTAGTTGCCGGTTCGGTTCGCGATGCCGGCGCCGTTGCCGACGCGATATTCTCAGTCGACGAATTTGCTTGCCCCACGGAGCGAGTGCCCCCGAGCAAGATGATAAGCACAAATGCCCACCCGAAATGCCGATTCACGGTAGGCCTGAGCATCAATTTCTTAGCAGGCGTCTTCATCATGCGAACTCTCGAACTCACAGCGAAGTAGTTTGAAGCGCATCGACTCGGGCAAAATAACGGTTGGCCCTGCCCGGAGACGCTTGTTCCTGCGAACGCAGAAACCAGATCACGAGCATGATGGCTGCCAACGCGATTAACAGAAATATAATGCCGCCCTGCCGATGCAGCCATCCATTCAGGAAAGCGCGATCGACGCGCGTACCCAGAATCGAAATCACAAAGATCCGCAAGCCATTCTTGGTCACCGAGAGTGGAATGGCAAGCAACGCGACGAAAGCTCTACGCCAGGGTGACCGCAGCAGCAGGTGCGCCAGCACCATTGTGGTCACAAGCAACATCAGGCTGGAGCGAATGCTGCTGCATTCGCGCGCTACTTCAATATTCAAGCCGGGAATTACGAGAACGTTACCTTCCCGCGAAACAGGAACTCCGGCTGCGGAAAATAGCAATGACGCAGAAACAGAAGATCCGGCTTGCAACCAATGCACAATCCGTGTGAGTAGGAAGGAAGGGAAGGGGACCATCCAGAACAGAAAGGCGAGCGGAAAAATCGAAGACTTCGCCACGGCGGGTCCGAAGCTGAAAACAAATGCCGCAATCAATAGCGTCAATAACGCGAGAATATTCAGCGCTAGTAGAGTGTCAGCGGCAACTACAGTCGACTCTTTTCTCGCAACCAGCACGATCGCGACGCCGACCGCGATTAAGATTCCGCCAGCTCGCGGACTCGGCGACAGCTTCAAGTTCAACCACCTCCAGTCCGAGATGATCAATGCCGCGCTGATTGGAAGAATCAGAAGAATGTGCGTGAATTCGTCGTTGTCGAACGCCAGCGAGAACGTCGCCGCCAAAGGCCGGAACAATGCCGCAACGAACATCGCGCACAGAGCGATAAAAAGTAGATACGGAATCGCCGATTTCATTTCGTGTGGCATTTGTCGGCTGCTCAGAAACCCCGCTTGATCGCGAGATAAGGAACCAGAAGAATCTCAGCCAGGCCGGGCAACGGATCTTTCGCGCTGAACACGGCCTCAGTGCCACATGCCCGCAAGGATCGGATGTAGCTTTTGAAATCCGTGTCATGAGCCAGCAAACCCATGCATGCCGCCGGCAAGTCGGTGGTAAATCGCATCCAGGCGACGCCAGGTTTTGCGCGACAAGGAGAAACCGGCAGGCCGATTTGGTCGGCAAACAGCATATAGCTGAAATCTGTTCCGGCTCGGGCGCCGAGACTGTGATAGCCCCAGGTACGCGCGTTTACGTCCAGCAACTTGTACTGAGAATCTCGTGGATCGAGCTTGAACTCCACTTCCACCAAGCCGTAGTAGTTGATCGCCCGCAGAAAGCGTTCGGCAAGTTCTTCGAGCAGCGGGATGTCCACCGTCTCCACATAGGTGCTGGCCCGGCCAAATTCCAACGGATGTTGCCGCCGTCGTCGTGCCACCATCTTTCCGACAGCTTGCCCGTCGCGGAAGAAGGCGCAGTACGAATACTGCTGGCTGCCACCGCCGGGTATGACTTCCTGGACCATGATCTCGCCGCGAGGAACGAACTCCGCCGCCTTCTGAAACAGAGATCTCAACTCCGCGTGGTTGTTGGCGCGCCAGGCTTTTGCTTTGGTGGAATAAATGAAGTGCTCTTTGATTGCCGGCTTGATCGCGAAAGGCGGATTCAGATTCGCTAGTTCTGCAAGTTCATCGACATGCTGCGGGTAACGAGTAACCGGAATCGGGATGCCGAGTTTTTCCGCCAGCTGATAGGAATTCCGTTTGTCCCAGGCCCACTGCACGCTGTTCCACTCCGGAGTCGGAACACGAAATACGGTCGACAGTTCCTCCCGGTACCGTGAGATGGCAGCCACCGTCTCGTCGCGAGTCGGATAGAGAACCCAACCTTGCAAGCCAAGACGATTTCCGACGTCGAGCAGATAGTCGACTGTCTTGCGTTCGTCGCGCAGGCTCGGAGCGTGAACAAACTTTGTCGTATACCTGGAATATCGCGAAACGGAGTGCTCATCGTCCACGATGCACACCGGTACGCGGTGTCGTCCTAGGCTACGGACGATTCCCAGGCCTTGGTAATCGCCCCCGATTACGAGCGCTCCTACATTCGTCGTAGGAATTGTTCGTTCAGAAGTGGGCAGAGGTTTTGTGAGAGCGGCGCACATGGTAGTTGGATAGGTTACGGGATGGTTTTTAATTACGTTCTGCGATTCCTGCGATCAACTCGTTGGCGGCGAATTCCGTTCCAGAGACGAAACACAGCAACGGACCAAAACTCCACGATGCTGGTTTTCCCAGGAAGTGCAAACCCTTCACCGATGATTCAAGCCCGCGTTGCAGCACGGGATATCCATTGACGGTTTCGAGTTGCTGCAGAATTGCAGGAGAGAGAAATCCGTAACGCGAGACGTCAACCCGGAAGCCGGTTGCCAACAACGCGTGATCGACAATGCGTTCGCTACCGTCATCTAATTGGAGGCGAAGCTGGCTTTCCGTAGGCATCGCGGCGACGACTTTTCGTCCTAATGTAATGGGCACTCCCGTGAGCCGCGGTTGCAGCCAACCCGCGCCCGCCGGGCGAATGGCCCGGTAAGCCGTGCGATCTTGAAACCGGCGCGGCAGAGTCCGGAACAAATGCGGCGCTGCTACCAGGCGGCTGATGCCAGCCGGCCCGACGTCGCACTTCGAGTACATGAGACGAGAGAGCGGTCCGAGGCGGTGCAGCTTGACGTGCTTGCCCACCCAATTGAGATGGTCGGCGCGCGTAATCACTTCGCTTTCGATGCCCGCCTCCTTGAACAGCGCGGCCGACTCGAGCGCGCTCTGCCCGCCGCCAATGATCGCGACACGCTTGCCCTTGAATTTGCTCAGGTCTTTCTGCTCTGTGGAGTGAGAGGCCAAAGAGTGCGGAATGCCCTCAAACACCTGCGGACGCACGGCAAATGTTCCGATACCCGCAGCCAGCACGATGCGTTTTGATACGTACTCCTCGCCGTCGGTTAGCGACACCCTGAAGCCGCGCGGATCGAGATCCACGCTGCGCACGCGGCGTCTTTCGAGATCCGGAACAGCTTTGCGCTGAAACCACTGACCGTATCCCACGAAGCGATCGAGCGGAATCGGCTTGCCGATGTGATTGCCGTTCTGGTCGCGAAATGCGTCGAGCGTGAACTGGCCCTTAGGATCGGCGATGTGCGAAGCGTCCCAACTGGACCGCAGGCACATGCCAACCGGCATCTGCTGCTCCCAGAACGACATGGTCTCGCCGAAGACCCGCTTTTCCACGCCAGCGTTGCGCAAATAGGCGGCGGCTGAAAGTCCGTACGGACCAGCTCCAATGACGGTTACATTGCAAGTCGATAAAGATGACATAACTGTTTTCTACCTGTGAATGGAATGTCGGGGAGTGGGAAACTTTTATTGCGCGGCTGCTGTCTTGCTAATTGCTCGCGCGGTTTGCGCTGCGTGTAATCGCTCCGTCAAAATTCGCGCGACTTCGGAGACATTTGGTTCCTGCAGCATCGTCTGCTGATGTCCCTGAATTTCGCAGACCTCCAGCTTGCCTTGTACGGCACTCTTCCAGCCGGAAGTTTCATCGAGCATCAGTCCTGCAAGCTGCTTGCTCGCGCGCAACAACAGTGTGTCGCCGGCATAAGGACGCATCTGGTATTTGGCGTAGGCCTTCGCGTGCTCGATGCGCAAAGATTCCAGAATGTAGCGCAGAGACTTATTTCCGGAAGGAGCATTGCCTCTCGCTGCATCGAGTGCGATTGAAGCACGTGCCCGCAATACGTCTGCGACATCCCGGCATCGGTCACCCAGGTATCGGACGCCGCGCGCGGAAAAATTGTCGCGCTCCAGGTCGAAGCGTTTTGCGGTGCGGTACCACCATTGGCGCAGCAGACCGACATTCGGCGCGAATCGGGCGACTTCAGGATTCATTGTTTGAATCAGCACCAGCAGCCCGACTTGTTCGCCGGTGGCAAGTAGTTGTTGAGCTGCTTCCAAAGCGACGAGTCCGCCAAAGCAAAATCCGCCGAGGAAATACGGCCCAGCCGGCTGCAAGCTGCGAATTTCCCGCAAATAGGCCGCTGCCATTTCCTCGAGCGTGTGTCCTTCAGAAATCGATCCATCCAGGCTCCGCGCCTGTAACGCATACACGGGCTGATCCGCTTCAAGTTCTTTTACCAGGGGCTGATATTCGAGCACGTTGCCGCCATGCGCGTGAATGAGAAACAGCGGCGGCTTGGAGCCTCCCGCGCGCATCGGCACCAGCGACGACCAGGAGGGCGTCCAGTTGTCACGGCGTAAAACCTCGGCCAGGCGCGCGACGGTAGGCGCCTGCACCAGCGTAGCCAGCGGTAGACGCTTGCCGAAAACTTTTTCGATGCCCGCAATAATTCGAACCGCGAGCAAAGAGTGGCCGCCGAGTTCGAAGAAATTATCATTGACACCGATTGGCGGAACTCCAAGAACCCGAGACCACAATCGTGTGAGCACTTGCTCGATTTCATCGCGCGGCGCCAGGGTTTCGGAGGGGCTGGTTTGCGTATCGGTTTCCGGCAGCGCCTTGCGATCGATTTTTCCATTCGGCGTCAACGGCATGCCTTCGATCGAAATGATCGACGCGGGAATCATGTACTCGGGCAGGCGATGCCGTAGGTGTTCGCGAATTTCGCTAACGGTGACCGAACGGCCTGCTGCGGGCTCAAAGAAAGCGATCAGCCGTTTGTCGTCCGGTGTGTTTCCACGGGCGATCACTGCGCATTGCCGGACGTTCTCATGGTCGCTGAGTACCGACTCAATCTCACCCAGTTCGATGCGAAATCCGCGAATCTTGACCTGCTGATCGTTTCTGCCCAGGCATTCGATATTTCCATCATCGCGATACCGCCCCAGATCGCCGGTACGATAGAGGCGCCCACCGGGATTGGGGCGGAAGGGATCGCGTACGAACTTTTCCGCATTCAACTCCTCGCGATTCAAATACCCACGGGCAACGCCGTCGCCGCCGATGTAGATTTCACCGACGGTGTTTACCGGCACAAGCAGCTGATGACGATCGAGAACATAAAGTTGTGTGTTGGCTACCGGCGTTCCAATCGGCACGGCGTTATTTTCCTGACCGGTAAGCTTGTAGATCGACGACCAGATGGTTGTTTCGGTTGGGCCATACACGTTCCACACAGAAGCGACCCGCGAAGATAGATCCCGCGCCAGTTCCGGCGTCATCGCTTCTCCGCCGCATAGAACCTTGGACAGCGGTGCACCCTGCCATCCCGCTTCAATCAGCAGCCTCCACGTAGTGGGCGTGGCCTGCATCGTGGTAGCCCGATGACGTTCGATCAGTTCTCGAAGAAGAACACCATCCTGCGCCTGCTCCGGGCTCGCAACGACGAGCGTCGCTCCGCAGATGAGGGGTAGATACAGCTCCAGTCCGGCGATATCAAACGATAATGTTGTAACCGCGACCAGAGTGTCCGTCGACGTGAAGTCCAATTCGTGCCGCATGGAAAGCAGCAGATTCACCAGGCTCTTATGTTCGATCTGCACTCCCTTCGGCTTTCCCGTCGAGCCGGAGGTGTAGATCACGTACGCCAGATCGTTCGCCGCCGCGTTCACTGCAGGTTGAGTCTTATCTTCTTTTGCAATGCGATCCCATTCGGCGTCGATGAGCAAAACTTCTTTCGCGGACGACAGCATTCCGCCGAGGCGCTCTTGTGTCAGCAACAGGCAAGGCTCGGCGTCGTCCAACATTGCCGCCAGCCGTTCTCTGGGAAAGCCGGGATCGAGCGGAATGTACGCTCCACCCGCCTTCAGAATTCCCAGCAGTCCCACGATCATGTCCAAGCCGCGATCCACGCACAAGGCGACCAGCTTTCCGGGCCCAACGCCTTTTCTGCGCAGGTAATGGCTCAACTGGTTGGCGCGGGTATTCAGTTCTCGATACGTTAGCCGCGTGTCGCCAAATTCAACCGCGACAGAGCCGGGCGTGCGTTCACACTGCTCCGCGAAGAGATCCTGGGTGCATTTTCCCGGGAGTTCGGAGCGGGTGTCGTTCCACGTGAGGAATTGTTGCTGTTCGTTGTCCGTCAACAACCGCAGCGCTGTAACTTTCTGCTCCGGTGTGTTCACAGCTTGCTGGAGTAAACTGCTCCAATGCCCGATCAAGCGAACGATGGTACTGCGTTCGAACAGGTCCGGATTGTAGGTAATCGGGCCCGCGATACCATCGGCTTTTTCATCGACATCGATATAGAGATCGATCTTCGACGCTCCCGTCGGAATGTCGGATTGAGTTGCTGTCCAACCGTAGTCGAGAGTTGGCGCAGGCGGATTCAACGAGAGCGCGATCTGAAACAGCGGATTGCGGCTCGGATCGGACACAGGCCCAATCTTTTCGACCAACTGCGTAAAGGGAACACCTTGGTTGGAAAGCGCTCCAATAACAGTTTCCCGCACGCGCTTCAGAAGTTGCCGGAAAGTAGGTTCGCCGGATAAATCCAATCGAAGCGGAAGCAGATTGATGAAATATCCCAGCATGCCGCGCAGCTCTGGAATATTGCGTCCCGCGGTCGGAGCGCCGATGAGAATATCTTCTTCGCCGGTGTAGCGATGAAGCAATACCCCGAGGCCGGCCACCAGGGTCATGAACAATGTAGCTCCCTCAGACTCGCCGAAAGCTTTGAGTTTCTGCAGCAGTTCTTTTGAGAAAGCGGCGGTCTGAATCTCTCCGCGATAGGTCTGTACCGGCGGCCTCGGAGGGTCGCTAGGCCAATTGAGTTGCGGCAGATCTCCCGCCAGCGCTTTTTCCCAATAGTTAAGTTGCTTCTCAACCGTCGGCGTCTTCAGCCATTCTCTCTGCCAGATCGCATAGTCTGCATACTGCAGTTGCGGCTCAGGCAGCGGTGACGGGTTGTCTTGCGCGAACGCATCATAAATGGCTGCGAGTTCGGGCAGAAGAACCTGATATGCCGTGATGCCGTCAAAGATCAGCTGATGAAATGCAAGAAACAGCCGATGATCGTCGTTGTGCAACGTGACCAGCAGCGCGCGCATGAGCGGTCCTGACTTCAGATCGAATGGTTTCTTTGCGTCCTCGCGGGCCAGCCTTACCGCTTCCGCTTCCCGATCGGCGTCGGCGTGATTTCTCAGATCAACTGTCTGGATCGTAAATCGCGGGAACGTTGGGTGAATGATCTGGACCGGTTGTCCGTCGACTGCATCGAACGTGGTTCGCCAGATTTCGTGACGCCGGATGATCTCATCCAACGTTCGCATCAGCACATCGGCATCGACTGGCGCCGTGCGGCGGAGCGTGAGCGTCTCGTTGTAAACCGGGACGGTATCAGACACCATCAGACCGTGCAGCCATACCTGTTCCTGCGACGAGGACAGCGGAGCGGTCCCCTTGTGTGGGCGCGCTTCCAGACGAATGGTCTGCTCGGATGATGCCGCCACCCGGCCGCCCAGAAATTTCTTGAGCAGCGTGCGCTTGGCATCGGACAACTGGGTTCCCTGAGACACGGGTGAGGTTTCTTGCTCCTTCGCGAGATTTTGCCCGAGCCGACGGTTGCTGGAGCTTTCGCTCAGACTATCTTCAATCCAGCTCGAATTGTTTTTAACGGTCACCGGCCACGTTCCTTATCGAGGTTCGCCCGAGCATTCTGTTTCGAACAATCGGCTCAAGTCCTGGAGCAGTTGTTCAATCGTGGCGCCGTCAAACAATTCCGGATCGAATTGAATGCGGCCCATAATCCCGGCTGGCCGGTCGATGAAAGCGAGATACAGCTCCCACGGCGAGCCGCCGCTGTCCACGTCCATTGAAGTCACCGACCAATTCAATCCAAGATCCTCGAGTCCGAGGTTCGGGGTGGAAGGTTGGAGGGAGAGTGCGGCGCGGAAGAATGGGGAAGGGCTGAAGTTCGCGCGGCCAAGCTCTTGTGCCACAGCTTCGATCGGAACATCGTCGTGACAGATGGCCTCGGTCATGACTCGCTGCGCCTGATGGATCAACTCGGGGAAACTCGGATCGTGCGAGAAATCGAGTCGCAACGCAACCGGATTGAGAAAATATCCTAGGAGGCCTTGCGTCTCGGTTCGCTTCCGTCCGCAAGGCGAAAGAGTTCCGACAACCACATCATCCTGGCCGGTATATCGACGCAAGAGCGACGCAAAGCCGGCGACCAGAGTCGAAAACAGAGTGCTGTTCTGCTGATGGCTCAACGCCTTGAGCTTGTGACTGATTACCGGTGAAAGTACAAACGGCCGGATCACGCCATGATAAGTCCGCGAAGCATGCCGCGCCCCGTAAGCTGGCCAGTTCGGAACCGCTGGACTCGTCGCCAGTTGCGTGCGCCAGTAGTCCAGCTGTTTGTTGCGTACGCGGTCAATCGACTCCCTCTGCCAATGGGCAAAGTCGGAACATTGAATCGCGAGCTCCGGCACCCGGGGCGCCCGGCCTTGTAGCGACGCTTTGTAGAATTCGGCCAACTCGGAGGGGAAGAACTGGTAGGCAGAAACGCCGTCGAGCACGATCTGATGAGCGATGAGGAAGAGACGATGTTCTGCGTCATCAATACGCACCAGAACCGGTCGCAACGGCGGTTGACGCTGTAAGTCGAATGGCCGCGCGGTTTCCGCATTGACCAGGCGAATTGCTTCCTGCCCGCGTACGGCCTCGGGAAAATCCCGCACATCGATGATTGGAAAGCGTACAGGCTCAGGCTCGTGAGAAATCTGTACCGGCTGCCCGGCGCGAGTTTCAAATGTAGTTCGCCAGCTCTCGTGTCTCCGGATAATCCCAGCGAGCGCTCCTTCGAGAGCGGCGACGTCGAGCGCGCCCTTCATCTGAATCGTGACGCATTCGTTGTAGAGCGGCGAAATCTCCGGCACGCGCTGCTCGCGCCTCCACAGTTCTTCCTGCGAAAGTGATAGAGGCGCAATCGCTCGGTTCCCTCTGCGCACGATCCGGCTCGACTGCGAAGTCGCACTCCGAGCCTTTCCCGCCGCATACTTCGCGAGGAGACTGCGCTTGGCGTCCGATAGTTGGGCTGTGCTCGACATGAAGTCAGAAAGGTGTGGCCAGTGACTGTTTGCCCTTAGTCTCCATTCGCAGCCAGCAGGCGCTGCGCTTCGTCTTCACTCATGTTTTCCAGTTTTTCGAGAATTGACTGCTCGATCGCGGCCGAAATGCCGCGAACCGTTGGATCGTCGAACACGGTCAGCAGGGAAAGCTCGACGCCAAAGACATCGGTGATGTTGGCGATCAGCTGCGCCCCAAGCAGCGAGTGGCCGCCCCGGGTGAAGAAGTTATCGTCGATGCCAACTCGATCGACGCCCAGCAGCCGGGCAACAATGTCCGCCAAATGCTCCTGCACCTCGGACCGCGGCGCTTCATAAACATCTTCTGGCAGAGTATTTTCCGATGTCGGGAGCGGCAGAGCCAAACGATTGACCTTGCCATTGGCAGATTGCGGAAGGCTTTCAATCTGCACGAACAATGAGGGAACCATATAGTCCGGCAGCTGTGAAGCGAGCGTATGCCGCAAACTGCTGGCGTCAAGATGCGAGCCTTGCTGTGCGACGACGTACGCCACCAGCCGCTGCTCACCCGTCGGATCCGCCTTCGCCACCACGACATTGGCGAATACATCGGGATGCGTGTTGAGCGCCGCGGTGATTTCTCCCGGCTCGATGCGGTAGCCGCGAATCTTCACCTGATCGTCGACTCTTCCGACGAATGCAATTTCTCCATTGGGTAGTTGCCGCACCAGATCGCCGGTTCGATAGACGCGCGCATTCGGCGTTTCACTAAAAGGATTGGCAATAAATTTCTGCGCAGTAAGCTCCGGCATGTTCCGGTAACCCCGGCCAACGTTCACGCCTCCGATGAGCAGTTCGCCCGGCATTCCATCCGGCACGCATTGCATTTGTTCGTCGACGATATAGGCGTACACACCGTCGATGGGCGTGCCAATAGTCGGCAACTCTGTTCCCGCAGCGCCGGCCGATACAACGCCGGATGTTGAAACTACCGTGCATTCGGTCGGTCCATAGTTATTCACGAACTTGAACGGCAAACCAATTCGAGAGTGGCGGCGCAACACATCGGCTCCGGTCAGCAACAAACGCAGCCCAGCGTAGGCGGGCCAGTTCAGGTCGAGCATTTGCTGAGCCAGTGCCGTCGGCAGAAAGCTCACGGTAATTCCGTTGGCGACGATCCAGTCCCTCAATGCCGGAGCGTCCGTGCGCACCTTGTCTTCGATCACATGGACACAAGCTCCAGCCGCGAGATAAGGCCAGATTTCCCACACGGCAGCGTCAAATCCCGGGCTGGCCTGAAAGGTGGCGTGATCATTTTGCGAGATGGAGAATGCCTGCTGATGCCATCGCACGAGCGCAGCTAGATTTGCGTGTGTGATCTCGACGCCCTTGGGCCGTCCGGTCGAACCGGACGTGTAGATGACATAGGCCAGATCTTCAGCCTGAATCTCAACCTTCGGCGCTGAGTGCGGATAGCGGGCCGCGGCTGTGCTGGTCGCATCTAGCACAATCGTCTGCCAGTTTCCTGTCGGCAACTGCGATGCAGAATTCGAATCGGTAATGACGAGTTGTGTCTGCGAATCGCTCAGCAGCATGTGCAGGCGATTTGCCGGAGAGTCGGGGTCCAACGGAAGATAAGCCCCACCAGCTTTCAACACTCCCAAAGCCGCGATCACGAACTCAAGGGAGCGCCGCATGCACAGTGCGACCAGAGTCTCTTTGCCAACTCCGCGCTCAATCAGCAGGTGAGCCAACTGGTTCGCCCGAGCGTCCACTTCCGCATAAGTTAGCTGCCGGATACGATCGACGACTGCGATCGCATCCGCATTTTCTTTGGCGCACAACTCGACGAGATCAACGATGCTTTGGTTCACAACACGCTCCATTGGGTTCCTCATGACTTAATAAGCCTTATGACAAAATCAGGCGGTCACGTTCGACTGCGAGTGCACGACCGCCGTACGCACCCTGCGCGATAGCGAGTAGGCTTCCAGTTGATTGGCAGCGCGAAAAAGTTCGAGATAAGTTGCCATGCGTTCAATGGCAATCAGTCTGCGTTCGAAGCCGGTGCCGTCAGCGGGGAAGAGATATGAGATGCAATAAAAGCCCGTCCAGCGCACATGATTGAGCAAACAGAAAATTCGTCCCAGCAACGGATATTCATGCAACATCCGCGCCTGCTTCATGTGTTTGCGGTAAGGCTGCAGCCGGAGCCATGCGGCGGACTTCCCGGTTTTCCGCGCTCGCTCGAGGACCACTTCCTTTTCCAGAAGGTAAGGCTGAATTCTGTGGCCGGCCTTGGCATCGCGCGCGGAGACCCCCGACGCCCCGGACTGCACTAAGTCCAATTGAAAATCAGGTTCGGTGATCCAGATATCTTTAAACCGCCGGCCATTGTCGAGCACGCGCGAGCGAAACCAGAAATGGCCGCCAAGAAACCACCGCCCCTCCTGCAAGTGCGCATCTTTCTCAGGAATGTATCCGGCAGAAAAAAGCCAGCTTTGCAGGTTCGGCCGCGTAGCCCACTCGGGCACATCGGCGCTGGGCCAGATAACAGGCGTAAACCCGGCAAACAAGTCTTTTTCAGGCCAGCGCTTGCAGATCGCCGCGACGCCCTGAAACCAGTTCGCATCGGGACTCATGTCGTCATCGAGTACTGCAACAATCTCGCCCAAATTGCCATCGTCCAATGCGCGATTCAGTGCATGACTCTTGCCCAATGTCGGCTCGTACAAATATCGGATCGGAATTTTCTTCTCGAAAGACTTTGTGACTTCCTCCGTCTCATCCGAGCCGGCATTGTTGACGACGATCACTTCAACATTCAGCCCATCACGATTTGCCCCTGCCAGGCACTCGAGCGTGACCTGCAAGGAGGCCGCTCGATTCCGCGTCGGAATGATTACGGAAATATCTGGCTGGGATGAGTTCATGTCGTTGCAATCCATATTGCGATCAAAAGCTCTCGTCGAGAAAATTATCGAGGCTTTTGGGCGGTCAGACTGTAAAGAGCACTCTCAGACTTGACCACAGATGCATTGCCGCTTTTAGACTTTTGGATCTTGGCCGTACCCTTGCGCGCAAATTCCTGCCTCGCTGGAGCGGTTTTCCCTATGCCACTATCGAACCGCTCCGTGGACAAGGAATCGACCAGGTTCAGATATTCCTGCTTCTTTTCCGGCCACCCGTGCTTCTGCGCGTATTCGTACCCGCGGGCAATGAGCGTCCTCCTCATTTCCTCATTCTGGGCCACGTCGAGAATCGCGTGCGCTAAAGCCTGGCTGTCTCCAGACCGAAAAAAGTGGACCGTCCCTTCATCGAAATAAAACATGTCTACCTTCGTCTGTGAGACGACGACCGGCACGCCCTGCGACATGAATTCCATGATCTTGGTGCTGTACGCTTCGTTGCCAAAGGTGTCGGCGCGCTTGGGAACCACGCCGAGATCGACATTGGCAATTACATCGGCAATGCGATCGAGAGAAACTCCGGGAAACAGTTTGAAGCTTCCATTCAACCCAAGCCGTTCCGCTTTCCGGATCAACTCCGCTTCTCCGTTGTTTCCGCCGCCGCCGTAAAGATGAAGCTCAGCGTTCGGCAGTTTTTGCTTCAGGTGCCCGAATGCTTCAATCGCCAGATCGAGCCCCTGATGCCACCCAAAGCTGCCGTGGAAGAGAACAATGAAGCGGTCGTCTTTGCGATTACGCTTGTGCTGGAAAAAAATTGCAGGATCGACATGATTAACGTATACCGAGGATTTTTCCCGCGCCACCGAGCGCGAAACCATCGTCTCGCGCCAAAGATCGTTCGACACAATAACGTGATCGACGAACGCCGCCGACCATCGCTCCATTGTCTTCAATAGCTTGACGTAGAAGCTGTCGAGGTCGGCGGTGAATTTGCTTGCGAACAATTCCGGCGTGAGGTCGTGAACATCCAGGATGATCTTGGTTCCGTCGAGTTTGGGATACCACGCCGCGAATGCGAGAAAGTCCGGCATGTTGTGGACGTGAATCAGATCGTAACGATTGCGCCGGTGCAGCTTTGCCAGAACCAGCGACGAATGCACCAGGAACCGCAGCAGCCGTGACGCATAGCTCCATTTGTGGCGCTCATTGTTATCGCGATACTGGATGCGATGCACCGTAACCCCGCCGATAACTTCCACGGGTTCACGAAACTGAGATCCGCTCAGTGCGATCACGTCGACCTGGTCGCCGCGTTTCACCAGCGTTTCGGCATAGCGCCGGACGCGGTTGTCATACTCATACGCCGTGTACGCGACCATGCAGATTTTCTTGCGCGTATTTCGCGCCTCTGCCGGAACAGCGTTCCGGTAGTAGCGATTTACCTCGCGAGGTGTCGCAGCCCAGCAGCAATCGCCATACTTCTCCCGCGCGTAGCGCAGGAATTCCTCATAAAGCGCCACCGGAAATTCGTCACGCTCTTTCTCGCATCCTTCAAACTGCATGTAGTCCGGATGCGTGTTGATCAACGCCATACCGCCGCGCTCCACGATCCAGTCGAGCTTGCGCTTCCATATATCGATATTCTGCTCGCCCAGAATGATGAAGAGCGTGAAGTCCTGTACCAGGGTATACGGCAGTTCGACGTACCCGCGTCCATCCGGTCCGGGCACCCAGAACGGAAAAATGGTTCCCGTTCCGTCCGGTTCAGGTTCAAAGGGATCGGTATCAAAGGTCGAAGCGTCATATTCCGTGTCCAGTTCGTGCAGCCACGCTAAGTTGTGGTGCATGAGCGGAGAGCGAAATCCCGAAGCACCCCACGCCTTGACGTACTCGCGAATCCGCGCCGCCTTGGCCGCGAATTTGCTTTTCGAGGAATAGAGTTTGCCATCGTGTTCGAGCCCATGAACCCCAACTTCGAAGCCGGCGTCTTCCAGATCGCTGCGAAGCTCATCGCTGACTCGATAGCTGTCTTCGGGAACGAAGTTAAAGCTCGATCGAAATCCATATTTGGCGTCCAGCTGGGCCAGTCTTTCCACGCGCGCCAGACCCTTCGGTCCCTCGACATCATGCGTAAGCACCAGCGCAAAACGCTTACCCTCCGGCCATCCCGGCCAGTTCGGCGGAGCGCTTCCAGCCTTTTCATCAATAGGCCATACATCCGCGAACGCGCCGCGCTTGTAGCTGGCACGTAAAGACCGCAGGTGTTTGCGCAGCCGCCAGGGCAGGATCGGTTTCAAAAAGTAATATGCCTTGTTCAGATTCATAAATATGAAAATCCCTGAATTTGAGTGGTGCGCTCCGAGGAGGGCTTATTGAGGCTGTTTCAGCCGATGTGTTTGTACAAAAGCTTGCCTGCAACTCTCAGCAGGATGTCGGGGGCTGCGGAAGCCGCGCGCCGCATGACGCGGTTATTCATCCACGAAGACGAAGCCTGTGTGCGCGGATATTTCCAATAAGTGAGCGATGAGGAAGTCGCTCCCCAATGGTCTTTGAAGGCGATCAATCCCAGATTGTCGGAATCGGAGCGCCCGAAATCCAGCTCGTCGAATCCCTGTTCCTTGGCTTCCTGAATCGTCTTCCAGAACAGCAGGGCCATTCCCCCCAGCTTGTTGTACGACGTATTGCTGCAGCCGTATTTGTAGGTCATCACCTTCTTGTGCGAGAGCGTCAGAATGCTCGCTACCGGCAGGCCGTTATGCGATGCCACGCGAATCTTTAAGTCGTTTCCGAATTCCTCCGCCAGCCGCTCGAACCACGTGATTGGTTGCGGCGGCAGAGCTTTGCGGCGGCGCATGCCGGTCAACAGGCGATAGAAGGCGCGCAGGAGTTCAGGCGAGTTGCCTTCTTGGTACACGAGCTTTTCTTTTTCCGCCCGGCGAATCTTCCGCTGCACACAGTCTTTGTGAAAGCGACGAAATATCTCATCGATCGGACCTCGCAGGTCCAGGCGATGAAAACAATACGTAAGATGCGTCCCAAAGGGACCGCTGCCCGGTTCGACCAAGATTGGCCGGATCTCCGCGTATTTACACCTGCGCGCGTCGACATCCTGCTGCGCCGCTGCAAGCAATTCGTCCAGTTCTTTCGTGCTGTTTACCAGCGGCTCGCAGTGGTCGGAAAACGGCAGCGACACCAGCCGCGATCCCGTCAGCCAGCTTTGAATTCGGCAGAAGAGCAGGCCGTTCCTTAACGCGACTCGCGGAGGGGTGGTGGTGACGACAATCGGTTCGTAGCCGTAAGTCTTTTGCAGGGCCCTCAGCCACGGTACGCTGTGAAATACGGAAGCTTGGTCGCGACGCGCGACGAACTCACTCCAGCGTGGATCGCTCAACGGATCGAGTGTATAAACACTCGTCTTCGCCTGCTCCACATTACGCACCAGAGGAATCGGTCTCGCATCCCTGACCATCACTGCATTGGGAGTTGCGGTCCAGTTACGGAAATTTGTCATTCGCCCCAAGTCCATTTCAGATGTAAATCCCGTCCCGCCTGATCTTTCCCCGAGCGGCGCGACGTGTTGCTCTACGTTAGTATCCATGTGTGCTGAGACGTTCCGGAACGCGAGCGGCAAAAGCCTGCAGCTCAGAGTTGTCCTGAAATGCATAGGCACGTTCGCGCCGCACCAGGGACGCCACATCTTGTATCGAGGCATCACTGACTTCGAGGCCACAGAATTGCGAAACCACGCGCAGCGCCTCAACAGGGTTGGCGAGCACGTCTTCGTATTTGATTTCTAACGAGCGTTCGCCGAGCGCGGCCACGTGATTCCGCGCTTCAGCGATATATTCTTCCCACAGAGACAAACCGCCATCCAAACTGTCGCAGCGCACTCTGACAAACTCCCCGGTCTTCGGCCGGAGCGCATGTAGAATCGGCAGCTTGTAATAGAGCTGTTGCTTCCACGAAGGCTTCGATTCGCGCCGTCCGCGCGATCGCAAACTGTTGGCGACGTCGACTCCATGCCGGTAGATATGAATGACCTTCGCGTTGGGGAACAAATCTAGCCAGATCGGAAACGTAAACGTGCTCAGCGGACTCTTCCATCCCCAGGGAATGTCGAGTTCGAAAGGCGAACGGTAGCGGAGATATTTTCCCAGCCCGAGATATTCCATTGCCCGCGGAGTCCGCAACAAATAACGGTCGATATAGTCCGCGACCCGTGCCCGCAACTCGCGATTCTCGATCAGATAGTGAATCGGTTGCGGGTTTTCCCAGGATGCGCCGCACTGCGAGGCGATCCAGTTATCGATGCCAAGGAAAAGAGTGGACTCGTGGTTCATCTCTTTTCTCTTGCCCATGAAGATGCCGAGGCCTTCCATTTGCTGCGAAAGCATGGTCGTGCCCGAGCGATGCATGCCAATAACGATGATTGGAGCGAAATTCATAAGGAATAAAGAAGGAAGAAAAGTTGGTGAAATCTTTAAGATTGTCAGCTGACGACGGTGTCTAATTCCTTGGGATTCATCAGCCGCGAAGCATAAGAAGAAACAAGCAGGCGTAGCTCGGAATCGAGAGCCAGCAGCACTCCGCTAGCTGCAATCGCTCCAGCCGTCACATCCACCGCCAACACTACAACCGTCGCTGCCGGATGCCAGCCCGTTGCATGTACCCCGAGAACAGCGGCAGCGCCGGCGAAAGCCGCCAAAAATGATGGCGTTACGGTCACAACGAACTGGCGAATCGAGATCCGACATGTCTTAATCAGGAAATAGAAAACAATCGGAACGAAGAAGAGGATCGCGACTGCTACTCGCGCCAGGGCAATTCCGATCACCTGGCGATCTACGGTTGCGTTTTTCAGCACAATCGCAGCGCCCGCCAGCGTCACCACGCTGATCAATCCATGCCCCCAGGTCATCGCGGCCGCATAGTGCGGCTTCGAAATCGCCTGCAACAAGGGTCCAATTAGATATTGAAACGCCATTACGATTCCGAAAACCGAGAGAATCTTGAGTGCCGTTGCCGATTGCCCCCAGTTATTTCCCAGCATGCGCGTAAGCGGCTCGCCGACTGCTGCCAATCCAACCATCGCCGGCACGGTGACAATGGCGCTGAGACGTATGAACGTCAGCATGCTCTCCCGTAACTTTGCGGGTTCGTGTTGGAACTTAGAAAACTGAGGGAGGGAAACGCTTTGAATCGATCCTGTCGCCGAGCTGAGGACCATGTTGATCAGCCGGTCGGCAAGCCGGTACAAGCCGACTGCCATCGGACCGAAAAACATGCCCATGACCAATGCGTCCGATTGCAGGCTGCTGAAGACTCCCAGCCGCGCCACGAGGTTCGCGATGGAAATTCCCCAAAGTTCCTTGATGCTCTTCACTTCAAAGCGAAAGCGCGGACGCCAGTGGCTCATCTGCCAAAGCAGAATCAGAGCCACGGTCTCCTGGATAATTCTCTGCCACACCAGCGCCCAGACGCCGAATCCGCGGAACGCCATCGCCAGTCCGACTACCCCACCGACGACAACTCCCACATTGGTCCGCACCGAGAGGCTCTTGAAATCCATCTCGCGCTGCAAGATGGCCCTCTGCACCATGTCGAGGGCTTCGATGGGCAGCAGAAGAGATAAAGCCGAAATGACCAGCGCCAACTCCGGCAAATGATTGACGCCTGCCCACCAGCGGCTCAAGCCAACGCTCAGCCCCATTAATAAAAGACTGAGAGAAAGTCCCATCCAAAATACGGAGTCGAGATGGTCGTCGCGCAGATCCTTGCGCTGAATCAGCGTGGCCACCAGTCCCTGCTCCAAAAAAACCTGAATCAACGCTAGGTACACCAGCGCCATGGCCACCGTGCCAAAGTCGCGCGGGCCAAGCACGGAAGCCAGAACAAACGTGAACAGCGCGGTAAGGCCGCTCTGCCCGCCGTTCATGATGTAGGCCCACTTGACGGCCTTGCCGACGCCGCGTTCTTTTTGAGTTGTCGTCACTGCAGTGAAGGATGAAGCAGGAGCGCCGTTTCGCGGCGCTCCGATTAAGGATGAAAACGTGGGGGAGGACTAATGATGAAGGTGATGAAGGCTATTCGATCGTCAGACGAAATCCTGTCGTTAGTTAACCGTGGCTTTCAGCCCTGTCGGCGGATTCGGAGCCGAGCTGGAGTTCGATGCGTATTGCAGCGCCCCACGACTCGATGTCCGCGCATTCCCGGCAAGGTCAGTATTGTTGCCAGGGAGCAGGGAACTGGTGTTGAACCAGGCAGCGGTATCGGTCGAAAGCGCGAAGTTATCGTCATTCAGCACCTGAGCCACCAGGGTAAACGGATTGGCCGCAGATACCTGCGCGTGGGCGCCGTTATCGTTGGTTTCATTCATGGCGAAGTAGGAGTTGTAATCGTCAACATACTGCGAGCAGGTTCCAGGGCACTTCATCGGAGCGATGTTTTCCTGGCAGTTGTAATAAACGTTGTTGTAGAAGAGCACTGTGCCCATCGTTTCGCCGGTCGAACCGCCCCAGTCGTGATGGCAGGCCCCGCCGTCCTGATCGATGCTCGAAATCGTGTTGTTAAAGACGTACAGGTATCCCGTCCAGGTCGAAAAGTTCCAAAGCGAAAGCCAGCCATCGCCGTTGCCGCACTCGGTCGGCGAATTATTGCAAGAATAACCCGGCTGCGCTTCTGACGCGTTATAGAGAAAAACGTTCCCATAAATCGCCCAGTTCGAAGGCCGGATGTCGTTCACGCAAGGTGTGGCGATCATCGCCGTCGAGTTGCTGTTCTCGACATAGTTGTAACGGATGTTGATGTTCTGGTCGGTGCCATTGTTCCAGCAGCGAATCGCCAGAATCTCCGAATGCTTCGCGGCAGTGACTTCGTTGTTTTTCACCCAGTTGTACTCGAGGGTAAACGAGTTCACGCTGTCGCCGTCGATGGCATCGGCCACGCCAACATCATGCACGTAGTTGTAGCCGGCATAGTTGCCGGTGCTCGATCCACCGGTGAACTGAATTCCCATGTCGGTGTAGTTGCCAGTAATGTCTCCGCTGCCCTGCACCTCGGTGTATTCGATCTGTACGCCGTTTTGCGGCTGATAGCTTCCGCCGATTCCGACTACGATCGCGCCGACCGAATTCACCGGCACGTGTGATCCGTTATTGTTGTTGACCTTGAATCCGTAGTTCGTGCGCCAGTCGAGCCATTGGTTTCCCGTTCCGTTTCCGCGATAGACGCCATTGAAGGTCCAATAATCGGACTGAAACTGTAGCGGACCAAATACCGCCTGCTGCTCGGAGCAGGTACCGCTGCCTCCAGTCGTCCATCCCGTCGAACTGGATCCGTGCGCCGAGTCCGTGGCCGCATTAATCGTGATCACGGATGTCCCACTGTCGTTCGCGGCGAACGTAACGCCCGACGAACTGTAGCTGCCGCCGGCCACCCAATAGGTATCGCCGCGTACCAGGCTGTTCGGAGCGCAGCTTCCGTGAAAATCGGTGCAGGCGTTGGTCCAGCTGGAGCCGTCTCCCGTGCCCGATGCCTTCTGGCAAACATAGTGATCCGCGGCCCAACTCGAGATCGTCAGCCCCAGAATTATGAACAGATTTAGACAGCAACTTCTCATTCGCATTAGCCTCGCGTCTCATTGAATTATCAAGAGCGCTACACAATCATTACAACGAAGAAAAAGGCCAACGCCCACTCGGATGGTCTGTATCACAAGTACATTGCCTGCTTGACACCTAAGATCGCGCATATTAAATCTCACGCATATGATTTGAGGATTTTCGCAGTCCGGCGACTCTTAAACGCCGGCGGTTTCTTTGGCCAATTGCGGCTTGGTCGCGGGAGCCGATTTCGCGGCTGGCTGCGTCGTAGTCTGCTTACGTCGATAGTCGCGCCACAGCTTTTTCACCCGCGCCATCGCATCCGTTTTCTGAAGAATCGTGCGTGCCATCCGGTCCGCGCCCATGATCGGTGTACGCAGCGCGTTCACCGCGACACCGCGCAATCTGGGAGCGAAAATCTGTACCGACATTTCCTGCCAGCTGAAGTTGCCGAAGCGTTGCTTGTAGCGAGCGTCGCCCAGTCCGAAATCCACTACTTTGAGGCCTTCGGCGAGCATCTCTTCGAGCGCCTTGACCATGACGAATGTGCCCGGCGAGTATTTGTCGTATTTTGTGAGATAGCCCAGATGGCTGCTGTGAAAGGTATCACCATAAACGTTCCCAATCCAAAAAGCGGTGGGCTCCTCATCGATGGAAAGTAAGTACGTCCGGTGCCAGCCCTGGCCAATCTCGAGCTCAACAATCCTGCGCATTTCCGCTGAATCGATGAAGCCCGCACCCAGCCCGCGCTGGTAGGTCTGCTTCGCAATCTGCTCGGCATCGGTGAAGATGCGCTCCAATTGCTCAGGTTTCCGCAGGCATTCCACCCTCGCGGCTGGAAAGTCGGCCAGCAGCTTCTTGCTCTTCCGCTTCAGCTCCCAGCGGTGGTCGCCCGAGAGGCCCGCATAGAGTTCCGCCATAGTTCCCGGCAACTCAATTCGCCAATGCTGCTGCGTCATAGGGAAGCGGTCGCGCGACAGGAACCCGACCCGCTCGCGCATCGCGGAGAAAATCGTTGAGTCCGCTCCCAGGAAATGAAGCCGTGCCACGTCCGCATCGCCCGCTTCGAGCGTTTGCATGATCGCTGCGACGATTGCGTCTCCCGCCTCACCTGAGGCGTCGCCCAGCAGGCCGCCATGAACAAAGCTCATGATCTGCATCTTGGGCGCAATCAAAGACTTGTACCCGATGCTGCAATCGACGTGGCCGCGCTCGATTCTCCCCACCAGCATCGTCCGCGGCTGGCCATCTTCATACACCAGAATGATGTGCGGCCGGACCACGTTGGGCCGCAGCTTGTGAATCATGCGATAAAAATCGATATCCGAATTCGGATGCCGTTGCCAGCCAGTCCAAAGCGGACGGATCTCTTCGATCTCAGCTTCACTGCGAATCACGCGAGTTGTAATCTTTTGGGACATAACAAATGAAGACCTGCGGTCCGGATTAGGCTGCCCCGCCTCGTGACGCTTCGTGCGAGAGGGTGGCAACTTATGTCGGCGGCTCTAACCCGCGAGCGTGGGCACTTCATCCCAGCGCGGAACCGTCTGCGCCGCCTGCACCGTGTGTTCCTTGGGTTGTTTCTTGACCAGCAGCGCCGCCGAAGTAGCCGTCGAAATCATGGCCATCAGCAGATAGAAATTGACCGAGTTCTGATCAAAATATGAAACCGACAGAAAAGTAATGGCGTGCGCAAATAAGGCCGCACCCAGCGCCCAGATATAAAAGGCAGTTCGCTTGCTCTCCCGCTGCAGAATGCGGACGCTCGACCCCACCCCCTTGAAACACCGCGCCACTAACCGGATATACAGCGCCATGGTCAGCAGGCCGCCGTAGACGCCCTCATTGATGTACTGATTCGTAACATCCTCAAGGTGTCCGCCCCACGATTTGGTTTCCTTTGTGCCGCACAGCCACCAATCGTTGATGTTATGCAAAGCCTGGTCAATCAGCAGCGCGCGGTGGAAGCCGGTCGAACCGGAGAAGACGTCCATCTTCGCCATCAGAAACCATACCGGGGCCTTCATGGTCAGCTGCAGAAAGCACAACGTGAACACGATTCCCCACAGCAGCTTCTTCATGTACTTGCGCATCGACCACAAGCACAGGCCGAGAATTCCACAGGTGCAGGCCAATACCGGGCCGCTGGAAGCGCAGGTGACCACGACAGCCAGTGCAGCCAGCATGCCGGCAACGGCGAACCACCGGTTCTTTCCGCCCTCGCGATACAAACCCACAAAGAAGGGGAACGCAACCGCTCCGAACGTGCCGGCCAGAATCGGATGAAGAAACGGTCCCTGGCAGCGCAACGAGCCCTCGCGCGCCACCGTCGTCTCATGCACGCCGCCGAATGCGGCAAAAACGTTGTGGCCGGTGAGCTTCTCGTTCACCATTAAAATGCCCACTGGCACCATGAAGATCGCAAAAATGCGAATCGCATGCTTGATGTCGTTGATGTCGCGCACCAGGAAGCGAAAGAGAAAATACATTCCGACTTCGTCGTAGGCGCCGCCCAGGGAGTTCTGGAATTCCTGGCCATTCTGCCAGAGCACGTTGTGCAGCACGGCCCGCGATACCACCCAGCACAGCAAAGCCGCGTCGATGCCATTGAACTTGAAGGAGCGAATTTCTTTCCTGCAAATCAGCCGGATCCAGCCGAACACCAGCAGAATCCGGATCATCGTAAAATTGAGCCCGCCAATCATCAGCCGCTCGCCCAGGGTCATGTAGCACATCAACGCGAAGACCGGAGCGAGCGCGTATTTTCTGGGCAGAACGAGGATGAGCAGCGCCATCGACAGGGCAAACAGCAGCCCCGGCATGGTGAGGTAAGCGTCGCCGCCGAATCCGTTTTCCATTGGCTAAGATCGTGCGCTGCCTGCCAGCGCGGAATCCGTATGAGTCGTAGACGGCTGTATTGCCCTCAGGATTCCTCTCTTGCTGCCGCCGACACAGACCATCTCTTCGCCCAACAGGAAATCGGCGAACCCTAAGGTCATCCGATTTGCCGGCTCGGCTCGCGGAGGCAGCACATGCTCGACGTCTTGCAAAGAGAGTCCGGCTTTCCGGAACCATGAGCGCATCAATCGCGGCGTGGTGGCGTGGATTCCCGACGCCTTGTAGTCGCCCAGCGTTGCGTACAGTTCTTTATTCTGGCCGCGCAGCCGGCGCCACACGGTTGTGATCTGGGCAAAATTCGGTGCGGTCACAGCAATCGTTCCGCCCGGCGCCAGCAGTTGCGAAAAAGAAGCCAGCACAGCAACGGGATCCTCTACCAGATGAAGAACGCTCAACATCAGAATGCAATCGAATCTCTCATCCTGCAGTTGGGCGCGCGCGGCGGCGAAGTCGCCATGAACGATCTCGACCCCCTTTGCTTCGGCGCAGGCCGCGATCACAGAATCCATCGGCACGCCCACGACTCGCATTCCTTTTTCTACGAGCGCCGCTTCTGTCGCTCCCCATCCGCAGCCAATCGAAAGCACGGTGCGAACGTGGCTAGGAATCCGCGAGATCACATCCCTATTTGCCGGCTCGTAATAATCCTTCGACCACTTTCTGTGGCGTACCTTGGTCTCGCCCTGAAACAGCGTTCCTTGGGGCCGCCCCGATTCTCTTAGGTGCAAGAGCGCGTCAATCTGGCGCTCGAATTCAGCCTGCGCCCGGTACGGCCGGATCGACAGCTTATTCGCCGGCAGATGCCGGATGGTGAATTGTTCGAGATGTGAAATGCCGATCAGCTTTCTGAATCCGCACTGCGTATAAGGATCGGTCGCCGCCGTCTCTCGGATCTCATATCGCCCTTCATGCGGCGCGACTAGAAATCCGCCAGATGCAATCGCCCGCTGCAGTTGCTGCCGCGTAAGCATGAACGCCGCCGCATGCTCATTGGTGTAATAAGCGAAAGTGTAGTCGCCGCGCTTGGTCACCGAATCCGGCTGCCAGTGAAAGCTGGCATGCGGAGGATCAAAGTACAAGTTCCCCTCGGTATCGGCTTCCGCATGCACAAAGCCGGCAATTTCGCCGTCATGCATCACCTTCGTTGCGTTGAGGAACGCGTCGATGTTGCGCTCGGTGATTAATATGTCATCTTCCGAATAGATGAACAGATCGTATCGGTCCGCGCGCTCCGCCATTACCTTCTTATGCGCAAACGGCAGCGAATACGGATTCTTGCTGGGCAGGCCAATCACGACTTCAACGCCCGGAAAATCCTTGGGCCCGTTGGAGACGATGACCACATCGATCCGGTGCGTCGCCTTCTGCTGCATCGCGCGGTACTCCTCCAGCACCCGCGCGAGGTAGCGGTCGTTGTTCCGTCCGTAGCTGGCCAGCACAACTAAGATATTCATTGCCGTTTTTGAAAGACCTTCGCTGGTTGGTCTTACAGCGCGTGCGCCAGATCGTCCTTAGCGACGGATTGAGTTTCGGACTGAGAAGGCAGTGCAATGCCTTCCATCACCGAGGTGTGGTAGTCGATCACTTCCTGGATAATTTCCTGTAGCTGAATCTTCGGGCTCCAGTCAATGAAGCTCTGGATCTTGGAAATATCCGGCACGCGCCGCGGCATGTCTTCAAAGCCTTGGCCAAACGCCTGATCGTAAGGGATGAACTCGATGGGCGAGTTGCTGTTGGTCATCATCTTCACCCGCTTGGCCAGTTCGCCGATCGAGATCTCCTGCTGGTTGCCGATGTTGAAGACCTGGCCGACGGCCCGTTCACATTCCGTCAGCTTGATCAACGCATCGATCACATCATGCACACAGGTGAATGAACGGCTCTGCTGTCCGTCGCCGTGTACGGTAATCGGCTCGCCGTGCAGCGCTTGGCGCACGAAAGTTGGCAGCACCATGCCATACCGTCCCGTCTGGCGCGGACCCACGGTGTTGAAAAAGCGAACCACAACCACCGGCAGCTTCTTCTCATTCCAATAAGCAATCGCGAGAAACTCGTCGAGCGCCTTCGAGCATGCATACGCCCAGCGGCCCTTCACGGTGGGCCCGATAACAAGGTCATCGTTTTCGTTGAAAGGAACCTTTGTCGCTTTGCCATAAACTTCCGATGTCGAGGCGATGATCACTTTCTTTTTCTTCTTGTTGGCAACCTGCAGCACGGCCTCGGTGCCGCTCACGTTGGTCTCGATCGTGCGGACCGGGCTCTCGACGATCAGGCGCACTCCAACGGCTGCGGCCAGGTGGTAGATCACGTCGCACTGGTCCGCCAACTCCGCAAGCAGCGGAATGTTCATCACGGAATCGATGGTGTATTGGAAGCGCGGCGAGCGTCCGGCGACATATTTGCTTCCATTGCCGTTGCCGTTCCCCTGCCCGTTCGACGACCCGTAGAGTGTCCGCAGATGCTCGATGTTTTCCATCGAGCCCGTGGAAAGGTCGTCCATGAGGTGAACATGGTGGCCGCGCTGTAAGAGTTGTTCCGCAAGATGGCTGCCAATGAATCCGGCCCCGCCTGTGATTAAAGCTCGCATGAGTTTTTCTCCTGATTCAGAAATTCGGAAAAGTGTTTAGAAATCGGTAGTAGTTGCAGTTGAGTCAAAAGTTCAAAATGTTTTTGGGGCGTCATCCTGAACGGAGCCGTACTTCAGGCAGAGTGAAGAATCTCCCGCTCCACTGGCCGAGGGCGTAAGCCAACCGGAAGTTCCACAGACGCTTCATTGCCGGCTTCGCGGGTCAGTGAATCTTCCTGCGCATCGACAAACCGCCGGTGCCACAACTCCAAAGTGATGAGGGAAAATATTTCTGCAGAACGATCCGCTAATTTCGACCCGTGCCCAGCCAGCAGCTTTTCAATCGCGGGTCTTTCGAAATATCCGCGTTGCAACGTCTTGCGGTCGAGCAGCAGATCGCGAGTGAAGTCTTTCAGATCATTCGCCAGCCAGCTCTGGATCGGAATCGGAAAGCCGGCCTTCTTGCGTTTCAGGATTTGTTCCGGCACCCGGCCCTCAAATACTTTTTTCAAAATGTATTTGGTGGTGAACGCCTTTACCTTGTAGCTGTCTGGCAGGCCGGCGGCGAACTCCAGCACTTTGTGATCCAGCAACGGCACTCGCAACTCCAGCGAATTTGCCATCGTGATCTTGTCTGCCTTAATCAACAGATCGTCCGGCAGCCAGGTCTTGGTGTCGACGTAGAGCATCTGGTCAAGCGCCGACTTGCCTTGCACATTGGCGAAGCAGCGCGCCATCTGCCGGTCGACGAATTGCAGATCAATCGCCTGCTGAAAAGACGCCGTATAAAAGTCGACTTTATGTTGCCGGAAGAAGCTGAAGGGGCTCGAGGTCCGGCTGTAGTAATAGCGATCGAGCGGAGCGTTCATCATCGCCGGAAATTTCTTCAGGCTGGCGAAGCTGGGCATGCGGGCCAGTTGTTTCAGGCCCGAAGCCGCAGCCGACGCCCATGGCTGCCCGAGCGACTTGATACGCTCCACCCAGACGCCATTTCGATAATTCTGATAGCCCGCAAACGCTTCGTCTCCGCCCTCACCCGACATCAACACTTTCACGTGCTGCCGCGCCATCTTAGTCACGTAATAAAGAGCGACTGCGGGCGGTTCGCAGACCGGTTCTTCCATGTGCCATACATACTTCGGCAAGAATTCCTGAAAGTTGCTGGCCGTGATCGTCGCTTCGTGATGCTGGCTGCCAAACTTCTTCGCCGCGAGCTTGGCGTAATACCGTTCGTCGGCAAACTGTTCGCCGGAGAAGCCAATCGTGAAAGAGTTGATGTCCTCATTCGTCTCGCGAACCATGAAGCTGAGCAACGCCGTCGAGTCGACGCCGCCGCTGAGCAGAATCCCCACCGGCACGTCGCTGATCATGTGGTCGCGCACCGTGCGCCGTAAAAGTTCGTTCAGCTCTTCCGCTGCGCTATCGAAATTGCCTGTGCGCTTCTCCGCCGGAAATTGCAGATCCCAATACCGTTCAATCTTGATCTTCCCCCGTTCGAGCACCAGATAATGCCCCGGCTCCAGCTTGCGCACGCCGCGCAGCAGCGTATTGCTGCCGGGCAGATAGTTGAATGTAAGAAACGTATCAATCGCCTGGGGATCGACCTCGCGCGGCAGCTGGGAATCGACCAGAAGAGCCTTGATCTCGGAAGCAAACAACAGGCTGTCGTTCGTTTCCGCGTAGTACAAAGGCTTAATGCCGACGCGGTCGCGGGCCAGCAGCAATCTCTTTTTGCGCGCATCCCATAGCGCGAAGGCAAACATTCCCCGCAGATGCTTCACGCACTCGTCGCCAAACTCTTCATACAGATGCACGATGACTTCTGTGTCGGTGTGCGTCTTGAACAAATGTCCTTTTGCCAGCAGCTGGTTGCGCAGCTCGGGAAAGTTGTAAACCTCGCCGTTGTAGACGATCCAGATTGTGCCATCCTCATTCGAGATCGGCTGCTTGCCCGAACTGAGATCGATGATTGACAGCCTGCGATGGCCCAGCACCGCTTGCGGCTCCACGTAAATTCCATCGTCATCCGGACCGCGATGGCGAATCGCATCCATCATGCGCCGCACCAGAGCAGACGAAACGACTGTCTCTCTGCCGAACCCGACTTTTCCCGCAATCCCGCACATATTGAATTTGTCGTTACGCCAGTTGCTTGGCCCAGGGTTCCATACCTGCGGCCCAGCGCAGCACGCTGAACCACTTTGCTGACGCGTTCCGCAGTGCACTCCGCTTGCCCGTAACTATGGCAAAGGGAAATGCCAGCGCCAAAATCGTCAACCGTACAGCAGCCATGATGAACATGGTGCATTGATACGCGGCGGCATAGATTGGGCCGCGGCGAAGCCGCATGAACTCGAGCAACGACTCACGCATCATGACCGGAGCGAAATTGCTCGCCGGTTTCGTGTCCGAACTTCCCCCGCCGTGATGGACCACTGAAATTTCGGATAGGTAGTAGTTATGAAGTCCCGCCTGCGTGGTCTTGAAGCAAAGATCGGCGTCTTCGGCGTACATGAAATAGTTGCTGCTGAATTGTCCAACGGTACTGAAAGTCTTCGCCTTGATCATCAGACAAGCGCCCGAGATGACCTCGACGCTCATCGGCATGCTGGATTGGTCGCCGTCCTGATGAAAGATCGCCTGCATCCCCCAAAGATCAGAGTTCGGAAAAACGTTTCGTAGAACTTCAGCGTCCAGCGCCTGATTCAAGATCGAAGGGAAAGACTGCACGCAGCTGGTTTGCACCGACAGGTCCGTGTTCAGCAGCTTGCATCCGGCAATCGCCGCATCCGGCGTCGCATCCAGGAAACGAGACATTTGCTGAAGGGCGTCGCCAACAATCTCCGTATCAGGGTTTAGGAAAAGCAGGTTCCGCCCGCTTGCCGTGCTCGCGCCCAGGTTGTTGGCTTTGGAAAAACCCAGATTCGCCTGGCTCTGAATAAACTTCACCGCCGGAAATTCATTTTGCACAATTCCCGCCGCCGCATCGAACGATGCGTTATCGACCACAATCGTTTCGAACGCAAGCTCTGGCTTCGTGGCGTAGATGCTCGCGAGGCACTCGCGCAACAGCGCCGCCGAATTCCAGTTCACGATGATGATGGAAAGATCCAAGACGATTCCGTAGAGAAAGGGTGATTATGCCGGGATGAACTTCTGATGCCACAACTCAAACGAAATCAGCAAATAGATATGGCGGAGATAGTTCTGCCGCCCGGCTTCGTGATCGTCCACCAGTTGCTTGATATACCGCTGATCGAAGTAGCGCCGCACCGCCGCCGTTTCGCTCAACAGGCAATCGTTCACGTAGTGCTTCATGCTTTTCCGCAGCCAACTGTCGACCGGATTCGCGAAGCCCTTCTTTTTCTGCTGGATGATCCGGCTCGGCAGCCACTTGGCCAGCGCCTTCTTGTGCAGATACTTGCCATGAAAGCCGCGCAGCTTCAGGTTCGCCGGCAGCGTCTCGATAAACTCCACCAGCCGGTAGTCGAGATAGGGCACTCGAGACTCCACCGAATTCGCCATCGACGTCTTATCGCTTACCATCAGCAAATCATCGGGCAGGTTCGCGCGTGTATCGATATAGAGCATCTGGGTCAACGAGTCCAGATTCTTCACGTCCAGATGCAGGCGGTTCAGAGCGGCCCGTGCGTCCTGGCCGTCTTCCGAGACCTGCGCGCGCACCCAGGGTTGAAACAACTGCGCCTTCATTTGGGCGTTGTAAAACGAATAAATCTTCACCATGCGCGCGAGCGTATCCGGCTCGTCGAGTGCGACCACGCCCCGGCGCAATCTCTCGTCCTTCGCGAACCGCGTAATCATCGGGCGGATCATCCCCTGCGTCACCGCCCTCGGTAGCTGCTTGTAATACTCCGACAGCTTGATTCCGATGTAGCGGTTATATCCGGCCCAGGGCTCGTCCGCGCCCTGCCCGGTCAGCGCCACTTTCACTTTCTTGCTGGCGATCAGGCTCACGAAATAAAAAGCCGCCGCGCTCTCATTTCCTACCGGCTCTTCCAGGTCCCACAAATAACGCTCGTAATAATCCTGATAGTCACGCGGCCCGACAATCATCTCTTCGTGGTCGGCGCCGAAATCGTTCGCCATTTTTCGCGCGTCGTCGGTTTCGTTCGAGCTTTCACCCTCTTCAAATCCGATGGTGAACGTGTGAATCGGGCGATCACTTTGCTGGCTCATCATCGCTAGCAGCGCTCCCGAATCGATGCCCGAACTCAGGAACAGTCCGACGGGAACGTCGCTGCGCATCTGCAGGCGTACCGCATCTTCCAGCAACTCCTGATACGCCTCAATCAGCTCGGATTCTTTTACGTTCGTCGATTCCTGCGGCACCCAATTCCAGTAACGCTTGATGGAGAAGCCGCTGGCATCGACAACCATGCAGTGCGCGGGCGGCAGCTTCTTGATGTCGCGGAACAACGTGTCCGGAGAAGGAACGTAGCGCAGCGCAAACAATTCGCCAAGCGATTTGAGGTCGACTTCTCTCGGGCATCCCGGCGCGGCAAGAAACGCCTTAATCTCCGAAGAGAAAAAGAGCGAATCTCCAATCTTCACGTAATACAGCGGCTTCACGCCCAGATGATCGCGGGCCAGCAGCAGTCGGCGCCGGTTTGCGTCCCACAGTGCGAAAGCAAAAATGCCGTTGAAGCGCGAAACGCAATCATCGCCCCACTGCTCGTAGCCGTGAACAATGACTTCCGTGTCGGATTCAGTCGTGAAGTGGTGGCCCTTTTCTTTCAATTCCTTTCGCAGCTCAACAAAGTTATAGATTTCGCCGTTGAACACGACCTGCAGACTTCCGTCTTCATTTCCGATGGGCTGCGCGCCTCCCGAAAGATCGATGATGCTCAACCGGCGATGCCCCAACCCGACTGGGCCGGAAACAAATCGTCCGCTTCCATCCGGCCCGCGGTGCTGGATGAGCGTAGCCATCTTGTCGATCAACTCCCGATCGACTGGCGTCCCGCTAAAATTAAAGGCCCCGCAGATTCCGCACATTTACGACCAGCCCATGGTCTTGCGATTTGCCTGGCTCAAGAACATTTCATTCCAGCGCGCCCGAATGCGAGCGGTGAGCATCCCGCGATACAAAGTCGCTTCGCGTGCCGACACCAGCCGCGGTTCGCGTCGAATCCATGCCCGCAGAAAGCCCAAAAGCGTGGCAAAGCCGGCAACTAAGAACGGCTTGCCCTTGAGCATGCGGTGAGCAACTTTCAGCAGAAAAAACATGACCCCGCCGCCGGTGAGGTAGTAGATTTGCCCGTGCATCAGGCTCGTGCGCAGCGTGCCGATGCCCGCGCCCTCAGTCTTTAAGTGGTGAAACGCCAAGTCCGCGAAATGACCCGTCTTCCAGCCCAGAGTCTGCGCTCGGATTTCATCCACCGTGTCCCAGCCGCGCTGAGGAACGAAGCCGCCGATTTGCAGAAAGCAGTCCCGGCGCACCATCTTCGAGCAGCCTGCCGCGTGATACTCCGGCATTTCGACCGCCGTCCAAGCGCCCGCGTGCATCTCTTGATAAATTCCCGATGCGATTCCCAGACCGGGCTCGGCTTTGAATTTGCCGCTCAAGTGCTCAAAATAATTGGAGGGAATATCCAAATCGCAATCCAGCTTCACCACGAAATCAAAGCTGTCATTCTCAATCGTCTTGTATCCCGCCATGAACGCCTGAATCACCGCCGACCCCGGTTTCCTCTCGGCATCGCGTTCCACGCGAACGACGCTAATCCACGGATATTGTTTTGCATACCGGTTCAGGATCTCCGGCGTGCCATCCTGCGAACCGTCGTCCACGATGATCCATCGGGTCGGCCGCAACGACTGATTCACGATCGAGTGAATCGTGCGCTCGACGTAAGCGCTCTCATCCTTCACCGGCGAAACGATGACGTAGTTGCCCACGCGCTGCGCGTCGCTACTGGACATAAGATTTCACTTTCTTCGACGCACTTTGCAGCGAGTAAAGCCAGTCGTATCCGCCGCGTAACTTCGCATTGAACAGAGCCGCATCATCCAGCGAATTCATGGGCAGGCGGCGCAGAAAATATGGATCTTCCTTCGGACGCGCCGTCCCAATGCGGGTGCAGACGCCTTGCCGGTAGCCCGACTCGACCAGAACCTCCCGTAGACTCTCGACGAACGAAGCCTTCTGCTCGGGAAATGCAAAGGGATACGCAAACGACTCGACCGCCCTACTCAGTTCGTTCTCGATCGTTCGCTTGGACTGCGAAACTTCCTGCGCCACTGCACTCGGGTCCAGGGTCGAAAGCTGCGGATGATTGATGGTGTGCGATCCGAAATCAATTCCTGACTTTTGCAGTTCACGCACTTGCGCCCAAGTCAGGCAATCTTTTCCTTTGAACTGCCGTGCTTCCTGTCCGATGAATGCCGTTGGCAAAAAAATCGTCGCGGTGAATCCGTAGCGGCTCATTGCCGGCATCGCATGGTCGATGAAATCGGCATAGCCATCGTCGAAGGTAATCACGGCCAGCTTCTCCGTCGCGCCGCCGTTTTGTAGCGCCCGCGCAGCTTCCGCGAGATTGACCGTCCGGTAGTGCTGTTCGTGCAGATCGTTCATGTGGGAAGCAAACACGGCTGGCGCGGTCGACGTGCGGTAGTAGGCGCGCACGCCCGACTCGGCGTCGTTCGAAATGCTGTGGTACATCAGAATCGGGATCGATCCAGCCGGGGGAGAGGAGCGGCGCAAAACCGGATTCACGAGATACAGCGTAGCCAGCCTGTCGACGCGCAAATCCATTATGACCGTTCGGCTGTCGCCAGTTCCGCAACTCTTGTAGGGGAGTGTTTCGCAGAGCCGGAGGGTTGTTTTTTCGAAGCCGTCGCCCGAAAGAAGTTTTCAATTTCTTCCACCACTCGCCCCTGCTCTTCGCTCGTGAGCTGCGGGAACATCGGCAGAGAAACGATCTGCGGTGCGACCTCTTCCGTCACCGGAAAGTCTCCCGGTTTGTATCCCATCGACGCGTAAGCTTTCTGCAGGTGCAGCGGGATCGGATAGTGAATTCCAGTCCCAATGCCGCGCTCTTTGAGATAGTTCATCAACTCTTCGCGCTTCTCGCTGCGCACCACATACAGGTGATACACCGCCTTCGACCACTCCGGCTCATACGGACGTTGCATGCAGCCCGCCGCATCGAGCCGCCGGCCGTAGTCCGCCGCGCGATCGCGCCGCGCCGCATTCCATTTCGCCAGATGCCCCAGCTTCACCTGCAACAGCCCCGCTTGGATAGCGTCCAATCGTCCGTTATAGCCTTCGACATCGTGGTAGTACTTTTTCGCCTGACCGTGATCGCGCAACATCTTGATCTTCGCCGCGACGCTGGCATCGTTCGTCGTGACCGCGCCCGCTTCGCCGCACGCGCCTAAATTCTTTCCTGGATAAAAGCTGAACGCTGCCGCCCGGCCGATCGAACCAGCCTTCATCCAGCGATTGTGCTTGCGCGAAAAATATTCCGCTCCGTGCGCCTGGCAGGCATCTTCAATCACGATCAGCCCATAGCGTTCCGCCAGTTCGAGAATCGGATCCATATCCGCCGTCTGCCCGTAGAGATGCACCGGGATCACCGCTGTCACGGGGCGTCCGCTGCGGCGGCTGACCAGCCGGCCGGAGGGACTCACGGTGCACTGATTTTCCAGATACTCCTGCAGCCGCGCCGGGTCCATGGTGTAGGTACGCTCGTCGATGTCGACGAATTCCGCGTGCGCTCCGGCATGGGAAATCGCTTCCGTGGTCGCGATAAACGTATTCGGCACGGTCACGACGACATCGCCGCTCTCGACTCCGCTGGCCAGCAACGCAAAGAGCAGAGCGTCGGTGCCATTGCTTACGCCAATTGCCTGCGCGGCATCGCAAAACTGGGCGAACGATTTTTCAAACTCCTCCACCATCGGTCCGCCGATAAATCCGGCGGTGCGCAGCGCGCGTTGAAACACTTCGGTAAGTTCGCGCTCCAGTTCAACGTGAGGAGCAACCAAATCCAGAAATGGAATGTTTTTATGAGTGCTCAATCTGCTGTCTCCATGGCCTTTTGTTCGATATAACGCAAAACTCTTGCCGGATTTCCCGCCACAATCGCGCCTGCCGGAACGTCTTTTGTCACCACGCTGCCTGCGCCCACAATCGCGTTTTCGCCA
>Ga0209006_10000602_pt1 | contig 33470 bp, 30 predicted proteins | sample JacPin_JW_Ref_O2_FD_188567 | JGI IMG/M metagenome (GOLD analysis project Ga0209006, IMG submission 188567) | Forest soil microbial communities from Algoma, Ontario, Canada - Jack Pine, Ontario site 1_JW_Ref_O2 (SPAdes) (version 2) | ecosystem: Environmental > Terrestrial > Soil > Boreal... | reverse complement strand
AGATCGACCATCGCCTCGATGGACGTTTCATCGGTAACGTCGGTCGCGATGAATTCCGCGACGCCACCGCCTGCTTTGACGGCGGCCGCCACATCCCTGCCCCGGGCCTGGTCCCGGTCTGCGAGCACTACCCTTGCACCCTCTTGCGCAAAGAGATGGGCACACGCCTCACCCATGCCGGACGCAGCCCCGGTTATGACGATCACCTTGTCCGCCAGATTCATAGGCAAGGACTCCACGTCAGCTTAAAGCCACTGTTCTTCCACATGGAGACGCGTGACACGGGACATCTTGATCATCCAGACACCGAGTTCCTTCACGTAATGATCGTGATAATGCCCCCAGCCTTCGAATACACAGTTGGGCATCTTCACAAGATCATGCATCCCCCAGATGCCGTTCGCGACGGTGGGGCTGACGAGCGTGATCTCAGGCAGAAAGACGGTGTGCATCGTAACCACACCAACCAGGGCGCTCGCCCATGTCTTGATGAAGAGATCGCGACCTGAGATTTCGGCCCGCCTGGGCTGATCTTTGCTGAATCGGGGAGCGATCTCGAAGAGCGCTGCAAAATCGTCGGTCAGCAGCTTCGCCAGATCGTCCCAGTGTTTCGTATCTCCGAAGCGGATGTACCTCGCCTTCAGCGTCTTGATCTCTTCGATGTCTTGCAGATGTTCGCGAGCATTCATACAGGATGCTCCGTCTCAGCGGGCCGGAAAGGCTCCGCCATCGAGAAAATAGTCGACGCCGCTGGCAAATGCGGCACGGTCGGAGGCAAGGAAAGCCACCAGTTCCGCGATTTCTCCGGGACGGCCCGTGCGTCCGAGTGGAATGCCACCCGAGCGAGCTATGATCTGCTGGCGAGCAGCCTCCTCCCCGATGCCTTCGCTCTGGGCGATTTGCATTATCCAACTGTGCGCCGCTTCGGTTTCGATGAAACCGGGGGAGACCATGTTCACCCGGACACCATGCGGAGCGGCCGCCTTGGCCAGTCCTTTGCTATAGGTAGACAGGGCGGCCTTAGCGGCACAATAGGCCAGCGCGGCATCGGGTTGCGGCAAACGATGCCAGATCGTTCCGACGTGAATGACGACCCCGGATCTACGCTCCATCATGCCCGGTACCAAGGCGCGATCGAGGCGTACCGCACTCAACAAATTGATCTCGAGCATGCTTTGCCAGACTTCGTCGGAAAGTGAGGCGAAACTTCCGGAACCGGCATCTGACCCGCCCACGTTGTCGATGAGAATATCCACCCCGCCCCATGTATCGTGGATACGATCGATGACAGCCTGAGTACCGGCGGCGGTACCGAGGTCAGCCTGCACGAAGAGCGTGGAGTCACTATCGCGCGCCGCCCGCGAGCGCGCGGTCACGGCAACCTTCGCCCCGCTCGCGACGAAGCGTTGCGCCATTGCCGCACCAAGACCCTTGGTACCGCCCGTAATCAATGTCCGCTTACCCGCGAACTCGTTGCCAACAATGGGAAAAGGATAATCACTCATCATCTCTTTATACCCATACGTGGAATTTGTGGGCATCCCTCAATTTCGAGAGGTTGGGATCCGAGTGCCGCGAGTAGAATTTCACCGAGCCAATGACTACGAAATCTCCAAGCCCGCGAAGTGCGCATCAACCGGATCCTGCCGGCAGCCCCGTTGTCGGTGTCATCGGGCTGGGCGACATGGGCGCCGCGATCGCCGCCGCGGTTCTGCAAAAGTTCCCGCTCGTCGCCCTCGACATCCGGCCGGCTGCGGTCGAGAAGTTGGTCGCCGTGGGCGCACAGAGCGCGCGGTCGGTGGCGGAAGTCGCCCAACTCAGCGACATCATCATCATTCTCGTCGTCGACGATCGGCAGGTCACGGACGTCGTCGGACAGATACTCAGGAATCCGGGCCGCACCAAATATGTCGTGATCAGCAGCACGGTCCTCCCGGCGACCTGTATGTCGCTCGGCGAGCAGGCCAAGGCTGTCGGATTGAGCGTCGTCGATGCGCCCGTCTCGGGCGGAGCCGAAAAGGCGAGTCAGGGCATCATCACCGTGTTGGTGGGTGGCGAGGACGCCGCGGTCCAGACCTGTTGGCCCGTTCTGCAATCGTTTGGCAAGCACCTGTTTCATCTTGGACCGATCGGAGCCGGAAGCGCCGGCAAGTTGATCACCAACCTGCTGACGCTCGGCGGCAATATGCTGCAGCTCGAGGCGATGCAATTTGCCTCCGCCCATGGGATCACGGAGGACGCGGTGACCGCCTTCCTGCCGCTGACCACGGCGGATTCGCGCGGCATGAGGACGTGGGGGCGCTATGACCGGATGCGTCGCACGCACACGCTTGCCGGCACACCGGCGATGTACGATATTTTCTCCAAGGACATGAAGGTCGCGGCCAAGGCGGCCGGGCAGCGGGGACTCGTGCTGCCCATCGTTTGCGCCATCAGCGCCATGATCATCGAAAAAGCGCAGGCGCGGGACGAATATCTCGAGGCTCAGGGCCCGACCAATCCGATTCCGCGGTGTCCGATCTGTACGCTGGAACTGGCCTATCCGTTCCGCGAAGCCGGAATGCATCCCGAGTGCACCTTCGACTCAGATTGAGCTTTTCACGGTGTCATCGAATAGAACGACGGCTCTGATCGCCTTCCCTTCCTTCATCGCAGCGAAACCGTCATTGATCCGCTCGAGCGGGAAGTAGTGCGTGATCAGTTCATCGACCTTCACCTGACCCTGCATGTAGAGATCGACGAGCTTCGGTACATCCGTTCTCCCTTTGATGCCGCCGAGCATCGAGCCGCGCAGGGTTCGACCCATCAGGAGGGACATCGGATCAAGGCGCAACTCCTGTCCGGTGGGCGCACCTCCGATCATCATCGCGATCCCTGAGCCCGGCCGCGTGGCCTCGAGGGCTTGGCGCATCAGGGTCGGGCTCCCCACGCACTCGAAGGCGTAGTCGGCTCCACCGCCGGTGAGCTCGTGGAGCAGCGCCACGATGTCGCCTTGCACGTTCTTCGGATTGATGAAGTCGGTGGCGCCGAGCTGGCGTGCGATCGTTTCCCGCTCTGGATTGATGTCGACGCCGATGATCCGGCGGGCGCCGGCGATTCTGGCGCCTTGCAGGACGTTGAGACCGACTCCCCCGAGGCCGAAGACAACGACGACGGCACCGGACCACACGTGCGCGCTGTGGGTCACCGAACCGATGCCCGTGGCTACACCGCATGAGATATAGCAGCTCGTATAAAAAGGCGCATCGGCGCGGATTTTGGCGACCGCTATCTCCTTGACCGTGGTGTAGTTGGAGAATGTGCCGCAGCCCAGAAACTGCGATACCGGCTGTCCCCGCCAGAAAAACGGACTGTCGGCGGTAAAGAGCTTCGTGAACTCCAGACAGAGGTTGGTCCTGCCGGAGGTGCAATTCTGGCACTGCCGGCATTCCGGCATGGAAACGGGCAGGACGTGATCGCCGGGGGCCACGCTCGTCACGCCTGGCCCGACTTCCACGACGACACCGGCTCCCTCGTGCCCCAGTATGACCGGGTAGGGATACACGGGCATCGATCCATCGATCAGATGGTAGTCCGTGTGACACAGGCCGCTCGCCTTGATCTCGATCAACACTTCGCCCTGGCGCGGCCCGGCGACCTCGATTTCATCGATCTCGAGGGGGCGGTTCTGCCCGACGCAGACTGCGGCCCGTGACTTCATCCTAATGGAAAGTCGCGCCGACCGTGATGCCGAAAGTCCGCGGCAGGCCCGTCGGCTTGATGAGCTCGTCTCCGGAGGAGATGATGTTCGTCCAGTAATAGTGATTGGAGAGGTTGCGTACCCATAAAGAGGCGTGCCAGCCGTCCGGGGAACGAACGCCGGCCCGGACATCAAAGAGCGAATAGCCCGGAATCTTGGTGCGTGGGCTTTCAGCCAGATCGGCGAAGGTACCGCTCTCGCTCTGCGAGTTGCCGCCGATGAACCCCATATATCTGCCGAGTTGCCTATCATACTCGACGTCCACGGTAGCGGAGACCTCGGGTGCGAAACTGAGCCGGTTGCCTCCGACATTTTGCGTCAGACCCAAACTGTTGACGGTCGCGTAGTTCCCGAGTTTCGAATGAACGTAGGTCAGCGCAGGGCGGATCGTGAGCCCGGAGACCGGCACAATCGTAACGTCCAGATCGACGCCCTCGACCTTCGCGGTCGGAAGATTCTGGAACGTATCCAATAGCCCCAGGAAACTCTTGTAATACGCCAGAACCTGCTTGTTCTGGTAGTCGTAATAGAATCCCGAGATGTTCGGTTGGACAGCGCCGTTGAGCAGGGAAAGCTTGGTACCGATCTCGTACGAGGTGAGCTCCTCCTGCTTCACGGGCTGAATCTCGGAAGCGAAGGTGGTGAGCCCCGCCGGAAAGCCGCCGGCCTTGAACCCGCGGCTCACCAACGCATAGATCAGGGTGCCGGGCACCGGTTTGAAATTCAGCCCACCGCGCCAGGATACATTGTGCTCGTCCTGACTCAGAGCCGCATCGAAGGGCAGCCACGTGGACAGCCCACCCGGCAGCGTCGGCCGATCGTCCAACGTGACGCATCCTCCCGGGGGAATGGGGGCGGCGGGCGGCAAGCCCTCGAGGCTCCTCAGGAAATCGGATGTACCGCCGAAGAAGGCCGCATTCGCGCCATTGCCACCATCGAAGAGGCAGCCTGACAAGGCTTCGCGCGTCTTCGTGTAGCGAGCGCCGCCAGTGAGCGTGAAGCGGGGCAGAAACTCCCAGTCGGCGTTGGCGAAAATCCCGGCGGCCCGGTAGCCGATTGCATAGTTGCCAAACAGACTTGAATCGTGGGGGAGAGCCGAATACCAGGGAGTCAGCAGGTACGTGCCGTCCTCGATGTCATCGTGCTGATAGTTCGCGCCGATGATGTAGTTGATTCCCGCGGAAGGAACCTTACCCGTCAATCTGACTTCCTGGGAGAGGCTTTTTACACTTCCTTTGGGTCCCGACAAGGTACTGGCGACCGACGTGCCGTCGATATCCCGCAGCTGATTTACGTTGTCGTGAATGAAATCGGTCTGCGAAGTCAGCGTCATATTGTCGTTGAGATCGTAGTCCGCCCGGAGTACGGCCTGCCCCATATAGTCGTCCACATAGGGCTGAAAACCCACATCCCAACCCGCAGCGCGATCATCCGCGGGCGGCGGCGGATAGGTCTGAAACCCTGGATTGAGCCCTGCGGGGTTGGCCGGCGACAGCCCCGCAGCTTGGAAGGCCGGTGTCTGGCTATGATCCTCGTTGCCATTCAAGTTGAGTGCGACCCTGAGGCCTTCGAACGGAGTCCAGTCCAGCAACAACCGCGCTGCGCCGCGATTTGCGCGACCATTGGTCTGGCCGTCACCGCCAAAATAGTCCTGCTGCCATGAGCCGAATTGACTGGTGGAGGCGGACAATCGTGCACGCAACGTGTCCGTGATCGGGCCGCTCACGTAGGCTTGCGCATCGACGCCCATCCAGTTGTTCACGCTCACCTCGCCTCCGGCGACGTACGTCGAGGTGGGCTTCGCGGCAATGAAGTTGATCGAGCCGCCGGTGGCGTTCTGTCCGAAGAGCGTCCCCTGCGGCCCTTTCAGGACCTCGACCCGCTCGACGTCGAGCGTCGAACCCCTGGTGAGGACCGGATAGGGAAGCGGTGCCTCGTCCAGGTAGACGCTCACGGTGGGTTGGGCCGAGATCTGATAAGCGTTGTAGTTCACGCCGCGCAGCGAATACATGACAAGGCCATTGGTGTTCGTCGTCGTCGTCAGGCTCGGCACGAGCTTGGTCAGTGAGGCGACGTCGGTGACACCTACGTTTTGCAGTTGCTCAGCCGAGGCCGCAACGATCGTGATGCCCACGTCGGAAAGCGCCTGTTCGCGCTTTTGTGCCGTCACGATGATTTCCTGCAAGGTTCCTGGTCCGGCTTGAGGTGATATGTCGCTGGGCGCAACGGATGCATCACTGACGGCAGCACCCGGCACCGCAAGAAGCTGGGTGGACCATAGCGCGCACAGACCGAGTACAACAATCGGACAACGCCAGACATACATGGCAGTACCCCCTAAATTTTTTTTGCGAGGTCGACGAAAGCGACGCAGAATCTCGGCGTCTCTTGATAGCAGGCAGGGAGTGGCCGATCCACCCCTCACTATTGGGAGGGCACGCGAACGCGCGTTTCCCAGAAATGTAAAATGTCATGCCCTGAAGCAGAGATTGCGTCTTCAAACGAGAGGAAATGACATGTCAACTCCGCAAAAGCCCATTGACTCTGAATTTGGAGCCGCATCAACCGCTGCAGAGGTCATTCGGGGAATTAGCCTCAAGGGGAAGACCGCAATAGTGACAGGCGGGTACTCCGGGATCGGGCTTGAAACCGTCAGAGTCTTTGTCGCCGCAGGAGCTCATGTCATTGTTCCCGCCCGCTCGCGCACCAAGGCCGGTGATGCCCTGAAGGGACTTCGAGACGTCGAGATCGAGTCTATGGAGCTCAGCGACCCGAAATCCGTCAATGACTTCGCCGATCGATTCTTGGCTTCAGACCGGGCTCTCCCCATTCTGGTGAACAATGCCGGCATCATGGCGCCTCCTCTGCAGCGGGACAAACGGGGCTACGAATTACAGCTTTCAACCAATTATCTGGGTCACTTCCAATTGACTGCGAGATTGCTGTCGGCTCTTCGTCGAGCCCAAGGAGCCAGGGTCGTTTCAGTTTCTTCGTGGGGCCACCGATTTTCGCCCTTCCACTTCGAAGATCCGAACTTCGAGCGCCGTGAGTACAACCCATGGCTTGGTTACGGCCAATCAAAAACCGGCAATATTCTCCTGGCCGTCGAAGTCGACAGGCGTTATGCGAGGGATGGAATTCGCGCCTTCTCGCTCCACCCCGGAGGAATCGTCGAGACGGGATTGGTGGTCCACGTTCCTCAAGCCGAACTTCGCGCGGTTGGAGCGGTTGATGAAAGCGGAAAGCCGATCATAGATCCAGACAAGGGATTTAAGACTGTTCAGCAAGGGGCTGCCACGACCGTGTGGTGCGCGACCAGCCCTCAGCTCGAGGGAAAAGGCGGCGTCTACTGCGAAAACGTGGACATTGCGCCTCTGGCCGTTGAAAGATCGGGCAACGTCACATTGGGAGATTCGACCGAACAAAATGGCGTCATGCCCTACGCGATCGATCCCGAATCCGCCCAGCGTCTTTGGGGCCTCAGCGAGAAGCTGACGGGAGTCTCAGCGAAATGAGGACCCGTGCCTCACGTGGACTTCCGCATTAGGAGATTGTCGGTTTCAGTGACGGCTCCGCTCAAGCGGGATATATCACGCTGTTGCGGATCATCTCCGTGTCGAGAATCAGCGTTCGGTCGACAAATTTCAACTGTCCCGACTCGTTCGAGACCAGCCGATCGTGCCCCACCCCACATCCCAGGATCTCCGAAGGCTTGTTGATGAGAGTCTGGACGATCAATACGTTCTGCCTGACGTCCCATTCTTTGCCGGATGCCTTGACGACCCTCAGCCCCGAATAAAAGCGCCGGTAATAGCGGGGCGCGTACACTTGAGTCTTGAGAATGGCACGGACCCGATCGGTGAGCATCCCCTTGCTGTCGGCCTGCATGATGCAGAGCCCCTGCCCGGCCTCAAAATTTTCCCGCGAGATGATGCGGTAACGACACTCAGCCGCGAAAAAATCGGGCCACTCTTCGAGCCGGCCCTCGTCGAGGGCGTCGAAATATGCATCGTAAAATGCGCGGATGGCTTCCCGATCGAACGCCGTGATCGGATTCTCTTGCAGTACGGTCACAGGCCCATCACCTCGCGATAGTATTGATATAACCCGCGGATGGCGCTTTCGGTCGCCATGTGACCTTCGTTTCCAGTCTCTCGTCCCCCCGTCCCCATCTGGACGATCGCCGCGCCGCCTTCTTCCGCAGCCTTGAACCCGCGTTGCGCCATCGCCAGGACTTCGCTGTCGTCTACCGACACCAGACCTGCAGGGCCGAACAGGTTTCCGTGACGAACTCGCCTTTGCCGCATAGCTTCGTCGTCCTCCTCGAAACCGAAATGCGTCCACACGAGCTCACATCCATCCGGGCCCTTGGGAATGATGTGGCGCACCTGAAGTGCATTGATCTGTTGCAGAAGAATCACGCTCGGAAAGACACAACATGACCCAAGGGTTTCGTCGCCCTTCAACTCCTTGACCGCCTCGATGAGCCGCTTGTCGGCGAGTTGCAGCGATGCGTCCACGGCGATATCGCGCGTGATGTCCTCCCCGTGGCCGGCGGCGCCGGGATCCCGAGCCGGTAGCGACATAAGACTGCCGTGCCGACCGGTTTCATCCATCCGCATCTCACTGGCCTGGTCGGGCCGAAACAGTCCGAATGTGGGCAGGAAAACATGCAGAAGCGCCCCGTGATACGGATCTCTGATGTTCTCGATCAGCAGCTTCCAGTTCGCGGGAATGAACTGACGGTTGTATCCAACCACTCGCAGACGACGCCCGCTGACTATGCGCTCGTAAGAGCTCCAGAGTCTGTCTCCGATGTATTCCCGAAACGGCGGCGTCCGGTCGCTGAAGCTGGCCCAGATCATCCCGTTGACGACCTCGACCTTCAACCGCAGGAGGCCATGGTCAGTCGGGGAGAAATCCCGCGACATTCCGCCCTTTCCTTTGATGCCACGCCGAAACGGAACGCCCTGCAAGGTTCCGTCCAAGGCGTAGGACCACTGGTGATACGGGCACGTGATCCCGGTCAACTTGCCGGACCGGGCCTGGCAGATCTGAACGCCGCGGTGGCGGCAGCGATTTTCGAGAACAGAGATCTGATCCTGCGCGCTTCGAACGACAATGACCTGCCGCTCTCCAAGAGTGGTGGTGCGGTAGCTCCCGACTTGCGGAACTTCCGCTTCCAAGCCTGCGTACAGCCAATGGTCTCCATACCAGATCCGATCGAGCTCGGACTCATACACGTCTTTGTCGGTGTATACCCAATAGGGAATTTCAGTGACGCCCGCGCCGGGCCAGCGCTTCGCAATGTTGTTCACGTGCTATCCGGTTCTTTTTCCTGGGACTCCCGAAGAGACTTCAGGTTCACCAGTAGATCTTCGCCTTCACGGCGAACCGCATAAGTGCGCAAGGGTTCCGTACACGGAGGTCCTTTTGCCTCTCCTGTGCGGACATCAAACAGACCCTGGTGAAGGGGGCATTCGATCAGAAATCCCTCCAGGTAGCCCTCCGACAGACTCGCTTGAGCATGGGTACACAGATCCGATGTCACAAAACAAGCGCCGCTCACCTCATACACCGCAAGGGGAACACCACGGATCGATCGACCGAGAAGTCCGCCTGCTGCTCTCAGTTCGGTGGCCGACGCTACGCAAACCCACTCCGAGTCCGTCATTTCAAATAACACCGCACGAGTTTTCTGCCGCTGGAACTGAACGGTCGCTGGAAGTGCGCAATCTACCTACAGCCACTGGATACGCATCCCCGCCAAATCGGGGGGCTGCGAAGAGCGCCCTTCATTTCGCCCCCCCCTCATTAGTGCGGGACGTGGTCAACCGAAAGCAGATGTTATATAGCGCTCGACGGAGACGACGCGCCCGCGATGCCACCCACTTCCCATTGCTTGTTTGGAGCCGCCGATGATCAACGTTGATCCCAAGACCACCGCCCTTGTGTTAATCGACCTGCAGGACGGCATCCTTGGCTATCCGCTCGCGCCGCTATTGGGACCAGAACTCCTCAGCAGAGGCAAGGCACTCGCGGAACGGTTTCGTGCCGCGAAAGCCCAGGTCGTTCTGGTCAATGTTGCCTGGTCGGCCGATTCGAAGGACGTCCTGCGTGCCGCTGTCGACTACCCGACGCATCCGGAAGGCGGCTTCCCGAAGGGTTTCAGCAATCTCGGGGCCGGTCTTGCCAAGGACGGCGACATTCTGATTACCAAGCGGCAGTGGGGTGCCTTTACCGGGACAGAACTGGACCTTCAGCTGCGGCGGCGCGGCATCCGCACGATTGTGCTTGGCGGGGTCGCCACCAATATGGGCGTGGAATCGACCGCTCGGCAGGCTTGGGAGCTCAATTACGAGATTGTCATCGCGAAGGAAGCAACCACGAGTCTCGCGACTGACATGCATGAGTTCGCAATGACAAAAGTTTTCCCCTTGATCTCTCGAGTCGCCGACGGGATCTCATTTAGCTGAGTGTTCGACCTTTTGGGTTAACCCGCCGCGCCGGACGACAGTGGCCAGAAGCGCTGATGCGTCGGCGGAATCACCACGCCTGCTCCAGCAGCAGCCGAACCTCGGTCAGCGATTTGATCGGCCGGGGATTGGAGGCCAGCAACGGGTCGTGAAGGGCAGCCTCGGCAACGGCTGCCATGACTGTCTCTGATACGCCGGTGTCGCGTATTCGAGTGGGCAGGCCCAAATGCAATATCAGACCCGCAACGATGTCGGCAAGTGGCGTGGTTGGATTGCCCACCGAGGCTGCAATCACAGCCTGCCGATCCCCATTTACCGAGGCGTTGTAGCGCAACACGTGCGGCAGCATGACGCAGGATGTCTCGCCGTGAGGCATACCGGCTGTGCCGCCAAGGGCATGACCCATCCCGTGGCTGGCGCCCGCTTTGACTACTCCCGCCGCGGGCCCCAGGATTGACAGCCAAGCCCCCTTCATACAGTCCAAGCGAGCCTGGAGGTCGTCTGGCGAATCGAACACTTTCTGCAAGGAGGTGATCAACAGCCGGGCGGCATAGGAGGAGTACGCATCAGAAAGCGGAGTCGGATTCGTGGAGCACCACGTTTCCAAGGCATGGTCAAGCGCACGCATGCCCGTGGAAAACCACAGCCTGGGTGGTGTCTGCCGGGTTACGTGCGGGTCGAGGATAACAATATCCGGTGCAAGCCCCGGGTAAACGAACACTTGCTTCCTTGGACCGCGTTCGTCGGTGACACCCGCGCCCGAGGTGAATTCCGCGGCGGAAAGCGTGGTGGCCACCGCGATAAAGGGCAGCGACGGCGAGATTGTGCCGTCCGGCTCGGAGCCCTTTGCCTTGTCGTAGGATCGAAGCCTGTCCATTCCAACGGCATCCGTGATGCCGTTTGCCAAACAAAGGCGTGCCGCTTTGGCGGAGTCGCAGACCGATCCTCCGCCAAGGGTCACAACACCATCGGCGCCTTCCAATGCTTTGATGACACGCACGACATCTGCGCGCGGCGTATGAGAATGAATGCCCGCCACAATAGAGTGGAACTTTGGTCCCAGTATGGTGCGTACGGCTTCTGCCAAGCCGCCGGATCCGGTCAGGCTGTTCGTGGTCACGACGGCCAAGCGGCGCGCTGAGAGCCGCAGGGCTGCTTCGGGCAACGCGTCGGCAAGGGGCACGCCGAATGCCACAGTCTGTGGAGTCGATGGCAGCGCCCAACCGCACTCGCGTCCCTCCCTCATAGACGTCCCCTCACGGGCTGAGCTGTCCACGAGTCTCGCCGTCCGCTACCAAAGGTTTTCTGTTTCGACAACCATGATGACCACATGTACAACTCCACGGAAACGGCCGATGTGTCCCTCGCCGGTTCGGTCTTCGGCCAGACAGATGTCGCCGGCATGAAAGACCTCAGCGGCACCCCCACCACCACCTACCTCCATCTCCATTTCGCCGGCAAGAGCGATTGCAAGCTGATTGGTGACGCACGGATGCCAGTCCATGGAACCATTCTCCCAGCACAGCAGCCTGAATCCGCTGATAGCGTGTGGGGCGCCCCACTCATTCAACACCTTGGGGAACAATTCGGAAAATTCGGTGAAATAAGCCCGGTCGCCCTCGCCCTTGTAGATCCGTTTGAGCTTCGGTGCGTGCCCCGGTGGGCGCGGGATGAGCGTACCGGGCTGCTGCACCTCAGCGCCCGCGCCGGGCCAGTCTGCAGGAACGCCGATCTGTACGAGCCGACATTGGTTGCGAGCCTCTATCGGTACAGATGAGCTCTGTCCGTCGGTGAGCAGGATGTCGCCAGGCGCGAGATGGCAAAGCTGCGACGAATCAAGAGACAGCGTCAAGTCACCGGAAATGACAAATGTCAGCGATGTGCCGGGCCGGCCGGCCAGCCCCGTGAACTTGCCATCGGACAGCACGATGGCGCGCAGTGAGTCCGCAGGGTTCGGGTTGAAGTTCGCTCTTGGGATTGAGCCGCTACGATAGCCCTCCGCACTGACTTCCCCCTTTCGATGGACGGTCGGCAGCGCCAGAGGCGCACCATGGTATGTCTTGCTCGCGTCCACCGTTACGCGAACAGCTTTCATAGATTGCTCCGGAACGGTTCGCGCAGCCCGCGCCGCTCGAGCAACGGCATCACGCCTCCGTTAAACCGCTTCAAACCGTCCTCGAAATCGAACCAGGAGAGCAGCACACCATCGATGCCGAGCTCGCTCAGGGCCTCGAGCTGATCCGCGACATCGGCAGCGCTGCCGACGATGGGATTCCCGCCTACGGCGACAACGAGGCGTGCGAAGCGCGCCTGCTCATTGCTCAAGCTCCGTGCTTCCGCCGTTATTCCCGCCGACCAGCCGTCGACACTTTGGCGATCCTCGTGCTCGACCGCAAAGTAGTTCAGAAATTCTTGCGCCGCCTGACGAGTGTCGCGCTGCACGATGGGCACCTGACTCCACACGCCGACTTCTCGGCCGAATTGCTCCCGCGCCATCGTCTTGTAGCTTTGGACACCCTCTTTCCCAATGCCCGGGGCGACAAAACAAAAATCGGCGTGCTGGCACGCGAAGCGTTGACCGCGGCTCGAGACACCGGCGTTCATGATGACCGGGCGTGGCTGCTGAAGCGGTTGCGGCATCGACATCGCACCCTTGAGCTTCAGGAACTTACCCTCGAAGTCGAACTCTTCCTTCGCCGACCAGAGTCTCTCCAGCACGCTCACCCATTCATCGAGATAGTCGTAGCGCGCATCATGCTCCGCAAGCGGCAGGCCGAACATCTCGAACTCGGGTCTGTTCCAGCCACCAACGACATTGAGCCCGAAGCGCCCGCCCGAAATGTGGTCGATCGTGGCAGATTGCTTGGCGACAATGAGGGGGTGGACTGTCGGCGCGTGGCTGGTGGCGAACACGGCGGAATACGTCGTCGCCATGGCGATGCCTGCCGCCCACACAAAGGGATCCAGCACGACTCCGCCTCGATGTTGTATTCCCGCCTTGGCCAGTCCCTTCCAGCGTGCCAGGGCGAGGAGCGCCTCAAAACCCGCGTCGTCCGCGAGCTTCGCCGCACGCAAGGAATTTTCCCACGTGGGACGGTAGGCATCCGGCGCAACCGTGTGTATGGAGCCGACCGTGTTGGTAGCGAAAGTACCGAGCTTCAGTCTGTTCTTGTTGAAGAGAGGGTTTCGAGCGTGGCCAGGTGTAGTCACGAAATTAATCCTCGGACGAGACGAGTTTGCGGTTGCCCAGCCGGCGCCCGGGCTGGGGGGCCGGCCTTTTCACATCCTGCCCGAGAACGAGCTTCGGAACCATCTCCAAAAGATGCAGGGTCCCCGTCCCCCACGTTTTCGAGAGGGTTGACGCAGAAAGTGGATGCCGCGAGTCAGTGGCGCTGGCGCTTCGAGAAAATCGCCGGCCATCTGGTCAATCGGGCGGAAGATCTTTACCGGGTGATTCGCGTGTGTCGAATGCGCATTCCGGGTGCACTCCCGCCTTGCGGTAGGGGGTGGCCAATTCCTGATTGCATATCGTGCATCGTGGCAGCGGGGCGGTGAGACCGCGCGCCTCCAGGAACTGATCCCTGGCTCTCATCTTGTCCGCCATCATGGCACCGATGCCCGCCGCGATCGGCAGCACCACCCCGCGCTGTCCGGCCGCCATAGCCGCCGCTTTCACATCCTTGGAGAAAATGTCATAGATCGCCGGTGTGCCTGCCAACGTGTGGCTGCGCCGGGCGCGGTCAATCCGTCCCCACGTGCGAATGTTCCGTGAATCGCCCGTACCGAGCGTGATGAATTCAGTCACGGCATCCTCGGAAATACCGTAGGCGTCGGCAAGCTGCATGGCTTCGAGTATGAGTATGTTGCCGCCGAGGCTCAGCAGGTTGTTGACCAGCTTGCCGGCACTTCCCGCCCCAATAGGGCCGAGATGGAACAGAGCTTTGCCGAACGACTCAAATATCCGCCAGCACCGCTGCACGGCGGCCTGTTCGCCACCGATCAGTACGGTAATGGTCCCGACAGAGGCTTTCTCAGCCCCTCCGGATACGGGCGCGTCGATCAAATCCAGACCAACCTTGCCTGCCGCCTCGCTGAGCGCGATGACCGTACCCGGCAAAACCGTGCTGCTGACGACGATAGTATGAAGCTTCCCTGGGTGGCGCAATAACTCAGAGACGACCTGATTGACCTGCTTATCATCCACGACAACCAGGACGATTACCTCGCACTGGTCTGCGAGAGCTTGCACGGAGTCTGCGCGCCGCGCCCCCAACGCGATCAAATTGTCGACCGCTTCCTTGCGGAGATCGAAAGCAATCACGGGGAAGGTGCGCACAATAGAGTTGGCGATTGCCGCGCCCATATCCCCCAAGCCCACGATCCCCACGGTGGTATTGTCCGGTGAGGCCACCGCATTCCGCCCCCTGGTGTTGCTCGTCATCTAGGGTCTCCGGTCCTCATCTGTGTCGGATTATGCGTCGGATATTCTGCAGTGAATAGCGGCAGACGACACATGCTAATTTCCACCTCAGACCACGCGCCCCCCTCGCTATAGAGGGGTGGGTTCTTTTCAGCCATGCGTATCCTTCGAATCGTGATCGTCGAACGCACCACCCCCACCGCAGCGGCTCCCGCCATGCTCGGCCCAGGTGACCGTGAAACCGCCGGGAGCGTCGCCTCCAAGTGGTATGTGCTGGGCGTGCTGGTCTTGATCTATATCATGGGAACAGTCGATCGGGCTGTGCTCTCCGTCATTGCGGAGCCGCTGAAGCTACAATTTCACCTCAGCGACAAGCAACTCGGTGTACTGACCGGGACGGCCTATTCGGTGACCTATGCACTCGCGGTGCTCCCGATGGGCTGGCTGATCGACCGGGTGGACCGACGCGCGCTGCTGAGCATTACCGTCGCGATTTGGAGCGTGCTGACAGCCGCTTGCGCAATGTCATCGAGCTTCATCATGCTCGTTGCTGCTCGGATGGGCGTCGGTGCCGCGGAAGCGCCGGTAATGCCGGCGAGCCTCTCGCTCATTGCGGATGTTATCCCGAAAAGGCAACGCAACACGGCCATCAGCATCTACGTCTCCGGCGCGGCGGTCGGGCAGATTCTGATATTCATCCTCGGTGGCTGGCTGCTGATGCATTTCGACTGGCGAAGGGTGTTCCTGGTGGCGGGCGCACCGGCCGCGCTGCTTGCGGCATTGCTCTACTTGACCACGCGGGAGCCGAAACGCGGTGCTCTCGATGCCGACTTGGGCGCGGTGAGCGCTGAAGCCCGAAAAGATCCACCGCGCCGTGTGACGAAGGTGATCCGCGATATTTTGGGTAACACCGCACTGTGCCTTGCCATTCTCGGCTACACGCTGGTGACCGGTGTCGGCTATTCGGTGACTGTCTGGATCACCTCATTCCTGGTGCGTGTGCACGGCATGACTGTGGGCCAGGGCGCGATATGGGCAGGTGTCGGTTTCGGCCTGTGCATGACGGTGGGCTCGCTGCTCGCAGGACCGCTGGCAGATCGTCTTTTCGACGGTGACCAGCGCAGAGTGGCGATCATTCCGGCTGTGACTACCGTGTTGGGTGCCGCTGCCGGGAGCGTGATGTCACTGGCCAATGGCTGGATGCTCTCGATTGCAGGTTTGAGTGTGTTCGCGCTGATGGCCGGCTTCTTTATCTCTACGGCCACCTCGCTGGTACTTTCGCTCGCCGCACCGAGCGAGCGCGGCATCACGATGGCGACCAACAGGCTGGTTTCGATTCTGTTGGGCACCGGCCTGATCCCGGTGATGACGGGCGCCATTTCCGACGCCATCGGAGGAGCGGGCTCTATCCGGCCTGCCCTTCTATTCACCACGGCGCTGCTGCCGCTGTGCACGTTCTGCTACGCCATGATCTACCGGATTCTGTCGAAAGCGCACTCGGGGTGCACACCGGCCTTGCGATAGGGCAAAGCCAACTCCTGGCCACACATCGTGCATTGCGGGATCGGGGCGGTCAGGCCATTCTCCCGCAGATACTTATCCCGGGCCTTTGCCTGCTCGACCATCGTGGCACCGATGGTAGCGGCGATCGGGAGCGTCACACCGCGCAGCCCGGCAGCGAGAGCAGCGGTCTTCACATCCTTGGAAAAGATCTCATAGATCGCGTCGGTGCCGCCGAGATGGTGGGTGCGGCGAGCACGATCACGCAGGCCCCACGTGTGAATGCTGCGGGAATCGCCCGTACCGAGTGCGACAAATTCAGTCACGGCCTCCTCGGAAATCCCGTAGGCGCGCGCCAGCTGCATACCTTCTTGAATCAACATGTTGCCGCCCAAGCTCAACAAGTTGTTGACGAGCTTGCCGGCGCTGCCCGCCCCAACCGGGCCGATGTGGAACAGACCTTTGCCGAAGGCCTGAAAGATTGGCCAGCACCGCTGCACCGGCTCCTCGTTGCCGCCAATGAGCACCGTGATGATACCGCGCGAGGCCTTTTCGGCGCCGCCAGTTACGGGCGCATCGATCAATTCCACCCCCATCGCGCGCGCCTGCTCGGCGAGCGCTATTGCCGTGGTCGGCAGCACGGTGGCGCTCACGATGATCGTGTGGATCTTACCCGGATGGCGCAAAAGGTCGCCCACCACCTGGTTGACCTGCTTGTCATTGACCACCACCACGATGACGACGTCGCACTGATTGGAAAGCGCCTCGAGCGAATCCGCGGCGCGCGCGCCCAGCGTCACCATTCTTTGTACGGCTTCAGCCCGCAGATCGAAGACAACCAAAGAATAGGTACGCATGAGGGGCACGGCTAATGCCGCACCCATGTCTCCGATACCGATCATGCCAACGACTGTGTTATCCCGTAAAGCTACTGTAATTTCAGTCATCGTTCCTCCGACCCAGCCAACGGCTAACGTAAGGCGGCGGTAAGGCCTCCGTCGACCAGCAAATCGATTCCCGTAATGAACGACGCGCGGTCCGAGGCCAGAAATTCAACAACGTCCGCCATTTCCAGCATGGTGCCTTCGCGGCTCAGCGGCGTCCGGCGCAGATACTCATACTTCGCCGGCTGATGCTCGTATTCCAAGGTGCCCATGGGAGTTGCGATCATGCCGGGCGACATGGACATGATTCGCGCGCCCTGCCGTCCCCATACCGGTGCCAGCCGTATACACATCCGATTGAGGCCGGCCTTGGACAACCGGTAAGCGAGATGCGATGTCAATTCACCGCCGCCCAGCTTCGCCTGCAGGGAATCCAGGAAACCGTCCGCGAGCGGCGCATCCAGCAAGGGCCAAATGGCGTCATCTGCAACACCGCGCGGCACGGCATAGGGGTAAGTCTCCGCGATCCGCATTGCAGGGTAGAAGGTAGAGTCGAGAATCTGTGAATCGCGCCCATCCTGCTGCATATAAGCAGCCAAGGAAGACACGAAGATCGCAGCGGTACCGGTGCTTGCAAATGGCAGCAAGCCCTCCGCCATCATGGCGGGCCCCACGAGATTGACTGCCATGATGGTTCGGAAATCGCCCATGCTGGGGGAGATTCCAATAACATGCGCCAGCGTCCTCATCGGACCATTGTTCGCGACTACATCAGCCACGCGCGCAATCCCTCGCGCGTCGGTGACGTCGCAGGCGCAGGTGATGATGTCATGGCCCTCGGTGTGTAGCGCGGCAGCCTGCTTGTCCAAAGTAGCCTGGCTGCGGCTGACCAACAGCACGCGATGAGCCTGCCCTAGCCTTCGGGTAATCGCCATACCCATACCGCCGGCGCCGACAACGACGGCAAGAGGCCAGTCGGGCCTGGCGTTTGAACCTACCTCATACATCGGCGCACTCTCCCGTTTCGCCCGTCGCCTGGGACTGCCCTACTGTCCAACCACAATGGCTTGCGCGAACAGTTGAGCGATCTCCGCGTCGCCATAGCCGAGCTCCGCCAGGATCTCGCGGCTGTGCTGGCCTATGCCGGCCGTTTCGCCGCTCGGGCGGGTTCTCGCGCGTGACAGGGTGAACTGCGAACCGATTTGCAGAATTTCCCCATAGCGCGCGTGCTTGGTTGACAGTACGGTGCCGCGTTCGCGCAATTTGAGGTCGCGTAGGGTAATTTCCTTCGCTTCCGCGCGACATGGCGCACACCAGACCCCTGCTGTGCGAAACGCGGCAAGGACCGCTGCGGCATCACGCTGCGCAATTGCTTCGGCAATGAGCAGAGCCTCCGCCGTCCTCCAGTCGCGGCGAGGCTTGTCGATCCTTGCTTGCAGTCCAAGAACGGCGAGCAGGCTCTGCGCCATCTCCTCGGTGCGGGCGGCAATCGCAACCCAGCTGTCCCGTGCCTTGTAGAGCTGTTCGGCGGGATGAAATCCTGTCTGCTCGGAATTGAGCTTGGGCAGCGGCACGAACGTGCCGTCGCGCGCTCGAACCAGCTCCGAAAGAAGAAAGAGCCCGGTCTCGAGAAGACTCGTCGCAACCGTTGCACCGCCGCCGGTTCGCTCCTTGCGCCATTGGGCTGCGAGCGAGCAGATCGCCCCCAACATGCCCGCCGCGAAGTCGATCGTGGTCAGGCTGTAGCAGGCCAGCCCGGCGCCCTCGCCGGCGGCGTGCTCCTCGTGGCCGGTCAGCGCTTGCAACGCGTAGTCTATTCCGGCGCGCTGAGACTTCGGCCCGGACGTGCCGTAACCCGACGTCTCGAGTATGACCAGTGAGGGTTTCAGCCGATGCAGTGTTTGAGCATCGATACCCAGCCGCTCGGCGACACCGGGCCGAAAGTTGTGGTGGACCATATCGGCTCCGCGACACAGGCGGCGCGCGATTTCCAGCCCCTGCGACTTCTTCATGTCGATCGCCAGATGCCGCTTGCCGCGGCTGGAGGTCGAATAGGGCCGGTAGAAATTGTGAATCGGATCGCCCGCAATCGACTCGACCTTGATCACATCGGCACCCAGGTCGGCGAGAATCATTGAGGCGTGAGGACCCGCGGCATAGGTGCCGAAATCGACGATGCGAACACCTTGCAGTGGCGGAGCACTCTCCGATGTCTTGCGCGCGCGCAGGGCCTCACCGGCATCATTGAAATCGAACTTAAACGGCAGGCCAACACGGCTCACGCCATCCGCCTCCGGCCAAATCGTGCCGTTATGCACGACCTGTTCGTCATCCCAGACATCGCCGGGTTTGTTGACGGGCTCCGCGGCGACTCCAAGCGCCCATAGTTTCTCGAGCAAATCTGCCCGTTTCCACTTGATGATGTAACTTTGCAGCAGGTCGACATCCCCGTAGAAATTGCGTGCCCCCTTCGCGAGCGAAGGCAGGCCGCCGTGCGGAGATCCGGCCGTGGCATCCTCGATGCCGAGAACGCCATAGACGTTTGCCCGCGCGTTCGCCGTCACGAGTGCGAAGTGAAGATACTTGTCATCCGCACACCGGAACATGAGTTGACTGACGTCCTTGGGAACGACGAGATCCATTGACCAGTCGCTACGCTCGGACATGAACCAGGAATGCCCGAGCCAGCTCAGCGCCCCTTCGAACAGCGAGGCACGCACGATCTGGCCATAACCCGTCTGTTCGCGATCGACGAGGGCCGACAGGAGCCCCACGAGGCCTTGCAAGGCCGCACCGTAGGATGGTGCGGGCATCGCGTAGAGCATCGGACGATCCGAATATTGCTCGTGGACCAAACCGGAGTAGGCCTGTACCAGCAGATCGACCGCAGGCTCTTCGGCCTCGGGCGTTCCATGACAGTAGCCGGCTATTTCAAGTATCACCAGCCGAGGATGCGACCGCGCCAGTTCGTCGACATCCACCTTCCAATCGACGCCGGGAAACTCCTCTCCACCGATCACGCAGACGTCGGCCGCGGCCAACATATCGGCAGCCAGCGTGGTCGCTGCGGCGAGGGTCTCGGCCCTCGATATGTGTGCGTCACGCCGCCACACCGCATAACAGGGATGGAGCCCGTAGAAGGGATCGCCTGCCGATGGTTCGAACCGCCGGATCTGCGCACCCGCGTCGGCTAGCATTCGTGTGACGAGCGCGCCCGGCAGACCCAGACCGAAATCCATCACCAATAAATTATCGAGTGGCCACTTGGGATTACTCATTCGAATCACCGCTCGATGACGTCTTCGCCGGCGGGATACTGCAGGAGCTCCACCCGAACACCATCCGGATCCGTACCCATGACCCATTTCCCCTGAAGTCTCGGATGATCGAAGGTGGTGTAGGTCGATTGCGCGATGGCGCCGCCATATTCGAGTACGCGTGCGGCTGCCGCATCGAGGTCGCTGACCCAGACGGCGATGTGGGTGAAGCCGAGTTGATTCATCGGGCGACGCTCGGCAGGACCGACATGGCCCGGCTTGAGAAAGTGCATCAACTCGAGCGTCATGTGGTCGCGGCGAATGATTTTGCTCCTCAATTCCAACTCATCGAGCTCCAGTATCCGCCGCCACGAACTACCCCTGAAGTCGAACTCCCGCAGAATCTCAAAGCCCAGGCCATCCCGCCAAAAGCGCAGTGAGCGGTCCATGTCTGTCACGCAGATGCCGACGTGACCAATCGCGTTGATAACCAAGTAATTCTCCTCTTCGAGACACTCGTCCGACAGGCCGGCCCGGTTGATCCGCTGCTACGCCTGACTGAACCGCCGATGTGGATACAGTTGCGCCGCGATCGTGTTCTTCAGGACGGCGGGGGCGCCACCGGCGACCAGCGCCGTGACCGCGTCACGCAGTGCGGTTTGAACCGGGAACTCCTTGGTGACTCCGTCGCCGCCATGAAGCTTCACGGCCGTCAGGGTGACCTGCGGTGCCATTTGCGAGCCGTTCAATTTCGACAAGGTGGCCTCGAGGACGCGTGGGAAGACGCCCTGCTCCGCGGTCGCCGCGGCGCGCCAAGTCAAAAGGCGCTGGATATCAATCGCCAGATACATATCCACCAGGTCGTGGTACACGGACTGATACTGAATGATTTCCTTGCCAAACGACTTGCGTTTCTCGGTGTAGGCAACCGCCTCATCGTACGCAATGCCGGCAAGCGCCAGACTGTAGATCGAGTTGTGCAATCTCTCCATATTGAAGCCGGTCATCAGCTCGCGGAAATGCCCGGCGCCCCGGACCACGTTTTCCTTCGGTACCCGGCAGTCGGTCAAAATGACTTCACCGTGCGGCATGCCTCGAACACCGAACCACTCTGCGCCCCGCAGGAGCTCGCAACCAGGCGTGCCCTTCTCGACCAGGACACAGCCGACACCGCGGGCGCCTTTGATGCCGTCGAACCGGGCAAACACCGTGTACAGCTCGTTATGCGGTGAGCCCGTGATGAAACGCTTGTGGCCGTTGATGATGAAGTCATTACCATCCGGGACGGCGGTCGTCTCCAGTTCGGTAAGATCGGAACCGTGATTGGGCTCGGTGAGCGCGATCGCACAACCTATCTCGCCATTCACGATAGGCGGCAGGTACTTCCTGCGCGTGCGCTCCTCCTGCGCCAACAGGATCATGGAAGGCCCGGGCCCAGTCGTTGCGAACGGGCCCTCGCCGAGTATCCAGCTGCGTGACGTTCGTATCAGCTCTTCGACCGCTATGGCGTAATCCAGTGCATCGCCGCCCTTGCCGCCATACTCCTTGGGGATGGTCAGGCCGAGAAGGCCGGCATCCCGCAGCGATGCGACGACTTCACCATAGGGCGCCTGATCCTCCGCATCCCACTTCGCATATTGGCCCCGCCACCGCATCCCGACTTCGCGGGCGAGTGTCTGCAACGCCAGCTGACTTGCGGAAAGATTAAAGTCCATCGTTGTTCCTCGCGCTAGGGCCGCGTTGGCTTGCCCAACATGGCGTCTGATATGATGCGCTGCTGTATTTCCGAGGTTCCCTCGAATATCTTCGTAAGCCTGGCATCCCGCCAATAGCGCTCAACGGGATGCAGCGTGGTGTAGCCGGCACCGCCCAGGATTTGCAGCGCCTCGCTCGTGACACGCTCCGACATTTCGGACGCGAAATACTTCACCATCGAGGTCTCTACCGTTGCCGGCTGACCGGCATCGATTTGCGCGCAGGTGTAATACATGAGCTGGCGTGCCGCCTCGATCTCCGTTGCCATGGTTGCGATCTTGAAACGAATCGCCTGGAAATCGGCGATCGGGCGGCCGAATTGCACCCGCTCCTTGGCATAGCCGATCGCATGGTCGAGCGCGGCCTGCGCCAATCCGATCGAGCGCGCCGCAGTATGGGCACGCGCGATGCCCAGCATTTTCGCTGCATTCTGGAATCCACGGCCGTCATTCGAGCCCGCATCCGTCTGAACGGGGGCGCGTGTGCCTTCAAAGCGCAGCTCCCAGGTTTTCCAGCCGAAATAGCCGATCTTGGGAATGGGCGCACCGGTGACGTTGTTCGGCAGCTCGCCCTTGGGTTTTTCAACCGGAATCAACACCGTGCCGGCCTTCTTGCCGGGCGCCGGGTCGTCGATGCGGCAGAGCACGAGGATGCAGTCGGCGCCATCCGCAAAAGTACACCAATACTTGTTGCCGGTAATGACCCACTCGTCGCCTTCACGCCGGGCGCGGGTCGTGACGCTCGAAAGGTCAGAGCCGGTTTGCGGTTCCGACAAGGCGCCCGCGCCCAGATAATCTCCCCGGATCATGGCAGCGATCTTCTGCTTTCGTTCCGCCGGCGTGCCCGGAACTGTCTTGTAGAATTCGTTGCCGCGCGCGATCAGGCTCGCGACGCTCATCCAACCGCGCGCGAGCTCTTCGGCGACCAGACAGTATTCGAAGGCCCCCAGTCCGAGGCCGCCGTATTCTTCGGGAATGAGAATACCGAAGAATCCCAGCTCGCCCATTTTGGAGATGAGCTCGCGCGGGATGTCGCCCCGTTCCGGGTCGAGCCGGTTCGCGATCGGTGTTACCACATCGCGGGCGAACTGACGCGCCATATCGCGCATCATGATTCGCTCGGCAGTCAGATAGCCGCTCCCGACTGCCGTACTCGCTTCATTCATTGCGGCCTCCGATTTGTCCGAATTGTCTGCGCGAGGAGCGCACCTCACAGGCCATAAAGGTCGGCCTTGTCCAGGACATTGCGCAGCAGCCGCAGCACCGCAACGTCCATCATCATTCCATCGATCTCCACGGCACCCAGGCCGCGCGCCATGGCCTCGCGCATGGCCTTCTCGACGCGGCGAGCGTTCGCCACGGCGTCCGCGGTCGGTGAGAAGACCTCCAGCGCCGGCGCGATCTGCGCAGGGTGAATGGCCCACTTGCCGACCATGCCGAGAGAGCGGGCCCGCTGGGCTTCGGCGCGGTAACCGGCGTCATCCTTGAAATCCCCGAAAGGGCCGTCCACGGCATCGATGCCCGCCGCACGTGCCGCCATGGTGATACGAAAGCGGGCAAAGTGGAAAATGTCGCCCGGATACTGCGCGCCGAAGATGTCGATGCCCTGCGAGGCTGAATAGTCGCCCATACCGAAGACGAGGCACTCCACGCGGTCGGAGCACGTCGCGATGGCCTCGACGTTCTGCAGCGCCTGTACCTCCTCGATCAGCACTTCGATTCCGATCCGCCGCTGCAGCCGGAGCTTTTTCTCGAGCTGCGTCAGCATCCGGTCCACGAAGATCACATCGGCAGCAGTGTAGGGCTTGGTCAGCATGATCGTGTCGACGCTGTTGCCGGCCTTCTCGATGACCTCGATGAGGTCGCCATGACACCATTCGGTCGTGACGTCGTTGATCCGCACGCAGCGGGTCTTCTTGCCCCAGTCGAGATTGTTGAGAGCCCAGCAGGTCTTGCTGCGCGCCTCGACCTTCGCGCTGGGAGCGACGGCGTCCTCCAGATCGCAGAAAACATGATCGGCCGCAGAGGCAGCCGCCTTCTGCAGCATTTTGTCGTTGCTTCCGGGGACGGAAAGTTGCGAGCGCCGGGCGCGTTTTGGCTTCTGACTCACGGTTGAATTTTCCTCTTCATTTGGCGGCGAATGCCGCACGCTTCTCGAGAAGCTCATCGATTTCGATCTCGCTGAGCCCCGCCTCGTTCAGGCGTATGCGCGTGTCCTCACCCAACAGCGGTGCACGGCGGTGTACCCCGCCTGGAGTGCCCGTCATTTTGATCGGTACGCCGACGACTTGGATCGGCTCATCGCCCGGCTGTTCGACCGTTACGAGCATCTCGCGCGCAGCAAAATGCGGATCGCGAGTGATGTCGGCGATGTTCATTACCGGTCCGAAAGGAATGTGGCCGCCCAGCCGGGCTGTCAACTCCGCTTTCGTGAAGCGGACGGTGTAAACGCTGAGCGCCTCACTCAAAGCGATCCGGTGCTGAATGCGTAGCTGCGCCGTCCCATACTGTGGGTTGCCGAGGATATCGTCGGCACCCAGCGCTCGACACAATATCTCGAAGAAGCCCTGCTGGTGTGCGCCGAGCGCAATGCAGCCGTCCGCCGCAGGGTAGATGCCAAACGGCACCAGGAACGGGTGATGGTTGCCCTCGGGCACGGGCGTCAGCCCCTGAATCGAGTGTTGATAGACCGTGCGCTCGCACAGTGCGAGCACCGAATCGGTCATGGCGATGTCCACAAACTGTCCCTCGCCGGTCCGACGCGCGTGATGCACAGCGGCCAGTATGCCGAAGGCCAACATTGCCCCCGGCAGGATATCGCCGACACCAGGCCCGACCTTCATGGGTGTATTCGCATTCGGGCCCGTGATCGCCATGATGCCACCCATGGCCTGGGCCACGACGTCGAAGGCTGGCCAGCGGCCGTACGGCGAGGCTCCGGTTCGGTCGTCACCGAAACCACGCACAGCGGCGTAGACCAGGCGTGGGTTGTGCTCGTGGAGGACTTCGTAGCTGAGCCCGAGGCGCTCCATTACCCCAACGCGAAAGTTCTCCACGATCGCATCGGCATTCGCGAGCATCTTCAACAGAGCCGAGCGGCCCTCGGGTTTTTTCAGATCGAGGCAGACACTGCGTTTGTTGCGGTTGATGCTTTGGAAGTAGCCGCCCAGGACCTTCTTCTCATCGTGTGCGCGATAGGGCCCCGTCGGTCGGACCATGTCCCCTTCCGGCGGCTCGATCTTGATGACGTCGGCGCCATGGTCGGCGAGCATCATGGTCCCATAGGGACCCGCCAGCATCTGCGTCAGGTCGATGATGCGGATATCGCTGAGGGCGCCGAATGAGGTCATTTGTTCCAATAACTCCGGCACTTGATCAGCGCGCGCCGATCTACTTGCGCAACGAGCTCGTCGCGCTGATTGACGCCATAGTGTCGGAACTCAACCACCCCTGCGTGCGCGCGCGTCCCCTCCGACTTGGACAGAACCTCGGTATAGGCGTACAGAGTATCGCCATGAATAACGGGCTTCGAAAGGCGGATGTTATCGAGCCCCAGCTCCTCCAGCGCGTTCTCGACGCAATCCTGCGCGGCCAGACCGAGGACCAACGAGAAGTTGACGCCTCCATAGGACAGGACCGTGCCCCAGGACGTGGACTTCATTTGATCCTCGTTGAAATGTCCCGCCGCGGTATTCATCACCAGGTTGGTGATGAGGACGTTCTCGAGCCACTCGATGGTCTTACCGCGGCAATGCTTGTACACCGCACCGACCGTGAAATCCTCGAAGTAGTTGTCACGGCTGGTCAACTGCGAAAACTCTATGTTCATGAGGCTTCCCCTGGGTTGCGGCGCCGCATGAGATTGGTGCGGCGAAAACCGACGATGCGCTTGCCATTGCTGTCGAAGCCTTCGGTTCGCCAGGTCACGATACCATTCTTGGGATCGCTGCCGGACAGCCTCTTCTCGACCGTGGTGCTCCTGGCAACCACGGTCGTTCCCGGATAGATCGGGCGGTCATACACGAGGTCGTATACCCCCAAAAAAGGGCCGCCGATCTCGCTGCAATCTTCGACCGACAGCCCCAGAACAGTGTTGAACAACAGATGGGGGTTCACCACGATGTCCGGATGACCATGAGCCTTGGCATAGTCGCGGTTGAAATAAAGAGGATTGAAGTGCAGCAGCATCGTCGAGAACAACACCGTATCGCTCTCGGTGATGGTGCGTCCCCAATGGTGCACGAACTCCTGTCCAACCTCGAAGTCCTCGTAGAGATGGCCTCGGGCCCGATACACGGCTCGCTGCCTGAAATCTTCCACCATCATGATCTCCTCAATTCGGTCCACGGCGCGCAATGAAATCCGCGCACCGACGGACAACTGGCCGCGCGTCAGTCAGTGCCGCGAGAACAGGTCCTTGCCGATGATCTGCTTCATGACCTCAACCGCGCCACCGGCGATTTTCGACACGCGCGCATCGACATAAGCCCGGGCGATCGGGAATTCGAACACGTAGCCATAACCTCCGAAGAACTGGAGGCATTCATCGGCCGCGCGGCAATGAAGATTGGCCGCAACGAGCTTGACTTTGGCGGCATCGACGCCTGAGAGCGATCCGTCGAGAAAGGCCTCTATGCTCTTGTCGACGAAGGTGCGCAACCCGGCGGCTTCAGCACTGAGCTCGGCCAGCTTGAACTGCGTGTTCTGGAAGTCCGCGAGCGTATGTCCGAATGCCTTACGCTCGCGAGTATAGGCGACAGTCCACTCGATGATGGCCTCTATGGCACTGACGCTGCGGATTGCCTGTACGAGCCGCTCCTGCGCAAGCTTGCCCATCAGGATGCCGAACCCCGCCCCTTCCTCGCCGAGCCGGTTTTCGAGCGGCGCGCGAACGTCCGAGAAGAACAGCTCCGCCGTATCCTGCGCGTGCAACCCGATCTTCTCCAGAAGTCGTCCCCGTTTGAAGCCTGATTGCGCCGTCTCGATCACAATCAGTGAAACTCCTTTGGCGCCCGCGCCCGGATCGGTCTTCGCGGCGACTATGACGATGTCGGCGTTGTACCCGTTCGAAATGTAGATCTTCTGTCCGTTGATGACGTAGCTGTCATGCTCGCGTCGGGCGGTCGTTCGCAGACTCTTCAGATCGCTGCCGGCGCCGGGCTCGGTCATCGCAATCGCGCCGATCATCTCACCTGAAACCATCTTCGGCAGGTAACGCTGCTTGGTCTGCTCGCTGGCAAAGCTGACCAGATACGAAGCCACCATCTCGGAATGGACCATGAAACCGGATCCGGGCCCGGATACGCCGGCGCGGGCCAACTCCTCGACGACGACAACGTTGTACAGCCACTCGCCACCGTTGCCGCCATAGGCCTCCTTGACGTTGGCGCACAGCAAACCCTGTTCGCCGGCTTTGCGCCACAGCTCCCGTGGCACAAGCCCTGCCCTCTCCCAGGCCCGATGATGCGGTACCATCTCGGTTTCGATGAAACGGCGCGCCGCGGAGCGGAAGATCTCATGCTCTTCGGAAAAGATGGTACGCGCGATCATGGTTGCCGTTGTGTCAATGCAAGCCCAATATGGAAATGGCAGCCACGCCCAGGTAGGGGACGCCCCCCAAGTTGTGCGTAAGTCCGAGACTGACATCGGCCAGCTGACGCTCGCCTGCCCGCCCCAGCAGCTGGTTATATACTTCGTACGTCATGCGCAAACCCGAAGCGGCGATCGGATGACCGAAGCATTTGAGCCCGCCATCGATCTGGCAGGGAAGCTGGCCGTCGCGATCGTAGAACCCATCCAGAACGTCGGTCACGGCCCGCCCCTCGTCCGACAGGAACAGATCCTCCATCGTCACGAGTTCGGTAATCGAGAAGCAATCGTGAACCTCGATGAGGTCGAGTTCGGCGCGCGGCTTGGTGATGCCCGCTTCCTTGTAGGCCTTCGTGGCGGCGTTGCGCGTGTTGCGGACATAGCTCCCGTCCCACTGATTTGTCGTTGATTCGATGCCGCTCGACACGGACAGTTGAACCGCCTTCAACGTCACGAGGTCCCGCTTACCGAGCGCGCGGGCGATCTCGGGCGTTGTGACGATTGCCGCGGCCGCTCCGTCGCTGACGCCGCAGCAGTCGAACAGGCCAAGCGGTTCCGCGATCATCGGTGCCTTGAGAATCGTATCCATTGAAACAGCCTTGCGAAGGTGCGCCTTGGGCGAAAGAACGCCGTTCTGATGGCTTTTCCAGGAGACATGCCCGATCGCTCGCTTGAGATCCTCCTTGGAAACCTTGTGGCGCGCGCGATAGCCGGCCGCAAGCTGCGCGAAACCGGCGGGCGCCGAGCCCATCGGCAGCCACAGATCGTTGAAAGTCCCTTTCGTCTGCACCGGCAGTCCGCCGTAGCCCGTATCCTTCAACTTCTCGGCGCCTACGGCGAGCGCAATATCGACGGCGCCGGAGGCCACGGCATAGGCCGCTCCACGCAGAGCCTCGGTTCCCGTCGCGCACATGTTCTCTACCCGACTGACGGGAATGCCATCCAGTCGAAGCGCCGTGGCCGCCGGAATGGCGGAATTCCCCACATTGATGCGATCGAAGCACGACCCAGCCCACGCCGCTTCGATCTGCCCGCGCTCGATGCCTGCATCCGCCAGCGCTTCATCGAACGCTTCAGCCAGAAGTCCGTCGGTCCCGACATCCCAGCGCTCACCGAAGCGAGAGCAGCCCATCCCGATGATCGCAACTTTGTCCTTGATACCTGTAGCCATCAGCATCCTCATTCAATCGGTTGGCGCCGCTTTCCAGAAGTAGCGGTAAAAGCCTCGCGTCTGGTCCCGCTCTTTGATGCGAAAACGCATGCGCAGGCGAGTACCAACCTCGAACGTCTCGGGCTGCACATCCACGAATTCCATCAGCAGACGCGCGCCCAGATCGAACTGCGCAAAACCGATATAGAGCGGCGGCGACGGATGGTAGGTCAGCATGTCGGCGGTGTAGGTCAGTACGCGAGCAGCTTCGTCGGCCAGACAGACCGGCACCAAGGCGCTCGCCGGGGCTTTGCAATTCACGCAGTACGCCAGTTGAGGGAATTGGACCTGGCCGCAGGAGGAGCATTTGCCTGCGACGAATCCATTGATCTGGTCCGAAGATCGATACTGTTCAGTAAGCGCGGTCTTCGTGTCGCGCTCGGCGCGCATTCCCCAGTCCGGAGTGATCTCATCGTAAAACGATGCCATCTGAGCATAGCTTCGAACCGTAACACCCGCCGAGAGTGCATCGCTCACGCTGCGGGCCGGCCGGGCCGCCACCACGGCATCTGTTGCCCGCAAGACAATGACGTCGCTGCCCTGTCCGAAACCCGCGACCACCACCACGTCCCCTGGAGATGCCTGATCGAGAACATTGGCCAGCATCAGCAGACTCTGGGCCGCTCCGACGAAACCGCAGTCGACATCCAACGGATCCGCAATCGAGGCGGCGGGCAGCCCCACTGCCCGCGCGATTGCGTCAGCCGCCCCCTTTGACGGGGAAGGGAAGATGAACTTCGCAACGTCGGCCGCACCCAACTTCGCGTCGGCCAGCGCTGCACGCACGGCCTCAACCCCAATCTTGAGATAGCCTTCATCGCGAATCCAGCGCTCTTCCCAAAAGTAGTCGTAGGGGGCGCCGGCCGCCCTGAAATGGTCGACAAGAAGTGTGGTGCTCGAGGCGGAACCAATGACCTCCGCGGCGACATCATCGGTGCCGAGAAGAAAGGCGGCGGCGCCCGCACCGTACTGCATCTCTTGGACGCTCGCCGGCCGCGCGCGTGGGCGTTCCGACCCGATGACCAAGGTGGAATGTCTGGCCGCCTGCAGAGCCGTGGCCAATGCGGCGACACCGGCACGCTGCGAGCCGCCGAAATCCAGGGCCCGGACTGTGCGCGGGAGACGTAGGGAAACCGCAACCACGGCGCTGGACTGCAGATCCGCGGACGGGGCCGTGGTCGAGGCCAGATCGATCTCGCCAATCTTTGCTCGATCTTGGCGCCCCAGGCACTCCCGTGCGGCCTCCACTGCCATGGTCACGACATCCTCGTCCCAACAGCAATAGGCACGCCGCCCTTGGGCGAGCCCCTTCAGCGAGGGTGCCATCCACGCATGAGTCGCCGCAATGACTGCGCGCTCCAGGCGCAGGCGGGGAATGTAGGCTCCCCAGGCAATGATCCCAAAGGCCATGTCAGAACTCCGTCTCGAGATACGCGATGATTGAAGGGCCTGGTTTCTGGAGATTCATGTTCGTCGCTTCCGTGAGAATACCGCTCTATCTAAATGCAAAGCACGCGCCGCTGTCCTCTCACAAATGAGGGCGCAGCTGCTACCGAGCCGCGTCGGCCAGTCTGAGCGCCGCCGACTTGGGCCGGCTCGCCATGGCTCTCGACCCCTCCCGCATTTTCGGCGAGAGATACAATGAATCCTACATGGCGCTGGTCGACCGCTGATTCGGGGGAGAGAATGGGCCGCCGCTCGACCGATGCCTTGCCGGTAGAGAAGGCTCAACGCAGGCGATATCCACCGATAATACATCCAGCGAGCACCGCTGGAACGCCCCCCTCGTTGCTCCACGCGTGGCATTCGCCGTTATGCACGACGACCTCGCCGGGCTTCAGCGTGACCTGCTGTCCGCTCGATACAGTCAAGGTCGCCTCGCCTTGGAGCACGACCTCGAAGTCGATGGTGTCGGTCTCATGAAAGCCGGTGATCTGGCCACGCATCGCCGGTTGCCCGGTCTCGCCCAAGTCCACCTCCTCGACAAGAGGCGGCGCGGGTGTGCGCGGATCGATGGTGAGCATGAAGAAGCGAAAACCCCCGACTGGCGGAAATGACGTTCGTGCCTGCGGATTCTGACCATTGTTAGGAAAGCTCGGTAACTCGTCGGCACTCCAGAACACATAGGTTTCGCCGAGATCACCCGCTTCGATCGGCTCCGCCAACTCATCGCTGACGATAATTGAACGACCGACCTCGTCGTGTCCAGTTACAACGCGCCGTATGCCCATCGGGTTTCCTCCTGCCTCCAACTCCAAACCGACCGCGGCGAATGATGATTGCGAACGACCAAATTCACTTCCACTCCTTAATTTGAGAGGGTCAAACCGTCGGCGAGTGAGCATAAGTAGGGTTCCAGCAAAGCTGAGGAGGCGTTCTCATGGAGAAATTCTTGGACGGGAAGGTTGCCGTGGTCACCGGCGCCGGACGTGGTATCGGGCGCGCTGAAGCGATAGCGCTGGCTGAGGCGGGGGCGAGCGTTGTGGTCAATGATCTTGGCGTGGATCTTTCGGGCAACGGCGCCTCGCATGAGCCAGCCGACGATGCCGTGCAGCAGATTGTCCAGCAAGGCGGCAGGGCGGCAGCCAATTACGAGTCAGTCGCGGATTTCGCGGGGGCCGGGCGGATCATCCAGCAGGCGATCGACACGTTCGGCCGTCTCGACATCCTGGTGAACAACGCCGGCATCATCGGTCCCGACAGCTTGGACGATCACAGTCCTGAAGAATTCGACAAGGTTATCTCCATTCACCTCACAGGCACCTTCAACACGTGCAAGCACGCGGTGCCGCACATGAAGGAGCAAGGCTATGGCCGCATAATCAACACAGTGTCGAACGCCTGGAACTTCCCGACCGGCCTGGTCGGCTATGCCGCGGCAAAGGGTGGGACCATCAGCTTGACCTGGGCCCTGGCCTTTGAGCTGGGACCGTACGGGATCAACGTCAATGCCATCGCGCCCTTTGGGAAGACACGCGGGGATGGGCCTGGAATGGCGCGCGAGCAAAAAAAGTTCGCAGCGGGCGGGATGACCAAGGAACGGTTGAACAAGACGCCCCGGGACGTGGATCCGAGTTATTCGACTCCAGCTCTGCTGTTTCTCCTGACCCCTGAGGCCGATGAAATCAACGGATGCGTCTTGCGCAACGGCGGCGGGAAGATCTCCCGTTTCAACCATCCGGAGGAGACGATGGTCGTGTGGCGCGACTACGAGAAAGATGGTCCGTGGACAGTCGATCAGCTCAGGCGGATCCTGCCGGGCACACTGTTTGCCGGCAGCAAGAAAGCGCGACATCTTTAGTCGCGTTGCGGTGCGGAACGTCGCAGCACGATACGGCCGTGGACACCCTGGCAATATCGAGGGGTGGGGCCGCCGTCGATGGGCGTATGGTTGCGTCGGCTCGACGGCCGCCATGGGCGAGCGAGCAGCGGCAAAGGGATAGTTCATGTCAAAATGCATTCTGGTCATTGGTGGCGCCGGCGGTGTTGGATCCGCCGTTGTCAATAGTCTAGCAAGCCGCGGTTATACAGTTGCGACAACAGTCCTGGAAGCGACCGAGGCGGATTCGATCCATACACGTTACGGCGGGGCCGTAAAAGCTCACACGGTCGACCTGTCAAACGCAGTGGCAGCGCTCACGAAAATCAAGCTGCTGGTTGACACTATGCCAGCATTGGATGCTGTTGTTGTTTGCGCCGCAATCGCGCCTGTCGGACCGATGGAGCTGACTCCTCTTTCAACCTATAACAAGGCATTTGAGATCAATTGCGTTAGCGCGGTCTCCGTGTATCAGGCGACGTTGCCGGCGCTTCGCAAGACGCGCGGCCGGATAGTCCTTCTGAGTTCGATGGGCGGGCGAGCGGCATTTCCATTTATGTCGGCGTATATCGCGACGAAGTTCGCGCTCGAAGGCTTGGGCGACGTCATGCGGCGCGAGGCCGGCCCGCAAGGCGTAAAGGTCAGTATCATTGAGCCGGGCGGGATCCGGACCAACCTGGTTCGGCAACAGCTAATGGATGTGGAACCCGCCTATGCCGCTCTCGGTGAAGAAGATCGTGAGCGCTACGGGTATCTCTATAAGGGATATCTGAAGATGGCCGGAGACAGCCTGAGGGAGACGGCTTCAACGCCGGATGAGATTGCAGCGGTTGTTGTCGAAGCCCTCGACGCACCGGAACCCGAGAGCCGCTATGTCGCCGGCGCGGACGCCAAACACTTTTTCGAAATAAGCCGCGCAATGTCGGACCGGGAAGTTGATGAAGTATTCCACCAAATGTTTCTGATTTGATGAGAAAGGCGGTCCCAGCCGGCGAAGTTGCGCGCGAAGATTGCCTAATGACCAATAGGAGACAGTCATGACTAAACTAGATGTGACTAAATTGGAGCAATCCTATGTCAACATGCCGGACCCGGAGAGCCCACTCGATGTTGAGCCGGTAGGCGGTCGCATCGGCGCCGAAATTCGTGGCATCGCACTGTCTCGAGATGCTGACGATAGCGCGATGGCCGCTATCCGCGCCGCGCTGGTCCGGCACAAAGTAATATTTTTTCGCAATCAGCAACTCGACGATCAGGGACATGAAGCGTTCGCCGCTCGGCTCGGTCGGCCCGAGCTCCGTGCCGCCGCCGAGAACGAGGGC
>Ga0209006_10000601_pt1 | contig 33481 bp, 20 predicted proteins | sample JacPin_JW_Ref_O2_FD_188567 | JGI IMG/M metagenome (GOLD analysis project Ga0209006, IMG submission 188567) | Forest soil microbial communities from Algoma, Ontario, Canada - Jack Pine, Ontario site 1_JW_Ref_O2 (SPAdes) (version 2) | ecosystem: Environmental > Terrestrial > Soil > Boreal... | reverse complement strand
TTCTCCCCGTTTAACGAAGCGGCCAAGCGAGTTCCATGTCCGAAGTCCGGCAACGTTGGTAGCATCGGGCTTCTGACGTGCGATGAGCATGATGTTGCCAAAGCTGTAGGTGTGAAACTTCGCCATTGCTCCGAGGTATGCGGTGAGGACTTCACCGTGACCGGACTCCAGTGCTGCGACAAGGAAATCCACGGCCTCTTTGGTTCGTGTGTTGACTTCTTCTAATTTCATGTTTTTTCCCTTTCTGTCGTTCCCGGCTTGTTTCTTTCTTCACTTGAGCGGCAGCGGGAAGAAACAAGGCGGAACCATGAAAGGGACAGAACGGAGGCCGAAGGAGGGTGGCAAGGCGTGAGTGAGAGCGCGGAGAGTGACAAACGGGGTCGGTTTTAGTTTGGCGCGAAACCGGCGCAGTCCGAAACGCCCGTCCGAGCCGCGGCCAAGCGGCGTCCACCCGGAAGAGGCTGAAGTGGAAAAAAGACGGCGTAGCCTACCGCGGTGGCTAAGAACCTGGATGTACTTGTTTGTAAGCCTTGTCGACCCACTCACCAAGCTTTCCATATTCCCAGGTATAAACCATTGTGCCGATTCTGATGAGGGTCGCCGGAATGGGTCCGGGCGGGTCAGTGCGACCGTCTTTATCTTTGATGTTGCTGATCCTGATGCCCACTATCCCATTCCCCCGTGCGACGCTTTGTTCTACCTCGTATGAAACATATTTGCGATTTGCGGTTTCCGCTCCAATCAATACGACCGTTACGGTCGTGCCGTCGAGACCGCTGTCGATAAGGTTTTTGATAGCTACGTCGCCTCTCCGTGTAGCTTCTTCCCATAAAGATGCATCGTGGAATCCAGCGGCGGCAACACCCTCGATCGCTCCACTATTGCGAACAACATTGACGCGCCAAAGGTCACGTTTGTAATGAAAACTAAAAAATACTCTGCGAGCCATACTAGATCCTTTAGTGGTGCGCCTACTTTACAGCATCAAACGGCAACAGCGCTGAGGATGTCTTGCGTTGCCACAGAATCGACTGTTCCATCACGGTGGTCAAGAATCGCGCGATTTCCAGGATTCCACCTAATTGGCTGAAACGCTGATTCGACGAGCGGTTTGGACCGAGCCAAGTGCTCGAAAAGGACATTGACACACGCTGAGACATCGTCAGTACCGAAAAGAGTCGCGTTTGCTCCTTGAGATAGTGAATTGTTCAGGGACAAGGGCGTCAATTCCTTTGCAAGTTTTCTGGCAAATCCACCAAGCCCCCCAACCAAGAATCGCGGAATCGCCTTTTCCGCGGCCAGCGCCATCTCTTCAGCGACCCCCGGCACAATACCGTCCCTACTATGCATCTTTCCACCGACCGCCACCATCACGTTTTGCGCATCGATCAGAACCCGTCGCATTGCTGATAAGCTCTGGTTCCGAGTGGTTAGGTCTGTCGGGCCGCCATCTCCTATCTTTCTTGTGATCACAAACTCTGCAATGTCAGTCATAGATTCAATGTCTTGAGGCCGCAAGTCATGGGCCCAAAGTTCGGACATTATCAACGTTACCGGCTTTCGGAGGCGCTTGCGGCCCTGCAAACGTGCCTGGCGAAGGATGATCGGAGTAAATGTGGGATGGCAGCCGTGCACGATTCGCCCCCCATACTTAAAGACAATGCCGCTGAAAAGTGAGACAAACTCTAGGATTCCCCGATCCATTGCTGGCTCGGACCAGTCTTTACGGTCCGGAATCGCGCCGGATAAACCAATTTCATATTGTTCCAATGAAACGTCTAACTTTGTGAAACTCATGCTGCTACCACCGTGGTGAAATTGGAATCAATCAACGCTGCCAGTTCCTGATGATGCAGGATAATCGCGGGCTCAGATTGAGCCTCCACGATGTCGTTGAGTATTGGCTCCGGTAAAAGCTCACCATCGTAAATAAAAAGAGAGTGATTACAACGGGCAGTGCTTTTGAGGAACTTCTCAAACGTTTTGAGTGCTGGGCCGTAAACTGGGTCAAACACCGAACAATGACTCAACACCTTCGTTCGAACTCGTGGGGTCAGGCTCCTTGATGACTCAAACATCAGCAAGCGCTGATCAAGAATCTTCCATGCAAAACCGTGGGAAAAGAACTCCTTCTTCACGATGAATGGCACTTTACATTTTCGCTGGAATATCTCACAAAGGTAGGTCTCGGCCTCGTAAACGATGTTTTCTAGTTGCTTGATATTGAGAGGCGGATCGGCAGCTGGATCTGGTTTCTGAATCGGGACACTCCGCTGCAAGGCGACAAGGGACGGAAACCGAGGTCCAACTTTTCGGTCGTCCTTATCCCGGAAACAGAGCGGAAGAATCGGCAGCAATAAAGCGTCGGCCGTGTCTACTTCATGCTTGATCCAGGGGGATGCGGGCGCGGATGGAGTATCTATTAACAAAACCAAATTCGCTTTCTGCAACGCGTTGTCGATCTGTTTCTGAACCGGAGTTCCTGGCAGGATGCTGGGCTCGTCATCAAATTCTATTGCCTCGTCGAGGAATGCACGATGGCCTACGCTTACCAAGTAAGCGTGAAGTTGCTTAGCTATTGCTGCCCCATCAGTCTGTCGATAAGAAACGAATATGTTGGTGTCACGACCTTGTACGCGGAGACCAAGCATCCCTCCAACTCGCTTTGCCAATCTGCCCTTCGGACCTTTTGCAGCACGGTCATATTTAAGAGCCTTTATCGCAGCTGCCGCTTCGGGCGGTTTCTTGGCGGTCGGATCGAGGGCCACTGGAAGAAGAATTGCGGTGTCGGGCCTTTGTTCAAGATATTCCCGAATGAAGAGATTGCCCGCGTCAGGGAATTTCGTGCTATCAAACATGACTATCAAGAGATCGTCCCACGAAACATCCGCCGGCCAGGACGAAGGTGTATGAGCCGCCATCACTACAACAGGCACATGATCGGCAAATGCTTTCACCAAGTCCGCCGCAACGTTCCGGGCGATTTTATGACAACCACGTTGATAAAGGATTACAACCATATCTGCTGAAAAAGAGTGTGGCGCTCAAGAGCCAAGGTTCTTTATTTTGCGCCGCCATTATACTGGACGACTCGCTAGCTGCGACGTGCTGCAGCGCACTCGATCACTGCGACGAGCTCTTGAACGTCGCCCCATCGTGCGATTGGTGCGCCTCTGTCTCTTAGCGGTTGGGGCACTCGTCCCCGCGAGTCTTTTAACCGGATACCGCAGATTCCTTTTCCCATTTCAAAAGCAGTCTTCAGTTCCCAGTCCACCCAGTCTCGCCACGCCGTGCCGTTACCAATAAGGCAGACGACAACGGAAGTCTTCTGAATGATTGATCGAATCTGCTGCTTGACATAGGAACCCCGAGTACTATTTATAATTTCCCGGAGACTCCCGTCATGAAACTCAATTTCGAGGTTGGGTGCGCGCGCCATGAGTCTGAATCCCCTCACCTGAGGCAAATCTTCGACATGAAAGCTGATGTAGATCCGCCGCTTGCATGCATGATAGGTCAGGTCTCCCCTGTATGCTTTCAAGAGCTGGGTGAGAGACTCGAAGCCCCTCCTCTCCAGGAGGTTGCCTAATTTCGTGTCGTCACGGGCATGAAGGTCGATGCCGTAGCGGGCTTCGAGTGTCCTGACCAGTGTGTCCTCTCTAGTTGAACGGAACATTGTCGTCTCCACAATACGGAATGGGAAGTCCGAGGGCGTTGATATCCTGTTGCAGGCGCAGCACGCCTTTCAACGCACCTGGATGGCACCGTCTGATGTGATCCATTTTCGGGCAAAAGCAAGGTGTATGTCCCTTGATTTGCGGGTTCTGTCTCAACGCTGACTTTATTCTCGGCCAAGCTCGGTCTTGTGCCAATAGATGGAGACATTCTGTTGCCCGATTCTGACTACCAATCTTGGAATATGCTTCTAGGATGCCAGTGGCACCGTGGGCGTATTCTGTCCATGGCCAACGTCCCCGCAAGGTGTAGAACATCTGGCCATATAGAAACGGGATGACTAGGCGCTCAAGGAAGACTCTAAATTGGAAGTCCGGTTGAAAGAATTCGCCTTCCTCGAAAGGAATACAAAGGCATGCACTTTTATCCTGCTGATTGTAGTGCCGGTCATCCGTGGGATCTATACCTTGGACATAGAGCGCGGGTAAACGCGAAGTAGACCCATGAGTTCTCTTCTCGATTCGGATTTGAAAACCGCCCGCCAGCGTCACCGCTTCTTCTTGGTCAGCGACGCCATCGGCGTGAATCACGAACATATTGCCCCGCTCGTTGTAGCTTGCAGTGAACTCAACCGTTCCGGCGACCTCATTTTCGGCTGGAATCAGTCCCGGATGGTTGTCGCGCAACCATTGTTCATCGCTTGCTCGCAACATAGTCGGCGCACCAGGGTGATCTTGGGGCAAAGCCCGCCGTTGCAGAGGCAGCTGAAGCCGAACGCGCCTTGCTCGTCTGCGTGCTGTCTCCGGTAATCGTGTCGTCCGATCCGTATTTGGCTCGTATGCCGGCGGCTTCGTCAGCCCATTTCCCGAGGTTCTTTCTGCCGTCCCCAATTACCCAGTCATAGGTTTTGCATATAGAAGACAGAATTGTTCCGTTTGGCAGCTTGAAGTCCTCCAAAGGATTGCGGCCTGGCGTATCCGTTTTCTGATCTTGGTCTTTGATGTTGTGGATCCAAATGCCCACTATGCCGTTGCCGCGATTCCAACTCTTGACGACTTCGCGCCGAACCCACTCACGGTCCGAAGTTTCCGCACCAATAAGAACCGCGGTGACGCTCGTGTTCTTGAGTTGATCATCGATCCAGCGTTCGATTGCGCTATCGCCCTTTTTTTTGATCGATTCCCAGTCAACGGCATCAATGAAGCCGTACTGGTCTTCTCCAGCAACTACATTGCAGTTTCGAACCTGACCCGCGCGCCAAGCATCACGTTCATAGTGAAAGCTAAAGAATATTTTACGAGCCATAAAGGTCCCCTTTCTTCCCCGTACTTGGTAGGTGATCTGCTGATGACGGTCTGGGTCGGAACTGTTTTCAAAGAACCCTGCGGTCCTTGCAGTTGGGACTCTCTTGTCGCTTAACAGCTAGTCACCGATATTGAGCCCCGAGAGCAATTCGGCACCTGATATCACTCTAAACGTGGTGGCTATTTCTAACGACGGCGGCGGTGTGGTGGAAACTTGGCAGACTTTCCGTCAGACTGTTTGGGCGGGGCCGACGTTTGATCCTGAAGGTCCGTGGCGAGCCTCGATATGGTGTTGTCGCCGATCTTGAGCAGCTTGTCAACGGCGCATTCGCCGATTGTCACGTTGTCGTCGAAGCGGTAGTCGCCGTGGTAATGATTCTTGATGATGTCGACGCTAACCAAGACTGGCTTGATTTCATTGCGCAATATGGAAATGCCCTTGAACCCTTGGTCTGCTGTCGCGCCCAAGTCGACCTTGTTCACGGGCACTCCCTTTCGCTGAGCGACCATCAGGTGCAAGAGCACCTTCAGTGAAGCGTCAGTTACATCTACTGGCTTGGATGCGATTGTCACGCGCGTTCGGCGCCGAATCCTGTCGCCTGGAATCGCAATCACGATCCCATCTTTCAGATTCGGACACTGTGTAGGCGGCGGCTGATGACACCGCTCGTGCGTTTGGCGCCCGGCGACTTGCAGCGCGTGGCGTATCCGTTCAGATACTTGGCGACTGATCAGCGGCTTCTGGATGACGTCGCTCGCACCGTCTTTCATTACGTCGACGGCTTCGTCAACCTCGCGCGCAAATCCACTCACAATGAGTACAGGCAACCAGAAAGCGGTCCCGCTATGGTCGCCGTGCTTCTCTCGAATCTTGCGCAGAAGGGCCTTGCCGTATTCGACGTGACCTTTGATCGCGTCCGGCGCGCCTTTTATCTGCAAATCCAACAGAATCAAACAGAACGACTTATTCTGAAGCTCGACTAGTGCTTCGTCTTGATTGTCCGTAACGACACTATCACAGTCGATCGACTGCAGGATCTCGACGAGATCTTCTGCTGTTTCTCTATCGTCCTCGACGATCAGCGCGATATGCCGTTCTTTCATCGACGATCCACTTGGCGGTGTTCCGGGATAATGATACTAACGATGGTTCCGCGGCCTTTCACACTGTCGATGCTCAGCCGACCTCCGTGTTCAGACTCAACGATCTTTGCAGCGAGCGGCAAGCCGAAGCCAGTGCCGTTCGGTTTGCTGGTGGCAAAAAGAGTGAGCGCGTCACGTTGTGCTTCAGCGGACATGCCGCATCCTGAGTCTTCCACCCTTATTGCGACTAGGCCCTCCTGGGCATCTGCCGTGACTCTAATGGGTTTAGGCGAATCTACATCTCGATAGGACTCAATGGCATTCAGCAACACATTCGTAAGAGCTTGAACCAAACGGGCGCGTGCGACGTCAACGGCAATACTCGATGTCACGTTAATGTCGATTGACGGCCGTTGCGATTTGTCCCAATCGCTCTCAAGTGCCACGCTGGCGGCTTCTTGAATGAGTTCTCGCAACACCTCTGCCCTGAAACTAAGTGCGGGTTGTGCAGTGTAAGCTCGCATCGCGTCCAACACAGCACGAAGCTGTGCCACACGCCGACCGATGCGGTCGGCTTCCTCGGCAAGTGCCCCCGCTGGAAGGGTTGCCATCGAAAGCTGCGCTTGCAGACGATCCGCTGACGCAGCCAGCGGCGATACAAGCTTGATGACCTCGTGGTACAGTTCGCGAGCGAAGGTGTTCGCAATCTGTTCGGCCGCACGTTTTACGGCATCCCGACCCTTTGAGCCGAAACGCGTTTCAATATCGTCGAGTGTGGAATTGATGCGATCTTCGTGTTGCTTTCCGAGCGTGCTTGCATGGCGGGAATCACGGCGCCGGAGGGCAGCATGTTCCGCGGCCTGTCGAACGCGGCTATTGTCGTCGAGGGCAAGCTTTGCTAACACATTCTCAAAAACTGGGTGAGGTGCATGTGAGGCGACGTTTGCGACGGCCCTACGAACTTCCCACTTCGTGTGATTCCCAAGCACAACGAGCTTCGCGACGATCTCCTCGACTTTGACATCGCCGACAATGGAGTTGCGTATGCGTGTGTCGGCAACGGCCACTGCTTGAAGTGCAACAGACCAGTCGGGAGCGTCGAGCGCGGCTAGCAAGTCCGGGTGCGCCAATTGCTGGTCAGTGGCCATAGCGCTCTTTCCTGAGCAGAAATGCCTCACGTCCGCCCTCGAGAATTCTCTCGATCTGTTCCCTGCATTCATCGACGGTCCCGACCTGCTTGAGAGTAGAGTGTTGGCCGTCGGAGGAGAATACAAAAATACGTTCAGCCTCGCCGAGGACCGGTATGTTTGGATTGTGCGTCACAAAAATCACTTGGCGGCTGCCTTTGATTGCTTTCAGCGCTCGTACGATCGTCTCGTAAACGAAAGCGTTGTCAAGGTTGTCTTCAGGCTGATCGATCAACAGGGGCCGTTCGCTTTGAGTCAATAAGATGGGCAAGATCGTGGTACACCGTTGCCCGGTCGACAGATGCGTTGATTCTTTAAAAGTGTCGCCGTCGAGGAGTTCGATGGAAGGTCGATCATCAAGGGCAACAGTCTCTATCGAGTAGTGAGTACCGTCGCTGCGCAATGCGTTGAGGATCTTTTTAGAGCGGTCTTCGTCGAACCCTGACCTCTGCGTGAGTGTATTGAGGTCGTTGTTTGCCACCGCTTCGGCCAACTCGCCCGGGAGAAATACGTGACACAATCGTTCTGCCGCCGCACCCTGCTTAAGGCCGGAACCTTTTAGAGCTTCTGTGACAAGGTCTTGATATTCGCCCAAGTCGGCCGATTGCGTCACGGTCACACGAATACTGGGAAATTGACTTGAGAGGCCCTCGGCGATTTGTTTTCTCAATGCGAAACGTTGATCGCGCAGTTCCGAAGTTCGCTTCAGCACTTCTGCGCGAGCCTTTATCATGCCCTGTCGCTGTTGTTCCTTGGCCACTTGTTCGTGCGCAGCAGCCTGCCCGATCGCAAGGGCGGTTTGCAGGGCCAGACGTTCGGCGGCGCGTTCGCCTTGTTCTTCTGATGTTGCGATGATGGTTCGGTACTCAGCCTCCTGGAGAGCATGCCGCTCAGCAAGCACAGCTGCATGTGTGCTGATGCGTTGCTCAAACGCACGCGCCTCTTTCTCGATCAATCTGACGGTAGCTGCAAGGTGGCTCGCAAAGGCTTCAAGGTCGGCTTGAAGCGTTTGAAAGAGTTCGCGATTAGCCCCCTGTCGAATTTCACCATCGAGTTGGGCCTCGACACCGGTTTGAAAAGCCGATTGACTTGAGCCCATGTCCCGTACGAGCTTTTGCAATGCGGCGATCATGAGCCCTGGTACCTTCTCCTCGCGGGCACGCTGGCTCTTTGCTGTATGTGCCGTGTTAATTCGATTAGCGTCGGGACCAGCAACCGCAGAGAGACCCTTAAGTTTTTCCTGGAGCACGGGCAACTCTGAGGCCCGAACGCGAGCGTCGTCTAGGTCTTGATCGACGCGACGAAGGTCAACGCTGGATTGATCGAGCTGGCGTTGCAGCTGCTCCAGCTCGTGATCAATTGTGATCGTGTCGCGTTCTTCAAAACGATCGAGAAGCTCTAGCTGGGCCGCGGGGCTAGATGCTATCTCCTCGATCTCGTTCTGGCTAAAAACATCCGCGCCGAATATTTGATCGCGGTCGAGCGAAATCGGTACGGCCGTACCCACCTCGTTCAGGACTTGGACAGTGTCGTGAGCACTGCGGGCAGCTGTGTACCGCATATCCGTCTTCGTGCGGAGTTCGATGCTGAGCTGCCCGTTTCCAAGATTTGCTTTGACCAGCGCGTCGATCGCCCGATACCGCTGCGCATCCTTCTTAGGGTCTGGCATGAGTCCGAGACCGAAGCGAAGAAACTCAAGAGCGGTTGTTTTTCCGGCTCCTCGGCCTCCGATTAGGCAGTTCAAGCCGTCGGCGAACTCCAATTGCGCGCCCGCCAAAAACCCTCCCGTCACATCAAGACTCAGTACTAGGTGATGGGGAGACTGGTTCTGACTCTGATTCGTCATATCGTTATATCGTCATAATGCCACCCTTGTCGTACAGACGACGCCCGACGTGCTGCGGAGGCCGTCCGCCGGACACAGGGATTCTCAGCTTGAGTTCTCGGATAGTATCTGAGAGCCTCAATCTAACAGATGCCTAATAACCTACACCATTCGCGTCGCCTCCGAGTCGATCACGCGAGGCAGATGGATAAGGATGTTGCCGTTCAAACGCACGAAGAATAGCGTGGCGGTCGAAGCTTGATCATGGGTGATAGCGTTTGCCGCCGACGTTCACGCCAGCAATGCTGGAATGCCTCCCCTTTGCAAATCTCCCGCCGTTTCCTCAGGAGTTCAATTCTTTCAAGTAGCGGCCCTAACTCGGCGTGCGGGCAATAGAGTTGGGAGGTCTGTGCGCAACCTAATCCCGGTTCTTGCCCGTGAGGTGGTACTCGAAGAGATCACACTCGGCAGCAAGATGTTTGGTGTACAGCAAGAATTCATCGCGACCCAGGCCAGGCTTGGGTATCCAAGTTTCGGCGACAAGCCGGTCCCTTCGGTCGAACCTAAACCCGACCAACTGCATTCCTTGGTTCCGGCGCCACGCTCGGAGGGACATATCTGGGACGGCCTCAATCTCGGACGGTCGCGCAACGATTCCGGACAACTCGAACGAATCAGCGGTTTCACGAATTGCAATGCGCTTGCGGCGTTCGTCGGCTAGCAAAACTTGGATCGCCTCCCCGTCGACATAAACAGCATCGGAACGATCGCACAGTCGCCTCCAATCTATCGTTGTAGGCGGCGTAACTCGCGAGGTTGGATTCCTGGACTGATTGAGCAAAGGAAGATCAGTCTGGTCGAGACTCTCGCACTGCTCGATGACACGATTCAAGAGAGCTTGTACTCGCCGTACATCATCGCACGGATCCCTGAGTAATACGTCGTCCTCGACCGTAAGATCGTATGCTGTCTTTTCACGCCCGAGTGTTAATCCGATCCTTACTGGACGTTCCCGAGCGTTTCGTTCAACAGATGCCATCGTCGCGTCTGACCCGACGCGGCCTGCCTGGCAAACACACCTGACGACCAGGCGTTCGCCATCCGATTGGAGTAAGAGCGTAAACTGCCGAACCCGTCTAGTCGCAGGGTCCACGGTGCCCAGCAGCGTTCCATCTCGGGAAGACAACTCCCATGTGATTACGAGCCCGGGATAGGTCGCTCTTGACAGCAACTTGAACCTTTCCAGCAAAGCTGCCACCACGGTCCAATTAGTCGCTAGCACCTGCTGTCTTCCCAGAAGGGCCCAGCGTGGAATGGGAAATCCAGTTCGCAGTTGCCCGTGAATTGCTTCGACTGCTCGACGACCATCGATCAGCTCTCGACTGACGTCAACTCGACGATGATCGCCCTTCGGTAAGGTTAGTCCTTCGTGCATCAATCGTAGGAACGTGTTCATCCGTTCGAGGACGCGTTGTACTTGAAAAACTTCCACCGTATCTTCTAGGTGTGGGTAATACACTTGAAGCAGGTCTGCACCACCTGGAATTGCCTCAAGGCCACACAAACGTCTGTCTGACTGTGACCGTACACGGTCGATCCGTCCGATGCGTTGCTCCATAGACGATGGCGTCCAAGCGATGCCGTAGTGGTGTATCGAGGAGCAGAAGGTGTGGAGGTCCTCACCTTCTTGTAAGAGATCTGTAGTAACCAGAACAAACGGGTAGCCAGGCATTCGAAACTGTTGGACCAGCGTCCTGTTCACTTGCCCGGACATCCCGCCGACAGGTTGCTGTTGCCTCAGAATAGATCCGAAATAGCGTGCAGTTTCAACGAGCGGTTTGATGCGTGCCTCGGGGGCATTTACATCAAGGATCAATTCGAAGTTTTGGGCGATCTGAGCGAGCTCGTCGAAGGCTGCCCAGCTTCGGTCACGAAGAGGCGTTACGCGCTGCTTGTCGAGTAGGTCAAGATACTCGTCAATGCGACGACGTTCGAGGGCACCTCCGTCGTCGCTTTCGGCTTCGAGGGTTCGATGCTCAACGCTTCCTAGTCGTTGGACTGTCAAGACATAGAGATCAATCAGCGAATGGCCCAGACGCGCCGCTGTGGCTAGCACTTGGGCCCGCTGTTGTTGCTCGCGAAATTGATTGCGCTCAGAACTCACTTGACGAGGGTCCGGCCAAAGTGCGGTCCGCAAATCTAAGCGATCAGGTCGCCGGAGTTCGGTGAAGAACGTCGCATGCTCCAGCCCTTCCCAAACGTCGGGGGCTTCCTTCACCGAAGCTTGCTGCCGGGAGGTTTCAAATCGCTCATGCCAGATCATTCGCGCTCGCTCTCCCACCCTATTCTGTCTCTCCTTTAGCAACTCGAGAGCAGCCGCCTGGGCGGCCTCCATTCGATCTCCTCTCTGAAGCTTTTTTGCGCGACCGATATAGCTCGCGGCACGCTGACGAAGCTCATCCTGCAGCCGATGAGGTTCCAACCCAAGGGCTCTTCCAAGTGCGTCAGTCACACCACCTGGCCTGACACCTAGGAGATCCATGACGTAGTTGTCTTCAAAGAAAGTCGAGTACGCGGTCCCCTGCTGAATGAATCGCCTTTGCACGTTCGCTCCGCTGATAACGCCCTTAGGCCCTTCTCCTCGAAAAAACCATGCAAAAAAAGTATCGGTACCGCCGCGATCATCGGTTTCCAAATCACCTTCAGCGCTGTCTAAGGTTGGGACAACAGTGGCTCGTACCAGCCGGGCCATTTCCGCGTGTCGTTTATCCTGATGATACTTTCGGACAATTCCGTTGAAGCGTTCCGCGACGCTCTGGGGAAGCCGTCGTTGCAGAGATTCAATCAGCCATTCGTCATATTTTTCGTCAAGCTTACGTTTTAACTCGTCAACGGACTTGACCCGCCTGACAAAGATCAACGCTTTCATCCCAGTCGTCCATGCGGTCTTGAGTGAGTCTACGATCGCGTCCATCTTAGGGTGCGGCATCTCCTTCCCGAAGACTCCTCTGTAATCCCTAGTCAGTCGATTGACGTGCCGAACATCGATACCCTCACGAGCTGCCGCCCTGATTGCTTCGTCCTTCTCGTCATCTGTCTGATCCGCATCGTCGAAGGTGGGATCGTTTTCGTCGCCGGCTCTCTTGAGTGACGTTTCCAGAAAACTCTCAAACGACGCAAGCATTCCTATCTGGAACGACATGTTGAACTTCTCTGATCCGAGGAGTTCTGCGACTTTCTTTTGAATAAGCGCCACGACCAGACGCTGACGATCATCTTCAATTCGGATGGGCTCATCGTGTTTACGAACGCCTCCACGGCGCCACTCTCTACGGTACTGGTTCTTCGTCAAATCCTCCCCACCCACATGCATGGTAGTGACGCGACGAACCAGGAACTTTCTTGCCACCAACTTTTTCTCTTCCTCGCTGAGACTCTCGTCACGCAATCCGGTAAAATCCGTACCCAAACCGAAGACGTTTAGTTGATTCCAGAGCTGCTCATAGGTTTCCTCAAGGGGCGTGGCCGATAGAAACAAGACTCTCTTCGCGCGGGGCCCATATTGGGGCAGGAGTTCACGCTCGGAGGGGTGGCCGAAGGCTAAGGCCAGTACGCGGTTCCGGGCGGCGACACCGGTCTTGAAGCCACGTTTGAGGTTGTGTCCTTCGTCGACAATGACCAGATCGAAGACGGGTAGTGCGCAACACACGGCTCTGGCAAAGTTATCCTTGAAAAGATCCTTATTGCTTCGAAGATCTAGCGCGCCTTCGGGTAGCCACGGCACATCTTGACGCAGCTCATCGCGTACCCGTTTCCAGCCTCGTCGCTCAACATCGTCACCGAGCGCTAGGCTGAACGAACTCAGCCGAAGAAAAAAATCCCGCCTTGCATCAACAGTTGCCTCACGAACGAACTCGATGAGGCTGTCGCAAGCTACGAGTGGCCGGGCTGGCTGCCGATCGATCGCGGCCACTCGGAGGTCCGGGAATCTAAGGTTATATGCGACGAAGTTTCCGAATTCCTTGATCCATTTACGCTGAATATTTTCTTTCGGGGCAATCACTACAACGCGGAAGTCGGGATCGAAATGGCGAAATAGGGCCAGGGCTCCAAGAGCCACGTAGGTTTTTCCCATACCAACTTCGTCAGCTAGATACGCGACCCGGCATTTCTCAAGAATGTTATGAATGGCAACTGCCCCTTCGAGCTGCTCCTGCGCACGAGGGCCCGGACCAATGCGGGCACCAAAGTCGAGGAGCTGGCCCGCAGTGGCAACGTTGATCAAGAGGCCTCCGTGAGGATGGGTGCTGCTCGTCGCAAGAACCATCGGTCGAACCAATCTAGAAAGGCAGGCATCTCGACCGGATCGCGCTCGATTAGGCGCTCGCGGATAGATTGCATGACGCCGAGTTGATCCTGTAGTCGCTTGCCGTCCGACGCGTGCTCTCGCCAAAACTCACCGTTTTCCCGTCGAAGCTCCTGCACAAGCTGCAGAGCACACAACACGATCAGGTAGTGATCAACAAGGTCGCCCTTTCCCTCCGCGCTGTCTTTAAGCACCCTTTTCAGAAGGCTACCGAGTGAGTCGTATTTCTGCCCGAAGAGACGGTAGATTGCTTCACGCTCGCGGCCCTCTTGGAGGGCGGAACGGACACTTCGCTCAAGGCTGCCGTAAGCAAGAAAGATGCCAGCACATCGGTCGAAGAATGTCTGTTCCTGGGCAAGAGGAGTGTAACGGGACAAAAGAGCCGCTCCGTCTCCCAGCAGCGCGACCTCCGGGCTTCTAACTTCGAGGAACGCGGCTCGTTGTGCCCCCGTAAGAAGTGACCAATATCGAAGGATTTCCGCAGGTGATAGATCGAACAAGAGTGACGGGCGGTGAGACATCCCTTCTTCCTGTACGAGGAGCAATCCTGGCTCTTTCCCCTCTCCGACGACCGCCAGGATGGAGGTCGACCGAAGAACGCGCTGTAGCCCAGCAGCGGCATCAGCGGGAAGAGACTGCCACACTTTCGACGGTAAGCCGTCCACCGAAAATATATCCAAGCCGTGCGCCATCACATTTAGTGATGGCGATGTTGACCAGTCATCCCAGAACACTTCGGCCGCTGTTGTGTCCCACCAGAAGCGTACGGACAACTTCGAGCCACCGATCGTCGCATTGCCTTCGTCTTCAGTTCGCGGATCGTATTCTCGGGGGCGAGCAGTATCATTGATGAGCCACCAGTCCGGGCGGCGAAGTTGAGACAGCTCCACTAGAAAGCCTGTCTCAAGATTTCCGCCTAGTTGGTGGGCTGGGGTCGTGATGTTGACCGAACCAACGAATAGAATCTCGCGTTTGGGCTGTTGTGCAAAAAACCGATAAACCTTCGCGTGAACTATCCGCTGGCGCGCGTTCTCACTTTTCCCACCACGAAGCAGCTCATGTGGCAGGCGGCTCCAGCTCACGTTCGGTAGACCTCGAACCCATTCGTAGATCTCGCGAGAGCACAACGCCTCACCGGTGTTTGACCGCGGCAGGAAAACGCGCACCTCGCGCGGCTTGAACTCGTCGATCAGGTCGTCGAGTGGCTTAGATGTCGGGCCTTTGTCGAAATACGGTGAGATGATCTCCAGGTACATTCCGTCGAGCGAATTTCCCGTGGCCGAGCGGAGGAATTCCGGCACAGATGTGCGACCGTCGAAAAAGTGTGGGTGGAGAATGCCTTCGGTTGATCGATGTTCCCGTTGGTAAGTTCCTCGGATAAACTCTCGGATCGCTCGGATCTGGGCATGGTTGTCTGACGACTTATCTCCGACACGTCGCTCGATTCCCTCAAGAAATCCAATTAGATCGTCGCGCAATCTGGTGAAGTCTCCTTCGGCGATCTCTTCTGTATGGCACACCTCAACGTTCTCCCACCAACCAGCGCGCGTTAGGTTTGCAGACAAGCAGGCGACGATTAGCGTCCGTGCCCGGTGACCGTCCTTGTCGGCCTCCGTTTCTTCGACCAATGCAAACAAGTTCTTGGGATGGAAGATGCCGGTTCGGTGACGAACCGCGATACGCTTCACGTCGAGCTTGGATGGCCCAGCTTCCGGCACGAGGCCGTTTTGGTCGTAGTACACAGCCACGCCAATTGGAACAGACCGCAGTGCATCCTCCAGTTGAACCAATTTGACTGCTGACGCGTGGCTCAGGGGCACCTCAAGAAACACTGGCAGGACCTCTTGCTCAAAAAACTCGGGGTCAAATCGGAATGTAAGGAATACCGCTGCGATCAGGCGACGCCCGCGCAGCCTTTCTTCCAACTGCTCTGAAAGGACGGCATGAGGAGGAAGTTCAGCCACGACTCACCCTCGTAGGGCGAGCGCAATGGCCCGCAAAGAATCGATAAAGTAGGAGTGACGCCAGAGCTCTGGAAGCTCTGACCGCTTCGGGAGATCCCCCCCGTCCTCGTCACGGAACCGAACGCGAAGTCGTCCATTGTCTACGCCAACCCAGGGCGCCGCACCGGCTCGGACCGTCATGACGAAGCGGTTCTGCTCTAGAAGCAGGGCGAGTGTGCGCTCAAAGTCTCCAGAAGCGAGCAGACGGCCAATCTGCACCCAGCGCTGACCGGTCGACGCCTCCCCTGTGGAATCGCGAAGTTCCGTTTCCAACGACGTAACGGCATCAATGTCGATCGTTTGCAGGGAGCCTCCCCACTGTCGTCTGACCGAGTTTGCCAACTCTGTAATAGTCTGACCATCGCTGGCAAGGATTAGGCTGAAGAGCGCTGCGGCTGGTGCTAAGAGCAATTCTGCTGTGCGGATACGCTCCAACCGCGCGGCAACCGCCTTACCAGCGTCGCCGTCTGCACTGCATCGCTTCGCCAAGCGCCGAATGTGGGCCGGTGTTAGTGTCCAACTTCCGTCATCAAGAGTCGATTCTATCGCTCCGGCGAGAATCGCCTGACCACCCATAGTTCTGTCTTGGGGGCCACCCATCAGCAGATGCCTTCGGAATATTTTCCGTTCACCGGAGCCCAGCTGTTTGTTCAACACTGTCGCGATGGTCGCCAGAAGTGACCGGTCCGCTTTCCGCCAATCGAGGTCGGTCTTCGTCTTTGCGAGGCGCGACACCACGACATCAGCATTTGGAACACCGCCCTTGGCGAAAACAGGCAAATAGATCGTTTCAACAAGAATGCGTCCGGCCGCCGTGAGTCGTGTCGGCTCACCCTCGACCAGTCCAGATGACCGACTCGGCACCGTGTAGAGGCCCCAGAGCCCATAGGTTTTCTGATTGCTTAGGATCTGCGCAGTCGAGTCAGTGCCCAAGTGAACGCGGGTGCCATCCTGCAAGTTCTTCTTGACTCGGTCCACTCCGCGGAACTTCCAGTCGCCATTGATTTCACCGCGCGCATAAGCCGCTAACTGTTCCCACCGGAGAAAAACTGCGAGGTCGCCGTCACCGCCGACCTCACTGCCGACGCGTTCTGCAAAATAGTATCCGAGGACCAGTGTGGAGAAATCTCGAACAGATGTGCTGACTGTCGTCAGGTTGCCGACGACATGTCGCCCGAGGCGCGCCCAGATGGTCTGTAGGCCCAGCGGATCGCGTGAGCCTTTGATTGCCGCTTGGGGATCGATGTCAGTGAGAAACGGAGTCGCCAGGATCGACATAAACCTTGTAGCAAGAATCTTGTAGTCCGATACACGGTACCACGGCGAAGCCCCCGGCAGACAAATGACGGGGTTGTACCGCGTGCGAACTATCTGTAATCGTTGGGAAGATCGCACGTAGGTACTGGAGATATCAGGAATTTGTATATCTAACACCCGGCCGAAGATCGAGTAGGATGGATGCCGTCATTCGATGAGAACATTACCGACTGTATTGGTCAAAAGGACACAGCGATGATAGACATGTAAAGAAAGAATAGAGCTGGTGCTTGGATTGAGACGAATCGAGTTCCTAACCCATCCGTTGAAGGCGTTGGCATCTGGCCATTCGATGGTCGCGGGACGGGTGGCCATTGCCACGCTTACCTGAATCTATGATCCTTAGCGTTGCATATTGCGACCACCGCGCTGCGCAGTCGAGGTAGACCGATGACCCGCAGAACGATTGTTGTCCCTAGTCGTCTAGCTTGGCACGAAGAACGTTTCCGAGCCGCCGAACAGAACGCGCTCGGGTTGCAGATCCTTACGCCGGCGCAGCTTGCGGGGCGACTTGCCGGCGGTTTTCTGGAGGCGGCATCGCGCGACGCATGCCATGTGCTGGTGCGTGATGCGCTGACCAATCTTAGGTTCGCTGAACTCGAACAACTCCGAGAAATGCCAGGCGCCGTCAAGGCCATTTCCTCCACCTTGATGAAAGTCTGGGATGCCGACCTAGATCTTCAAACACTTGCCACTCGATCCCCTCGTATCAACGATTTAGCGCAGATCGAAGCCTACGTTCGGGATCATTTGCCAGGTGGGATTATGTTACCGCGCGAACTTGTCTCTGCAGCGAGCGGGCACTTGAAGAACGCGGGCTCCGTGTTGGGCTCGGTGACCGTACGAGGATTTGTCTTCGTGGCTCCCTGCTGGCAGAGGCTGTTTCTCGCGTTGGCCGGGAGTACATCGATCGAGTGGCATTCGATTGACACGGCCAAGGAACGGTTGACTTGGATCCAAGGCTCCGTCATTGATGTGGTGGTCAGGCCGACGCAAAGGCCGACGGAAAAGTCGGTCGTTTGCGCCACACCCAAGCACGAGGCGATCGAAGCGCTCCGCTGGGCCCGCCAATTGATCGTGTCTGGTCGTGCCAAACCGCATGAAATTGCGATTGTCGCGTCTGCGACCGAGGACTGGGATGAGGATTTTAGAGTGCTCGTGGCAGACAGCCAGTTGCCTCTGCATCTTGTCCACGGTTGCAGCGCTACCTCGACTTTTCCCGGTCAGCAGGCTGGGTCGCTCGCTACCGTCTTGATTGAGGGGCTGAGCCATGATCGTGTGGTTCGTGCGTTGCGTCTCTTGCACAACACTTCAAAGCTAAAGAGCTTGCCGAGTGATTGGTATGCAAACCTGGACCCGGACGCACCGCTGTTAAAACTCGGTCACTGGCAGGTTTCTCTGGACAAGCTCGCAGAGAATTCCGAGAGACCAGATTTTCGCCCAACCTTACTACCCATTCTCGACCTCCTGTCGAAAGGCGCCAAGGCAGCGGAGAAAGTTGGGGAGGAACTGCTCTCCGGACAAGCACGAGCCATCTGGCGGCGAGCACTGCTTGATGGACCGCCAGAGGCTCTCATGACAACGATCGGGCAGGTTCGCGTCCCGGATGAATCTGATCCGAACGCAAACATGATCTGGGGACCAGCTCACTCTGTTGCAAGTGCTCCGCGTCCGTTCACATTCATCCTGGGCCTAACCAGCCGTAATTGGCCTCGGCAGGGTCGAGAGGATGGCCTTCTTCCCTCGCACATTCTGGACACGGCAGTGCTGGAGCCGGCGAGCGTGACCGTGCAGGACAGGACTCAGTTTGCCGTGTTGCGTGATTCCGCCGACGAAATCGTCTATTCGCGCAGTCGCCGGGACAGCGAGGGGCGCTTGCTTGGGAGAAGTCCGCTGGCATCTTGCGAAATTGCGGTGGAACATTTGCAAAGATCGCGGATACCACAATACGCATTCAGCGAATCCGATCGTCTTCTCGCGCGCAGGCAGGAGTTCTCCGAGACTGAACGCGCAAAGTCGGCTGTCGCCTGCTATCGAGATTGGCGGAGTCTTAAGATCACGGCTCACGACGGTCTGCTGAATTCCGGGCACCCGGTAATCGAAGCGGAAATTATGCGGGCGCACTCGGCGACGTCGCTTCGCCGGATGCTGACTGACCCACTTGGATTCGTTTGGAGATACGCACTTGGATGGAAGCCGCCATCCCCGCTGTCACAGGAGGAGCCCCTCGCTCTCGACAACCCAACCTACGGGACACTGGTGCACGAATTGTTGCGTCTGACGGCGGCATCCCTCGAATTAAATGGCGGATTCGCGGTGGCTACTCAGAAGCAGGTCGAGTCGGCCATAGCGGAAGCTATCGGCCGAGTCGCGCGTGAATGGGAATTGACGAAGCCATTGCCACCTCGGCTTCTCTGGCAACGTACATTGACAGAGGCCCGCGATACTGCCTTATCTGCGCTGATGTGGCCGCTGCCGAAGTTCAAAGGTCAAAAGAGCTACGTTGAGGTCCCATTCGGAGGCCTAGAGGATGGCGAAGATAATGCGCCTTGGGATCGAAATGCTCTTGTAACCATACCCGGTTCGGATCTCAAACTTCGAGGCAAGATTGACCGCCTCGATTTGGATGCCAAATCGATAAACGCCCGCGTGATTGACTACAAAACCGGACGCTGTCCGGACGAAGAACCTGGTCTGGATAACGGCAAGGAGTTACAACGCTGTCTGTACGCGGTGGCCGTTAAGGCACTTCTCGGACAACTTGCAGCGGTTGAGTCGGCGTTGCTGTATCCGGGTTCCGAGGGAAATTTGTATTCGCTCACCGACCCGAGCGTACAAACCGAGGAACTCATGCGCTTCCTTCAACTTGCGGAGCAGATGCTTCGGTCGGGGCGATCTGTCTTTGGTATGGGAGCGGAGAGCCGCTACAACGACCTGGCTTTTGCCCTTCCCGCAAACGCGGAGGGTGTGTATTTCTCGCAAAAGGCTGCGGCGCGGGATGCGATGGTAGGAGACTTACGTAGCCTCTGGGGAGAGAACTGATGCCGGGGTTGAGTGACACAAAGCATCGGCAACGTGCGCTGACTGATCACAAATCAACACTGCTTGTCGAGGCGGGGGCTGGAACAGGCAAGACATCCCTATTGGCTGGACGGGTAGCGTTGCTACTGGCCTCGGGAGTACATCCTCGCAACGTTGCAGCAATCACCTTCACCGAACTGGCCGCTAGTGAATTGCTCCAAAGAATTCAAGAATACGTTCGGGAGCTTGTGAGGGGGAATGTTCCCGAACCCCTGGAGATCGCAATGGCAGAGGATTTCGCCGACGAACAGTCGGAACCTCTTTCATTGGCGGCATCAGCCGCAGACGGACTCACGGACAAACAGATGGAATACCTCTCATCGGCGGCAGCCGCATTGGACGAACTAACGTGTACGACCATCCATGGATTCTGTCAGCGGCTGACTACGCCTTACCCCATCGAGGCAAATGTCGATCCCGGTGCGGTAATGATGGACGAAGGCGAAGCCGATCTGAACCACAAGACGTTGCTGCGGCAGTGGCTCCGAAAACGCCTGGAGGGGCCACAGGCGGACGATCCACTCGCAGAGCTGTTGGTGATCGAAGGGGAGCAGGGTCTAAGACTGATAGAACAACTGGCCGAAGCCCGCCGAGCTCGTCGGACCGCACGCGCGCCGAAAGCGAATCTGTCAGAGAAACATATTGACGAATTCCGCAGGTCAGTTAGTTCGTTTCGCAAATGGTACGGAGGAGCACAGAGTCTTGGTCTCCAAGAACCTATAACGGAAGAGTACATCTCTGGGTTCGAGGCGGTTGCCGCCCAGTACGCCTCTGGCTATCGCGCTGATACCAGCTTTCGTCAGTTGTGGAGTTATGCGCATCCACAACAGATTTCGGCAATGAAGAAGAATTTCTATGAATTGAGGCAATACAAGTGCAAGGGGAAATGGGTTGCAGCTGCGAAATCTACCGGTCAGTCGCAAGCTAAAGCCGATCAACATAACGGCGAAGCATGCGCGCTCTACGAGAGAGTTGCGGAGTCTCTTCAAATACTGGTTGGCCTGGCTGCTGAATCCGCGCAGTCGCAACTGATCTCAGCCCTCGATGATTTCCAGGCTTCTTTCCGGATGTTCAAACGGGAATCTGCATTGCTCGATTTCGACGATCTACTTTACTTTGCCCGCGATCTCCTGCGAACTCATCCTGCCGTTCGAACCGCGCTCACAAATCGCTACCAACATATCTTGGTCGACGAATTCCAAGACACAGATCCGTTGCAGTCCGAGATCTTGTTCCTGTTGTGCGGCGAAGATGGCGCCGATAAGCCTTGGCACGAACAGCGGCTTCGGCTGGGGCAACTGTTCCTGGTCGGAGACCCGAAACAATCGGTTTATCGGTTCCGGCGTGCGGATATTCGGTCCTACAAAGAGGCGAAAGCTGCAATTCAGCGACAATGGCCCGAGAACGTCCTTTCCATCACAGATAACTTCCGCTCGCGGGGACCGATTCTCGATTTTGTCAATCAACGTTTTGCTGTTCCATTGAGCTCAATCGGGTACGAACCGTTGGTCTCTACCGTCACATCCAGCAGTAAAGAAGCGTTCTCCATTGGACACATCCCGATCGGCACGGAAGGCTCGGAGTACAAGGTGTATGAGTGGCGCGAACTTGAAGCGCAAGCAGTAGCCCAGCTTTGCCACAACCTGATCGGAAGATTTACCGTGCGTGAAAACAACGAATTGGTTCCCTGTCGTCCCGGGGACATCGCTCTGCTGGCTCCAACCGGAACGGACCTCTGGATATTCGAGCGGGCCCTTGAGGAGATGGACATCCCCATTGCTACCCAGGCCGGCAAGGGATTCTTCATTCGCCAAGAAGTGCATGACCTGGTGGCCATAGCTCGGATTCTTTCGAACAGCCGGGACACTCTGGCGTTGGGAGCACTGCTTCGTGGACCTCTTGTGGGACTTACGGAGCAGGAACTACTAGACATTGTTGTTGCATTGCCACGACGTGACGGTGAGTACGGACGCTTGCGGCTTTGGACTGACGCAGCCGAAATCAATCATCCGCTAGCGGCGGAAGCGATCCGAGTTCTTCAGGGTCTCGGGCGAAAGGCTTATCAAACGTCGCCTTTTGACATTCTGTCGGCAGCGGTTGAAGAGCTTTATGTCCGCGCGGTCCTCGCCCAGCGGCATCCACGCTATGTCGAGCGGGCCCTTGCTAACGTCGAGCGCTTCCTTGAAATGGCAAAGCCATATTCGGTTCGTGGCCTGCGCGTCTTCGCTGACGACATGACACGACTTTGGGAAGAGGACGAACGCGAAGTCGAAGGCCGGGCTGACGCGACCCACGACGCCGTCCACATAGTCTCCATTCACAGTGCCAAAGGGCTGGAGTGGCCGGTCGTGATCCCGATCAACCTGGTGACAGCCATGCGATCCGCCACTGGAGTTCTTCATCGGGCGAAGGATGATACTTTGCATTTCGGCCTGAAAACTTTAAACCCGCCGGAGTACGACTTGCTCAAGGAAGTTGAGAACCGAGAGCTCGGCGAAGAACGCATTCGCTTACTTTACGTTGCCTGCACGCGCGCCCGAGACCTGCTCGTATTCCCTCACTATTTGGGTAAATTTGGTAATTGCTGGCACAAGCAAGTGGATTTGCAGTTGCACCAGATACCCGAGTTCCCAAGTCTGGATGCGACAGAAGGAGAGCGCAAACCAACCGCGCCATCGCTGAATGAACAAACGCCGGAGGTTTTTCGCCAAGAGGCGGCGAGGCTCGCAGAACAAACGAGGAATGTCCGGTGGATCCAGCCGAGCGCAAGCGAAATCGAGGAGATCCCACTACCCGCCCCTCCAGAGAACGAATTCGCGGAGCCTATTCCTGATGTTCGTGGCAGCGCCGTTCGTGGGAGGATCTTGCACAAACTGATGGAGGAGGTTTTTTCGGGCGCGACGAGGGACGATCAAGCTGGTCTGCAGACCCGGGCCGCTGAACTGCTGCGGCAGCTTGGAGAGAATGATCATCCTAACCCGTCGGATGGACCATCGTCGTTAGAAATCACCTCCACGATACTCCGTACGCTTCAATTGCCAATCGTGGCGAAATATCGTCAGGTGCTACAACCGGAATTTGGAGTGTTTCAGCTTAGTTTGGCCGAAAGGAACGAGATGGTTGGTATGGCTGGTATCGTCGATGCCATTGCCTACAATGTTGAAGGGGCTCCAGAACTCGTATTCGACTGGAAAAGCGATGTAGCACCAACACCGGATACGCGCCAACATCACGCCGCTCAAGTTCGGGAATATCTGGATTGTACGAAAGCAGCACGTGGGCTCGTTGTATACATGACGACTGGTGAAGTACAGGAAGTCGTCAAGAGAAGCTTGGGCGGAGAGGTTTCCGGCTGACCTTCGTTTTTCGCCGTCGCTCATCTAGCGTCAAGGACTCGAAGCACTCTTTTCGTCCGGGTACAACACGAGCGCAGATCTAATGCACCAGCTCCATCAGCTTGCTGTAGCTGGGGACAACTTCGTATTTCACTTGGTCTGACGTAATTTTGGCAAAGAATTTCCGGGCACACTTAATCTTGGACTTCTCGATCTCGCGCATTTCCATCGATGACATCGAGCCCTTGGTCTCCGCGACAAAGTAGATATGCTTCACCGAACCTTGCTTGAATACAATGGCCCAGTCAGGCGTATAGCTGCCAACTGGTGTCGGAATCGAGAAGCTTTTTGGCAGCTTGGCGTACACCTCAATATCAGTTCCAGCATCCAGCTCTTCAAGAAAATTCCGCTCAATCTGAGAATCAGTGAAAACATAATCGTAGATGTGGTGGTTGGCCTTCACCCCTTTGCTTAAATCCTGCTTCGGCTGCTGCGTGAAGATGTTAATCCCGTAGGTCTCATCCGTGGCGCTATAGGCCAGGTGCTCGACAATGACTGTTGCCTTTTGCTCGTTCACAAGACGGGAGACAACGCGCAGAAAGTCTTCCGGGTTTACTCGGTAGAGCTCGAAAACAGAAGGTTTGATTTTTCGCAGGATTGCCCCAATCGTCGCTCGGGTCAGCGTGGTCTCCTCGGCTAGCTTGCCGATCAGGTCGTATTGCACGGCCGAGTAAACTGAAGAAGTGAGCCGCGCTGTCTTCGTTTCTGTCAGATCAAACGCATCCCCCGCCTTGAGCGCTTCATAGCTGGTCTCTTTAGTTTGCTGACCGCGCTCGACGACGTACTGTAGAGGCGCTACTTTTAGTTCTGCCTCCAAGGCGGCGACACACTTGACGATTAACTCGTCTGTCTCGAAGTGAACCGAATAGACGGCCTTCTGATGAATACGGCTCCACAGCTCCCTGAATGCCTTCTTGTGGTAATTCGCATTCAGCGGATTCTGCTTTGGAACTCGTCCATTCTCAATCTCCGGCAATTGATCCGTGCTGTAGACCGAATCAACGAGCCGGAAGATGTGCTCCGAGTATGCTGCCAACTCTGGCGGTAACGGAGCAATCGTTCCTGCCTGTTTGGCTTCGTGATATGCGTCGGTGATTTTGTCGTCGGTGTCGGTGTAGTCATGCTTGATGAGATAACGCGTCAGCACCTTTGCCATCTGCGGCGTTACCGGAATATCGCCCGCCGCCGTCTTGAGCACTTTGCCGGTGAAGTAGACTTCATCCGCCTTCTGGGGCCGCGCCGACAGCGCGGCCGCAATATCCTTCTGCAGCCCTGCCACAAACTCCTTGTAACCTTCGCTGGCAACCACCGTCAGCAAGTTTATGTCGTGCACAGTAGCCGGATCGTCCATGCGGTCGCCATTCTGGTTCACGGCCAGGCGCAGGCCTCGCCCCACTTCCTGCCGTCTGGAGACTGTGTTGTCGCTGTGCTTCAACATTCCGATCACAAACACATTAGGATTGTCCCAGCCCTCGCGTAAAGCTGAGTGCGAAAACAGAAACCGCACGGGCTCATCGAATTGGAGCAGCCGTTTCTTATTCTTCAGGATGAGGTCATAGGCATCCACGTCGTCCGACTCGGTTGATCGTGCACTCGTCTCCGGATCGACCATGTGCTTGCTCTTCTTGTCGATGGAAAAGTAGCCTTCGTGTGTCCGTGTGGTAGCAATGCCGCGCAGGTACTTGTTGTAGGAACTATCCTCCAGAGTCAGAATCTCATTCAGCCGTGTTGTGTACTCCTCTTCGAATATTTGCGCGTACTCGCCCTGCTTCTCCACTCCACCGTCATACACGCGATATTTGGCCACCTCGTCAATGAAAAAGAGCGACAGCACCTTGATGCCCTGCGCAAAAAGCTGCTGTTCCTTTTCAAAGTGGGCATTCACAGCCTCACGAATCTGGAGCCTCCGCAGCACGGACTCGTTCACATAGCCCACTGCATCGCCAGCGGTCAGCACTACTCCATTGGTAAAGCTGAGCATGTTGTCCAGAGCATTGATGTCGGCCACTACGAAGCCTTTGTACTGGTCCAGTTCGCCGAACTTCGTATAGAGGTTGTCACCCTTGGCCAAGATGCGTGTTTCGGGTTTGATCCCGCCTGATCGGGGAATATCTAATTCCACCCTGGCCACAGGCGCTTTCTCTTTCGACACTTCGATCGATTGCAAATACAGGTATCCACTCGTTCCAGCCTGGCCTTTCAGCGCAACGCCACGCACGGCAATCTTCTTCACGAGCTTTTGGTTATAGGCATCGAGCGCGTCCAACCGATAAATCTTGTTGTGTTCCTGCCTATGCGTGGCGGAATAACGCAGAATGAAGAGCGGGTTGAACTTTCCGAGCGATGCTGTCGTCGCAGGGCCTTCCATCTTCTGCGGCTCGTCCAGAATCATGATCGGGCGGTTCCGCGCGATCACATCGATTGGCCGGCGGGTTTGAAAGTCGTCCAACTCCTCGTAGATGCGCCGCGCATCTTTGCCGCGCGCATTGAATGCCTGCGCATTGATCACCATCACATTGATGCCGGCGTCCGAGCTGAAACTCTGCAGGTTGTGCAGTTCCTTCGAGTTGTAGATAAAGGATCGGACCCGCTTTCCATACAATTCAAGGAAGTGTTCCGAGGTGTCGTTCAGAGACTGAAAGACGCCTTCACGAATGGCAATGCTCGGCACCACTACAATGAACTTGCTCCAGCCGTAGCGGCGATTCAATTCAAAGAAGGTCTTGATATAGCAATACGTCTTGCCAGTGCCGGTCTCCATTTCGATGTCGAGATTCAGATCGCAAACTGCTGTGCTCTTCAGCGCGTCGGAGACCGGCAAATTTTGGCGAACTTGTACGGCCTGGATGTTCTTGAGAACGGCAGGCAGGGGCAGAGCCAGGTCTGCGTTGCGAAAGCCTTCGTCCATCTCAAGCCGCGCCGTCTGACCTTTTTGGGTTAAACCTGGGTCGATGCGGTAGCGCGGACCGCTGTCGAGAGGCTGTCCCTCAAAACAATCCGCAACGGCTTCCACGGCCTCGGTTTGAAATGCTTGTACTTTGAATCTGAATTTCATGGCTAAATCGAGCGGACCTCCGTCTCCGGAGAAAGGAGCCGGAAGATTTGGTCCACATTGATCTTCACGCTATCGCTCCCATAGCTCGCGTCGCGGAAGACCGCCCGCAGCGGCTTGCGCTTGGCGATCTCCTTTACTAGTTCGTCGGTGACTCCGGAATCGAAGCAGGCGGCGAGAGCATTACCATCAACGAAGAAGATTGTTTTCCCAAAGATGGTCTCTTTGGCAATTGGGAGAGCTAGATCAACACCCTCATCGACCAGTACCTGGAAAAGCAAATCTTCCGGTGTGCGATCCGGGCGAATGTTATCAACCTGTCCGAGCAGGTCTGCCTGCGGCAGGGCATCGGGCGTGTAATAAACATCGCGCATATTGGACGTGTCGATCTTCAGGACCCGGAAGCCAGTATCGATGTGCGAATTGGGGTCGGCCTTGGGGGGCTCGCCATCTAAGAGAGGTTGCACCGAGGCCTGGTTTGCGGCGTTTCGCTCCTCGAATGATCGTTTGGCTTTTGCATTTGCCCTGCGAATTCGTTCCTTGCAGATCTCCGCAACGTTTGCGAACCCGGCTTTTGCAGCGTCCGTGTCCGGTTCAAGCGGCTCAGCGGCCTGAACCATCACGAACTTCCTCCCGCACCCGTCGCTGAGATTTAGCTCAACAACTGCCTGGGCGGTGGTGCCTGAGCCGGCGAAGAAATCGAGGACGATGTCCTCATTCCGGCTCACAAACGAAATAAGGCGAGTGATCAGCTCTACCGGCTTCGGATTCGTGAAGACCTTTTTAATCTCCGGGAATAACTCCTTAAGATCATACGGTCCCGATCGTCCATCCATCTCAATGACACTGGCGAGCTTGTCGACAAAATCCCGCGCATATACCTTGAGCTCTACTATTTTTGTTTCGTCCTCGCCAAAGAGTATCCGACCGCCTTGAAGGAGGCCATCCATAGTGGATTTTGGAAATCTGTACCCCAGAAGGGGTTCTTTGCATGGGAGTCCTGTCCTCGGATGAATCACGTCGTACCTATAGCCCTCCCGTCCCGGGTTGTGGACGCTTTGGCTGCCGGTATAGACTCCTCCACCATCAATGTATTTGTAGCGGTCAAGTGGCCCAAGATAGGGCTTATTCTGACGAAACCATTCTGAATAGGCCTCCTGTAGTTTCTCCGGGTCTAGATACTCCCGGACGAGTTCCTCACCGATGGCGACTAGGCGATCCTTAATTGCGGATACATTTGACTTCCACGCAGCGTCAAGGGATGCCTTGTCTCGGGCATAGACCTGAATGTACTCATGCTCAGTTGCAACCGTCGTCGGATTGTTGTCGGTGACGTTCTTCCAAACGATCGTGCCGACGAAGTTGCCGGAACCGAATACTTCCTCGCAAATCTGTCGGAGGTTGTAGGTCTCATGGTCTGCAATGGAAATGAAGATCACGCCATCTTCCTTGAGAAGATTTCTGGCAAGTTTCAAGCGCGGATACATTGTCGTGAGCCAATCAGAATGGAATCTGCCGTTCGAGTCCGAATTCGTGACAAATCGATTGCCTTGTTCGTCTTTCTGGTTAGACCTGACAAAAAAGGTCGTCACATCAATGGCGAAATCGTCACGGTAAATCCGGTCTTCACCAGTGTTATATGGCGGATCGATGTAGATGAGCTTCACCTTGCCGAGGTAGGTCTCCTGGAGCAGTTTCAACGCGTCGAGGTTGTCTCCCTCTATGAAAAGATTCTTCGTCGTGTCAAAATCCACACTCTCTTCGCGGCTCGGGCGCAGAGTCTTGGCAATCGGCGCGTTGGCAGTCAGAATCGCCTCTCGCTTGCCGGGCCAATCCAGATGGTAGCGTTCACGTGGGCCTTCGACGATGCTGCCGGAGAGTTCCTGGCGCAATTGATCGAAGTCAATAGCTCGGGTCAAGCGTCCCTGCTCATCTTGTGCCTCGGTGACGCAGTCGGGAAAGAGTTGAGCCACCCTTTCGATGTTCTGAACGGTAAGATCTGGCGTGCGTAGTTTCAGTTTTTCCATTCCACTCTTCCTAGAGATTTCTGGGCAAAATATGTCGGGTTTTCAGTTCCCCACTACTTTACGCTCTAAGGTCGCCTGTCCCTTCCAAATCAGCCAGTTCATTGCAGCACTGGCGCAGCGCGGCATTGATCTCGACCTTTCGGTTGAACTGGATTTCCCGCCTCAGACGCACTTCAAGCCTCTGGCGCTCACGGCGCTTGGCACGGATGCGGTCGGCTCGCTCGATTGTCTCAGCCAGTGTCTCACCCGTTCTGGCTCTCAACGCAAGCGGGCTGGCCTCGATAAGCTGGCGCAACATCTGCTCGTAGAGACTGCCCAGGTCCAGCGCAATCGGCAGCGACTGCCGGGGCGCAGCTGCATCGTGCCACGCCGTCTGGAAGTAGGCGTCTACGACGAGTTGATTTGAATCTGCATCGCTGACCCGCTTGTAGGTGGCACAGAACCGAACCTTCCCTTGGAAGGTCAACTCGAAAAAGAGAAGCGACGGAATCGCGCGGTCAATTGTGCGCAGCACGTCTTCCCGCAGCTCGCCTGTTTTGAGGGCAATATCGAAAACTTGGATTTCTTCAACGCCAGCTTTGGCCGGCAGATGGACTGTCTCCGGCGCTAGTTTGTAGCGCCAGACGATTTGATCCACTTCATTAATAAACCGCTGCCGGGTGGCCCGGTTCGGTTGCGCGTGCCCGTAGATTTTATTCTTCGGCAGAATGCGGTCGACTAAGGAGTGTTCGGGATACAGGAACATAGCAAGTTCAAGCGTTAGGAACAGCGGCATGCTCCCCAATCGATCCAACGACCGGTTCGACAACCAAAAACGCGATCAGCTCGAAATCGTCGATGCCCGTCGCAGGCCCGGTGAGCGCTGTGGTTTTCTGACCGCTGAAGAGGCTGTCCAGGTCCTTCTCTTCCTTTACTTGGACGATGGATCGAATCGCCGCAGTGAGCAGATCCGAGTAGACGCGCATCTCGCGGCCATCATGGGTGCGCGTGTTGAATGGCTGGTAAGCCTCCTTAATCGGTGTCTCGCGGGGTTTGGCGACCGACCGGACCAAGTCCAACAGGCGCTTGACATCGGTGTGCGGCTGAATTGTCTCTCCGTCCATGCCCACGTAGACCAGATAGTACGGGTGTAGACGATTGAGCTGACTCACATTGACGCTCTCATTGCGATTGCGGAGAGCAAAGATGACGCCGGGGACTAGACCGCGCTCCGGGGACTGAGGCAATACTGCGTGCAACCCATTGGGCAGCCGCGAGAGGTCGCCCTGGGTCTTGACGTAGTTGAGCAAGTCCATGCGGAAGTCGTTTAGGCCAAGGTCGGTGATACTGACGCCCGCCTTCAGATCCTCCAGTTCGATCACCTCTTCTTGCATACGGCGTAACTGTTCCTTCCGGTAGGCAAGATCGTTGGAGCGGCCATCGAGAGGGTTCTCATCACCAGTTGCCGTCACATCGGCAATGACCATGCGGCTCTCGACCCGCTCTTTGAGACGGATGTACTCGTCCAGAGAGATGTCGGGCCAGTAGTTGACGAGCTGGATGGAGGCGTTCGTCGAGCCGATGCGGTCGATCCGGCCAAACCGTTGAATAATGCGGACAGGGTTCCAGTGAATGTCGTAGTTTATAACGCAGTCGCAATCTTGGAGATTCTGGCCTTCGGAGATGCAGTCGGTCGCGATGAGCAAGTCGATCTCATCCTGCACGTCGGGGAGTAGCAGCGCTTTCTCCTTGGATCGCGGAGAGAAGAGCGTCAGCAGTTCCTGGAAGTCGGCCTTTCGTGCCAGCGTGGATTTCGGCCTGTCCGAACCCACAACGCGAGCGGTGTGCAAGCCATGACGTTCTTGAATCACCGGGGACAGATGTTCATACAAATACTCGGCAGTATCGGCGAAGGCTGTAAACAGCAGCACCTTCCTGTTGCCGGGATTGATGGGCGACTCGATCTTTTGAAGGACGTATTCCTTCAAGTGCTGAAGCTTGGCGTCATCGGCCGGCGACACTTTCCCCATCTCAGCCAAGAGCGCCTCGATCACCTCTAGATCGGCCTTCAGGTCATGCTCCCAGGAGGGCAGGTCCATGTCTCCCAGTTGAATGACGACCTTCCCTCTGGTCTGTTGTTCGGAGGGCGAGTCGTCTGGATCGGGTAGTTCCAGATCTTCATCCGGCTCGGCGTCCTCGAAGGCCGTGGAAAGGTCTGTGAACGTGTCTGTCTGGCCGGTGCGTCGGTAGCTCTCGATTCTGGTTAGAGTGCTTAGGTGAATCTGTTGGAGCCTTCGAAGCGTGAGCCGGAAAGCGGCAACAGAACTCTCAAGTCGCTTGAGTAGATTGACCCTCATCAAGCAACGCAGGCTGATCTCGCGATCTTTCTGCTTCAGCCTCCCGCCTCCTCCACTGACCTCTGTGTCGTACATTTCCTCGTATTTCGAAAGGCGGCTAGGAAGAATGTAGCTGACCGGGGTGTAGACTCCCAGCTTCAACACGGTGAGCTGGCGAAAAATATCGTTGAAACCAATCACATCCGGACGATTGGTGATCGGGCAACGAAAGGAGAGTGGTTTGCGGCGTGTGGGAAATTCGCCAATCTCCTTGGTGTCGTAGAACGTAGTGATGTGGCGGCGCGAGCGAGCGATGGTGACCGAATCGAGGAGCTCGAAGAAGTCGAAGTCTAAGGTGGCAAGAATCGCTTGTGGCGTTCGCTCTTCCGCGGGTAACTTGGACCAGACATTGAAGGCTGCTTGGGCCCGGCGGAAAATCTGATCTATGTTGCGTTCCGTCTTCAGCTTTGCACTTAGGGAATTAGGTTCGCCCTCGTAAGCTAAGGCAAGTTGGTTCTTGAGGTCATTAAAACGATTGTTGACCGGAGTCGCAGATAGCATCAACACTTTGGTCCGAACGCCTTGCTTGATAATCCGATTCATGAGTCTCTGGTAGCGAGTCTCGTGATCCTTGAATGCGTCGTCATTCCGGAAGTTGTGGGACTCATCAATCACGACTAAGTCGTAGTTGCTCCAGTTCACCCGGCTCAGAGGCATACCCAGCGACTCTCCCCGTTCGCGCAGAAGATCAGTGTGGCAGAGCACATCGAAGCTGAAGCGGTCTTTGACGAGTGGGTTGTTCTTTAGGTTTCCCTTGTAGGTGATCCAGTTGTCGGCCAGCTTCTTGGGGCAAAGGACGAGAACCGTCCGATTGCGCAACTCGTAATATTTGATGACGGCCAGAGCAGTAAATGTCTTGCCGAGCCCAACACTATCGGCAAGAATACATCCGTTGTATGTCTCAAGCTTGTTGATGATGCCGGTGGCCGCATCCTTCTGGAAGTGATAAAGCTTCTGCCAAATGACCGTGTCCTGGTAGCCGGTGCGCTCGTTTGGCAAAAGATCCTCGCTCACGTCCTCCAGGAATTCGTTGAAGATGCTGTAGAGCATGAGGAAGTAAATGCGCTCCGGCGAATTTTCCTGATATACGGAGGCAATATGGTCGCCGATAAGGTCGGTTACATCGGCAACCTTGTCAGTGTCTTTCCAAATCTGCTCGAACAGATCAATGAATGTTCGGGTTGCGACCGGCTCATCCATTCGATTGACAATGTTGGAGACTGCATTCCCTTGTTGGTAGCCAAGATCCACAGCCGTGAAGCCGTGCAGCGGCATGTATACGGCCTCTCGTTCGGATGATTTCACGCAGGCAAACTGCTGCATGGGCGCTCCGGTGCGGTTGGAACGAAACTGGGCCTTCCGTCGAATCCAGTCTGCACACTCTTTCGCGATTGCCCGCTGCGTGAGCTTATTCTTGAGCCGAAGCTCGAAGTCGGTACCAAAGAATCCCTTTTCCTTTGCAGGTTGGGGAATGTGAAACTCTCGCAATTCTCTCTTGGCCTTATCTGTTACTTCACTGGGGACAAAGGTTGGAGTTGTGAAGATGAACTGGAGGCATTCGACCTGCTCCAGCTCTTGCTTCAATGCCTCGTAGGCGTAGATCGAGAAGCTCGATGCCGCGATCGCCACCTTAGCGCCGGGAATAATGGACCGTTTCAGGTCATCTCCGACGAAGCGATTGACATTGTCTAGAACTTCCATGTCTAGGTTTGCGACGACTAAAATGGGACCGGACCGCAATTGTCCTCAGAACTGCTTATACGACAAGAACATAGGCTGGAGTGTTCGCATTGGGCCAGCAAGGGATTTTAGCACCTCCAGCGGGGAGGTCTGACCGAAGCTCGCGGAGACCGAGCCAGACGCAAAGCGCCTTCATATCACGACGGAGGCAGTGTGCATGACACCCCAAGTGGCATCCATTATTCACGAGCGACGAGTTGGGGATCTGTGTGAAGAGACTCATGGACTACGGCTATTTTTCTTGACGCTGCCGTGATTGGGCGAGGACAAAGCCCCGTGGATTTCAAACTGCCTGCTACCGGACTTTGATTGACAGCCGCTTCTCCAGCTCCCGGCGGGAGCGGTCAAGTTGCTGGGCGATGAGTTTTTCATCTGGAAGGACGGTCTGATACTCGGCGGCGAGCACCTTGTTGAGGAGATTGTCGAGTGCGTAGTGAGCCTCTGCCGCTCCCTTTTCGGCGCACATGATGAGTCCGACTGGCGGGTTCTCGCCGGGCTTCATCCAGTGCTCGCGGGCATAGTTCAGATAGAGGTGCATGTGCCCTGCGTTATGCGAAGCTTCACATAACACCGGTTATGGAAAGCCGGACGTTATGGAACGTGCAGCATAGATTTGCCGGAAATTCGAGGCTTGTCCATACTCTTTCTTAACATAACGTCCCGCCATATCTTGGCCTAAACCCAACATGGCTGCATCTTCAACGCCTCGGCTCGCAATCCCACCCGAAGAATCAACCGAGGTGCCAAGTTCGTAACTCTTATGTCCAGCTACCGCGCGACACTGAGCAGACGCCCGTATAAAGGCTTGATGAGCGCATTGCCCTGAAGTCAACAGTTCAGACCCGAACCAGCTGGACAGAAGCCAATGTTTTCGGTACTTGCATGAGTTACGGTTGCTGAACCCGCAGCGTTCAGAGAGCTCTTAGAAACCTAACACCGCGCACATACGTGGTTGTCGTCGACCGCTCTTCACCATTTTGTGCCTGCAGATGATCTGTATTAGACCCCTCCCGCTTATTCGCTCCGCAGCGCCTCCATTGGGTCGATACTG
>Ga0209006_10000598_pt1 | contig 33592 bp, 28 predicted proteins | sample JacPin_JW_Ref_O2_FD_188567 | JGI IMG/M metagenome (GOLD analysis project Ga0209006, IMG submission 188567) | Forest soil microbial communities from Algoma, Ontario, Canada - Jack Pine, Ontario site 1_JW_Ref_O2 (SPAdes) (version 2) | ecosystem: Environmental > Terrestrial > Soil > Boreal... | reverse complement strand
CCGGACAACGAAAAGGTCCTCGATCAATGGGGCAAGAAATTTCAGGTCTCCTCCCGCAACGCCTTCGGCCTTATCGCGGGCGTCGGTGAGGATTGCGCGGGCGCGGTGCAGTTCGTGCGGCCCGACCGTCTCGACGCCATCCTCGGAATACAACCTCCGGAAATCGAATGGCTGACACCGGGCGACATCGCGCAGCGCCTTCGTTCCTTGCGAGAAGACCACGCCGCGTGGCGCGATCCTCGCGACACCGGTCAGTTCAGCCTCGCCGGCGCGCAGCCAAAAACAGCGCTGCTCCTGGAGGAAGGCCGGTGGGGCATTCCTTCCGGCCGCACGCCGACCACGCACATCCTCAAACCGCCGACGGCTCATTTCGACGGGCACGCGGAGAATGAGCATTTTTGCCTTGAGCTGGGACGTGCCATCGGGCTACCGGTCGCAAATTCGCAAGTCATGCGCTTCAAGGAGGAGATCGCCATTGTCATCGAACGCTACGACCGGGTCCACACCGGGAATGTCTGGCGGCGCGTCCATCAGGAGGATACGTGCCAGGCTCTAAGCATCCAGCCGACCCGCAAGTATCAGAGCGACGGCGGTCCCGGCGTCCGGGACATCGTCGACTTACTAAAAACCTTTTCCTCGAAAGCGCGTGAAGACATTGGCACCTTTCTCGATGCCGTCTACTACAATTGGCTCATTGCCGGAACAGACGCCCATGCGAAGAATTACGCCTTGCTGATTGCCTCGGCCGGGCAGGTCCGCCTTGCTCCCCTCTACGATATTGCGAGCATCCTGCCCTACCCCGATATCGACATTCAGAAGGCCCGCTCTTCAATGAAAATCGGAAATGAGTACCGGCTGCGGAATATCGGCAAGTATCAGTGGCAGAAACTCGCCCAGAGCGTTGGCGTCGATCCCGACGCGGTGAGAGGTCGGATCGTCGAAATCGCGGACGCCGTCCTCGAAAATATTCCGGAAGTGACGAAGCGCACGAAAAAAGAAGGTCTCGACCATCCGCTTATCGACCTCTTGGCCAAAAAACTGACGGACCGCATAGCCGCCTGCCGCAAGCTGATCCGCTAAATAGGCCGAAAGTCGGCGACTTTCACGCGCGCCAGCCAGGCATTTCGGGTGACCGCGCCGGGCGACAAATTCCTCAGCCCCTTCTAACCGCGACGATACTTGCCACATTTCTAACAATTTCCATTGGCACGACACCCACTCTTGTTATTTAATGAGCGCTCCGGGGCATTACGTCACTAACTGGTTTCGGGGGTAAGCCTGCATGACAGTTGGATTCAACAATCTAAAACATCTTGTCGTTCTGATGATGGAAAACCGCTCCTTCGATCACATGCTGGGTGGAATGAGTCTGGTCATGGAGAACGGGCAGCGAAAATACCCCGGTATCAACGGTTTGACGGGGAACGAATCCAATCCCGACTCGAACGGAAACCTCGTAAAGGTCAATCCGAACGCAAAATTCCAGAGTCAGCTAGATCCAGACCCCGACCATCATTTTCCGGGCGTGGACATGCAGATTTTTAACGATGCCCCACAAGGGGCGGGCCGGGTTCGGAGCATGCAAGGATTTGTGAAGGATTACTTTACGCAAACCGATGATGTGAACAAGTCCCATAACATCATGTCTTATTTCACCCCAGACAAGCTTCCGGTGCTCTCGACGCTTGCTACACAGTTTGCGCTCTTCAACGGATGGTTCTCATCGATTCCGGGGCCTACTATCTGCAATCGCGCATTCGCTCATTACGGGACCTCCTTCGGACAGGTCGGAATGGACATTTTCGACATTCTTGCTCCGATCATGAGTTCATACGAGAGGATGCTTGCGGCCAGCAAAACCGCAAAAATCTATTATTACGACCAGCAAAGCTCGACGATGGAAATCGTAAACCTCCTGAAAAACCAGCCACAGATTTTCGCCAGCTACGACCAGTTCACCTCGGATTGCGCGGGCAACACTCTTCCGCAATACAGTTTCATCGAGCCCTGCTACAACGACCATGAGGGCCCCGGAGGCGCTGAGATTCTGGCCTCGGACCAACATCCTGATCACAACGTGCAGGAAGGCGAGAAATTCATCGCTAGCATATACAACGCCATCCGTGGAAATCCGGCAGTCTGGGATAGCACAGCACTGCTGGTCGTCTATGACGAGCATGGCGGAATCTACGACCACGTGGCTCCGCCCGATTGCACACCAGACGACTATCAAGCAAACGCAACGGCCACCGATACCGGAGCACCGTTCAATTTCGATTATCTGGGCGTGCGAGTCCCTGCAATTCTGATTTCGCCCTATATCGCAAAAGGGACAATCGTTCCCGGCACGGAAGCCGGGGCCAACGCGCGCATCTTCGAGCACGCTAGCATTCCAGCAACCGTTACCAGCTTTTTCCTGAACGGCGATGCAAAACGCACAAAGAGAGAAGCAGCGGCCAACACCTTTCTCGATCTACTCGGTGACGTTAAACGTCAGGACGACGACCTTCCATTTTTCACGCTAGGGGGACACTAATGCCGCGGATTGTCATCAAGGTACCCGAGCCGGAGAAGGGTTCTTTTAACCCCAACCGCCCTCCCGGAGTACTTCTGCTGTCGCAGACCCTCCACCTGCGCGAGGCGTTGCTAAGACATCTTAAGGATATTGCGGAAGTTCTCGCAATCGATCCGAAGAGTCTCAAAACCGAACGCGAAGTGAGCAGCTATATACACAGGGCAACCGCGATCCTGCACACGCGCGCGCGAAAACCTTCAGAAAAAGGGGGCAAATAAATTGCGCCTCGCGCTCGTGGTGCTCATTCTCTTTTCGGCGGAAGCCCTTCAGGCGCAGCAGCCCACGCCGCCTTCCGATCCTCCCGGTGAGTGGGCCAAACTAGAGCAGAGCTGTTTCAGTTTCACATTCTCTGGGCTTGGCGGATGCGCCGAAGAACTCTTTACGGGTGTGCCGCTGCACATCGCGGTAGGGAGCATCGCTCCGCAGGACGGATTCGGCGCGGGTGTGGCCTATGTCGGACACCACACAACCACTAACTGGAGAAATACTTGGAACGCCGACGCAATAGCTACGGGCAATGCCTCATGGCGCGCCGGTTTCTATATGAAATTCGTCCACACGCCTAACGAACCTGTCGGCGTCAGTTTTGGGCCGCCCCCGCCCGTGAAAGAAAACCTGATTGGGCTGACTGAACATACTGTATTCGGCCTTTACGCGCAGGCAACCTCACTCAACAAAATCACTTTTTTTGGGTTAGGACCGAATACAACCGAAGCCGGGCGCACATTCTTCGGCATGACGGAAACTATCGTTGGCGGCAACGTCGTTAAGCCTTTTTCCGGGCACCTGAATGCATCACTCTTCGGGGAGATGAATGGCCGCTTTGTGAGCATACGAGAGAGCAATGGACAGAATAGTCCATCGATCAGCCAGCTCTATAATGAAGCAACCGCTCCGGGACTAACCACGCAGCCAGCAACCTTCCAGCTTGGCGAAGGCCTAAGGATTCGCCCGGTCTTCGATAAAGACCTTGTTCGCTTGAATTACAGCGCAGCTTATCAACAGTATTTTGCGACTGACAATTTTACTTTTCAGCGTCTTACCGTTGACCTTGATCATCAGTATGCCCTTCACAGCAAAACCCGTCTGAACGAACCCAGGGCCAGCAACGGCCCCGATGCGTGTGCTATAGATCTATCGCATCCGGAATGTCCGAAGCCTTATGTAAGAAATTTTGAAGGAAGCGTGGGTTTCCGCTTCTTTACGGCTCTCTCAATGACGCCCGGCGGAAACGTGGTCCCATTTTATTTTCAACCGACGCTGGGCGGCTCGGATATCAACGGCAATTCGTCTTTGAGCAGCTATCAGGATTATCGTTTTCGCGCTCCCGACGTAATGTTCCTTCGGGAGAACTTTGAACATTCCATCTGGAATTTACCTATAGGATTCACGCTGATGGCTGACGAAGGCAAGGTCGCGCTGACTCGTGGAGGTCTTGGTTCGAGCCCGTGGATTCACAGTTTTTCGACTGGCCTTACCCTGCGCGCCGGAGGTTTCCCGCAGGTCTATTTGCTCTTTTCCTGGGGCGGCAACGAAGGCACTCACACTATCGCGAATGTCAACACCTCTCTGCTGGGTGGCACATCTCGACCTTCGTTGTTCTGATCGAAAGGAGATAAACATGTTCGGGTCCGAGATGTTGGACGTTGCAATTGGAATGATTTTTATTTATCTCCTTGTGAGCCTGATCTGCTCGGCGGCAAACGAATTAATCGAACGTCAGTTGAAGAACAGGGCCACCGATCTTGAGCGCGGCATCCGCGAACTTCTCGACGACAAGGACGGAACCGGACTGGTCACGGAGGTGTATCAACACGGAATGATTAACGGTCTTTTTAAAGGCAATTATGTTCCGGCCGCGAAGGACAAATCAAACCTCCCTTCATATATTCCATCGCGGAACTTTGCATTGGCGATTCTCGGAATTGTCGCGCCCCAAAGTCCTGCGGTCAGTCTTCGGGATTCCGTTGCCAAGATCGAAAATGCCAAAGTAAAAAACGCTTTGACGGCGATGCTGCATGAGGCTGGAGACGACGCGAATAAACTGAGGGATAGTATCGAGAACTGGTTCAACAGCACGATGGATAGAATCTCAGGGTGGTACAAGCGGCGATCACAGCTGATTATTTTCTTGCTTGGCTTTGGCGCGGCCGCCATCATCAACATCAACTCAATTACAATTGCTAACGACCTCTGGATTCACAAGGCGGAGAGAGACGCTATGGTTTCCGCCGCGCAAGGGTATCTTGCATCCAACCAAGAAAAGTCAGACTCGTCATCTGATAAGACCAAGCCGAACGCATCCCTTGTGGCCAATGTTGAAGGCATAAAGACCTACGGACTGCCCATAGGCTGGACTGATCCATTGCCTACGGAAAACTTGGCGTTGCTCAGGTTTGGTCTATGGTCTCTTTTCGGCTGGTTGATCACGGCCTGCGCAGTCTCCCTCGGCGCACCTTTCTGGTTCGATATGCTCAACAAATTCGTCGTAATAAGATCGACGGTCAAACCGCATGAAAAGAGTCAGGAAGAAAGGTCGAAGAGCTAAAATGCATACGGGTGAAAGGTGGTAAATCAATGGGCGACGCCGCTGAAATCTCAACCCTCACGCTCGATCAGGTGACGCAACTCATTTCGGAGGCCAAATCTGCCGGTGCGAATCCGCAGTTGGTGGGCCTTCAGATGTTCAACGATCTACCCGACAATGTAACGCTGCCGGGTCCGACGCTTGCGCTTGCACTCAATACTTCCGGAGTTCCTGTCGATCCATCTTTAGCGCCTCTCTTGAGCGCTATCCAGAACATTTCGAAAACGGGAAACCATCTCAGCGTTGCGCTCAATAAGGACACGGAATTGTCATTGAAGGACACCCGTATCAAATTTGCGAAAGACACCAGTTTCGATGTAAGCGACGATGCCATTAGTCCTGCGCTCAACAACATTATTGGCTTAGCCGGTCATAAACTGTTCTGGGTCAATGTAGAGAGCATTCAGTTGACGCAAAATAAGGGGCTATGGACCGTGGCTGTTCAGACGCCTATAAAAACGATAACTTTTAATCTGAAGTAGAATAGGCCGTCTGTTGTTTCCGCTGAAACCGTGACAATATTCTGGCCGCCATCATTCCAGCGGTCCCAGGCCAAATCGCGCGGCCCGTGCGTGTGTTCAAGGAATTCGCGACGCAAATGGTGCCCGCGCTCTTCCCAACGCTCCCGACTTGAGAGTGATATTGAAGTTTCAGGCTGTTCGAGCGTAAATCGATTCGGGTATCCGTGAATGATTCGTGATAGAGGAAGAGTCACTTCTACATCTACACGAAACCACAGGAGTAGAGGGACATGTCTTTCGATCTACGCCCAATCCTTAACATACGGAATCTGATGCTGTCGGGAATTGTGATGTCATTAATGGTGTGGTTGGGACTTTCGAGTAATCCGTCTGCGCAGCGTGAGCGACGTTTGAATGAACTGATTGCTGCAGGAGAGATTGGACATACGAACCCAAATCTGCAAAAACGGTTAGAGATGCAATTCACCTGGCTGGCGCGGCACGCGGGCGTTAAATCCCGGATCGCCATAAACGAACCGATTCACGCTCAGCAACTCAATCTTCTCGTGACTACGCCGAAGTATTCGGATGTCACGCACTGCGGCACGGGTAACGCGATCTTTGATCCAAGCTTGAACACTATCTTCGTAGACGAATCTCTGCTGTGGCCAACTGAAGTCAATGTTATCGGTACGCCCAGCGTGAATACGATGTTCAGTATCGATGACTACGGTTATGTCGTCAGCTATACGAACTTTATTCTTGCTCATGAACTGGGCCACCTACAGAAACATGACAGGTCATCGGCGTTCTTTTACTACGGCTGGGGCGATCGAACAGCGAATCTCGCGCAAGAGCAGGAGGCCGATCAGTCGGCAATCAAGACAATCTTCGGAGCCCGTGAAGCGGGTGATGAACCGCTGAACCTGAAAAAGTTCGACGCGCTTACGCCGATTGGCCTGGGGCGTGCGCAACTCACGACTCGGGAAAGTGCAGCCGCAGACATCCTCGGTGGAATGCTGCTTATGGCAGATGACCTTCTCTTTTCCTCGAGTCCGTTCAGTCCTTATTATTCGGATCGGAGCCATCCGAGCATGTTGAGGAGGGCAGACGACGCTATCCGGGTTATCGAGCTCGTACCATCCGGTCCGGCCTTGAATGCCGGGGAGGGTCTAGTTCAAGCGGAACTCAAACGTGTAACTGAGCTCGGGAATTGGAACCATCGAGAACTGTTTTTTCCAGGTCCGCTCCTCAGGGTCGATGTCAGATCGGGTTTTTTGTGGCTAGGGAGAACGGATATTCCTTCAGCCAACACGGTTGACCTTGAGGAGCAGATCTACAAGGTTCCTCTGCCCAAACTCGCTCCGGCGGAAACACGAAACAGGGAAACGATAATTCCAGCGCCAGTCAAAACCGGACATTCAAAGGTTGGAGAAGCGCATAACTACGCTGAGGCGTACGGAGCCTGGGTGGATGAAGAATTTGAACACGGAGACAGAACGATTGGGTTGCCGCCAGATGAGGTCTCGCGCGATCCGCAGCCAGAGAAGGATTGGGGCAGGAGCCGTTGGGGCGGTCTGGAATCACTCGGAATAGCCTGGCGGTGGCCGGCACGTGACAACGTCCCGCCTGGGAAAGTAACCGAGCGGTACTTGTTATCGCTGCTGAGACGATTAATTCCCGGAAGAAGAACCGTGAACCTGGGGCAGGTGCAGTGGCAAGGGGCTGCCCTCGTTATTCCGGTCGTGATAGCTGATTTAAAGAGTCGTACGGAACTACGGCTTTTCCAATTGACCGGCTCTGAGCCTTTTCGACTCGTTGAACGGAACGAGTTCCGCCTGACGAGCTTGGGGAAAATCGACGTCGCCGCGGCCAAAATATGGAACGGCAGTCTATGGGTACCCGTGCGAATCGGAGGAGGCGATTCAAACTACCGAGTAGAGCTCTGGAAGGTCGTGCCCGGAGGGACGAAACTCTTTGACACTGTGCCTTTCCTTGTTGGCCAAGCACGCACCGATCTTGAGACCGAAGGCTTAGGGAGGTTGGTTCCGGAAAACCCGAAATTGCTACCGATAAGCGACGGGCGGGCCGTCTTCGGTTATGACCACGATTCTCTTTATCTGGTCGATGAACGCGCCGACCATCTGAAAGTGTTATTTCATCCTGCTGCGGCAGGGCTTCGACTTACTGATCTCGGCTCCGGCCTCATAATGTTCTGGAAGCTTCATGCTCGTAAGGCTTATCTGGTCAGCACCAATTGAAGTGAGGATCGTGAGGATCTTCAAAGAGCGTGCTGGACCGCGGCAGTGTTGATTGGCCTGGGCCTAACACAATAGTTTGTGTTACGTTCTCCGAATTCCGGGGCCTCGGGTGGTTTTCTGGGCGTTAGCAATTCGAAGGAGAAGACTCTATGATGCGACGGCTTGGCTTCGTGGTTCTGATCCTACTGGGTGTTGGCGGTGCTGTTACATGGTTTCGACTAGCCCCTACTGCGAGCGCGTTTGGACTCTTCGAGGGAAGCGGTGGACAGATTCTGAGAGTTACAATCGGGTATTTGGCGACGGTCGCTGGAGTCATACTCGGCAGCTTGTACAGGCAATTGCGTCAGATGCGAGATGCTGGCGTTACGGAAATCAGCAGCGTGCGGGAATTTGTATCCCGCGGATTGCGGTCAGTAGATTTGTGGATGGGGCTTTGCGGATCCCCGATTGTGTTTCTGTTGCTTGCTCGCTCGAATGAAGGGATGAGCCTGGCAGGCATGGTCGTAATAGCTCTGGAAAATGGTTTCTGTTGCCTGATTATCGTGAATGGGTTTGTAGGTCGGATGGAAGCGACAAACAAGGCGCCAATAGCCTCGTGATTTTGGTCGTGTGGCCTGCCGCAAAAGGGTTCGATATTCGGTGCTGCGTCAATTCCGCGAGAGCCGGCCAATATAGGCCTTATATCCGTTCACTGCGAAGAGTCCAAAATATCCGTTCGATCCAAGCAATAAGTTGACGTTAGTCCCAGGATAAAATAGTACGCTCAACGTATTCGCTCGCGCGTCGAAAGCGTAGACGGAATCCCCGGTCAGAGCGATCAGTATCGTACTGGGTGGAAGAAAACGAACTTTGGTCACGTAGGATTCGGTTTGCTCGTGTAGATATGGAGATGCAGCACTGGAAAGTTGACTGGCAAACGTGTTGTGAATCGCTCGTGGTTGAGGCGGGCCATCTTCGAATAGCTCCGAAACAGCAAGCCTCGAGGAGTCTTTTCCCACCATGAAATGCCTTGCAACGTGGGCGGCGGGGACGGCGACGAGTTTTCCATATCCGTCAAAGTCATCGCTCAGCTGGAACCTGACGAATTTGGCTTTAGACAGACTTCGTAAGTCGATTTCGATACATCCGGCTACTGGCCCCAAGTGTCGATAAACCGGAATATGCAGCATATTGTCGGCGATGCTGGCATCGAAAATCTGCTCGTCGTATTGCGCGACACCACGAGGGACAACAGAGTGAAGGCGTCCTTGGTCTAAGTTCGTCACAAAGCGGTCCCGATTGAGCACTGAAAGAGCGGAACCGAAATGAACGGTCACGGCGGAGGGCTGAACTTCTGGAATGACGACTGAACTTGAAGATCCTCCCAAAGCAGCCGCAATGTCGGGTCGGTTAACGAGTATGTTGCCGTTCACCTGAAGTGCGTCGCCTCGGAAACTTGTCACAAAGACACCCAGGCGCGGGACACTCCAGGTAGAAGATGCATACACTGTGGAATCCGGAATCGGCAACGCTCCAACTAACTGCGCGTTCACCGCGCCTCCCGTACGAGCCCCCTCGAGGTCGGACGCAGCTACATGCCAAGCCCGCCATGACGTGTCGATAAGAGTTAAGCCATCCTCATCAAATTCAGCCGTTTCCATGGGAGATTCCAAGTGAATTTCGACGTAGTGATTCTGTCGAACGGTTTGCATTGTCGATGCGATTTGTTGGAAGTATTCGAGAAGTGAATTCAACTCCTGATCAGTCCGGGCCAGCGGTGAAAGAACTTCCGACATGCCCTCAACTCGCTGGCCGAAGCTGGGATGCGTTTTATCCGAATACAGGGATGAAAAAGAGCCTTTGGAGAAAAGCAACCCAACACTCATCTGTGTTGCGGCAAACAAAGTAGCCGCAACGGCCTTCCCCTCAGCCGATAGGTTTGGATCAATACCCGCCTCGGTCAACTCGTCCAGAACTCCGGGTTCTTTGCCGAGAATCCCCTTGGCGTATCCGGACTTGATCGCGTCGACCGCGAACGTGTCCGCTTCAGTCTCCTGTTGGCGTATCTTGTGTGAGACCAACACATCAAACAAGCTTCCTCGGGAACGGTGGAGTTGACGGTGCCCAATCTCGTGCAACAGGACCAAATTAAAGAACGTTCGCGTAAATCCAAATTGGTGCGGATCACTCATAGTCCATGGCCAAGACTCGCCTACGAGCGAAAGTTCGAGGGGTTTCCATAAGCTCCTATCGACAAAGACGGCGTCTAGGGAAGCGTCGTATACGGCATTTCCTCTGGCGCATTTCGTGAACCATGCCAACGCCGGATCGGTTATGTACAAATGGAAGTGTCCACGTTGAGGTGCCTCGTTTATTACAACCGGGTCATGGATTTCTGCTGCTGTTAACGCAGCGAGCGCGGTCGTCCTAAACTCAGACAATTCGAGATCACTTAGTTGACCGAGCTGGTGCGATTGATAGAGCGTGGCGAGAGTGGCGAAGCGTTGCGTAGAATTGTCTGGCGCTAGCGCCAGCCAAACAAGCAAAGCAGCCAGTCCAGTCGGAAGCACGATTCGACATCCAAGGGTTGCGATTCGGGGCATAGTCTGAAGGAACCTGATACCTCAGCAGGTGGTCTGGTTGTGTACCTAGGAGACTCTTCTAACCTAGGTGACGGAGCGGCATATTTCGAGGATTGATTCTACCAGTAAAGTAGGAAGTCGGGAGGGACGACAGACCGTCCCTGCAGGCGCCCCGGTTTGGATGGAACGGTAGCCACAACCGAGCGTCTTTTATAGGCTTAGCTAATTCCAGATGTAGTATACACACTGAGAGCGACCGCCCTAATTAGACCTAGAAGGCATGGTGGGTGGTCTATGGCCGCAGATGCTGGAGGGTCGAGCGATGGCTAAGAAACTTGCGATTACGATTGCCGGCGCCGTTTCGTTGGGGAGCTACGAGTCAGGCGTAGCCTTTGAAGTGCTGGATGCGCTTGGCCAACATAACCAGTGGGCCGACGCAAACGGTCAACCTGACGAACGCATCGAGATCGACGTACTCACGGGTGCTTCGGCTGGTGGAATGACGGCCGCAATCATCGCGCAGCGTCTGCTCTTTGATGGCCTCTCCATGAGTCAGCCTTACAACAATCCTCTCTACAACGCATGGGTTTCGACGGTCGACATCGTGGGTCTCCTGGCACGAGACCTGAACGAGGATGTGACGCATTCTGTGCTTTCTTCTGATTTCGTGATGGGAATATCGGAAACGTATCTGATGGGGCGGTACAAGAAGCAGCCGCAACCTCCACCTCCTCCACAACCGCATTCGGCACTGTCTTCAGATCACAAACTACAACTGGGAGTGGCTCTGTCGAACCTCAACGGAGTCGACTATTTCCGTTCCACGCTAAGCGGCGGTCAATTCATATATACGCGCCATGAGGACCAACTGGTGCGTGCGATTGACCAAGCCTCGGATGATCGTGGCGAACTATGGGACAGCATCCGCGCCGCGGCTGTTGCCTGCGGGGCATTTCCCGTTGCTTTTCGAGTGCAGGACCTCGTCAGAAACATCGTGGACTACACCAGCCCTTGGCTCGATCCAAGCGTCTGGGGCGGCCAGGCCAGTACGACTTTTACCTACACCGATGGCGGTGTTTTCCAAAACGAGCCCCTCGGGATGGCTAAAAATCTCGTCGAACAAGTTCCCGGAGGACGTCTGAACTCTGCTGACCGAGGCTATTTGTTTATTGCGCCGAAGCAAAAAAGCTCGGGTGCTGTCAAGAACTCGCCGAACCCCGCAGTGGGCTTTGATGCGGCAAATGCGGATTACAAGATATTGGCGTCTCGTCTGGCGGATTCCGTGGTTGGACAATCCGAGTTTCAGGATTGGTCTGTGGCTGAAGGCTACAACGATCAGCTCCTATTGCTCGACCAGCGAGCCGACGAGTTGCAGAGGCTGTTTCTCGGCGGTACTTTAACGCCAGCCTTAACCTCACCAGTCTGCGATGTCTTGCTCAAGACGTTTTTTGCCGTGAGTGGCCAGACGACGCAACAGTCTGTGAACAACTTGGGTGCGGCTCGCACTCAATTGCGCGAGCAATATGTGATCGAATACATGAAGTTCGGTGGGCAGACGGCTCTAGCGAACGCCTGGCTCGACACCGTTCTGGTGCTTGAACTCGCCGCGAGATTGCACGAGAAGGAAGAAATGTTCGTTTACGACTTTGTCGCCGAACCTGAGCTATTGGCAAGCACTGGATTGATGGCATTTGCCGGTTTCTTCGATGTGAGTTATCGAAAACACGATTATGACTATGGGCGCAGTGTAGCGCAGCAGCGCTTGACCCAATACAAAGCACAGCCAGACGGCATCTTTTCCAATCTGCATTGGTCGCCGAAACCCATTGATCCCATCGACCAGAAACTGAACGGCATTCGGATGGCCCAAGTAGATGAAACGAAGCGACGGAAGGTTTGCGACCAGATCAAAGACGCAGCCGAACAGCTGCTCGAAGAATTGGAAGTGAACGTGGTCATTCGTAAAGCGTTGATGTTGTTTTACGTCCAAGGCCAAATCAAGAAATTGCTCGCGCTCTGAATCTGGATGTCTAGTTCTGGGGCGCAAACCATGACGCCTCCTTGTGGCTCGGTCGGGTTTGGCAAGGTGACCCGCCCCGCGCTTTGCACTCCCCCAAGAAGTGCTCGACGAGGGGGTCAAGATACGTAGTCGAGAGATCGTAGTACTACGCCTAGTTATTTTATCTTATGAGATATGGCTATCGATGTCCTTGACCGGATAGATACTAACATGCTAACGTCCGCGCCAAGTTTACCCGGCTCTATCGAAGAGTGATGTGCAACGGCCCGACTTAAGAGTCCTCTGCTGGACGGGTGAACAAAGAGAGCCCTCTATGAGAATCCGAGGTGCGATTTTGGTATTGTCGGCGTTTTTGCTGCCCTCACCATTTTTCGGCACGTTTGGACAAACAGAAGTGCCCGGCAATGCTCCCGCCCCATTTGGGACTCATAACATTGGAGTGAACCCCCAGCCTCGGACAGTTTCATGACGCACGGTTTAGCCTGTCCACGAACCTCATAACGTCTTCAGGAACTCAATAATCTGCATTCGTTCGTCTTCGGAGAGTCTGCGGCCGATGACGCCGTGGCCTAGTGAGCCGTCGTTGAATTCGTGGCCGGCATTCGAATTGCCGGGGCGACCGGTGCAGAACTTCGTGGCGCCTTTCAGGTACGAAGTTACGATACCGAGGTGAACGGGGTCGTATTGCTTACTGCCGAGCCAGAAAACATTGGGCCGCTCGGCAACCGGCGAAAGCAAGTAATACAAGCTGGGAACGGACCCGTTGTGAAGGTAGGGAGGCGTGGCCCAGATGCCGTTGTGGGGGCGCGCCTTGTAGCAGAGGGGCGCGCGAAGGACGTTCTTGCGGTAGCCGTTCCATTCTTCCTGCTCGGCGGGAGTGAGCCCGAGAGTGGCATAGGCCCGAGTGATGATCTCCTGCGAAATGTCGAACAATCCGTCTTTGGCGGAGACCTTGCCCAATCCCAGGGGTCCGCTGTCCGCGGTGCGGTCGGCGAAATCCCGGGCTTCGTTGGGATCGGTTCCGATTTCGGCGAGCGGAACCATGGTGACCTTCAGGAATTGGAGTCCTTGGGTATCTTTGCCATCAGTCCAGCGGTCGAGCGTGTGGTCTTTGTCGGACAAGATCGGCCACTGGTGGCAGTGGACGCATAGCTGGGTGTAAAGCTCCTTGCCCTTGGCCGCTTTCTCGGGATCGATTGCGCCCAAAATATCTTCCGGCCACTTGGGCGACCAGACACCATCGCCGAGGCTTTTGCCGCCGATCAGAATTTCGATTTCGCGAAGATTCTTGACATTGATCGTGTTGTCGAACTGCGCGCCGGGGTAGCCCACAAGATTAACGCGTGAGCGGACGCCCATGGCTTCGCCGACGTTGCGTCCCATGGGCTGCTGGATCGAGCCGTTGTACTGGACCCAGTCAAACCAGGAAGCGTCCCAGATCGGGGGGAAATTCACCGGGCCAATGCCTTTCGCGTAGTTGTTTTTGTTGTTGAGCTCGGTCCCGAAAACGAAATTGCCGATGCGGGCGAGAGCATCGGTGCGGCCGTAGCCTTCCTCCGTCGGGAAGTGTGAAAGCTCCTCCTTGATTTCGGGCCATGAGGTCTGCAAGTAATTTTTGAGCGCTTCGCGAAGCTGGGCCTTCGCTACATCCGGGGGGTTGGGGCCGAGGACGCGATGTGCAAATCGGCGGAAGCGGAGCGGGTCGTAGTATGTCCAGCCGAGTGCGAAAGCGAGCGCTGTTTGGAATTTCTTGAGATTGAGCATGGACGGACCGGCGTCGATGCGGATCGCCTTGGCGCCATAGAACAGTTCTCCGGTGTGACAGGCGGCGCAGGTGAGTCCGAGGGCCGCGTTTTTCTGGCCGGTGTAAGGATCAGTGAAATTGTCCTCACGGGTGAAGCCGACCGGCAGGGCGTTCGGATTCTGTTCGTTTGCGGAGTCGGGGATGAAGCCGAAGCCCTCGAGGTAGGAATCGTTTCGGAAAAGAGGAGCGCCGGTGAAGCTGAAACGCGGTTGTTCGAGAGCGACGAACCAGGCGTAGGGCAGCAGCTCGTTGCCCTGAGCGATGTGGTAGAAGCGGTTGTGCTGGTCGTCAGTCCAATGCTGCGGAAGTGGCTGGACCGCGCTGGGCCTGTCGAATTTAGGGACGGTCAGCGTGTGGCCGATGGCGAAAACCACGACGCCAATTAAGCACAGGAACAGCAAACTGGCAGCCAGGGTCGGAAAGACGAATCTCATGCGCCGGTACCAAGGAGGGCCAGGGAGCGGTGGAACAAACTTGCCGTGAATGGGTCGCGGTTCAAGTTCGCACGTGTTTTCGGGCTCGGTGACGAATTGCGTGGGGAGATTTTTCGGCGAGTATCGGGTTGTTGCGTCGGCCATGCGGTCGAGGACGGTCTGGTGAATACGGGCGCCTTCAGGGATAAGACGCCGCCGCGCAAAGTTAGGACAGATTATCCACTTCCACTTGGATTCACCCGTAACTTGATAGTAGACCCGCTTGGGCCAGAATTCGGCCGGCCACCAGAACCAGCGCAGCGAGTTGTGCAGCTTTGCCTTGGGATCGGGCGGGACGTAAGGAATTTTTCCACCCAGAACGTCGTCGACTTTTTGGGGTTCCAGCAAGAGGCCCGCGGCTTGGGCCTCGCACAACATCCAACGCAGGGCGATTTTCGACAGCCCACTTTCATTTTCCGCGTAGCTTCCGCCAACGTCGGAGTGAACTCCGGCGAACCAAACCTCTTTGAAATTTGAGGTATCGTTAGGCGACGGGTGCATCAGATTCTGGCGGAAAAACGCCCGGCGCTCGTCGATCGAGACGGCGTGCCGCAGCACGGAAACACTCGGCAATTGACTGGTGTAGGGCAACCGGCCGCCCTTGGTGTGAACGGGATCGAGAATCCACCCGATCGAGCTCACGGTTTCCCACAATCCCAGGAAGTGAGGCTTGCAGGACACGCTGAAAGTTCCCTTGAAACCATCGGCGATATGGAATTTGCGGGGATCGTTGCTCTTGTACAGCCTGAGTGCGTACGGTATCAGGGCTTCATTTCCCGCGGTGAGCAATCCGAACATGTGCAGCATGCCGCAGAGCGCGCGAGCTGTGTAGGACCCGCGACTAAAGCCGAAAATGTAAATCTGGGCGTCTGGAGTGAATTCCTGCATCAGGAACGAATAAACGTCGGCGATGTTGTCGGAGAATCCGTAACCAAAGGCTAGGCCGCGCAACTCGGTCCACCATTTGCCAAGGAGGGTGAGGGCGTCTCGCGCGCCCATAGTGCCGACGCCAGGGTGATAGTAGGAGGTTTGTTTTTGATCGCCGGAGAGTGTCCAGTAAAGCTTCACGACATTGGAGTTTTCGTCGCCGTACTCGTTTCCGGTACCGTCGCAGCAGATAACAATGTTTTTCGGCATGTTCGATCCACCTCCGAGAGTCAGGGGCCGAAACGCTGGCTCCGGCGGCCCGCGATCGACGGGCTCCGACGGGCGCAAAAATATTGCCGAGACATTAGAACAGTAGTAATCTCCTGTCTACTTAATACTTGACACAACTCGTCGTGAGCGATAGCCGAGGCAGGTCCGGGCCGGACTTCATCAGGGTTTGTTTTGACTTGAGGAGGCATCATGGATCTTTCTGGAATGATTTCGCTGCGGTATCTGAGGCTCGGGCTGATCGTTATTGGGACCGTGCTCGGCGGATGCGGCGGCTCCTCGCGTGGCGGGCCGGTTGTAACGACGCAGACCGGCGGACCACCCACACAGGCGATCGCGCCGCTGTCGGCGGATGATGTCTCGATTTTGTTTCCCGCGCCGACGAGCGCCGCGGATTTTGCGCACCTGATCGCAGTGAGCGATTTGACGGTGCCGGATCCCCAGGATCCATCGAAGCGCGATCCAGTTTGGTCCGATGATGTGTTTCAGCAGTTCCTGGGACTGGCCGGGAGCTCTTTCGCGCAGGTTTCCGGAACGCAGACTCGCATCGGGCTGCCAGCTGAGGCGCAGTTGAAAGCCAACTGGTTTGTCGCGGGAATCCGCATCGATGCCGGCGCGCCGGGACTTTCCAGCGATACGCAGGCGCAGTTCGGGCGGTCGCCGGAGATTCGATTGATTGTGCAACCGGTGACGCGGAATGCGGACGGCACGGCGAAAGTGGACGACATCGCAGGGCATCTGATTTTTGACTTCGGGACGTTTACCACGCCCGTTCTGCCCGGATGTTTGCCGATGCGGGTTCCTGATCTCGACGCTTACAACTCGATCATCGCGGACGTGGCTGCGATGCGAACGAAATTGGCCACCGGTCAACTGGGAGCGGACAAGGTCTCGACCGCTGGAATGGCGCTGGGCGTACACCCGGGACTCGCCGACGCGACGACGGTTATCAATCTGCGGCAGGAGATCGTGTCGCTGCTTGAGCGGCACATCTCCGCGGAGCATCTGGACGCCATGGCCATAGCGGGGCTGCCAGCGAGTGCCGGCAATCCGTGGATATTCTTGTCGATGAGCTTTCTACCGAAGGGTGCGCCGGGTGCGCCGCCGAATGGCGGATTCGTGCCCGTGCCGAGCCCAACGTTGGATGGACTACAGTTCGCGCTCATGCTCCTTAAGGGGGGAAGCGTTCCGAGGGTGGTCCCCATACCACGCACGAACAATCTGAATCCGGTCACGTGCAAGAACAACGCGGCGCAGCCCGCGGGGCTACCACTCTCGGAGCGAAAGGGCGCGACGACGGCGGACCTGTTCGTCAATCCTGCGCCGACGGCGGACCAAACCAACGCGATTGCCGACGTGGTCGCCGATCCGGCCAAAAGCAATTTTTTCAATACCGATTGCGCGAGTTGCCACACCGAGACGCGGCGCACTATGGATATCCCTGGCACTGCACCGATAACGGGAATCGATCCGCGGGCTCTTCCGAACGGGGCGTGGGATGTACGGAATTTTGGCTGGGGGGACACGGGAAAGCCGACATTTCAGGCTACGGTCACGCGACGGACGGCGAACGAGACGGCCGCAGTGGTGGCGTTCATCAATTCAGAACTGCTCGCCAAACCCTTGGCCTCGCGCCATTAGGCCCGTTCTTTTGGGGCAAGTTCGTGAAGCCGTCGTAAACAGGAGCGCTTCCTCCTGTACTTCCTGAGGTCGCGAAACCCACATCGAGGCGGCGGTCGTTTGATGGGAGATACGCAATGTCTCGAAAATGTTGCCTGTTCCTGGCTGCGATATTCGCGGCCCTCTCAATCCCAGCGGCGTCGGCACAAACACCGTGTAGCGACAGTTCGAAGGACACGCGTAGCGACGGCTACAAGCTGTGGACCGGAACGAAAGGCAACTACTACACTGAGGTAGGCCGTGCGATAACCATCGCCGCGGCCCATGTGGGAATCAAGATTGCCTGTCGAACATCCAAGGGCTCGGTGGACAACATCTATGCGTTGGAAAACCGCCAAGCTGATTTCGCCCTGATACAAAGTGATGCTGCGCACTTGGCATGGTTCGGCGAGAGCCCATTTACACGCAAATACTCAGAAATCAAGCTAATAGCTCCTCTGTTTACGGAGAGGGTCCAAATCCTCGTGCGTCCGCACTTGTACATAACTTCGCCAGCAGGACTCCAGAGGCCCGGGAGCGTGTGGATGGGACCACCGACGAGCGGAAGCGAGCTTACTGCGCTGATGGTGCTGCAAGCGTCGGGAAAAACCCTCCAAGAAGCAAAGATCTTAGAGATGACGTCGGATATGGCTGGCAGCATTACTTTTGATCAAGCAGTTGCGCATTTGAGAACCGGAGACCTGGATGCGGTGTTCCAAACCGAAGTGGCGCCGACAAAGCGGGTCGCGGATGTATTGTCGAACAAAGATCTGGAAATCCGACTTCTCCCCTTCAGTTTGGACTCCATTGACCTGCTGGTGAAAAACGGCATGTACGTTGAGTCTTCGATACAGCAGATCGACTATCCGCAGGTGAGAGGCGGAATCTACACGGTAGGAGTCGAAGCACTGCTCGTGGCCCGCCGCGGAGTTGACGGCGACGATATCGTAACGCTCGCTCGCATGCTTCGGGACAACCCCGACGATCTTGAATTGCACCTACAACAGATCCTCGCCGGAGACTACGAAGCGACTGCGGATCCGATAGGAGAGTCTCCTGTTTCACAAAAGGCATTGTCTGGCCTGATTGACCCGTCATCCATGACACTCATCGGGACGCAAGCACCAGCGGCGCTGTTGGACCATGTTGACCTCAATGCTAGAAATTATTTGTGGAAATGGCCGATCCGGAAAGAAGCCGCAGAGAGGATCATTGGACTTTCGGCGTTACTGCTCGTGGTCTGCATTCTTGGACTCGTTCATCCGCGCGGACGTAGATTAGCGGGGAAGAACGCGAAACTCATTATCCTAATGGTGGCGTGCCTGGTAGGGTGGCTGGTCGGTGGCACATGGCTTCAGGCGGTCGAAGGTGGCCTCAATCAGCATTTTACCACCCTAACAAAATCTAGTCTGGCGCTTGCCGAAAATGTGGGGGCCAAGGTTCAATTGCCGTTTTCTCCGTTGCCAACGCCGATTACCCGTGAAGGCGCGGCAATTATGACCTGGTTCTCATGGTTAGGGTTCCTGATGTTGACGAGCTTCGCTTACCCGTTGGCCAAGAAAACTTGGCAAAACATAAGGCATCTCCGCGGCGACTCCCAATCGTCAAGTTGACAGAAGCTTGTGGCGACAACCTGCGTCCGTCATTCACTTCGGAGCAAGCGCGCTTCCGATAAAGCACTAAGACTTCTGGCCCGCAATGACCTCCGGTTAGCTCGTCAATTGGGAGCAACGGCCGGGAATATCACCAAATCCCCAGATGTTTGCGCAAGGTTTTTCCGAGGAAGAGTTGCGCGCGATCTGCGAAGGGCTATTCGTACCGCAGCGGGACCTAAGACTTAACTGCTGGGGGGAGCGTCGAAGAGCGTTCCCGCGGCAAGGTTCATGGGCAACTGAAGGTCACGGGGCGGAATCTCGAGCCCTTTCTGGGCGCCTAACTTTCGGAATAGCTCAACCGTAGCCGGTGCGAAGCCGGCATAGTGGTTATTCGCGTAAACGAAAATTGTAACTCCCCGCTTCTGAATCTTCTGACAGACATCCACCCAGGTCGTTAACTCCGATGTCCGATCCACAATCGTTTCATTCCAGACCGTCGTAATTTTCTCAATTCCCCTTCTGTCGCCGAGTAACCGAATGTAAGTGAAGTTTGCGGTAAGCGGATCGAATTTCTCGAATAGCTTATTCGGTCCGGGCATCCAACTTTGATCCTGAAGCACTAGCGCGACGTTGTGCTCCCGAAGCAAGTCGATCAACTTCGGCTTTAGCCAATGCTTATTCCGGAGCTCGACTGCGAACTTATAGCCCTTGGGTAATTGCTTAAAGAAGGCTTTCAGTCGAGAGACAAATTGCACATCGCTTGTAAAGACAGTTTGATTGAAAAAAGGAAACTGAAAAACCATAGGCCCGAGCTTGTCGCCGAGAAAAGTCATCGTCTGTATGAATTGCTTAAAGTCAGTGTCGCAATCGATCAGAACTTTTTCATGGGTGATCGAGCGAGGAACTTTCACGGAGAAAGTGAAATCCGCGGGTGTTTTGCGAGCCCAGCCTTCTACCGTGGTGACGGTCGGGCAATGATAAAAGGTCGAATCGACTTCAACAGTGTCAAAGCGCGAGGCGTAATAGGTGATGTAGTTCGCCGATTTAGTGCCTTTCGGATAGAAAGCACCGGCCCAGCCGTTGGCTGTGAAAGCGGAGGTTCCGAGATAGATGGGCGTCACGACCCGAAGTATAGTGCGCTGATTGTTATCTGAGCAATCTGTCGACCACAAATGTTTATTTCTTGTTCAGAACATTCAATGCAGTCCACGGCACATTTGGCACGACATGCCCGCTTCCATCTACCAATCGAATGTTAGCCGTCTGCATGAGTGTGTTGACGAAAACAACCTCAAAGACGCCTTCACGCTGAACATCTTGCACGTGCTGACCATTTTTAAGAGCGGTGGGTTGAGCAGACATTTAGTCCTCCAATCACGGCGCTTTGCTAAAACGTATTCCCCCGGAAGCCAAAACGCTCTAGGTCTCTACCCGGCGTGCGGGCACAGACTTTACTTCGTTGCCGTACAAATAAAACCGTCGTAGGACTTCGCCTTGGCAGCTAGATCGTGAATTTGTTTTGCTGACAAAACGTATCCCCAATCTCCCAACGCCTTCTGAACAAACTTCAGTTGAGTTCCGTTCCGTAGCTTCTTTAGTTTTTCTCGATGCGACTCAACCAAGTCCTGTTGCAGTCGCTCTGCAATTTCTCGAATGTTCATAGATTCCCTTTCATTGAGTCTTGATCGGTGGAAACCTTACATTGAGCCGCCGTAGTAATTCGATGGCGTTATCAATTGAATCTCGGAAAGCAAACTCGCGTGCCGGGCTCGGACGGCCGTCAAGTGCAGCGAGACGGCGGCACAAAAACATCGCCGAGGCCAGGGAGACCATTCTCTTCCAATTCTCGTTCATTGGCTTAAGATAACATTTCGCTTTATCTTCGCCTAGGGGTTTTTGCGAAATTCTAGAATAAGTTAGAAAGCCTGCGCTGTATTGGACAGTATTGTTCCGGTCTTAATCCTATAGTTAGTATAATGCGCCGTTTATTCATCGGGATCCCTGAAGCCAGAGGAGAACTATGGTCATCGGTGACAGGTTGAAAGATTTGCGCGAGAGCAAAAATATGTCGCAAGGAGAAATCGAGAAGCGTACAGGTCTCTTGCGTTGCTACATCTCGCGTGTGGAGAACGGCCATACCGTTCCGGCAATCGAAACGCTGGAAAAAATGGCGCGCGCTCTAGAAGTTCCCCTGTATCAGTTGTTCTACGAAGGCGACGCGGCACCGCCTGCGATGAAACCCGTAAAGCTAGCCGCAGGCTGGGGTAGCACTGGACACGATGCTCGCACACTTGATAAGTTTCGCAGATTGCTGAGCCGTACTAGCGTCGGCAACCAGAAATTGTTGGTGTTTATGGCGCAGAAAATGTTGCAAAACAAAGAGAATCGGATTAGAAGCAAGCACAAATAGATTGGCTCACCATTTCGCTTTCACGCCAATCGGCGGTGTGATCGGTGGCTCATCCAAGTCTCGTAGCGATGTAGCTGTACGAGCGCGTTCTTGGCCCGAAGCTGTTTTAGAAGAGCGATTTCTTCCCGAGCTGAATTGTGTTCGCCGGCTCGGGCCTTGCGTCCCACCAAACGTACGCCCACGTCGGCCGCTTGGACTCTGGACCGCCCGATCAAAAAATCTCCAAAAGCGACTGCATCGGAAACTCGGAATTCAGACGTTCGGTCCTGGTTCATCGTCTTGATGCGTTGCTCATAAAGGCTGCACAAAAACCACCCTCAGAAATGACGATGTGGATCATCTTTGGGGTGGTTTGTGTGATTGCCGCGGCGTGGACCTGGAAGAGAGCGAGCCTGCCAAAACTACCAGCAATCAACCAGACCATCGTATCGACCTTAGCCTTCGGAGTGTGGGCTTACGCCACAGGTAGCACGCCGCCACTTTGGCCCGGCCAGATCTATAATCCTCTGATCGGATCGTTGCTCCTTATTGGATTTTCATTGGTGTCTGGGCTTCTGACCAAGCCATAGGAGCAAATGAGTCGCGGTCGGCTCCAAGTCATTTGGTTCGCAAGCTCAATCCTTTCGACGATTTATGCAGATTCTAATGTCGAGTGACTGACCGGTATTTATTAGATATTGACGTATAAGAGACTAAAAGTATAGAGTACGCGTCCAAGGAGTAGAGCATGCAAACCTATCTTTTCCGTGGGACCCGATCATGTATATCCATACTTGTTCTTCTCTTTGGCTCCGCTCCCATTCTTTTTGCACAGGACTTCAAACTCGATCCAGGCTGTAAGCTTCCTTTTGCTGAAATAGCTCCTGCCAGTGATCCTTTTCAAAGCTGCGGAAACTGCGGCGTTGTCTCTGTGAAGTCGAGTCCGACCCAGGTCAGTGCTAAAGCATATGAAAGTAAAGCCAAAAACAACTTCTGTGCGGACGCATCTGTCGTGACAGTTGTGGACTTTTCTGTGCTCCGAGCTATGCAGGCACAAAAGGTAGACAAAAACCAGCTAGGTGATCGACAAGTACTACATGCTTTTTTTCAGATGCCTAGTGGAAAGGCCATCGGAGAAGGAGATGTCGTGCGTTTGAAAGCGTGGATTCTGAATGCTCATGTGTCTGATTGTCCAAGCGGGGAAAGTGTGAACTGCTCTCGGTCGGGTTTTGCGAATAACGATCTTCACATACCGCTTCTGGATCCTTCGGGGGATGGTGGGAGGATCCAAGATGAATGCACCAGTGTGACAGCGGAGATGAGCCCACACTTTCGTCCAGCGGCATGGGCGGAACTTGACATGAAAACACCAGTAAAAAATGTGGTGCGCGTGACAGGACCGTTGTTTTTTGATGACAGTCATCAGCCGTGCAGGACTCTAAATCATACGGACACAGGGAACGCCCCGCCATTTCGAAGTTCTCTGTGGGAGATACATCCTGTTTATCAGCTAGAGGTGTGCGCAAGGGCAGATCCGAGCCAGTGCGATGTGGACAGCTCGGACGTATGGATTCCGTACGACAAGTGGGTAACACATCCAGACAGTGTTACGGAACCGACCGGGAAAAAGCAAAGGGCAGGCTGCCATGCGAGACCTGGCGGAACAACGAAACCAATCGAATGTCCAGCGAGTTGACACAGCCCAAGCTACGGAGGTGTTTGCTGCGAGCTAGATACAGCGTTTGAGAATAGGAGTCAACTATTTCGTGGGCACTGATCCGAACAACACCGCAAAATTACAAGCAAGTGACATCCCAGGGCGAGCAATGGCCTCGGCGCCCGTCGAGTTTATCGCGACAGATGACCCGGCGAGGTTGCCACAGGCCGGTATCGCCCTATGCCTTTCGGGCGGGGGATATCGCGCTATGTTGTTTCACGTTGGCGCATTGATACGACTGAACGAGATGGGGCAACTTCCCAGAATCGACAAAATATCAAGTGTGTCCGGCGGTTCGATTACGGCCGGGGTCTTAGGGTTTAAATGGGGACAGTTGGTCTTCCAAAATTCAGTGGCGACCAATTTTCAAACTGAAATTGTGGAACCGATCCGAAAGCTTGCAGGGAAAACAATAGATGTATCCTCCGTGTTGGGAGGGTTAGTGCTAGGAGGAGTTGCGGATCGAATCGCTCACGAATACCGTAACTATCTTTTCGGAAATGCCACGCTGCAGAATTTGCCAGCCAAACGTCCGATATTCGTCATTAATGCAACGAACATGCAATCGAAGGCGCTCTGGAGATTCACGAAAGCATACATGTGGGATTGGCGAGTAGGAAAAATTGAGAATCCTGTAATTGAACTGGCAGTGGCGGTCGCAGCATCCTCAGCTTTCCCTCCGGTGCTTTCGCCTTTAGAGCTGCGACTAGATTCGAAGCAGTTCAAACCCAATACCGGCCACGATCTTCAGCGCGAGCCTTTCACGAGCGATGTGGTTCTCACGGATGGCGGCGTCTATGACAACCTGGGGATAGAGACGGCTTGGAAAAGTCTTGACACAATCTGGGTCAGCGATGCAGGTGGGATGTATGCGCCGGAGGAGCATCCGCATCGTGATTGGGTGCGCCACACCCTGCGTGTTTTGGACTTGCTCGACAACCAGGTGCGCAGCCTCCGTAAACGCCAGGTCATTGGTTCATACAAGGCGGGCATCCGCAAGGGTGCCTACTGGAGCATCTGGGAGGACCTATCGACCTTTGACGGTAATCCTTCCCTCGCCTGCCCATTTTCTAAGACGTCAAAGATTGCCCAGACAACCACGAGACTCGAAGGATTGGATACTGACGATCAGGACAAAATCGTTAACTGGGGCTATGCAATCTGCGATGGGGCGATGCGGAAATACGGCGGAATAGATCCTACTTTGAAACCCAAACAGTTCCCATTCCCAGAAGTTGGAGTTGGATAGGTAAAGATATCGTAGTTACATGTGTTTCGCAGGGCTTGTGAGCAACGATAGTTGACGGGTTACCGAAAGAACTTGGCGAACCGAACGGAATTGCATCCATGCATTAACCAACTAATTAGATACCGGCGACGCTCATTTAGGTACAATTAGCCTCGCATTTTGAGACCTGGATTGTCACGACACGATCTAGTTCCACGCTTGTGTAAGGAGACCTCTCTGATGACGGACGCACCAAGAATCGCGGACCTCAATGAGTTCATGCCGCCATGGTTTCAGGAAGATCTTAAACACTTGGATGAAAACTCTCGGAAGCGATTTCTGGCTGAATACGAAGCGGCCATCGAGCAGCTCGCCGCGAAGCTCGAATCGTTACCTATCAACAAAGTCTCAGACGGCACCGAGCGCGGAAAATCGTCGGTACGAATCCCCGGGAGCAACAAGTTTATCAACCTCAAGTCGACGCTGTGGACCTTAGTCAAATACGGCGGGCCCCTGGTGCTCGCCAGCACCATTGCCGCACCTCTGCTGGCTGCGGTCGGAGTCACCCTCGCTGGAACGGTCAGTCTCGGGACCGCAGGCTCAGCCGTCGCCGCACTGTACGGCACATTCGCAAGCCTGAATTCGGTCGAAATGGACACTTACCTCGCAGTTGCAGCGGCTGTCGAGCGCAATAAAATGAGGATCCTTGGCAACTCCGGCGCGAGTGTGGCTCAGGTTATGCAGAGTTTCGAGCGCGACAAAGAACTCATGCGCCCCGACGATCCGGAGGCGGTCCTCAAGGATCTGGTGGACAAGAAAGTTCTGACCCAGGATGCCTCAACCGGTCTGTCACAGTACTTTCTGGCCTTCTGAGGAGACACCCTCGTGACCTCGACACAGGATTCGCGTCAACCCGTTCGATTGCCGTCAGCCACAAGCTGGCACCCTGCCAAGAAGACAGACCCGTTAGACGCCTCTCGCAAAGCGAACGAAGAAATCGGCTTGCGGCAGCCGTCGGTCATCAGCGAGGACCCTACACAGCGACTCCTGGTCGCTGTCCCTAACGACGAGACCGGCAACGGTTTCCTCGGCAGCTTGCGCGAGCAGCAAGAAGCGCTCGGATTTCATTTCGACGGTACCTTGGGCGAAATTCTGCGGCGGCGGAATGTCGAACGTGCCGCCGTCGCAGACCAAATGCGCGATAAGTTTGCTTTTCTCGAGATCCTGCCCGGCTACCATTTCGCCGTCATGAACGGAATCCTCCGACACGCTTGCGCCGCCAAATCGCCGGGCGATCCTTTTCCAAACATCGAGGTGGAGCCCGATCAGCGCATGCGGCATTGCGGCAAAGGTCTCGGTCCCAATTTCAAACTGCGCAGCACCGGCTCGAAGCACGATGACTACTTAAACCTGCTGAATACTTCAGCCGCACCATCGAGCGGAAAGGGAGTGGTAATCGCGGTCATTGATTCCGGCTTTGAAAAAGCCAAAGTCCTCGATGGTTTCTTTGACTTGGTCGAACCGACCAACAAGTCCGAAAAGGACAACTTCGGACACGGAACCGCCATGGCGTCGATCATCAAAGATGTTGCCAAGGGCGCAGAAGTCTATGCGGTACGCATGTCGGACCAAGACCCGGATGTCTCCGAGGCTATGCTCGGCATCGGCGCTGGATCGTTTCATTACGCAGCCGATATCCTCAACTTGAGCTTCGCGCTGCCGGAAGGAACAACCTGCCCACATTGCGGCGCGCAGTCGGGCGTTTCCAAAGTCTTGAAACGATTCCTGCAGAGTCTCGCGGAAAAAGCTGTTTCCGCGAATGGCGAACCTATCCTGGTGGCAGCGACGGGCAACGATGGCCGCTCAACCGGCTTTGATTCGCCGGCTCGCTGGGATTTCGCTGTGGCGGTCGGATCGATCACCGAAGCGCTGGACCGGTCTGCGTTCAGCAACTACGGAACGAAACTTCACGCCCACTACATCATGATGCCCGGCGGCGAAGAGAAAAAAGATACGATCAGCGAATGGGTTGGCGAGGCTACCCACAAATGCTATGGGACCTCTGTTGCGGCCGCCTACGCCTCGGCTCTCCTCGCTTTGTACATGTCCGACAGCAAGTATAAAAACAAGAATCGAGTTGCCTTCCTCAAGGATGTGCTCGATCAATGCAAGGCGTGCCGCAATCAAGATCCGGTTGAACACGGCGAAGGCTATCTTCGCTATAAGCCGCGGCCTTAAACGCAGTCGTTAATGGGCAGTGATTAGCAGTCTCTGAGGCTATTATGCCAAATCCCAAACCCAATCTGACCGGTTCTGCCCGGATCAATATCAACGGTAATACCGGGTGGCTGCTCGGAGCAAATCTGCCTTGGATAAAATGCGGTGGAGATTTCGGAGGGAACAATTGGGGATCGTACGGCATTGGATCGCCTAATCCGCCTCCGCCTCCTCCGCCAGCACCACTTTCGCGTGACGCATTGCGGACTACGTTTCAGGCGATGCAGACTGCTGGGGTGAACGTGGCGCGGTGGTTTCTGTTCTTCGATGGCCGCGCTGGCATCGCGTATGACACCGTCAGTGGAAGTCCGACCGGGCTTGATGGAGCTGTCTTTCGCGATATCGATGAAGCCGTCGCGATCGCAAAGTCCTATAGCATCAAGATCATCTTCGTGTTGATTTCGTTCGAGTGGATGAAGAAAAAGATCAACGATGTGGTCGGCGGAAGATCGGAGATCTTGAGCGATCCCGCCAAGCAAGACGACTTGGTTAACAACGTCTTCGTGCCGTTGTTCAGACACTTGGCTGACGATACATCCGTATTTGCATACGATGTAGCGAATGAACCTGAATGGTCGCTGCTCGGTGTTCCCGATCAAGCTGGAATCGACCCGAGCTTAGAACCCGTGCAGCTAGATGCCTTCCGAGGATTCGTTACGAAGGTCACCCGTGCTGCCCAACTGAACGCCCCGGCACAATACGTGACTCTTGGCTCAGCCCGAGCCAAGTGGCTCGGCATTTGGCAGGGCCTAGGTTTGGATTTCTATCAATTCCATTACTACCCTCAAACAGAAGACACCAATACTCTCCTCGAGGTCTTGCCAGACCTGCCTCCGGGTATCGACCGGCCGATATGGCTCGGGGAGTTCCCGGCTAACGTGGCAGGAGACGCGGACTACATGAGGGCGAGACTTGAGGACGCTTTCAACTCCGTATTGCCAAGCGGGGCTGGGTTGGCGGGCGCGGCGCCGTGGTCGATGCGAGATGTAGGCGACGGGTTCGGGCCCGCGAATACGGCTGACTTGAGAGAGTTCTTTAACGCTCATTCTCCAGACATTAACTTTGGGGTGGCTCGGAACGGTGGAGAGTGAATAGTGGCGAGTGGATAGTGGCGAGTGGATAGTGATTAGTGCTAGTCGCGAGTGATATTACAACCGATGTCGGCTGCACTCTGCGTTGGGCTATCGTCCACCGGAAGAGTTCGAACAGAAATCGGGGCAGCGAAGTGCTGATGCAGGCCTTGCGGCCTCTAGCGTAACCCTATTCCATGATTAGCATCCGGGAAGTCAATGGTGCGCTTGCAGTTGGACACCAACGCGCGTGAAATTCGATAGATAAATCCTTGAGACAGTGTCTCAAGTTTTCTGTCTCACTTAGGGGTTCACCCCGACGGTTCTCGAACCTGTGGAGTGAACCCCTATTTTGAGACAGTTTTTGGTGGCCACACTTCAAAGACCCAACTTCCAAGTCGTACGTCCTACTTGCGGGAGAGCACCTGCCTGGTCGGCAGGCTCTCTAACGTTGAGCGCGACCGCTCCATAGTTGGGCTACCCCGGCAATACCAGCTTTGCGCACCTCTATCGCCGCGCCCTGCGCATTTGCGTTTCGACACCGGTCGTTCGGAGTCGCCACTGGCAAAGGGCTTCGCTTACTCCGTAGTGTGTGGCAATCTCGGCCGGAGACTTGCGAGCTGCGCGAAGCCTTACCAGGCCCTCGCGGGGGAGTAGAAGTGCCGCGCCGAACCAGTCAGCCTCCTGCTCTTGCTCGTCGGAGTAATCACTCAAAAGCAGCAACCCAGATTGAGATACCTCAACGCGAACCGGAGAATGATGAAGTTCGATGTGGGCAAGTTCGTGCATTAGGTCGGATCGCTGACGCGTGATGGCGTGAGAGGGATTGATAACGATAGTGAACTTGTTGTCCACCTGGAGGGTCATCGCGGACCAGCTATCGCCGTCGTTGCTGGTCAACTGGTGTTTCGCGCGTTTGGAGAGGGTTAGCTCGTCGAAGTCCAGAACCCTGACGTGCAGGTGTTCGGCATACGCCCACGGGTCCAGAGGGGCATTTGGCTTCAAGCCAAGCGCGGTTCGTGCCAGGGCGGCACTGCGTTCGCTTTGGGCTTTGAAACCATGGCGCACGACCTAACGGCCTACTTGGTCTTCAGCAGCAAGGACGGCTCGCTGGGCGGCGAGTATCAATTCCCCGAGTGCCTTGGCAGTTTCCACTTGGACGGTTTTCTTTTTCTTGAAGTGAACGACGGCGCGAGGCCTGCTTGCAGTGGCCTCGGAAACGTCGATCCCCAAGAATTCTCGCGGATCGCGAGCGAGCCACTTGCAGAGTTTTGCGAATGTTTTGAGATCGGGCATGTGTCCATTCTCAACGCGCGAGAACGTGGAATGGGTGACACCGGCTTCTAGCGCCGCGGCGCGAACGCCACGCCCACCGCGTTTGGCAGCGAGCAAGCGGCCGAAGTCCTCGATCGATAGATTCATCATCACCCCCACAAGTTGAATTTCGAGGAGCCCTTGACAAGGGCCCAGCGGGAGCCGTTATACTGTCCTATGTGTAGGACAGATTGTAGCGACAACGCTCCTCTCGATGAGGATAAGCATACCAGAGCCGGAGTCAACAAGGACGGAAGGTCTGCACGAAGAAGGTGACGGATTGAACGGGATGGACAGACAGATACCTTCTGGAAAACGGTTTGGCGCTGGAGATACTGTTCGCCAAATGAGAACGAAGAGTGCGGCTGGCGCTAGTCGTTCGGCGACGCCCGCGGCGCCTGTACCCAAGGAAGTTACGCGCAGCATTCCGGTATCGGTCCAATGTCTGCTGTGGGGCAGGGCGGCGGGAAGATGCGAGTTCAGCGGTTGCAATCAGCCCTTGTGGAAGTCCAACGTGACGCAAGAGCAGATAAATGTTGCAGAGAAGGCGCATATCTACTCGTTTAGCAGCGGGGGCGCAAGAGGCAACACAGGTGTTGCGACCGGCGACCTGCACGCCCTGTCGAATTTGATGCTGGTTTGCCACGCCTGTCACCGAAAGATCGACAGAAAGCGTGACGGCGGCCGTTACACAGTTTCATTTCTGCAGCAGATGAAAGCGGCACATGAACGACGGATTGACGTGGCTTCAACGATTGCGCCGGAAAAGATCAGCCACGTCCTGCTCTACGGCGCGAACATCGGCGATCACAGTTCGCCGCTAAACTATGCTGAAGCGGCTTCAGCACTTTTTCCGGATCGTTACCCTGCTGCCGACCGCGCCATTGAACTGAGCGTTCACAACAGCTCCTCTTGCGAACGCGACGACAGTTTTTGGCGAAATGAAGCGTTCGAACTCCGGCGAAAATTTGATCGGCAGGTGCGTCTTCCAGCCGCGGAAGGAGGGATTCGGCATCTTTCTGTTTTTGCGCTTGCGCCTCAACCGCTGCTCATTCTTCTCGGGAATCTGCTTGGCGATATCGTTCCTTGCGATGTCTATCAGCGCCACCGGGAACCGACGACCTGGGAGTGGCCTCAGGACAGCGTAACGCCATTATTTCATTTGCGCCGGCCGGGCTGCATCGAAGGCCCGGCAGCGCTGGTGTTTGAAGTAAGCGCCACGGTTGGCGCAGAGCGCATCCGGGAGGTTCTGGGTGAAAGCGTAAGCGTCTGGTCAATCGGGGTGGCCTCGGCACATAACGATGTCGTGAAGTCCCGCCGACAGAACGCGGAATTCCGAGCGCTCGTTCGATCGGTGTTGGACCAAATCAAAACCGCCCACGGACAGGGGGAGACCTTGCACGTTTTTCCTGCGATGCCCGTTTCTTTGGCAGTGGAGGCCGGGCGCGTTCGAATGCCGAAGGCCGACATGCCGTGGATTGTTTATGACCAAGTTGATCCGCGCGGTGGATTTGTCGCGGCGTTGACGATTCCGGAGGGAGGGCGAGAATAATGGTAGGAAACTCTGCGGTAAATGCGTTGCTTCAGCTGGTTCTGAGCGACATCGAGATACCGCGCTCGTACTATGAAAAGGCCGTCGCGCGACATCGTTCGCTCGGCGAGTGGCTTTGCCGGCCTGAGTCAGGTGTGGCCGCCTTCTCACCCGTGGTCGTGCCTCAGGGGTCGTTCCGATACGGGACGGTAGTCCGGCCCGTTGTGCAGACGCTGAAATACGACCTCGACAACGTGACGACGCTCCAGATTGCGAAAACGCAGATGTCGCAAAAGGAATTGAAGCATTTGTACGGCGCGGAGATCAAAGCGTACGCCATTGCGCACAACATGACAGATCCCATCGAGGAGCGGAACCGGTGTTGGCGTGTGTTCTACGCGGATGCCGTGAGCTTCCATTTGGATTCGCTGCCCTGCATACCGGAAGACAAACACGTCGCTGCGGCGATTTTGGAGGCTGGGGTGCCGGCGCACCTTGCGGCACTCGCGGTGGCGATCACGGACAAGCGGCATCCGCACTACGAACGAATTTCGTCTGCGCTTTTCAGTAGTAATCCAAGGGGGTTTGCCGATTGGTTTGAAGAGTGTGCGCGCAGCTGGGCTCTGCCTCGCCTGAACGAACTGGTCAAAGGAAACCTTTACGCCGCGGTGGAAGATGTTCCGGCTTACGAGTTTAAGACTCCGTTGCAGCAGGCGATTCAGATTCTGAAACGCCATCGCGACGTGATGTTTCTGCCCAATCCGGCATTGGCGCCGATTTCTATGATCATCACCAACCTGGCGGCACGCGCGTATGAAGGCGAGCCGGATGTGTACTCAGCGTTGATCGGCATCGTGGACCAAATGCGACAGTTTGTTCGGTCCGAGCGGCCGCGCGTGCCGAATCCTGCGAATCCGGCCGAAGACTATGCTGACAAATGGACTCTCAACCCTAACCTCGAACGGTCTTTCTGGCGCTGGCACATGCAGGTCCAAGCTGATTTGAAGAAGCTGGCAACTTTTGTGAGTGGAGAATCGTTGCGCGACGATGTGGTTCGGACGTTTGGCGTAGTTCTGAGCGAAGAGCAGTTGCGACCCTTTGAAGTAAGCCGCCCCGACCGTGCGCCAACGATTGTGCGCACGCCGGTCGTGACGATTCCGAAATCGGCGCCGCGGCCATGGGGAGATCGTCATCGCATCTGATATTCCAGCGCGCTGGCGTCTTGAAGAACTCCTGGTGAGACAGCCAGGACTTCGCATTGTTCCGGGCGCTTCTGACCTCGTATTAAAAGGTAGGATTGGATTTACTGCACAGATTTCGGGTAAAGCGCAAATCAGTGATTGCTATCAGATAGAGTTTCGAATCCCCGAGACATTTCCTCGAAAAGTTCCCGGCGTTTTTGAGACGGGAGGCCGCATCCCGCTTTCGTACCACCACCTTCGAGATGGATCGCTGTGCCTGGGATCGGAAACGCGGTTGCGCTTAATGCTGTCCGAAGGATTGTCTCTTGTAGGTTTCATTGATCGCTGCCTAATTCCGTATCTGTATCGCTTTTCGTACCTGGAGACTCGCGGCGAGCCTCCGTCTGAAGATCTTGAGCATGGGGTGAACGGAATCAGGGAAGACTTGCGGCAGTTGTTGGGAGCAAAGCGAGAGTCCGAAGTTCTGCCGTTTATACGGCTCCTTGGAATGAGGAAGCGGCACGCAAACAAGGAGCGCTGTCCGTGTGGTAGTGGAGACCGCGTTGGTCGGTGTCATAACCGTCAGTTAAACCGTTTGCGTGAGCGATTGGGCCGATATTGGTTTCGAATCGTGGAACAGCAACTGCTGAATGAAGCCCTGGCCGGCAAATCCTCCGGTGTCCGGGGCCCGGTGACGCGTTGGCGGCAACGCGACGTCGTCTCTGACGTCCTTTGGGAACAGTTCGGGAGAACACATGCGAGAGAGGGCAGTATAAGTCAGTCGCCTTGGATGCACCCAATGGTGTCCCGTTACTGCACGCTCACCTAAGTCAGGTAGGCGATATTCTCCAGGTGTGGCTGGACGTCAGGCAGCGTCCGTCCCGGGGAAAGGAACAGGTAGATCTTGTCTGGAGAAGAATTCTCTCTTCCGCTTTGGAGTCGTTCGAACCATGAGCGAACAGGATTCCGGACCGATGGAGTGAACCCCTGCTTTGAGACAGTTTTGGTGGCCGCAGCTTCCGGGTTGACCTGACCCCCTTTTCGAGACGTTTTCTGGGGTGAATCCGGGAGGCACTTCCCAGAACCCCGTTTCTGGATAGTTTCCGGATCTCCGACTAACCGACACTAGACCGGGATTGCCAAAGGGTGTCGCTCAAACAAAGACGTTCCCTAAAGAGACTCCAGCGATTATTGCAACTTGGCGTATTCGGATTTGGCGGCGATGAGGATTGGAATGTTCGGGTCGGCGTCCTTCCACAGCGTAAGAAAATCTTTGTAGGCGGCGAGCGCACGGACGCGGGCGGCGTCGGCATCCGCTCCCTGTGAAGTTGTCGATTGCAAGGCATTCGCACGAGCCACGCCCAGATGCGCCAACGCTCCCGTCCAGCAGTTCCAGACGATACCGCTGTGGTCGAGAATCTTCTGAAACTCGGCGGCGGCAGCACTGCCCTGTCCGGCTGCTAAGTATGCCTCTCCTCGAACATACACATGATAGAGGCAGGAAATATTGGCGACGAATCCAATTCCCCCCAACTCGATAGGGGAAGCAGCTTGCAGGGTATTCAGGGCGCCAGCAGGATTCTTTCTATCCAGCGCCAATTGCGCCTGAATCGCTGGTAGCCAAAGCGACTGCATCTGAGTGTCCAATGGGAAGCGTTTCCCTAAATCTTGCGCCATGGACTCGGCTCGCGCCGTATCGCCCGCCATGGCAAACGCAAGCGCGGCTTCGCTCTC
>Ga0209006_10000597_pt1 | contig 33608 bp, 29 predicted proteins | sample JacPin_JW_Ref_O2_FD_188567 | JGI IMG/M metagenome (GOLD analysis project Ga0209006, IMG submission 188567) | Forest soil microbial communities from Algoma, Ontario, Canada - Jack Pine, Ontario site 1_JW_Ref_O2 (SPAdes) (version 2) | ecosystem: Environmental > Terrestrial > Soil > Boreal... | reverse complement strand
AAACACTTAGCATCGAGATCGCGCGATTGCGCGATCTCCATATCAAGGAGACAAAGTCGTTGTTCTAAATCAGATTGCTCCCAAGCCGGCCAAACCGTCTACCGCATTTTCCGATTTCCACCACGCGTCGATGTCCAGATCGCGGGCAATTAGTCCGGCAGTAATATAGCCGGCGCCGCCAGAGATCGAGCCGCCCGGGTGACATGCGGAACCCGCCATGTAAAGATTTGGAATTGGAGTGCGGTAGCCGAAATGATTATACATTACTTGCTCCGCGCTGAAAGCGCCCATGAAAATGTCACCCTTCCTCATGTTCGGTAGTTCCAGTACATAGTCCTGAGCCGTGTAAACATACTGTCCAAGAATATTTTTCGAGGTCATATTTGGGCAATACTTGGCCCATTTCTCAATAATCCGTTCCGCAAATTGACTTTTGAACTCTTCATAAGACCGATCGCCAATATTGGGGGAGAACGGCATGACGTGCCAAGCGTAGGAGGTGTGCTTTCCGCGAGGCGCCTGGCTCGGATCGATTAAGCTCAGCGGTCCGGAGCCGAACTGTATAACCGAAGGAACGCGACCAGCCTTGACATCATCATGGGCGGACAGGAGGTCGTCCATGGTCTCTGCACCGATACTCCATTTTAAAGTTCGGCAGATATTCTCATCAAAACTTTCAGCCTTGAAACGCGGAGTTTCGCTCAAGGCTAAATGCAAACCGAACAAGGTCCAGCCGGTATATTCGAAATCGTCAAGCTTTTTCTGAAACGCAGCTGGAAGCTGAGCCCGTCCGAGTGCATCCTCGAATGTGGTGTGGACATCGAGCGTGCTAGCAACGAACTGCCGGGCGCGAACGCTTTGACCATCAAGCAGCTCGATGCCAGTCGCGCGACCGCCTTCGACGACTATCTTCGATACCTCACATTGTGGGGCGAACGTTCCGCCGAATTCGATAAACCGCTCCATGATTCCGCGGGCAAGGTTGAACGAGCCACCTCGGCAGAGCTGATATCCCGTTTGTAAGTCGAATGCGCGAATGACCGAGCCCATAGGACTGGTTTTCGAAAGAGTATCGGTCAACCAAGTGCCGAACAACGAGACCTTAAACAAAAATAGAAGCCTGACGTGTTCGTTCTCGAATAACTCCTCGACGAGCTCCAGCGGTTGCCGATTGCAGATCGCCAAAAATTCACGCCCTATGGAGCTCTTGTTGAGAATCGCGTCTCGTTCCGTGCGCGGCAGGGGTTCCGCAAATCGCTCGGGCAGCAAAATCTGACCAGTCATAATCTCAGCCTTTAGATTCCATTCGCGAAACGTTGCGGCATCTTTCTTTGAAAAACGAGCAATGTTTGCGATAGTCTCTTCAAGATCACGCCCAAAGACTAAGGCGGACCCATCGCTATGTGGTTGTCCGAATTCATAGCGAGGCGTTATGTAGGTGACTTTTTCACTTAAATTGAGATCTCGGAACCAGGGAGAGTCCGAAATGTGAAAATGGTTGATGGAATGAAGATTGTGATAGAAACCAGGCTTGGTGACTTCGTTTGTCGAAAGGCCACCACCATAATTCAGTCGTCGCTCGATTAGCAGTATTTTCAGCCCGGCCTTAGCTAGATAAGATCCAAGTATTAGCCCGTGCTGTCCGGCTCCGATAATGATTCCATCATAGGCATTATTTAGAGACTGCATTTCTCACACTCCAAAAGCATCTTATTCAATAGCAGGCCTTAACGGTCGTTACGGACCACCGTTGCAAGGCAGTGGTTGAGGATATCGGGGGCCGCGTTAAGCCGTCCTAACGCAGACCAGCTTGCTTCATCAAGGGTAGGACGTCCTTTTGGAAGTCGCGCATTCCCGTTTCGTACTGAGCCCAGGACAAAAGCGTCCCATCCAAACCAATGTCGACCAGCTCCGAAAAGCCGTCGACGATTTGCTCCGGTGTGCCGATAAGAGGATATCCACCCCAGCCTGCAATAAAATGTTCCTTCATCGCCTTAAGCATGTCTGCATTCAAGATACCCGTCGAAAGTCCCATCGTGTTGACGAGATTCGTAGCAGCCTCCCAGTCCCCTTTCTCATGCACATAGTAATTGTAAAAATCGCGCGCTTCTTTTTCGGTATGACCCTGCACCAAGTAACTCGCCGCCCAGACCTGAATCTCGCGGCCATACTCCTCCCGAGCAAGCGTCTTGTACGTATTTACAAGCTCCTTGGCGTGCGCCCGATCGTCTGGGTTAAAGATGACAAAAGCGACGTCGCAGTTTTTCGCCGCAAAGTGACGGCCTCTTTCCGAGCCTCCGGCGTTCATAAGAACAGGATAAGGACGCTGAATCGGCTTCGGCTGGAGGTGCCCGCGTTTGATGTTGTAGAATTTTCCGACAAAGTCGAAATCTTCATCCTCAGTCCAAAGCCGCTTGATAATTGTCAGCCATTCCTCAGCCATCTCATAACGCGTGTCGTGCGCTAAGAGCGGAGCACCAAACATTTCGATCTCGGGTTTATGCCACCCCGTAACGATATTAAGTGCAAAGCGCCCTCCGCTGATATGATCAATCGTTTGCGCTTGTTTGGCCGCCATAATGGGGTGTATCGTGGGCACGTGAGAGGTAGCGAAGATCGCGGGATATTTTGTCGACGCGCTTATACCCGCGGCCCACGAAAAGGCTTCAAATCCGGCCCCGTTGAAATTTGTTTTGCCGCCGAATCCCTGCCACCGTCCGACCGGGACTAAAGCTTCGAATTCCATCGCGTCGCCTAACTTGGCCAGCGCCAAGGTGCTTGGCCAATCGGCCTCCAGCACTCCATCAATTGTAGTGATCGCGCATCCGCCGCTTAGGTTCGTGCAGAAGGTCGCGAGCTTCATCTTTCGATCATTATAGAGCGGGCTAGTTTCCCTCTTTTTCGCTTCGGCATTCTTTATCGCGTCCATAAACCCCTCCTTCCTGACATTATGAGAGTTGCGCGGAGTGACGCCCCGCCCATTTTGCCAGGGCAATTGCAAGTAGAAGAGCCGCACCGTTGAAAAACTGTTCGATAAAGAAGGGAGCGCCGAATTGCTGCAAACCAGTGATTCCTGCAGCGAGAGTGTACACCGCGATTACTGTGCCCCATGCGTTGAAGCGGCCTGGTGTGATCGACGTTGCACCGAGAAACACTGCGGCGAAAGCTGGCAGCATGTAGCTGACACCGACATTGGGATTGGCAGAACCCAGAATACATACCGACAAAAGACCGGCGGCCGCTGAAAGAAGGCCTGTAATCGTGAAGCTTTGGAAGATCCGAATCTTTACGGGCAGGCCTACCAACACAGCAGCGCGCGGATTGGCGCCGATCGCCAGAGACTGCCTGCCCCATGTAGTATACTCGAAGACCACCCAAAGAGTTGCCGTCAGAAGGGCGACATAAATCAACGGCAGCGGGATATCTAAAACATCCCCGCGCCCGACGGCGAGCCACCAATCAGGCATACGCCCGTAAATCGCCTCGCCGTTCGTGACGAGCTGTGACGCCCCTTGCAGCAGAATTCCCGTGGCAAGGGTGGTAATGAACGCATTCAGACCGCCGTATGCGACCAGTGCACCATTTATTGCGCCAACGACAAGTCCGACTGCCAAGACGACAAGTGCCGCAACGGCCGGCGATAGTCCGCCATGGATGATAAGCGCTGCGCCGACAGATTGAGCCAGTGCAAGCTGAAAGCCGATCGAGAGATCGAACTGACCGGTGATTAAGGGAGGCACTGCCGCGAGCGCAAGTACAGCGAGAACGGCACTTGTCGAGGCTATCGTTTGTAGGTTGACAACCGTGGGATAGCTTTCTGGTCGGGCCAAAGAAAAGCCGACGACGACGATGATAAATACGAGCACCAGCCCATAGTGGGCGCTCAGCCGGCCCCAGTATAACGTCGTGGGAGGCAACACCACAGCTGGTTTGTCGAAATCGGGTTCCGCGGTCATATAACTCGTGCTCTCGCTCGCTTAGCTCGGCCTGTGCGCTTCGACCATCAAACGAGCCGCCGTTAGATCAGCTCCCGACAGCGTAGCCTGCAGGCGCCCTGCTCCCAGTACCAGGACGCGATGGGCCTCCGCTTCCACTTCGTCAAAGTCGCTGGACGCTAGGATCACTGCAACGCCATGCGCCGCCTGCGCGCGCAACATCTGATAAAGCTCCTGCCGGCCGCCAACGTCCACGCCAGCGGTCGGGTCCACCAACACAAGGAGCCGCGGCCGGCCTTCGAGCGCGCGGAGGAACAGAAGTTTTTGTTGATTCCCTCCGCTGAGGGCACGCAGCGGCATGTCCGCGCATTTCGGCGGCCTGACATTGTTACGGGAAAGCAGTTTATTCGCGGTATTTCGCTCGAATGCTAAACTTGGGAGAATGACCTTTGAGCTGCGCAAGACACGGATCGGGTACAGATTTTCGCGCACGAAAAGATCGGCAAAAGCTGACGCCGCCCGGTCACCTAAGACAACCTGACAACCGGCGCTCTCAAAGTCCCGCCGCCACCCAAACCGGATCGGCACATTGTCGACGAGGAGTGCACCCGCAGCCGGTATAGCCAGGCCGGCGAGCCACATGGAAAGTTCGTGGTAGCCCGAACCGATCAGCCCTGTCAGACCCAGAATTTCGCCGGGACGGACACTAAAGGAAATAGGTTTGTGAAGCGCGCCGCCACAAACGGCCCGCACACTCACGCGTTCTTTAGCTTCTGGCAGTGTCGTCAATTTAGCCGAAGAAACGCCCTTTTCGTGCCCGACGATCCAGCTGATAACGATGTCACGATCAATCGCGTCGACGCGATCGGTCGCAACGCGGCGGCCATTTGCCAACACCGTCACTTGATCACAAAGCCCAAAGATCTCTTCGATACGGTGTGTTACGTATATAAACGAAACGCCGCGCGTTTGCGCCGCCTTCAGGGCGCCGCGCAACCGGGCGGCCTCAGGTGACGGCAAGCTCGCGGTTACCTCGTCAAGAACGATGATGCGCGCCTCGCGGTCCAGTACGCGCGCGATTGCGACGATTACTTTTTCTGCTTGCGATAGTCTTCCGACGAGTGTTTGCGGCGCAAGGCTGGAATCCATTCGCGCTAGCTTTTGTTGAACGATTTGTTCCGTCCGGCGGTAGTCAATAAGTCCTCGCCGGCGCGCATAACCAGTTTCGAGCGCGATGTTCTCGGCGATGCTCAACTCATCGAACAGGGCAAGATCCTGATGAACAAACCTAACGCCGGCTTGAAAGACATCATAGGGACGATGCCGCTGAGGAAGAGCCTTGCCGTGAATTTCAATGATGCCGCTGTCGGCGCGTTCGACGCCGGCTAGGATTTTGATCAAGGTGGATTTGCCGGCACCATTGCCGCCTAGAAGCGCGTGGACTTCGGCTGGCTGTAACGCGAAGTCCACGCCGGCGAGAGCGCTTGCGCCCCCGTAACGCTTGTGCATGTCACGCAGTTCTAAAATGGACATGCGATGCCCGTCGGCTATTTCACGCCCCACATTTTGCGGTACTGGCCCCTATAGTCATAGTCACCGAGCCAACCTTTTGTGTCAGGGACGTTGCTCTTGTCGATCAGCTTGAACACGACGGGCGTGTTCTGAGCCGTGTCCCCCGCGAACGACCGATTAAGTTCGTCGATCGCCTGCCACCCCATCCACTCGGCTGGGTCCGCGATAGTAGCGGCCTGCGTCCCGTTTTGGATCGCGTCGATGGTTTGCGGGTCGCCTTCATAACCAGCGATTTTCACTTTTCCTGTCTTGCCGGCCTGGCGTACGCCTTCGCTGACAAAGAATGCCGCGGAGTCGTATGGAACAATGATGTAGTCGATGTCCGGGTTGGCGCTGAGTTGAGAAGCGATCAGTCCCGGAAGCCGCTGCACCATAGTACCAAGGGTTATATCCACTGAGCCGACTAATTTGCAGCTGGAACACATCTTGATTTTCTCACCGAAGGCTGTGACCCGCTGACGCAACTCACCGAATTCGCGGTCTTCGACGACAAGAACGCGAGCTTTGCCCTGAGAGTCCTGCGCGACCCAATCGGCCATCAGGGCACCTTGGGCAGGATGCTCTGGCCTTACCCAAGCAAAAACTGGACTGTTTGCTTCCGGAATCGGATTGAAAACCGACACGACGGATACGTTGGCTTTCTTTGCTCGTTCGATTGCATCGCCTACTAGCGCCGGTGGCACGGCAGCGAGGACGATGCCGTCGGCTTTTGCAGCAATCGCCGCCTGGATCGCACCGTTCCACGTACCGGGGTCGCCTTTGCCGTCGATGACGCGTACCGTCCAGCCCGCAGCCTCACCACCTTCCTTCGCACCATTCGCGGCACGGACGCAACCGATGCCCTGGGATGCGCAAGTGATGACATAGATTGTCTTTCCTTTCTGTAGTGGTGGCGAATTGGCGGGCCCGTGCCAAGCGGTCACCGTCTTGCGCGCCTGGTCAGCCGCAGCCCCCATGGTTGACAGATCATCGGCATAAGCCAGTGAGATCATCGTTACGAAAGCTGCTGGGACTACCGTGTAAATAGCCACGTCTTGCAGATTCGGCATTACTTGCCTCCCAAACGTTTATTCAGGCTCGTGCCCGATTGACACCTTATACGATCGACATGTTATATATCCATACGTTAGTCGTCTAGTAGGGCGTTGTTCGGGATGACGCCCCTCTGGCTGGATCGAATTTAAAGACAGGACGGAACGAAGCGCATCTGCGGAAAGCAGGGCGCTGGCCAAAGCGCAAACTTCGAGGGAAGGAAAATGTCTACGTCCACGCGAGCGAAACAAAGTGCTGAAGGGTTTTCGACCAACCCCCTTTTTAATAATCGCAAGCTCAAGCTGGGAACATTCTCCACCAATCTTGGGGGCGGGTGTGCCATTTCGACCGTCGAGGGGACGCTCAAAGTCAGCTGGCCAAACACGCTTGAACTTGGTCAGATGGCGGACGACATGGAGTTTGAGGCTTTAGTCCCTGTTGGCCGCTGGAAAGGCTTCGGCGGCGAAACGAATTTCAACGGGCCTGGTTTTGAATGTTTTTCCTGGGCGGCCGGCATGGCGGGGGCCACTAAATACTCGAGCGTGTTCGCGACATCCCACGTGCCGACTATCCACCCCTGTTTGGCGGCTAAGCAGGCCGGTACAGTAGATCACATTAGCAATGGCCGCTTCGCGCTCAATATCGTGTGCGGTTGGCACAAGTCAGAAATCGAGATGTTCGGCGTTCCTATGCTGGATCACGACGTGCGCTACGATATGGCTGAGGAATGGCTAGATGTCGTTAAGCTTATGTGGGGTGCGGAAGGCGAATTTGACTACGAAGGAAAATTCTACAAAGTGGACAAAGGCTTCATGGAGCCGAAGCCGTTACAGCAGCCTTTTCCGCCGATCATGAACGCCGGCGGCTCTGATCGTGGCCGCCATTTCACCGCGAAAAATTGTGACGTGGCGTTTGTACATTTTGCGTCCCACGAACTCGAAGCATGCCGCGCTCAGGTCGAGCGCTACCACAAGCTGGCGCGCGAGGAATATAACCGCGAGATTCAGGTTTGGACATTTGCTTATGTAGTTCAGGGCGACACCGAAAAGGACGCTCGGGACTTTTATAAACACTACGTGCACGAGAAAGGTGATTGGGTGGCCGCAACCAATCTCTGCAATACTATGGGCATAAATTCTCAGGCAGTGCCAAAGGAGGCCCTTGCCATGCTCAAGGAGCACTTCATAGCGGGCTGGGGCGGCTATCCACTTATCGGCACGGCAGACCAGATTGTCGAAGGCTTGCAGACGTTGGCAAAAACCGGCGTCAACGGCACGCTGTTGTCTTGGCCTCGTTACGCCGAGGGCATGCATCGATTCCAGGCCGAGACTATGCCCCTCGTGATCCAAGCCGGACTACGCTAAAGGCGCAGTTCGGCTATTGAGACATCGCCGCGAGATCTCTTGTCGTCTGGCTAAATACAGCAGAATGCCTCCTTTGAAAACGCGGCGTCACGGCGTATGGCGCGTTCATCACTAGTTGGGCAGCAGGAACCCCCAGAAATATAATGTCTAAACTGGAAGTTCAACTCGAAGACCTCGTTATCGCAAACCGAATACTAGCACGGGAAGGGGTGGTGGATGGCTTCGGCCATGTCAGCATGCGTCATCCTGATCGACCCGGTCGGTTCTTCATGTCACGTTCGCGCAGTCCCGAGCTGGTGACGCGTGATGACATCATGGAATTCGATCTAGACTGCAACCCGATCGATCAACGTGGGCGCGTGATGTACGGCGAACGTCCAATTCACGGTGCCATTTTTCAAGTCCGCCCGGACGTGAATTCCGTGGTGCACAACCACGCTCACGAGATTATTCCCTATTCAGTGACCAAAGCGCCAATGCGGCAGATCATTCACACCGCCGGCGGAATGGGTCGTGAAGTGCCAGTCTGGGACATTCGCGACGAATTCGGCGATACTGATATGCTCGTCCGAAATCTCAAACAGGGACTCAGCCTGGCAAAGGCCCTCGGCAAGAACGCTGCAGTATTGATGCGTGGGCATGGATGTGCTGTCACCGGAAAGACGGTTCGGGATGCCGTCCGCATTGCCGTCTACCTCACGGTCAATGCACGTCTCCAAACCGACGCCATGCGTTTCGGCGACGTGACATTCCTATCCGACGGCGAGACCATGGCGACCGCGGACATGTCTGCTACTCCGCTCGCTGCAGACCGCGTGTGGGAATATTGGGAGCGACGAAGTGGATACGCGCCGTAAGCAACGCGAAATCCAGGGAGTAAGGTGTCAAGCCGTTTGCGAGGCAGCCGTCCCCGGCAACGGATCGGCGTTGCTCTTTAATTTCACGACATGGTTGTCTATGAATGTCGCGACGAGCTCGTCGTTCTGGTTACTTACCCAATATTTCAGGCGCGCAATGCCGTGCCCGCCAGAACGGCGCGGCGGCTTGAGCTCCATAATTTCAGTTGTGACGGAGAGCGTGTCGTCCGGCCGGACAGGCCGCAGGAAGCGCAGTTCGTCGATGCCCGCACCGCAGACGATGCTATCTTCGCAGAGAAACCCACCTTCAATCGACAGTGCATGGACAGCCGAGAGGGTCTGCAACCCACTCACTATTAGCCCGCCGAATATCGATCTTTTTGCCGCTTCTTCATTAATGTGAAAATAGAACGGATCAAAGACCTTAGCGAAGGCCAAAGATGACGCGCGGCTGATCCTCGTACTGCCAAGGCGATAGGTGTCACTCACTTCGAGCTCGTCAAAAAAGCCGAGCCTGCGATCGGCTTTAATCAAAATTTCGAAGCTTATCATTTGGATCTACGCCTTTCGTCAGCGCGAACTGCTGCCTACTGTCGCTTCGGAGCTCTCGGTAGCCCACTGCTTGACGATTTTGGTCTGAACTTTGCCTACCGCATCACGTGGCAGAGCTCCAATAAACTCGATGCGTCGCGGCGCCTTGTAGGACGCGAGCTCCGCCTTGGCCAGCGCCTGCAACTCTTTTATCATCGCGTCGTCGCCGACATAGCCTTTGTGGAGTACGACATAGGCGACAACGATCTCGCGGCGCGTAGGCGACGGAGCTGGGACGACGCAAACCTCGCGCACGCCAGCATGACGCGACAAGACCTGTTCTACCTCGACTGGCGCGACCTTATGTCCAGCAGTGCTAATCATGTAGTCGGTGCGGCCAAGATAATGAGCATTACCCCCATCGTCGAACTCAATGAGATCGTCGGATAGGGTCCAGCCATCGACCACATCTCGTTTTTGCAGTTCTGGCAAATTCCAATAGGTCAGGCCCGTCGGTCCACGAACTGCCATGCGTCCAAAGCCGCGCTTGACAGGCGAGACCTTATCGTTCGCGATGTCCACCGCCTCCACCAGATAGCCAGGCAATGCGCGTCCTAAGGCAGCCCGGGGCGAATCGATGCCGACAGGAGGCACTAAGACCCACGTTGCAAATGATGTGCTGCCAAAATTATTTAGGAGTTCGACCCCGCGGGACATCCAGAAATCGAAAACGTCCGACGATGAGGCTGACTGCCACATCGCGAAACAGCGCCGCAAGGACGATGTATCGATGTTGGCCTCCGTACGAAGGACTTCCGCCATTCGCGCCCAGCTTGCCATTAATGCAGTTAGCGTCGTTACTTTATATCGGGCTACCGCATTCAAGAGAGCCTTCGGATCGGGATATTGTTCAACGAAAACAACTGTCGCGCCGTGAAGCAAGGAAAAGATTGTGTAGTGGATGATGCCAAGCGCGTGGCCAATTGGAGCCGCCGCCAGCCAACGCTGACCCACGCTGACCTGCGTTCCTTCCCGGTAGGCATAACCTCCCGAAAGGAAGCGACGATGGGTGTGATAGCAACCTTTGGGAATGCCTGTCGTGCCCCCGGTATGCCAAATGATGGCCACTTGATCGGGATCAACGACAGGTAGTGAAACGTCGCGATCAAGTTTCAGGGCGTTCCATGACCGCACACCTAGCCTTTCGTGGTCGGCGCCAAACGAAATGATATCCTCGATATTGCTTCCCGCGACCGCGGCTTTGATATCTTCGATCGGCCCAGCCTGCGCGTGAATAAACAGCAAACGAGCGCCCGTATCGCCGATAAAATGCTTGATCTCGGCGGCCTTCGCCTGAAGCGGGATCGGCACAATGACGCCGCCGGCCTTCCAGACCGCCAGCATCAACACGATGGCGTCGGGATCATTAGTCGTTCGGTAAGCAACGCGGTCCCCGAGCTTTATACCGAAATCAAGCAACCCCCCAGCAAGACGCGTACTTTCCCGCGCTAAATCGCTAAAGGTGTATCGCCGATCGGTCTCAGCGTGGACGGCCGCCAAAAGATCACCCCGTCCCTGACGAACGTTAGTATCCGCAAGTCGATACCCGACATTCAAACTCTCGCCCGGAATAGGAATTGGATACGGCAAATAGTCCGGCTGAAGGTCGGGCGCAACGAGGTGACTAGCAGGAATAGTCGTTCCGCGGGGGTAATGATCCCTCATATTACCTGCTCTCACACAAGGCGATACGCATGATCACAAAGCTTGAGCTTCCGAAGCTTCCCTACCCGCTCGCCCGGCGTCAGCAAGCAATCCACAAACTGAGTCCGTAATCCGATCGAGATTTTCGCCGCTACCGAGCACGTAGCGATCGGGACGTACCACAACGACGTCGGCACCTTGCCGATCAAACCATCGGTTCAAGGGCGGATCGTCAAAATCTCCCACAGCGGCAACATGGGCATCAACCTCGTCGGCCCACCAATCGGCGCTCCGCCCTAGTGCCTCACGAGTACGGCATAGCACGAGAAAGCGTGAACCCACGATGTCGTCGGATCGACTTTCGCCGTTGTTCGTCTGCACCGACAACCCTCCTCCCCCCTTAAGAACGAGAGGGCCAACGTCAAGACGGGGTAGTGCAAATGACAAACCCTCGCGCATTTTAGAACTATTGGCCCGCAACAGCCGATCACGTTCCGCAGCTTTCTGCGGATCAAGCTCGCAGATAACCTTGCCGATACGGATGGCGGCATTGATGACCTTGATTGCGTGTGGGCGGCGCTCCCTTTCGTACGTGTCGAGCAACGCCTCGGGCGCCCCATGTTTGATAACACGGGCTAGCTTCCACGCGAGGTTGGCTGCATCCCGGATGCCAGTACACATGCCTTGACCCAGAAAGGGCGGCGTTTGGTGCGCAGCGTCACCAGCGATTAGTACCCGACCGCTTCGCCAGCGTTCAGCGACCAATCCGTGGAACGTATACACCGCCAGGCGCTCGATCTGATAGGCGTCGCGCGGCATCCAAGCATTCAACAGGCCCTCGACGATATGGGGCTGTTTAACGTATTCGGGGTCTTCACCCGGCAATAACATAAATTCGAAGCGTTGGCGGTTCTCGGAAATTGGCGTCGAAAGATGCGGCCGCGCCGGATCACATATTTCTACAACGTGATCAACCGGCAATGACGTCTGGGGAATTTTGATCTTTAGGTCCAGGACGAGCCATTGTTCATCGAAATTCAGGTTGGTTAGCTTGATATTCATGGCCTCACGGACCGGACTCCAGGCACCGTCGCAACCGACGACCCAGTCAACCCGGAGACTTCCGGTGTTCTCCGAGGGGGTGCGCACCTCCAGAATGGCGCCACCGGCCCCTGATGAGAGCGTCAACATCTCCGTGTTTAGTCTTACGTCGACGCTCGGCTGGTTGGCCGCGGCATTGCGCAGCGTTGCGTCGAATTCCGGCTGATAAAAATAAACGCTGGCTGGAAGTCCGGAAATGCTTTCTCGATCTGCGGGGATCCGTGCGAGCAGCTTGCGATTCGCATCCAGCAGATCGAGCCGTTTGTTGCGTACCGTTTTCGGTAAGAGAATGTCGAGACAGCCGAGCTCCTGGATCGTACGTAGACCGGTATGATCTACGTGGGCCGCGCGCGGCAGCGGAAATACGCCTTTATCCTTTTCAACGACGATAACACGCACGCCGGTTTTGCCTAATAAACCAGCAAGCACCGCGCCCACTGGACCGAATCCGATCACCGCTACGTCGGCGTCCTTTTTCAACTTGCTGCCCCCAAAATGGTGACCGCGATAGCCGCCGTATCGTCGATCGCAAACCCCCCGGCATTTTCCGCCAGCGCATACCGCGCCCCGGGGACTTGGCGCTTATTCGCCTCGCCGCGAAGCTGCGCGGTCAGTTCGGCTATCTGAGCCGCACCAGTGGCAGCGACCGGATGGCCCCTCGATTCCAAGCCCCCGCTGGTGTTGATCGGCAACCGCCCACCAATCGACGTGGCCTCCTCATCCACTAGGCGAACGCCCTGGCCCAGCTCACAAAAGCCCAATTCCTCGTATGCCAGCAACTCGTTGAACGAAATCGAATCGTGTACCTCGGCGACATCGATGTCACTCGGAACAAGCTTGGCTTGGTCATAGGCTATCGCCGCGACCCGCCTGATCGAGGATTCGGGTCCCGGCGGGGCGCCCATCCCGACCGCCGAGCCGAGAACCCACACCGGACGCTGATTTGAGGACACCTGCGTTGCGCGGGTGAGAATAACCGCCGCCGCTCCGTCGCTGAGCGGCGCGCACATCAGAGCGGCTACTGGGCCAACGATCTGGCGCGAAGCAAGTACCTCGTCGATTGTCAGGGGCGACGTAAATTGTGCGAGAGGATTGCACGTGGCATGGGTGCGATTCTTGACCGTGATTTTCGCCAACGTCTCTTTGTTGAGACCATAGCGGCTCTCGTAGCTACTCAAACGCTCAGGATAAATAGAAGCAACAAATACGCTTTCCTTAGCCACATCGACACCGCTCAGCTTAACTGTATCGAGATCGGCCGCGCCGTTGAGGGCAATATAAGCGCGTGAACGATCGTTGCTGAACAGCTTTTCGACGCCTAAAACCAAAACGGTGTCCGCAGCCCCAGAGCGAATTGCGTTGACAGCGAGGCTGATTGCGCTCGATGAGCCGGCGCAGGCGTTGTCGAGATTGTATACTGGGATGCCAGAAAACCCGTTTGCTCGCAAAATTCCCTGGCCGACCGCGCTAACTTGGCCCGTGACAATCGAGGCCATTGCATTGGCAACAAACGCCATTTGAATGTCGGCGATCTCTCGATTCGAGTCCTGCAGCGCAAGCGTAATCGCGTGTCCGCCCAGATCCTTGAGTGGTGTTTCAATATGTTTACCGAACTTTGTTATGCCAACGCCAACAATGGCAACGTCACTAACCGTCATGTCTTAGATCCAAACCGCTTGACAAAGTTGGACACGCCGTTTGAAAAATTTCCCCGACGCATGCTGTCCCAATGGATCGCGTGATCGTACTGAAGGGCGTCGGACAGCGTCAGTTCGGCGCCGCCGAGCACAGATGATTTGGCGGCAACAACACCGATGCGCCCAGCTTTTTTGGCGACCGCAGTGGCGAACTCCTCCGCCTCACTCAAAAGCGCGTCAGGGGGGCACAAGCGATCGACCAAACCCGCGGCATAAGCGGCCTTGGGATTGATCGGCTTGGCATCAAGAATAAATTGCAAGGCGCGGCTTGGCCCCATTAGTCGCGCAAGAAATTGCGCGCCCCCGCCGCCACTTGGCATTGCGCCAAACAAGTCCATCTCTGGCACGCCAATTTGAATCTTATCGAAGTCCGCGGCGAACCTCAGGTCACAGGCGGCGGCCAGCTCCAGGCCACCTGCCAATGTGTGTCCATTGAGGGCGGCGATAACGAGAAACGGACTCCGGCGGATCGCGATGCAAAGCTCACGGAAAATATCCATAGTTGCCTGGAATTGATCGACCAGCCCAGGCCCCTCGCCATGATCCCTGGTCATGCGCGCCATCTCACTGGCGTCCGCGCCAGCGGAAAAAACGCGCAATCCGCTGGCTAGCACCACGGCCGCGATAGTCTCATCTTGTGTGGCTTTTCTGACCGCATCCGCCAAGATTGGCAGAGTGGCCGCGTTTAGCTGGTTCACGGGCGAGAAACTCATCTTCCAGGTCTGAATCCCGGCACCCCGCACGATCTCAATAGAAATGGCTTGGCTGCTATCCGACATTTTTCCCGTCGTTCGGTCAGATCGTTTGAAGAAACGATTTGAGCTGTTCGTGAAACGCGATTTTTTGATCTAGAACGATCAGATGACCACAATCCCGCACCACTTCGAGCCGGCCCTTTGGGGTGGCTTGCGCGCAGGCCAAGCCGAGAGATTCAGGGGCGACACCGTCATGATCCGCATGTAGGAAGAGTACCGGCGCCTCAACTCTCCCAACGACTTCAACCGGCTCGTAACTGGAAAGCACCTGAACGGTCTCGAGGGCGACCGGTAGCGGCGCCGCTGCAAACAAAGCTTCAAGCCAATGCAGCGTAGCTTCGCTCTGCGGGGTATGAAAAAGCGCGTTGGCGGACTTACGCGCAAAATCTGGCCAGTCTCGCCGCATCGCTTTTGGCATTCGTGAATACGGCGAATGGCTGGCGCCGGGGACGGCGACGGCCACAACGCCCTTCACATTGGCTGGGAAAGTCGTTGCGCATTGAATCGCGACCGCCGCACCGAAAGCAAAACCGACCAAGATTGCGCCGTCAAGTTTTGCCTCCTCGAGCAGCGTCTTTACCTCGTTTCCGTAACGGTCCAATGTATAGGGTCCAGCAAGATGATCGCTTTGACCGAACCCCGGTAAATCGGGCGTTACCACCTGAAATTCCGACATCAGTGCTTCCTCAGCGTAAACCCACATTTTTCGATTCAGGCACCAACCGTGAAGAAACACGATAGGTCGACCTTTTCCTCGCACATAAAAAGTCATGCCCTTAGATGTGTGGAAACGGACCGCTTCGTCGTGCATGTCCTGGCCTCAAGTTTTGTGGCGTATCGGCGCGGGTCGACCACCAAATCCGCCCAAAGGATCACATATTCCTGTAATACATGTCAACCGTATCACATGTTGACTAGTCGCGCGTAGGCCGTTAGTGATTCGGCCGCCCATTTCGAGGTCATTTCCTTCGTTTAGCGACCGTCGGCTTTTTAGGAGCAACCGGAATGCCCGATCTTAAACTCACCATGGCGGTTGGAGATTACGATCAGACTCGCGATTTAGCGATGCAACGGGTTCGGCCAATCGGCATAGAACTTACGGTGCTGAACACGCAAGTCGAAGAGATATTCTTTCGCTTTTACGATCGGCTTGAGTGGGAAGTCTCCGAGTTGTCGATGGGCATGTACACCTCATCAATCTCCAGGGGGGACAATCGCTTCATCGCCATACCGGTCTTCCCATCACGCGTCTTCCGCCACTCGGCGATCTACGTTCGTAGTGACGGCTCAGTGAAAACGGCCGCCGACCTGGCAGGCAAGCGCGTCGGATGTCCGCAGTGGTCGCAGACTGCAACAATCTATGTGCGCGGTTATCTCGCCGAAACAGTTGGCATTCCGTTGTCGTCCATTGCATGGGTCCAAGCCGGAGTGAACGATCCCGGACGCCGCGAGCCGTCCGTTCTCAACATTCCAACCGACATCAAGCTCACGGAATATAGCGACCGGTGTCTCAACGACATGCTGCTCGACGGACAGATTGACGCCATCATCAGCGCCCGACCGCCTAAGTCAATCGTCGCTAAGGATTCACGCATGCAGCGGCTATTTTCGGACTATCGCAACGCCGAGGCTGAATATTTTGCTGCAACCGGCATTTTCCCGATCATGCATACCGTTGCGATCCGCCGTGACGTCTATGACGCGAATCGTTGGATCGCCCGAAATCTGTTTCTCGCTTTCGAGGAAGCAAAAAAGCGCAGCGTTGAGCGCCTGCGGGACTTAACGGCAGCCCATGTGCCAATACCGTGGCTGAGCGATCTCATTGAGCACGGCGGCGACGACCTGGTATTTAAGGGAACGGATTTTTGGCCATACGGAATTGAACAAAACCTACCGACACTCGAAGCATTCTTGCGCTTCGCCTTTCATCAAGGTACTTGTCATCGTCACTTGAAAGTCGAAGAACTGTTCGCCGAAGAAGCGTTGGCCGAAATTAAGATCTAAGAAACCTACGACCACATGTCCTTGATTTAGCCAGTTACGGCGCGGCTGCGGAAGTAAGCGGTCGCCTTCTCCTGAAACGCGATGTGCAATTTCTGGAAAATTTCAATCGCCTCGCGGCGGCGCCAGTCAATTCCTAGGATTTCGTCCGGGATTCGCGGGTCTTGCGTCGTGGTAACGCGGAACATTTCAATCAGCCGCGTGCGTGTGACGAAACACTCGCGGTCCGTCAGACTGTCGAACGCCCTTTTTTTGACGTAGGGCCCGAAAGTTCGGACGAATTTGTCGTACATGCGCTTGAGATCGCCGATATGCCAGGCATGATCCAACAGCATGTTCATATTGCCGCTATTGCCATCAAAGCGCCCGACGAAGATAACGACGTGCTTACCGATACCAAGCCGATCTGCCAGATCGCGCACTTCCTTCTCGCAATTTCCGGTCGAAATCCATGTGCCGTCCTGCAAAGCACCTGAGCCTCGTAGATTGAGCCATCTCCCCAAGCGAGCTCTCTGCAGCCGCCGCTCTTCCGGCACGGCGTACCATGTCAACGTCCATTCATCCGCCCAGGGCGGGTGGATCTCTGCCGAAAATGTCTGCCGACGGCCTTCGTCGTGGACTAATTTTAGCCGCGGCGTAATTCGATAGAATACGAACCGCGCCTGCTTAACGGGAGCAAGAAGACCACGCCGGATGACTCGGTTCAGCGCTACCCTCGACGCGCCACCCGAAAAGCCGAGATCGCCAAGAAGCTGTACTATGCCGCCCGACCAAGCTAGCTCGTTCAACCCCACATACTCACCGAACAATCCAAGGATGACTTCCTGCGGCTGTAAGATGCCAAACTTTTCCGCGGGGCCTAGGCCGGCGGGAATGGAACGCTTCACCACTTTGCCGTCGCCTTTCGACGCAAACGGCGACAATGCGGCGGTGGTTTTCTTCGAAACTGGAATTTGAGGCCTCCGAACAGTTATGAACCTAAATGCCTCACCAATTGCATCGTCGGCGAGCATGCGTCAAGATTGTCCGGCAGCTGCTTTTGGTAGGCCTTAGTCCTGAGGGACGCCGAAAATCGTGCCTTTCCATCCCGATTCCCCACCCGTCTTAGAATTCTTTACGGCCGCCAACATCGGCTTGGGTGGCTTAATCATGAGATGGATCGTTTTTGATTCGGTGTAGGAAAGAACATCTTCCAACCCCTCTTCGCGACCAACACCGGAATTGCCATAGCCTCCGAATCCGGTGCCGAGGAAATGAGCAGATGTGCCATTAATCCAAAGGTATCCGGAACGGACGCGCCGCGCCGTCCACAGCGCGCTGTTTAGGTCGTTGGTCCAGATTGCCGCAGTGAGTCCGAACTCAGTCGAGTTGGCAATGGCCAACGCCTCCTCAACATTTCCCCAGCGAAAGACAGACAGAAGCGGACCGAATACTTCCTCCTGCGCAATGCGCATCTCTGCCCTTACTCTGCTGAAGACTGTCGGCTCAATCCAGAAGCCTTTTTTAAACTCCCCACCCGCAGGGCGCTTGCCGCCCGTGACAAGCTCAGCGCCGTCATCAAGGGCGACTTTTACATACCTCAGCACCTTTGCATATTGACCGGCTGAGTTAATTGGACCCATCTGGGATTTCTCGTCCATCGGATCGCCGACGCGCATAGACGAGACGATTTTTGCAATGCGTTCGAGGACCGCGTCATGGATATCTTCATGCAACAACAATCGGCTGGTCGAACCACACGATTGGCCCTGCCATGAGAAATTCATGCCGTTCACAGCCGCCTGTGCGACTTCGTCCACATCCACGTCGGGGAAGACGATCATCGGATTCTTGCCGCCGAGCTCAAGGGTAATATTCTTGACACAGGTCTCAGCGGCCGCGCGCTGAATGGCTAGCCCAGTCGGAACCGAACCGATAAAGCCCAAACGTTTGATTTTGGGATGACGAACGATCGCATCGCCTGCGGTCGCACCCTTTCCCGTGATGATGTTGAATATTCCAGGCGGAAGTGTTGACTGAACAATTTCAGCTAAGATCAACGTCGAAAGAGGGCTCGTTTCAGCGGGTTTGACAATCACGGCGTTCCCAGCGACCAGAGCAGGGACTGCTCGCGACACCGCGAACATGATGGGATGATTGAATGGCACAATCTTACCGACGACGCCGTAAGGCTCGCGGACGGAAAAGTGCAAGTTCTGAGGGGTAGCAGGGACACTCTCACCTTTGATTTCGTAGCCCAAACCTGCGAAATACTTCAGCGCGTCGATGGCCATGCGAACATCGCCGCGCATGGGCGTGATTGTATTGCCGGTATCGTTCACCTCGACATGCAACAGCTCATCGGCACGCTCTTGCAGCTTACGGGCCAAACTCAGCAGGATTTCTGAGCGCTCGCCGACGGGCATGGCGGCCCATGCCGGCCAAGCGGTTTCTGCGGCGACCACAGCCTTATCGACGTCAGCTTTAGTGGCGGCGGGTGCCCGGCCGATGACCTCCTCGGTCGCTGGATTTATCGACTCATCCCATTGTTGGCTTTCGCTCTCGACCAACGATCCGCCAATAAGCATCCGTTCCGCGTTTACTCGAGTCTGCATATTTCTCCGCCTGTTGCTTGAGTCCTTAGGTGGCAATAAAATAAGTACTTCACTACAACACGTGTCAAGCTCCTTTGATGTATACTATCTAGCTAGCAAAATTGGCTCTGTGGCCGAAAACGACTCCAAAGTGCCGATAAAATGCTCTTACTTGACATTTTACATTCAAATTCATTGACGCATTACCCGAGTGGGCGTTATTTATCATGGCACTATGCAGCTGGACGGAAGCGGGTTCGCTTCCGAGGGCTACTTTACGTTCCTGAAGAGAGTGCGGAATCAAAAGAAGGGCGCGCTAGGCCGAGTGGGGCACGCAAACGGAAAACGTCTAAAACTATAAGGGAGGAACAACTTATGCTGAAGTATTCAATAGCCATCTTATCTGCTCTGGCGCTCGCTGGGGCAACCGTCTCGAGCGCTTTCGCCGACGCCAAGGGAAAGAAGATCGCGCACCTGACCACTGCGATACAACTGCCTTACATCTCGACGCTCGCTAAATCCCTGTCTGATGCCGGCGCCTCTTACGGGATGGAGGTGACAGTATTTTCCAGCCCGTTTGACCCAGCGATTCAGTCCCAACAAATGGATGACGCTGTCGCGCGAAAATTTGACATGATCATCCTCACCGCCGTTTCCGAACAAGCGATTGTGCCGGCACTCACACGCGCGCAACGAGCGGGAATCCCAGTAATCGCGTTGATCGATCCGCCTAAGCCGGGTACCGAGAAGCTATACACCTCGTTTGTCGGCGATGATCAACCCGAACTCGGGCGCATTGCTGCGCGGTCGATGCTCAAGGCGATCAAGGACAGCGGCCGGATTGGCGGCCGCATTGCCGCCGTCACAGGGGCGTTGCAGGAGGGTGTGGCACCGCTCCGATTGAACGCCTTCAAGGAGGTCATCAAGCAGGATCCGGAAGTCGAACTTGTTGCTGTCGAGGATGTCGCTTGGGATACCGCAAAGAGCGAGCAAGCCGCCGGGCAGTTGTTAGCTCGCTTCGCCCCAGAGGGCGGCCTCGCAGGCTTTTGGGGCATGGCAGACAACCAAGCGGTTGCTATTATTCAAGCGGTCAAAGCCGCGGGATTAACCCCCGGCGCTGGTCCCAAAGACGTCATCGTAATTAGTAGCAATTGTTACAAAGACGGCGTTGCAGCAATTCGCGCGGGTACTCTGTTCAGCTCAGCCTCGCAGGTGCCGAGCACCGCCGGCAAACGCGCCGCCGAAGCAGCAAATGATTACTTCAATGGTAAAAACTTGCCGCCGCGCATCATCATACCGGTCGACTTGATCAATAAAGACAACATCGACAAATGGGCTGATCTTTGCAGTTTCTAATTCGAACGCGCTTTGTCGATCTTCGTGGCGCTGTGTCGCGCCGGCGAAGGTCGACTATTTGTCGTCGTTATCAGTCCGCCATGAGAGGCAAGCAAGCGGCAATGTCGGAAATTCTGACGGTTAGCAGCGTCACAAAATCCTTCGGCGCAATCGAGGCCCTGCGCGGCGTTTCGTTCACTCTTGCAAAGGGTGAAGTGCGGGCGTTGTGCGGCGAAAATGGCGCGGGCAAAAGCACTTTCGTGAAGATTTTGATGGGGGTTTACCGCCCGGACAGCGGGACTATCGCAGTTAATGGCGCCGCGCAAGATATACGCACGCCCAACGTCGCCCAAGGCCTGGGATTGGCGTTGGTCGCTCAGGAACTCAGCCTCGCGCCGCATCTGTCGATCCTCGATAACATCTGGCTCGGTAGCCAGCGCGTTCCCTTCTTTCATCGCGTCGGTGGTTTACGCCGAGACGCAAAGGAAGCGCTTGCGCTGCTGGGGGCTGGCGAATACGACCTTGATCAATCCGTCGGCACGTTAACGATCGGCCAGCGGCAGATTGTCGAGATAGCGCGCCTGATCGCGCGTGACGCACAAGTTCTTGTTTTGGACGAACCGACGGCGACCCTGTCGGATGTGGAGATCGCTCGCATTTTCGAGGCAATAAAAGCGCTTAAGGCCGAAGGCCGTTCGGTGCTCTATATTACGCATAGGCTCAACGAAGTATTTGAGATCTGCGATTCCGTTAGTATTTTCCGTAACGGGGCGCACGTCATAACCAAACCAACTTCTGAGGTAAGTCGCGAGGGTCTGATCGAGCATATGCTCGGCCGTAAGCTCGGGGAGATGTATCCCGATCCTCACGTCATCAAACAATCTCAGCCGCCCCTCTTAGTCGAATCACTTTCCGTGCCGGGGGCGGTGCATAACTTCTCAATGATTGCCGAACGCGGCGAGATCGTATGCATCGCCGGTCAGGTCGGATCGGGCGCACAGCGCGTCGTGCGATCGCTCGCCGGTCTAGTCCCGGACGCAAGCGGCCGAGTCGTCGTCGCGGGCAGGCCATTGAAGTTGAGCTCGGCCCCGGCAAGCGTCAAACGCGGGATCTTCTTCATATCTGAAGATCGAGCTGGTGAAGGCGTCTTTCTCAATCGTTCCGTACTTGAGAATTTGATACCATTACACCTGCGGAAGACGCGCATTGCCGGCCTCCTCTTATGGTGGAGGCTTCGCGAAATCGGACGCGCGCAAGCTGCCCGCGTCCGAGTGGATCGTGCAAAGCACTCTGCGCCCGCCCGCGATCTGAGCGGCGGAAATCAGCAAAAATTGCTGTTCGGACGTGCGATCGATCCGACCGACCCCGCGGTCAATAATCGGACGAACTCTTCAGAGCAGCTAAGTGCGCCCCCCTCTTCGAATGCGCAATCAAAGTCATCATCACCCTCGATACTACTGATGAATGAACCCACTCGCGGGGTCGATGTAGGGGCGCGTAGCGAAATCTACCAAATTATGCGCGAATTCTGCGACCGCGGATGCTGCATCGTGATGACGTCATCAGATCTGGAAGAAGTCGTCGGCATGGCCGACACTGTCATCACCATGTTCCGCGGAAGCAAGGTCGCACAATATCGTAGAGTCGATATCTCGATGGCTCGTATCCTCGCCGACATCACGCACCCAGAAGTCAGACCGGCGGACGCGGCATGAGCGGCCCGATGCCGGTGGGAATGACGCCTGAGAATACCACCCGATCGGTTTCTCGCGTTGATCACTTTGCGAATATACCTCTGCCAACGGCGGCGCGCGCGTTGGCGTCGGCCGTTCTGATAGCGATCGCCCTGGCCACCCCTGGATTCACGACCGTACCAAGCCTGACCTCCCTATTAACCGGTATTTCCTTCGTCGGGCTTGTGGCTTGCGGTATGACGTTGATTACGATCAGCGGCAACATCATGTCGTTCAGCCTTGGGGTCACAGTTGCGGCCGCCACGGTCATCTTTGCTATCGCTTATAATTCCGCGGGCTTACAAACCGCTGTGGCCGCAACCTTCGTTTCAGCTGCCGTTGTTAATGGCGTTCAAGGCCTAATGATCGGCGGCTTTCGCGCTAATCCCATCATCGTCAGCATTGCGGCGCTCGCTCTTATTCACGGCATTTTGCAGGCGCTGACGGCCGGAATCTCAGTTTACATCCCGCCAGACTCTACCCTAGAGCAGCTAAAGGGGAAAATAGCAGGTCTGCCGCTAGAGTTCATCACTTTGCTGGTGCTCGCCGGCTTCGGCCAATTTATGCTCGGCTTCACTGTCTTCGGACGTAATCTTTTCATGGTCGGCGACGGGCCCGCTGCAGCGGAAGCCCTGGGCATACGTAACTGGCGCACCATCATCGGCGCTTATGTCCTTGCTGGCCTATTCTGCGCCGTGCCGGCGATCTTACTCGCTGCTCGGTTTGGATCGGGTAGCATGGCCTACGGCCAGGGCTATGACTACAGCGCGATCGCCGCGATCTTGATCGGTGGAACAGCCATCCAGGGAGGCAGAGGATCAATCCTACAGACTTGCTTCGGCGTCGCGTTCATCGCGCTGGTGCAAACACTCCTGGTTCTTCACGGGGCCCGCGAGGAGTGGCAAGTCTTCGGTCTGGGCGTGATGGTTTTTGTCGTCATTATGATGCAAGCCTCCGGCGCCGCAGGCGGCGGCGCGGCTGCGACTACCGCGGTGTTGCGAATTCGCGACCCGCATTTGCGGGCGTTAATACTGCTCGCTCTCACGATCCTGGGCATGATGCTACTCGACATCGGTCACGGCCGGTTCCTAGCCAAGGCCACTGCATTTACCGCCTTGCAGCAGTTTGCAACGCTTGGACCCGTGGCGCTGGGCCTCGGCTTGACAATGATTATTCGGGAATTTGACTTGTCGGTTGCAGGAATGTTCGGAATGGCCGGCTGCGTCGCCGTGCTCACAGGCGTCGAATATCCTGCACTTGGCCTCAGCGCCGCCGTGGCCGTTGGGGCGATTGGTGGTGCGGCGCAAGGCCTGCTCATTACTAGACTGCGCCTCGGCTCCATCAGCGTCACGCTTGCAGGATTGTTGCTGTTTGTCGGCATTGCTTATGTTCTGACGCAAAGCCATTCGATCGGCTACGACAATATCGATTTCGCGTTATCGATCGATACACCGATTATCGGCGTGTTCTCAGTCCGTAGTCTCGTGGCGATCGGCGTATTTGCGGTTGGCGCTGTCTTTGTTAGCACGACCCGTATCGGCCGCGACATGATCGCCATGGGCAGTGATCGCCGAGCGGCGATCTTCGCGGGCGTAAACGTCGATCGATTGCTGATAGGCACGTTCGCGCTGTCCGGCATGCTCGCGGCGCTCGCGGGTGCGCTTCTGAGCTTTGGGCTGGCCTCCGCTTCGCCCTCTGGACTATCCGATGTGCTTGTGCCGGCGACAGCCGCCGCTATTCTCGGCGGTGTATCCCTTTCGGGAGGAGTCGGCCGACCACTTGGAATAGCGGCAGGCGTCTTATCCCTCGCCGTATTGCGCTCGGGCCTAAACGGCCTCGGCGCTTCAGCTGCGGCGCACGATATCGTCATCGGCGCCATCCTCCTCGGCGTTGCGATAATCGATGGTGGCACATGCGCGAGGTACGTCGCGATATTTCGAATCGGCGCAAAGGCGACGTGACGAAGCGATTGCAATCAGCGCAACCGACCCTAATCAACAAACCGCCAGAAACTTACAGTAATGGAGAGCGCAAGGGGGGAGACAGATGATCGGGGTTCAGTTCACGAGACTTGATGGCAGTCAAGCATTCATTCAGCAGAGTAGCATCGACGGATTCAAGTCGGCCCTTCGGGGAGCTTTATTAGGCCCCGACGATGCGGGCTACGACGAAGCACGGCTGATCTGGAACGGCATGATGGATCGCAGACCAGCACTCATCACGCGCTGCACCGGCACGGCCGACGTGATAACTACCGTCAATTTCGCTCGTGAACACAGTATTCTGCTGGCGGTGCGCGGCGGAGGTCACAACGTCGCCGGCCATGCGTCCTGCGACGGCGGCCTCATGATTGATTTGTCACGGATGAACTCTGTTCGCGTGAACCAAGAGACCCAGACAGTGCGGGCGGGTGGCGGCGCGACCTTAGGAGATCTTGATCGAGAAACTCAGGTATTCGGCCTAGCGGTACCCGCCGGCGTCGTATCCACCACCGGTATCGCTGGCCTAACGTTAGGTGGTGGGACCGGATACCAAACGCGCAAGCGCGGTTTAACCATCGATAATCTTATCTCCGTGGACATCGTCACAGCGGATGGTCAGGCTCGGTACGCTAGCAAGGATGTCAACGCTGACCTGTTTTGGGCGATACGCGGCGGAGGTGGAAACTTTGGTGTGGTTACATCCTTTGAGTACCGCGCATTTCCGGTCGGACCGAAAGTCTGGCTCTGTGCGCCATTTCATCCCTTCGAAGCTAGCAGGGCGGTGCTGCGCGCATTCCGCAATTTCATGTGCGACGCGCCTGCCGAATTTGGTGCGGCGGTACTGTTTTGGACCGTGCCTTTCAATCCGTTCTTTCCAGAGGAACATCACGGCAAACCCGCGGTAATACCGCAACTCGTTTATACCGGTTCTATCGAGGAAGGCGAAAGACTGACCAAACCAATGCGCACGATCTCGACTCCTCTTGTCGATTTGAGCGGCTCGTATCAGTGGACGCAGATGCAGTCCATGTTTGACCCCTTCGTACCGAAGAAGACATTACAATACTACTGGAAGAGTCTTTACCTTCGTGGCGCCGAGGACGAGGTCTTGGATTATCTGATCCAGGCAGCCGCGACGGTCCCTTCGAAGCACACCTATTTGGTTCTCCAGCCGCTCGCAGGAGCGATCAGCGACGTCGCTCCCGACGCCACCGCTTTCGGTCCTCGCGACATGAACTACATGTTTGAATTTGACTCGATGTGGAGCGATCCAGTCGATGCCGAACGAAACATCGCTTGGACACGGCAAAATTGGTCTGACCTCCAACAATTCTCGACGGGTAGTATGTACATCAATTTTCCGGGCTTCGGCGAAGAGGGCGAGAAGCTAGTGCGTTCGGCGGTAGGAAACACGAACTACGAGCGCTTGGCCAAAATCAAGGCGAAGTACGATCCGGGTAACTTGTTTCGCCTCAACCAAAACGTAAAGCCCGCCCTTTAGCTCAACTTTAAAAGTACATATAGAAGGCGTCGTCATGATTGATTACGATGGACGGGTCATCATCGTCACCGGCGCCGGCCGCGGGCTGGGGCTTGCTCATGCCCGAGCGCTCGCCGCGCGCGGGGCCAACGTTGTCGTTAACGATCTAGGAAGCAGCTTAGACGGAACTGGCTCAGACAATGAATTGGCTCGTTCGGCAGCTGACCAAATCAACGCGATGGGTCGGGGCCGGGCGCTTGCGTCAACGCAAACGGTTGCAACCTCCGCCGGAGCAAACTCGATTGTTGCTGAAGCCATTCAGGAATTCGGACGCGTGGACGGGGTATTGCACAATGCTGGGATTTCGACACTAGTTCCGCTTGCTCAATTATCGGATGAACAGTGGGATCAGATGCTCCGCGTTCATTTGTATGGAGCCTTCTATTTGACTCGTGCCGCATGGTGTCATTTGGCTGTACGAGGAGGCCGGATTCTTTACATCACTTCGGCCGTGGGCTTGTACGGCGTTGCCGAAATGGCTCATTATGGAGCAGCAAAAACGGGCCTGATTGGCTTGGCCCGCGTCGCCGCGACTGAGGGACAAGCAGCAGGGATCTCTGTCAACTTGCTAGGCGTGGCTGCGTCAACGCGCATGATGGATTTGGCTATGGCCGACTCCCCCAGAATGACAGAGTGGTTTTCCCGTTATATGAAGCCGGAGTTGCCCTCTGCAGCCGCTGTTTGGCTGCTACATCCCGAGTGCCGTGTAACCGGTCGCATCTTTGAGGCTTTTGGGCCCCGAATGGCTGAGGTTCTCATCGCCGAGACTGGCGGTTACCCACAGTTCGGGATTACTGCTGAGGAATTCCGCGATCACTTCAGCGAGATTACGGCCCGAGATGAACTCATAGTGCCAGACGGGCCAGATGAATTCCACGGGCGAATGTTCGACATTATCGTCAAAGCAGGTGCCGAGCCGCTCTCGGGGGATGCGGCAAGCTCCATAATTGGGGTGCTTGCAGCAAAAGACTAGCCGCGGTGGCTAGGCCGAGACCGATTATCTACGGAATTGCCCGGCGTTTGCTGCCCAAGTTCCCGCTCCATCCGCCTTCTTTTCTTGGCAACCGTCCTAGGGAAACGGGATCATAGGGATCAGATTGAATCAACGCGCTCGCGAGCCGCAGTCCTCCCTCTGCGATCCAGGGGCCCTCGGAGCTTCAGGCGAACGAAGTTGCTTCGTTGAACCATGGTTCGCGGGCGTCTGCCAACATCCAACCAAGAAATTCGGCGTCTGCCAGCGCATGGGCTCCTCCTCGATGGTGGTCGTCTGACAATGGTCGGGAAAAGCTCGTCCCGGTGATGTGCCAGCTAGGTGTTCTGAAGAAAATTTCCTATGTGCGAATTCGGTCTAACTGGCGTGCGCCGGATGCCGAACAGTAGAATAACCAGAATTAAAGAGTAGGATAAACGAAATAAAATCGCGGGAGGTCGGCCTTGGCCCTTCAATTCGGCATTTTCGATCATTTTGACGATAACGGCATCCCCCTTTCGGACCTTTTCGAGACACGCCTAAAGATAATCGAGCAGTATGATCGCTCAGGGTTTCGTTCCTATCACATAGCCGAGCACCACTCGACGCCGTTGGGTTTCGCACCCTCACCCAGCGTATTTCTGGCAGCGGTGGCGCAACGCACCGAGCGCCTGCGCTTCGGACCGCTGCTTTATGTAACGCCGATGTACCATCCCCTCCGAATCGCCGAAGAGATTGTGATGCTGGATCACATGAGTCGTGGCCGGCTGGAATTGGGGCTCGGTCGCGGCGCCTCGCCGGTCGAGATCGCTACATTCGATGTCAACCCGGAGGACGCGGCAGCTATGAATCGCGAAGCGACTGAGATCGTCCTAAAAGCAATGGCATCGGAGACGCTCGATCACCACGGCAAGTTTTATCACTACAAGAACGTTCGCATTGCGGCACGCCCTCTGCAGCGACCGCATCCTCCCCTATGGTTTGCTCCGATTGAAGTGTCGCGCGCGGCCGACGCCGCCGATCTTAAGGGCAACATGGTAACGTTGATCCCAAACCCGGGCGTCAAAGCCATCACTGACGCCTATCGGGCCGCCTGGCAGGCGCAGGGCAATAGCGCTGCCGACATACCCCTGCTTGGCGTATTTCGACATATCGTGGTAGCGGAGACCGACGAAAAGGCGATCGAGAGTGTCCGTGAGGCTTATCGCATATGGCGACATCATATGGCCTTCCTTTGGGAATGGGGCGGCATCCCTTTTCCACTTCCTGCGGTCTACCCGGACGATTTCGACGCACTCCAAGCCATGGGTATGGGGGTGGCTGGCTCTCCTGAAACAGTTCGGCGTTTCATCCAGGCAACTGTCGAGCAAACCGGTATTAATTACTTCCTTTGCGACATGATCTTTGGCTCGCTACCCTATGAGGTGGCGTCGCGCTCAGTGGATTTGTTTGCCAAAGAGGTAATGCCAGCATTCCAATAATGTCGAGGACCCTCGACGCAATACGTTTCTCATGCGGGATGTCGAGACGTGAGCGCCAGGCAATAGGACTAAAAGGAAAGCGTTCGGTCGGCTCACTCGTTGAAACAATCCTGCAGGCACAGCAAGAAGAACTTTTAGATGAATAAACATTCGACGGACTAGAATCGTTCGGAAAGAAGAGTGATCTAGAAACCGCGCTGGGCGATAGTAGCCGATCGGAATTACCTGCTGAACAATGCCGAAAATTTCAGATGCCAATTGTCCGATCCAGACACAGCTGATGTTGCCATGCGACGACGTGCGGAGGATCACGCCGCCGGTTCCAATTGCGTTTCTAAATAATACCACATTAAGATCAACTGATGGAGTCAAGATCAACTGATGGAGTCCATACCACGGGATGTTCTGCCTGCTCGATCGCAGTCACCCTATCGCATCGAGGATGTCACCGATGCGTCGTTCGCGGCGGGTGGCCCTTAGTCGATGGCCATCCGCAGATTCGACGCGTCCGCTAACATTGCCTCGACATTCGTCCAATGCAGCGCTTGAGGATGGCATCGATGTCGCCCTTCGTCTGGGCGTCGATGTGCCAGCCTCCGACATCAGTGATTGGCTCGAGCTGGCCGGGATGCCTGGCGCCCCAGAGGGCGATCGTTGGGCCTTGATCGAGCACCCAGCGCACCGCAAGCGCCAATACCGATTTGCCAAAGCGTTCTCTTGCTAGTGGATTGACTCTAACGCTTGCTTCCCTCGTTTGACAGCATCGAGGACGCGTTTGGGATCGGCGGTCCAGGTGAAGGGCCTTGGATCAGAGTTTGTTTCTGCGATGAAGCGGTCGATTGCCGCTTTGAGATCGCGGACGGAGCGGAACACGCCGCGCTTGAGACGCCGTCCCGTGAGCTTGGCGAAGAAGCCTTCGACGGCATTGAGCCACGAGGCCGAAGTCGGCGTGAAGTGCAAGGTCCAGCGAGGATGTCGCTTCAGCCATTCGCGGACTTTGGGATGTTTGTGAGTGGCATAGTTGTCGACGATGGCATGGATCGCCTTGCGTTTGGGGACCTGAGCGTCGACGAGATTGAGGAAGCGAATGAACTCCTGGTGCCGATGGCGCTTCATGTTGCGGCCGATGATGGTGCCGTCGAGGATATTGAGGGCGGCGAACAGGGTCGTGGTGCCGTGGCGCTTGTAGTCATGCGTCATCGTGCCGGCGCGGCCGGGCTTGAGCGGCAAGCCTGGCTGGGTGCGGTCGAGGGCCTGGATTTGGCTCTTCTCGTCGACCGAGAGGACGACGGCATGCGCCGGCGGATCGACGTAGAGGCCAACAATGTCCTTGAGTTTGTCAGCGAACTTCGGATCGTTCGACAGCTTGAACGTGCGGATCCGATGCGGCGCGAGTTGATGCGCTTCGAGGATGCGCTGCACCGATCGCAGGCTCACCCCCGCGGCTTTGGCCAGCAGCCGGCCGGTCCAGTGCGTGGTTTCGCCCGCAGGCGGCCCCATCGCCAAATCAATAACCTTTTGAACCGTGGCAGCCGCCAGCGGCGGCTTTCCAGGCCTGCGCGTCTTGTCGCGCGTCAGCCCGGCGACGCCTTCCGCCATGAAGCGTGCTTGCCAGCGCCACACCACGGGTTTGGATTTCCCCGAGCGGCGCATAATCTCCGCCGTACCGCAGCCATCGGCCGTGGCCAGAATGATGTTGGCGCGCCACACGTGCTTCTGGGCCGCGCCGCGATCCGCGACAATCGCCTCAAGCTGACGGCGATCCGCAGGTGTGACCTTGACGACAATTCCTGCTCTCATATCGAGAGCTTGAACTGCTTCGGGCGGTTTGGGAATCGTCCGAATGAATCAGACCACTAGCTTCTTGAGTTCGCCGACCGCACCGAGATATTGGCGGAAGCGTTCATTCTGGAATTTCGGATCGACTTTGCGGAGATCATCGCCGTCGAACTTAGTATCCAAGGTCATCCGTCCGCTCAGGAGACCACGACAGAGTGCTCCGTAACTCAAAATCGCCAGTCCAGCGCCGACGGCGTATGGCAGCACATCCGCCTCGATTGCACGCTCAAAGAGATTGTACGGCGGCTGCACGGCATCGAGCTGGGCGTCAGCGCTGAACATTCGCATCTGGGTTGGCGAAAAATTGCTGACGCCAATCGACCGAATCTTGCCCTCGCGGCGCAGGTCATCCATCGTCTGCGCGGTTTCTGCAATCGGTGTCTCAAAGTCCGGCCAATGCACCTGGTAAAGGTCGATGACATCAGTGCGCAGCCGTCGCAGCGAATCCTCGAGCTCCTGTCGGATGCGGGCCGGACGAGAGTCGCGATAGACGGCACCGTCTTTCCACGCCAGTCCGACCTTGGTGGCGATCTTCACCTTGTGACGCAACGAACCTTCGAGCGCCTTTCCGACGATCTCCTCGGAGCGGCCGAAGCCGTAGACCGGAGCAGTGTCGATAAGTGTCACGCCACGATCGATGGCGGAACGAATGGTGGCGATCGACTGAGCCTCGTCAGTACCGCCCCACATCCAGCCACCCATTGCCCAGGTGCCGAGGCCGATGCGCGAAGTCATCAGACCAGATTTTAATTCGATTTGTTCCATGACCGGACTCCTGTTACCAACGACCGAAGCTAGGAGCGCCGCGGCCAAAATTCCGATAAGGTGAGAAGGTGCCACTGCTCATTGGTAGGCTTTGTATTGATTCCTGCTCCGAAACGACGGTGTGGCCCGTGCGGGCATCAACTAATCCACGAATGTCGGTCCCGGCCGCTGATGCCGAGGTAGCGATACTTCCAAGGATGAGCAGAGCGATTAGAGATCTCATGATAACCTCCTATTCTGTGACCGAGCCGATAGGGCAACTCTCAATCGTCAAGTCAGCCGGCCAGGGTCAATCGTTGTTGTCGTACAGTGGCGACACACCGTAGAGACCGCGCAAGTGGCGGTGTCCCAATTCATGCGTGACGTGAGTGCGGCCAAGTCCGTGGTCATCGAAGACGCGATCCGTCGCGATACCGGGCATGCCCATCGGGTGGACGCCAAGGCCGCCCATGTGACCGATGCCGAAGCTGCCGACGTGAGAGCCACCAACAACGCCCATGTGGGCACCTCCGAGGGCGCCGATATGACCGCCGCCAAAGCCGCCACCGCCGCGCGCAAGGGCGGCACCACCGGTCGTGACTAGCCCAATCATCGCGGCTGTGGCGATTGCGAGAATTTTCCTTTGAATCTGGGTTTTCATAACCTGGCTCCTTTTTCTCTAGTGTTGAACCAAAACTGGTTCTTCATTGATGATCCGGTGCGAATGCTCCCGCAGCAGCAGCGCATTTGAAAACGATCAATTTGATAGCGAAAGCTCCATTACTTGGGCCGTGGCTCACATCGTGTGGGCTGCGGCCGCCAGATGACTCTCGATGACGGCGATGTAGTTAGGCGCGATGGATGCTATAGATGCCGCCACTCGGGCGCGTCCGGGCGACCCCACGTCTTCTGCAATTCTGCCACAACTGAGTGAGTGCTGGTGGGAATGACGCCAGCCTGCGCCAGCCGCGCTACAGTCACCGGCCGTGCCGCAACAGACATCGCCAGGCGTCGTCCGCGTTCCCGCAGGCCGTTGAGGCGATGGGCAAACGTAATCTGCTGATTGCCGGCGTCTGGACGAGCGCAGGTTGGTATAGTTAGATTGCATAAACGTGCTCACGATGCATCTCCTATTCTCGCGTGCGGCTCGAGATTCGACTCGAAACGTGCTGGGATCGAAAATGAAAAAGTATGCGCAGTTTGCGGAACCAGCGCATCAGCCAATCGCCGATGAGCCACAAGATCAGCATGACGATCGGACTGTAGCTCATCCAAAAAATCGACAAGAAGACCGTGTCGTCGCCGTAAATGAGCTCGTCGTCCCTGTTCGGCGCCTTGTCGGGCAACATATCGAGGAGCCACTGAGCCGCACGGTAACGCTGGGAAGTGCGAATCGGCGCGGACGTGACTTGTACCTCTGTGCCTTCATTAACTACGCGTCCAGCGGACTGGGCTTGCGCGGACGCCAGACCGGTGAACACAAGCATTGCCGCTGCGGTCACGGCGGCGATGGTCGAGGCTCGGTGCGGCTGAAGGTGTTGCATTGCGGTTCTCCATGCTCTGCCGCTACACTTGTGAGCAGGCACAGAAACACATTGGTGCAATCCAGACCGAAAGCCGCAAAACGGTTCCGAAATAATTCGAAAATGTTCCCGAATTTGGCGCGAAGCGGCAATGACGGCGAAGTACACGTTCGGACCCTTCCGCCTTGATGTGGCGGCGGGAATTCTGTTCCGGGGTGCCGAGCCCGTCGCGCTCGGCCGGCGGGCCGTTGCCCTGCTTCACGTCCTTCTGGAGGAAGCGGGGACACCGATTTCCAAGGATAGGTTGATCGAAAGCGCCTGGCCGGGGCTTTCGATCGAGGAAAGCAACTTAACCGTCCAGATTGCGGCCTTGCGACGGACCTTTGCGGAAGAACCCGGCGGCGAAAATTGGATTGAGACGCTGCCTCGCCGCGGGTACCGCTATATCGGACCGGCCGTCGCTAGTGAGCGCCCGAGCGACGGGGCCGAAGCACTTGCACAGCATGCGGCCGCGCTCGCCGTGCCCGACAACCCATCATTGGCGGTGTTGCCATTCACAAATATGAGCGGTGACCCGGAGCAAGAGTATTTTGCCGACGGAATGGTTGAGGACATCATCACCGGGCTTTCACGTATAAAGTGGCTTTTCGTCGTCGCGCGCAATTCCAGCTTCATCTATAAACGTCAGTCGGTGAGTGCGAGCCAGGTGGGCCGTGAACTTGGCGTGCGATATTTGCTCGAAGGCAGCGTGCGTAAAGCTGGACGACAAGTGCGTATCACCGGCCAATTGGTCGAGGCCGAAACCGGCGTTCATATCTGGGCCGAACGATATGACCGTCCGCTCGACGACATTTTTGCCCTGCAAGACGAAATCACCTTGAACGTCGTCGGTGCGATCGAACCGAGCCTGCGTGAAGCGGAGATCGAGCGCGTCAAACGCAAAAGGCCGGAAAATCTGGATGCCTATGATCTCGTTTTGCGCGCACTTCCGCACGTCTTCCTGGTGATGCCGGCAGACGCCACGAAGGCCGTGCCTCTTCTTGAAAGGGCTCTGACAATCGAGGGCGATTACGCCGGCGCCCATGGCCTTCTGGCCTGGTGCCATCAGATTTTCTTCGCACTCCGCGGTTTCAGCAAAGTGAGCCGCAACGCTGCAATCCGACATGCGCGCGCCGCCCTCGCTTATGGCCGCGACGATGCGACGGCGCTGGCGCTTGGCGGATTTGTCATTTCAATAATCGAACATGACCGCGCCACGGCGTTTGAAGCTTTTGAGCAGGCCCTTGCAATCAGCCCGTCGTCTTCCTTTGCACTGTTCTGCGGCGCCACGGCACTGGCC
>Ga0209006_10000596_pt1 | contig 33618 bp, 19 predicted proteins | sample JacPin_JW_Ref_O2_FD_188567 | JGI IMG/M metagenome (GOLD analysis project Ga0209006, IMG submission 188567) | Forest soil microbial communities from Algoma, Ontario, Canada - Jack Pine, Ontario site 1_JW_Ref_O2 (SPAdes) (version 2) | ecosystem: Environmental > Terrestrial > Soil > Boreal... | reverse complement strand
CCGGCGAATGCGTTGAGCTGATCCACCATCGTGTTGATGGTTTCTTTCAGCAGCAAAATTTCGCCGCTGACGTTGACCGTGATTTTCTTCGAAAGATCGCCGCTGGCAATTGCCGTTGCGACTTCGGCAATATTACGAACCTGGCCAGTCAAGTTGCTGGCCATGGAGTTGACCGAGTCCGTCAGATCTTTCCACGTTCCGGCCACGCCCGGCACCTGCGCCTGGCCACCGAGTTTGCCGTCCGTACCGACTTCGCGGGCTACACGCGTTACTTCCGAAGCGAACGATCGCAACTGGTCCACCATCGTGTTGATGGTGTCTTTGAGTTCCAGGATTTCGCCCCTCACGTCAACCGTGATTTTGCGCGACAAATCGCCGCGAGCCACGGCGGTCGCCACTTCGGCGATGTTGCGCACCTGGCCGGTGAGATTGCTGGCCATGAAGTTGACGTTGTCCGTGAGATCTTTCCAGGTTCCGGCGACACCGGGGACTTGGGCCTGTCCGCCGAGTTTTCCTTCGGTACCGACTTCGCGGGCCACACGAGTCACTTCGCCAGCGAACGCGTTCAGCTGATCCACCATCGTGTTAATGGTGTTCTTAAGTTCGAGAATTTCGCCTTTGACATCGACCGTGATTTTGCGGGATAGATCGCCGCGGGCAACCGCTGTCGTAACTTCTGCGATGTTTCGCACTTGACCCGTGAGGTTTCCGGCCATCGAATTGACGGAGTCCGTGAGATCTTTCCACGTGCCGGCCACGCCGGGAACGTTCGCTTGTCCACCCAACCGGCCTTCCGTACCGACTTCACGGGCCACGCGCGTTACTTCTCCCGCAAACCGGTTAAGCTGATCCACCATGGTGTTCAGCGTTTCCTTGAGCTGCAAAATCTCGCCGCGAACGTCGACCGTAATTTTTCGTGAGAGATCGCCGGTGGCGATAGCGGTTGCCACTTCGGCAATGTTTCTCACCTGCCCGGTGAGGTTGCTGGCCATGAAGTTGACGTTGTCCGTAAGATCTTTCCACGTACCGCCGACACCCGGCACCTGAGCTTGTCCGCCCAGTTTGCCTTCAGTTCCGACTTCGCGGGCCACACGGGTTACTTCGCCAGCGAATGCGTTTAGCTGATCCACCATCGTGTTAATTGTGTCTTTGAGTTCGAGAATTTCGCCTTTCACATCGACCGTGATCTTGCGCGACAAATCACCGCGGGCCACGGCCGTCGTGACCTCGGCAATGTTTCGCACCTGCGCCGTAAGATTTCCAGCCATCGCGTTGACGGAATCCGTTAGATCTTTCCACGTGCCGGCCACACCTACCACGACGGCCTGTCCTCCCAACTTGCCGTCAGTTCCCACTTCGCGCGCCACGCGCGTTACTTCCGACGCGAATGAACGAAGCTGGTCCACCATCGTGTTAATAGCTTCTTTGAGCTGAAGGATTTCGCCGCGCACATCGACCGTGATTTTTCGGGAGAGATCACCGCTGGCCACGGCAGTTGCCACTTCCGCGATGTTACGGACCTGGCCCGTGAGGTTACTGGCCATCGAGTTGACGGAATCCGTAAGATCTTTCCACGTGCCGGCGACACCCGGCACCTGTGCCTGGCCGCCCAGTTTGCCGTCCGTTCCCACCTCGCGGGCCACGCGCGTCACTTCGGCGGTAAAAACACCAAGCTGCTGAATCATGGTGTTGACGATGTTGGCGGAGCGCAGAAACTCGCCTTCGAGCGGCCGTCCGTCTACGTCCAAGCGCACGGTTTGAGTTAAATTTCCTTGTGCCACGGCGGCGATGGCGCGGGTCACGCCTTCCGTTGGGCGAAGAAGATCCTCGACCAGAGTGTTGATTGAGACTTCCATCTCGCCCCATGCGCCCCGCGATTCATGAAAGCGCGTACGTTCACGGGTTCGTCCTTCTTTGCCTACTACCTGTCCAACGCGTTTCAGTTCCTGTGCCATCTGTTGGTTGGCGGCCACAATGGAATTGAATGTGTCGGCGACTTTGCCCGCAAGCCCGGTCCACGAACCGGGAAGACGAACCGAAAAATCTCCGTCCCGCATAGTTTGCAGGCCAGCGAGGATTACGCTGAGATCGCCCGACGAAGGTTGAGCCACGAGGACAGAACCGCCGTTGCTGTTCTCACTCTTATGAGCTTCCTCGGATGTACCTTTGGCAATGGCTGTCGCTGAATCGTGGTTATTTCTCTTCATGTTTATCTCCTGGAGTGACGGAGGGGGAAGCCCGATGACAGAGGCTCGTGGATACGCGCCGATTCCGGTGCATTGACGTGACACCGGACTCTGGGATAGTCCAAACCATTATCGAAAAAGTAAGCTAGGACTTACAGGCCAAAACGTCATTGGATCATGAGAAACTGCGGGCTGACCCTAGGGTCTTTACCGTATGCGCAAGGAAGACAAATCTCCGCGGTTGAATCCGGAATGAGCGCTGGCGTACCAAACCAGTCAGGCCGGAGCCTCTTTCTCCGGCCCTGCGTTTTGCGCAACATTACATTGATATCCGTATGTTCACCGCTCCACGAACTATGTACGATCCGACGAGCAGTCTAGCCATGCATCCTTGCACCGTCGAGCGCAATTCTGAATTTTGCCAGCTCAGATCGGAAGGCCCTTATGGCACTTGTTTTTCATACGTTTTCGGGTAAGGCTCTTCCCGCGTCACCTGGAGAGGGTCCTTCATGCGCCTGTTAAGCGTTCGGCTGATTATTTCGCTCATTGTGGGGATCACGCTGGTCTCTTTAGGTTTTTCCTATTACGAGGTCGTCGGAGAAAAGCGCGGTCTACGCAGTGACCTGGAACGGCGGGCTGAGGTGCTTGGCGAGAGTGTTGCGGGCAACGTCGAAAAATCCTGGGAGAACGGTTCGGATCGCGGATTAAAGAGGCTGGTCCAACGATTTGGCAACCGCGAACACTTGCTGGGAGTGGCCGTCTATGACGGGCAAGGCAGGTTAGTAGCGATCACGCCGGAGTTAGGGGCCGCACTGCCTTCCATCCCCGCGGAAGTAACACAGGCAATAGCAACGGGGCACGGCGAAGGTTCATTCCGGAGACTGGGCGACGATCCCGTGCACATATTTGCGTTACCGCTGCACCGTCAGGATCAGGTGGTCGGCGGGTTGGCGGTTGTGCATGACGCTCGCTATATACGAGCACAAAGCCTTCGCGCCTGGAGGGAGGCATTTCTCAGCGTCCTCATACAGGTCGTCCTGATAGTTTTTATAACGCTGCTGATCGTGCGTTGGAGCATTGCCGGTCCGATCGCGCGAGCTGCGCAATGGATGCGCGCGCTCCGCATGGGAAGGATTTCTTCCCGCCAGCAGATGCCCGACCTTGAACTATTCAGGCCGCTGGCCTGGGAAGTCGTCACGCTGGCCGAAAGCCTGAGCCAGGCCCGCAGCGCCGCCGTGAACGAAGCCCGTTTGCGCGACGCTGGAGAATCCATGTGGACCGCGGACCGGCTGGCCGTGCACCTCCAGACCCGGTTGGACGGCGGCCGGCTTTTTGTCGTTTCGAATCGCGAGCCTTACATGCATCAGCGGAACGGCAAGTCCCTGGAAGTGGTTGTGCCCCCAAGCGGATTAGTGACGGCGCTTGAACCCGTGCTCGATGCTTGTGACGGCACGTGGATCGCGCACGGCAGTGGCGACGCCGACACTGAAGTGGTTGACGCGCACGATCGCATTCTCGTTCCTCCCAACGATCCTGCCTACACGCTGCGCCGCGTCTGGCTGACCAAAGAGGAAGAAGAAGGATATTACTACGGCTTCGCCAATGAGGGACTCTGGCCGCTGTGTCACATCGCTCATACGCGGCCAATTTTTCGCGCGCAAGATTGGCGGCACTATGAAGAAGTGAACCGCAAGTTCACGAAAGCCGTGCTCGAAGAGATCAAGGACACGCCCAAGCCCATCGTGCTGGTCCAGGACTATCACTTCGCATTGTTGCCGCGAATGATCAAAGAAAAAAGGCCGGATGCGCGTGTGGCGATTTTCTGGCACATCCCCTGGCCGAATCTGGAAGCTTTTGGCATCTGCCCGTGGCAGAGGCAGTTGGTGGATGGACTGCTGGGGGCGGATCTCGTCGGCTTCCACATCCAGTCGCATTGCAACAATTTTTTACAAACGGCAGACCGCGTGGTGGAATCCCGCGTGGACTGGGAACATTTCTCGGTGTTGCGTCAAGACCACCGCACGCTTGTCCGGCCTTTCCCGATCAGCGTAAAGCTCACGGACGAGGAACCCACTGATGGCAGTCGCCCCCGCGTCGACTACCTCGAGCGCTCTGCGTTGTTGCATGCGTTGGGTGTGGAAGCCGCTTTTATGGGAGTCGGCGTTGATAGGGTCGATTACACCAAGGGGATTCTTGAGAGATTCCTGGCCATCGAACGGTTTCTGGAACGGTATCCCAGTTACGTCGGCAAGTTTACATTTGTGCAGATTGGAGCGCCCAGCCGCACTCACATCAAGCGCTATCACGATCTGCTGGCGGAAGTAGAAGCGGAAGCGGAACGAATTAACTGGCGCTTTCAGGCGGGCAAGTGGAAGCCCATCGTTTTTCTGAAGCGGCAGCACAGCCACGAAGAAATCGAGCGGTACTACTGCGCAGCAGATCTCTGCCTGGTAACTTCACTGCACGACGGAATGAATCTGGTGGCAAAGGAATTTTTGGCGGCGCGGCGTGACGAACGGGGCGTACTGATTCTGAGCCAGTTTACCGGCGCCGCGCGGGAACTGCGCGACGCGCTGTTGGTGAACCCCTACGACATCGATCAAACGGCCGAAGCCATCCGCGTAGCTTTGGAAATGGAGCCGGAAGAGAAGCAGCTGCGAACCCGCCACATGCGGAAAATCATCAGAGAGCAGAACATTTACCGCTGGGCGGGGAATCTGATTACGGAACTCTGCGAGGTGCGGCTCGACGTGCCGGACTCAGCTAACGAAAAGTACCGCGCGGACGTGCCCGCTGCCTGACGTCGTTGGGGCACAACATTCCTGTCAGGAAGCCCGAGCCGCTATTCTCTCGGAACCGTCGCCTCAGGCTCGGCTTCAATCGTGACTTCAACTTCGGCTCCGGGTTTCAGACGCACTCTGTCTCCATTGGCGTCGATGAGGGTGTTCTCGATTCGAAGCTCGCGATAAAGATGGTCCGCTCCTTCGACAGCGATCTGAGCCTTTTCCGGCTCGTTTGGAGAGGAAGGCTTGATGATTTTCTCCACGATCGCCGGTAGAGTCGTGCTTGGTTTTTCAGCCATTCATTTAACCTCAGTCATGAACAGAAAATAAACCGAACCTCCGTCCCAAATCCAGCCCTTCAGCAAAACCACCCCAATACGAATAAATCAAAACCCGCGATTCTCGCTCCAATTTTGCGGCGGAGTTTTTCTGCTATTGTTCGTCGGGTCGCCTTTTTTATTCTCGCCTTTATGACCTTCGTCCTTGTGACTCTCGTCTTTGTGCCGGAAGTCCAATCCGAAGTGGGGTTCCGATTGTGTGCCCGTGATTCTGATCGGAACCTCCGTGCCAGCCCCGTTCTTGCGGAGAAAGGGGTCGACAGGTTTAAGAAGAAGTGACTTCCATCCCGTCGTCATTTGGGAAACGGTGGCATCCAACCGCGCCGTCCCACGGAAGTCAAATGTTTTCCCATCCAGGCCATATACCCCCGACATATCGACATGAGTTCCGGGAATCAGAAAATGCAGGAATGAAAAAGACAGTAATCCATCCTTCAGCGCAAATACGCCGTGCAAATCCACGGGCACATTTTCGTCGACACTTTCGCGTGCTTCCCTGGGCTTGCCCTGGCTGCGCAGACTCAGCGAATCGAGCTTGTGCTGCACTTTCTGGTTCGAGAAGTGCGCTTGCAGAACGTGAAAATCTCCTGCCAGCCGCAGCCGGTCCGACACATCCGCTTTTCCCGGAGGAAGACTCAGCTTTGCGGTCATCTCTACCGGACCGTCCATGATGGGCGGGTCGGTGCGCACGCCCAGTTCGAGGAGATCTTCAATCTTCGCATGATCCAAAACAACATCAAGTTCTACGTCGCGGCCGGGGGGCGTGCTCATGCGGACGACCGAACCTCGGGCTGTGACGCCAGAGTGAAGGAAGCTCGCAACAACGGGCTTCAGATATGTATCCCCGCTCGTGCCATCCACGGTGGCATGAAATTCGGTATGCAGAGCCACAGGATGCCCGCTGCGCGCAATGCGAAAATCCGGAGTATCGGTTGTGCCATGCACGACGATATCGCTCAGCGTGCCCGAGTACGCTCCCGTAGAAGAGAGTATTCCCCCGATGCCATTGATCGTGCCCAGATCGGCGTTGGTGAACGAGTAATTGCCTTGCACCGGCGTGTCCCGCGGGCTGTCCGGCTGCCATGGCCCGAAGTAGCCGTTCGATTGAATGTCTCCAACCGGCTTCGGATTGACCAGCGTGGCGTCGAACTGCAGGGGCTGGCCGGGACCGATATCTTTCATCTTCAGCTCGGAGATGGCGAATTCCAGCGGTGGCTTCCCCGGCTTTGTGGTGTTGATGACCAGCTTCGTATCCTGGCAGACGAACTTGTCGACGAAGATGGTCATCTTCCCCGTTTTCGATCTCATATTCGTCATTTCCTGCCGATTGCCCTTAGGGGGAATGTTGAGTTCCAGGCCTTTTACATAGACGGTGTCGATATGCATCGGCGAACGAAAGAGATTTCGCAACGGGGTTTGAAAGCGAAACTCCTGGATGCCGATCAGGGCTTGCACTCCCGGTTCATAGGGGTTGGGATCGGTCGTACCGAAAACTTTCAACCCGTCGCCCGAGACCTCAATACCGTTGGTAACGGAAACATGGAAACCGGTCAGTTCCACTTTGCTTTTGAAGCGATTCGACAAAGTGCCGATGATGCGAGTGCGCAGAATCGGTTCCGCGCGAGCGATCACTATGCGTACGGCTATGCCGGCGCCTAGGAGGAAAATAACGACGGCTAAGCCGATCCACCTCCACAGCGGACGGCGGCGCGGCTTCGCAGTGAGCTTGAGCGGAGCTTCCATAGCGTCAAGTTTGGATGAAGAATCCTCGGTAAAGACTCCTACAGTGTTTCCTGTAATCTCAATCGTCGCGACGAGATGTAAATGCTGGGAACGAAACGGCGGCAAGCGAGTTGCTTAATCTGCATTCGCGGCACGGAAGATCCCTCGTCCCGCTGTAAAACGCGGGACGAGGGATGACGCCTTCACTCGGTAGGCAGAAAATTCAAATTGAACCACTGCGGAACCTTGACGCCGCTCGGAATCCGAGCCCTGATTTTCACGGAAGTAGACCATAAATATCGAGTTCCACGGAAGTGGGGACGAAGACCTTGCCGCCAGCAATGGTGGGTACGGTGAACTTCGAGGCTGCTCCGGCGGTGTCACGTCCGTTTGCAGCCTGCGTGGTGTTGTACAGCTCTACAGCGACGTTGGTGGCGTTGTATGCATGCAGCACCGCGGGCTGGCCGTCAGCCGGATTGGAGCCATTGAAGGCAGTATTGTCGATGTCCCAGACGATTCCGTTCAGCGTGCCATTGGCCGATAAAGACGCGGTTGCTCCATGCATCCCATAGACATTTGACCCGACAGATGTAGGCGACGTGGATATCAGTCCAGTCGTTGCGCTCCAGCTATAAGCACGTAGAACATCGTCATTGCAGTGGAAGTAAAGCGATCCATTCCAATAGACCGGGGTGTCGAAAATGTTGTCGTACGTATCGTTGCTGTTGCCGCTGCCCGTCTTTATGGTCTGAATCACATCATTTGTGGCGTTGAATCCGCCCATGTTCGACCGGTTGACCACATAAATGTTTCCGTCTTTTCCGCCTCCAATCGTTTCCGGTGGATATACGGAAGAGGCCGGCATTATAACGTTTCCGCCGCTGGCCAAATCGGCATCGTTTTCGGCCAGAGTCCAACTGTTATCCGGCGAAAAGTAGTCCAGCACGGAGAGGTCGGTCGCGTCCAGACGCAGGAAAGAGTTGTTGTATCCTACCTGGGTAAAATTTGTGTTGTTTATTGCGGCCTGGTCACCGGCATCTGTTCCGGTCAGCAGATACAAATCCCCCGTTGTGTCGTCAATCGCGGGCGCTCCGCCGCTGGACCACAAGCCACCGCCCTCTGCCCCATTGGTGTCATCAAATGCCGTGGTCTGCGCCAGAGTGGTTTTGTCGTAAGCCACGACCCACCCGTGTGTGCAGTCGCCGAAGCCGATATAGACTGCGTTCGAGACCGGATCCAACGCCAGGCCCACGCGCTGATCGCAGGAGCTTTCCAGGGAGTCGCCGCCATAAGTCGCGGTTATATTTACCGGGCTGCCCGGCTGGTTGGAGCCTGTAGCGGCATTCAGCGCATACAGAAAGAATGGATTGGAATAGCCTGTCTTTTCCGCAACCAGGTAGATCGTATTGGTTGAAGGATCGATCACGGGCGTTGACTGGATTCCCGCATACACGTTAGGAGCCTTTAAGACTGCGGCTCCGAGTGGAAGCTGCCAGAAAACCTGAGCCGTCGCTGAAGAAGTAGCGTCGGCATTAAAGGCATAGACGTAGTTGTTCTCAGTCGCCACAAAAACTACGTCATACGTACCGCCGGCGATGCTCATTTGCGGCATATACAGCGGCTGACCCATGATCTGACCGTTCACGGGATAGGCATAGAGCTTGCCGAAAGTCGTCGAATTGACGTTGGAAGGCATCAGCGTCACTTCCTGCGTATAGGCGCCGTCGCGGGCATCGTCATTGTGGTAGGTGAGCACCGCGCCCTGCGGAGCGTTGGCCACTGTGACCGTTGCACTGGCGGTAATCGATGAATTCGTCGGACTGGTGGCCGCGACGGTTTCAGAGCCCGCCGACGACGGAGCGGTATACAGCCCAGCGGTGGTAACAGTGCCATCGGCAGAATTTCCTCCCGTGATGTGATCCACCGACCAAGTCACCGCGGAGGTGACATTCCCGGTCGATCCGTCGTTATAAGTGCCGGTGGCGCCAAATTGCAGCGTGCCGTCTTCGGCAACGTTTGGGTTGGCAGGCGCTACAGTGATCGATGTCAAGGCTTTTGTCTGCACGGTCAGCGTCGAAGGCGGACTGGTTATTCCACTCAACGAGGCGGTCACCATGCTGGTACCCGCAGTTACTCCGGTGGCCAAACCGCTGGAATTTATGGTGGCAACGCCGGCAACCGAGGAAGTCCAAGAGGCGGTGCTGGTTACGCTTGCGGTCGAGCCATCGTTGTAGGTGGCCGTGGCGCTGAATTGCTGCGTGTCCGTAGTGTAGGTGCTGGCCGTGCCAGGCGTTACCGCGATTGAGGTAACAGCCTTGGCCTGCACCGTGAGCGTTACGGCGGGGCTGGTGACTCCTGCAAGCGCGGCGGTTATCGCGCTTGTGCCTGCGGCCACGCCGGTGGCGAGCCCGCTCGAACTGATGGTTGCAACGGAAGTAGTAGCGGAGGCCCAGGTCGCAGTGGAGGTAACAATCGCTATCGAGCCGTCGCTGTACGACGCGGTGGCCGTGAATTGTTCTGTATCGGTCGTATACGTACTCGCGGCAGGAGGTGATACGGCAATAGAAGTCACGGTCTTGGCCAGCACAATGAGGGAAACGCCGGCGCTGGTAACCCCGCCCAGGGCGGCAGTCACGACGCTCGAACCCCCAGCGACGCCGGTGGCCAGCCCGCTTGAGCTGACAGTGGCTACCGAAGGAGTTGCGGATGTCCAAGTTGCCGTAGAAGTCACATTCACCGTCGAGCCATCGCTATACGTCGCTGTGGCGCTAAACTGTTGGGTTGCACCGACAACAATTGTTGCGCTCGAGGGCGACACCGCTATGGAGGTCAGGGCGGCAGCCACTTTGAGAGTTGCGCTGCCACTCATCCCCGAGACAGTCGCCGACACGGTTGTAGACCCCGGAGCCATCCCCTTGGCCAAGCCGCCGGTGGTGACGGTCGCTACGGACTGAGTAGCCGCAGCCCAGGTCGCCGAAGAAGTTACGTCCGCGGTTGAGCCGTCACTGTACTTTGCCGTGGCCGTAAATTGCTGCGTGGACCCCGCAGATATGTTGGCAGTCGCAGGCGATACCGACACAGAAGTCAGCGTCTTCGCTTGCGAACCGCTCGTAGAAGACGGACTTCCGCCGCACGCTACGCTCAACACAGCGAGCGAGAGTGAGAGAAAAAAAGCAGGGATAGAAATAAAAAGGCAACAGTAGCGGTTGGTGCCCATCGATTCTTAACTCCATTCGGCGCGGACGAGGATTAGTAGCAGGTCGCGTCTCGGAGGTTGCTAGAGATTCTCATTCTGAAACGGGAGGGATTTGCACTTTCGAGTAAAAACACACGATTTTCTCTTTGGCGGAATACAGGGTTTCTGGTAGTCTCACTCCATTGTTTGACTGATTGCTTTCGAACAACGACGATCCCCGCCCACTGGCCCAGGTAAGGGTGGATTCGAGCAAGGTAGTCCAAGCCAGTCCAAGCCACTTCCGAACCCAGATCGCGCCCGCTCACGCGTAAGGGAAGTTTCAGCTGCAGTTCTGCAAGTCGGAAGCCAATAAACAAACTTGGAGAGTTTCATGTTGAGGTCCCCCCTGTGCCTGATCGTGTGTTTGCTCGTCGTATCCGCCTCGGAAGCGTTTGCCGGTGTCACCGTGACCTCTCCCGCGAATGGCGCAACCATCCAGGGATCTGTGCCTTACGTCGCTACCGCTACTACCTCCTGTTCCAAAGGCATTGGATCCATGGGGATTTATACCGCTCCCGGTAAGCTGGCCTATGTGGTGAATGGGGACAGTCTGAACACCACCCTCAGCCTGAGTCCAGGAACCTACAATACGGTGGTTGAGGATTGGGACAATTGTGGTGGGGCCGGGACGACTGCTATCACCATAACCGTGACCACCTCCTCGTCTGGCGTCTACGTAACTTCTCCCGTGAACAAGAGCACGGTCAGCTCGCCCACCAATTTTGTGGCCACGGCGACTTCGACTTGCTCGAAGGGCGTCGCCTCCATGGGAATCTACACTGCCCCGGGACAATTGGCTTACGTGGCGAACGGAGCCAGTTTGAACACCAGCCTATCCTTGAGCGCGGGTACCTACAACGCGGTAGTGGAAGAGTGGGATAAATGCGGAGGAGCGGCGACTGCTCCGGTCACCATCACAGTCAGCTCGAGCAGTAGCGGAAGTTCGTTTACCAACCTCCAGCACGCCGGCGGCTGGGGCCAGTATGGCCAAGGCCCTCCGTCCTTTGTCGATTGCTCGCCCTCACCCTGTGACGGGATCACTTTTTCCATGGAACAGGGCGTCAAGTCACCTTCCATGAGCGGAGAAGCCAGCCAGTTCAACCTGGGCGGTACCACTGTCTACTCCGACGCATTGTTTAACAACCATCTCATCGGCCCGTTCTCATCGCAAGGCATGCCAGACACGAACGAAACGCTGGTTCCCACGCTCCACAACTTTACCTACGACGTGTATTTCTATGGCACGAATCTCGCGCTCTCGCAAGCGATCGAGTTTGATATCAACCAGTTCTTCGATAACACCGGCTACATCTGGGGCCACGAATGTCGCATAGCGGGCGGAAACGAGTGGGACGTCTGGGATAATCAAGCCGCCAAATGGGTTCCCACAGGCATCGCGTGCAATCCCGTGAGCAATGCGTGGAACCATTTGACGATCAAGGTTCAGAGAACCTCCAATAATGATCTTTATTTCCAGTCCATCACGCTGAACGGAGTGACGAGCAACGTAAATATCACATACCCTCCCGGCTCCGCGCCTGGCTGGTATGGAGTAACCATCAACTATCAGATGGACGGAAACTACAAGCAAAATGCATACACTGTCTATCTCGACGAGATCACCTTCAGCTATCAATAAATTCTCAAGATTCCGCTCCGCTGGAAGCCGGTGCGTACTGCCTGGCCCCTCAGGGGCGCGACGGTACTCGCCGGCGTAAGTGTTTCTTGCGGCTGGGATTTATGGCTGCAAAACTTGACTGGCCTGCGGATGGATCTGTTCGCTTTTGATCTGGACAGAATCCCAACCGCCGCCGAGCGCCTTTACCAGATAAACGGCGCTGACCATCTGCTGGCCGAGCAACTGAGTTTCCAGCCGCTCGCTGGTAAGAAGCGTGGTCTGAGCATTGATGACGTCAAGGTAGTCTGTCACCCCGCCGACGTAGCGATTGTTGGCGATGGCCAGCGCGCGGCGGGCATCTTCAACGGCAGCGCCCTGAGTGGTGAGGGCCTGCGAAAGCGTGCTCAGATTGCTGATGCCGTCCTCCACTTCCTGGAATGCGGTGAGTACGGATTGACGGTAGTTGGCCACAGATTGTTCATAAGCGGATCGCGCCGCGGCCAGGTTGGCGCGGTTCCGTCCACCTTCGAAGATCGGCTGCAAGGCATCCGCGCCAAGAGACCAAAAAAGGCTGGGCGCATTGAGAAGTTGGGTTACATCGGTGCTCTGCCATCCTCCGGCACCGCTCAAGGTGATATGCGGATAAAACGCGGTGCGCGCGATTCCCACCTCAGCGTTCTGGTAAGCCATCTGGCGCTCCGCCGTAGCAATATCGGGCCGGCGTTCCAGCACGTCTGAAGGCACTCCCAGCGGGATGGGCGGTGGAACGGCCTTCAGCGGCGCGGCAGCCAGATTGAAACCGGACGCGGGCTGCCCCAGCAGCACCGATATGGCGTGCTCGTACTGCGCGCGCGACTGCTGCACCAGGGAAAGCTGCGAGATGGTGGAGTCGAGCAATGCCGCTTGCTGTGCGACTTCCAGGCCGCTGGCCACGCCGCCGTTGTGGCGGTTGTTTACCAGATCCAATCCTTTGCGCTGATAGCCGACGGACTCCTGCACCACTCGATACTCGGCATCGAGTTCACGCAGGGTGAAGTAGTCGGCGGCCAGTTCCGCGGTTAGCACGAGTTGTACATTTTGCAGATCAGCCGCCGTCGACTGCAATGTGGCGTTCGCCGCTTCCACGTTGTGCCGCACCCGCCCGAAAAGATCGACCTCGTAGTCGATTGCGAACGGAATCGTGAAGACATTCTGCGTGTAGGGCGGAACGTTCTGAGTTACTCCATTGAAGACTGTGGGTGCCGCACCGTTTAGCGGACGATTGCCGGAACCGCGTTCACGAACGGCGCTGGGATCCGCGGAAACCTGGGGAAAGAAATCCGCCGTGGCGACGCGAGCCAGCGAACGGGCTTGATCCAACCGATCGCGCGCGGCTACCAACGACTGATTCGCTTGGAGCAACTGTTGCTCGTAGCCGTCGAGCGCCGGATCGTGAAAGACTTGCCACCACGCGCCCTTGGGAATCGAGTCTTTGGGAGCGGCTTGCTCCCACGGCGGCTGCGTCTTCCAGGCATCGGGCGCGGGCGCTGGAGCCGCAGGCCGGCTATAACGCGGCCCGACTGTGCAGGCCGGGCCAAGCGCCGTCAGCACCAGAGCGGCTAAGAGTGCAGATCGCGTCACGATCCGCTGCCTTTCTGTTGGCCTTGCGGCGCACCTTGATCGGGTTGCTGCGGATTGGGCGATGGCTGCGCCACATTCACCGGCTGGCCGTCTTCCAGCGAGTCCGCGGGATTGATGACGACCTGGTCTGCGGTCGCAACCCCGCCGAGAATCTCCAGGGTTGTTCCGTAGTCGCGTCCAATGCTGATGGAACGTAATTGCACCTTGCCGTCCGTCCCGACGACCGCGACTTGCGGGCCTTGGGCGCGGAACAGCATCGCATTCACCGGGACCGTAACCTTGTTCACGTTGGAGCCAACGGCGAAGTGCACTTCCCCGAACGAGCCGGGCAACAAGCGTCCATCCTTGTTGGGCACATCCACTTCGGTAAGAAGAGTCCGGGTATTGGGATCGATGGACTCCGCAGTACGCGCCACCTTGGCGACAAATTTCTGTCCGGGAAGTTCCTGCAAAGTGACGGTGGTTGCGGCGCCGACTTTTATGAACGGCGCGTAGGCCTGGGGGACGCTGGTATAAACACGCAACGGATCGACTCGCGCAAGGTCAAACAGTTCGCGTCCCGCGGCGCCAGCCCCGGCATTGATCAGCGCGCCGGGATCGACATTGCGGCGGGTGAGCACTCCGGAAAATGGCGCGTACACATCTTTAAAGCCCTCCAACTGTTCCAGGCGGTGCACATTGGCGTCGGCGGAGGCCAGGTTAGCCTGAGCCTGCTTGTATCCGCTGACCTGCTGGTCGGTCTCCTGCTTGGAAACGGAATCAGTCTTAAGCAAGTTCTCCCAGCGATCCGCGCTGATCTTGGCCAAATCCATCTGCGCCACAATTTGCTGGCGGGTGGCGCGAGTCTGGTTCAGTTCCTGATCGACTTCAGGAGTATCAATCTTGGCCAGCAACTCACCTTTTTCTACACGGCTGCCGATGTCTTTGTACCAGCGCACCAGATAGCCGTTGGTGCGGGCGTAAATCGGAGACTCTTCGTAGGCCAACAAAGAACCGGGCAGCACGAGGTCTTCGTCGGGCTTTTCCGCAGCCGGGTGAACGATGGCGACAGTCGGAACGGTTTCGCGTTCCGTTTCCTTGGCCAGGGCGCGATCATGGCTGGCGTGATCCAGCAGGGTAATCACTCCGGCAATCACCAGAATCAGAAGCGCTATGCCCACGATGGTCAGGGCCTTGCGCGGCGGCGCCGGAGGAAGCTCAGGCGGCCTCTGAATGCTCGGCGGCTGGTGCTTGGAGTGCTGCTGCATCGCCGCGATTTCCTCGTCGCGCTGCGCCTGCGCGCTCACCGCATGGTGCTCTTCTGTCTGGCCTTGCGGCGATTTGGGCGCGCTGTCGCGCCCCTCGTCGGCTGGCGTCACCGAGGTTCGTTTTGGCTCGTTATCTGCGCTCATTCTGACTCCGATTCCTGCAAGACTCTCAGCCCTCGCGTCTACGCCTGCTGCTGGCGCACACGCTTGGCTTCTATACGGCTATGGAATATCGCGAATACACTTGGCACAAAAAATAAAGTCGCCACGGTGGCAAAGAGCAGCCCGCCGATGACCGCGCGTCCCAGCGGCGCGTTTTGTTCGCCACCTTCGCCGAAACCCAATGCCATGGGGACCATGCCGATGATCATGGCCAGCGCAGTCATCAGCACCGGGCGCACGCGAGTGTATCCGGCGGCCACGGCCGCTTTGATGGCGGGAATCCCTTCATCCATTTGTTCTCGTGCGAAGCTCACCATAAGAATCGAGTTGGCCGTGGCCACGCCCATGCACATGACCGCTCCGGTGAGCGAAGGCACGCTCAACGTGGTGCGCGTCAGCAGCAGGAACCAGCAGATGCCCGCCAAAGCTCCCGGCAACGCGGCGATGATGATGAAAGGATCGAGCCACGATTGAAAATTGATAACAATCAATAAATAGACGAGCAGAATTGCGCCGGCTAATCCAACTCCGAGGCCAAAGAACGATGAACGCATAGTGGCGACCTGGCCCCGCACCACAATATGAGTGCCGCGCGGCAGATGGCCGTCAAACGTCTTCAGAACCTTGTCGGTGTCGGCTGCGACAGCGCCCAGATCGCGATCCTGGGTGCTGGCATAAACGTCGATGACGGGCTGCACGTTGTAATGGTTCACGGTAGCTGCACGCGTGACCGGAGAAATCTGCACCAGGTTTCCCATCAACTGCGCGCCCTGCTGCGAGTTCACGGGAATATTCATCAGGTCCTGCATGTTCGTCATGCGGTATTGCGGTGACTGCACGGCAATCTGATACGTGACGGCGTTCTTAGGGTTGAGCCAGAAATTCGGCGAAGTCTGAAAGCTGCCGCTCAAAGAAACCAGCGCGCTCTGCGCCACGTCGCGCGCCGTCAGGCCGACCTGCGTGACCCGTGTGCGCTCGATATCCATGTGCAGCGTAGGCAGCGACAGAAGCTGTTGCACGTGCACGTCCGCGGTGCCGGGAATGTGCCGCATCTTGTTGGCGATCTGTTGCGCAATCACGTAACTGGTCTGCATGTCAGTGCCGACGACCTGCACGTCGATAGGCGCAGGCAAACCGAAGTTCAGAATCTGAGTAACAATGTCGGCTGGCTGAAAGAAAAACTCCACTCCCGGAAAACGCTGCGGCAATATCTCTCTGAGGTGCCGCATAAGCCCGGCGGTCGCCGGGTGATGCTCCGGATCGAGCGCGATCAAGATTTCAGCGTCACTGGTGCCAATAGTTCCGTTGGAGCTGTACGACTGATTGATGCCGGAATTGGGAAGGCCAATGTTGTCGAGGACCGTCTGCAACTGACCTTTCGGAATCTCCTGCCGCAACGTGTTTTCAATTTCGTCGCAGAGTCGCGCAGTCTCCTCCACCCGCAATCCCGGACGCGCACGTACATGAAGCCGCAGCAAGCCGGCATCCACCTGCGGAAAGAAGTCCTGCCCCAGGAATGTAAACAGCCCGAGCGAGAGCAGGCAAAACGCCAGAAAGAAAATCACGAAGACGCCGCGGTGTTCGAGCGTGGTTTCCAGCAGCGCCTCATAGCCGAGACGAAAATCTTCGAACTTGCGCTCGAAGCCGCGCTGGAACCGGCCGAAAAAAGACTTAGGCGCTTCGGCACGATGCTCGTGGCCGCGCATGATGTACATGACCAGCGTCGGAATCAATGTTCTTGAGAGCAGGTAACTGGCCAGCATGGCGAAGCTCACGGCCTCGGCCAGCGGCACGAACAGAAATTTCGCCACACCCGTCAGGAAGAACATAGGTACGAACACAATGCAGATGCTCAGCGTGGAAACCAAAGCCGGCACGGCAATCTGCTGCGCACCGTCGAGAATCGCCTGCCGCATCTCCTTACCCATGGCAAGATTGCGTTCGATATTTTCGATTTCCACGGTAGCGTCATCGACCAGAATGCCGACGGCGAGCGCCAACCCGCCCAACGTCATAATGTTGATGGTTTGACCGATCGCACCCAGCAGAATGAGCGAAACGAAAATCGATAGCGGAATAGAAATAGAGATGACAATCGTGGGGCGCCAATCTCCCAGGAAAATAAGGATCATGACAGCGGTCAGGGCCGCCGCAATTAAACCTTCACGGATCACGCCCTCGATCGACGCGCGCACAAATAACGACTGATCGAAGAGCGACGTTACTTTGAGTTCCGGCGGCAGCGCCTGAGTTGCCTGCTGCACGATGTTCTTGATGCCCGCCACAATTTGCAGCGTCGATGCGTTGCCGTTTTTGTAAATCGACATCAGCGCGCCGCGGTTGCCGTCCTGGCGCACGATGTTGGTCTGCGGCGCGAAACCGTCGCGTATATGCGCAACGTCGCGCATGTAGAGCGTGGAACCGTTGACTGTCTTGACCGGCAGATCGTTCAACTCCGGGATGGTGTTCGGTGTTCCGTTCAACTCGACGTTGTATTCCAGCGGCCCCATCTTGATGGTGCCGGTCGGAAGAATAATGTTTTGCGCATTGACTGCGTTGACGATGTCGTTCGGCTGGAGTCCGTAGGATTGGAGTTTCGGCAGATCCAGGTCGACTTGAATCTCGCGCAGCTTGCCGCCGTAGGGATAAGGAGTCGCCGCTCCCGGAACCGTAGCCAGAAAGTTACGCAGAAAGTTCTGGCCAAGATCGAAGAGCTGCTGCTCCGGTAGTGTCTTGCTGCTGAGACCCAACTGAATGATCGGCGTAGTCGATGCGCTATAGGAGATGATGAGCGGAGGGGTGGTGCCAGGCGGAAGTTGGCGGACGGTGGTCTGAGCGATGGCGGTAATTTGCGCGATCGCGCCCTGCACGTTGGTGCCCGGGCGGAAAAATATTTTGATGACGCCCAGTCCGTAGACAGACTGAGACTCCATGTGCTCGATATCGTTGACGGTCGTTGTGATGCCGCGCTCGGAGTTCGCGACGATGCGGTCGGCCATATCCTGCGGCGACATTCCGGTGTAGAACCAAACCACTGAAACGACAGGAATATCGATATCCGGGAAGATGTCGGTGGCTGTCCGCAAAATTGTAATGGGCGTCAGAATGATGATGACGATCGCCATCACGATGAACGTGTAGGGACGTCTGAGAGCTAGGGCAACTATCCACATCGGTTAGACACCACTCCAAACGACGGCCGAAGGTTCATACTCTGTACGGTCAAGCACACGGGAACTTAGATTCGATACTGAGCGTATCGGATTCTAAAACCACTCTTTGATTATATGGTAGGGTAGCACCATGCGCCATAAGCCTCGGGCTCGCGAGAATGGCGACAACGTCGGCAGCAAGCGCTCCCCGGGGCGCCCGCGCAGTGAACAAGCCCACCTTGCTATTCTGCGCAGCACTCTCAAACTCCTGGGCGAGAATGGCTTTCCCGACTTCACCATCGAAGCCGTGGCAGCTCAAGCCAACGTTGGCAAGGCAACGGTTTATCGCCGGTGGCCGAACAAGGCAGCTCTGATTACAGACGCGTTCGCATACAGCACTACGAAGAACTTGAAATTCCCGGATACCGGCTCCGTTCGCATCGATATGAACCGCCAGATGCGACAAGTGATCAAGATCTTCCGCAGTCCGCGAGGGCGAATTCTTTCCGCCATTCTTGCCGCGGGCCAGAGTGACAGGCACCTTATCAGGGCTTTCCGCGAGCGTTTCATGAGGCCGCGCCGCCAGGAAGCTTATGCGACACTTCGCCGCGGTATTCGACGCGGCGAACTTCGCAAGGATGTAGATCTGGACCTGCTTCTTGATTCTCTTTACGGCCCAATCTACATGCGGTTCTTTATCCGGCACGATAGTCTGACTCCTGCTTTTGTGGACGGTCTTTGCGATCTTGTACTGGGCGGCGCGCGCCCTCGAAAGAAACTTCGCGCACAAACGCGCACATCCGATTGATTGCCGCAGTGAGGGTTTATGAAACGTGAGTGGTTCCGGTTCCTAGTTTGTGTCGCGCTAGGTTACGCGTGTGTCCCTTCATACGTCGGAGCGCAAACCGGCAGCACTACAAGCGAAAAGCATCCGTGGGTTCTCACATGGAGTGACGAATTCGACGGGCCAAATGGCTCTGGCATTGATGTTTCGAAGTGGGTAGCGGAAACCGGCGGAAATGGCTGGGGCAATAAGGAACTTGAGTACTACACGTCCCGCCCTCTGAACGCCTACCTGCAAGATGGAAATCTGGGGATCAAGGCTGTGAAGGAAAAGTACACCGGTCCGGACGGCGTGAGCCGGGATTACACTTCGGCGCGACTGAAGACTCAAAGCAAATTCTCGCAGACCTACGGACGCTTCGAGGCGCGCATCAAGATTCCTCGCGGCCAGGGCATGTGGCCGGCTTTCTGGATGCTGGGCGATGACATCGATAAAGTCGGCTGGCCGGCCTGCGGCGAGATCGACATCATGGAAAACATTGGAAAGGAACCGGCGACGATTTACGGCTCGATCCACGGGCCTGGTTATATCGGAGATGCCGGGTTAGGCGCGCCCGAAAAACTGCCGAATGGCCAGCCGTTCTCCGACGATTTCCACGTGTACGCCATCGAGTGGGAACCGGAGACAATCCGTTTCTATGTCGACGACCGACTTTACTCGACTCGCACACGGGCCGAACTGAAGCCGGGCTGGAAGTGGCCTTTTGATCATCCATTCTTTCTTTTGCTCAACCTGGCAGTGGGTGGAGATTGGCCCGGCAACCCCGATGCTGCGACGGTTTTTCCGCAATCCATGCTAGTCGATTATGTTCGGGTATACCGGCATTCAGACTCGTCAACGAAGAAATAACGTGACGGATGAGCATCCGCGAAACGGTGGCCGCGCAGACTCTCACCGGCGCAGGCGGTTGCGCTGCTCTCGCCGCGGTCGTATCATTCCCCATCATAGAACCATCGGGAGCTAACTTTCCGACCAGCGGTGAAATCCAGCGTGAGGCTGCGTTCATGAACAAACTCTGTTTCTACCTGTTCCTGCTCATTGCTCTTTCGTCAGTCACAATGCGAGCACAATCGCAAGAGTGGAAACAGCTATTCAACGGGAAGGACCTGAGCGGTTGGAAACATGTCGGCCCGGGTGGCGATTCGGTGGAGGATGGCCTGATTCGCACTCATGGCGGCATGGGCTTGCTCTACTGGACGGGCGGCAAGCTCGGAGATTGCGCGATTCGCGTGGTATACAAAATGCGCGATAACAACGACAACTCCGGCGTGTTCATTCGCATTCCGATCGAACCGCGCGAAGAGTGGATGCCCGTGCACTATGGGTATGAAGTGCAAATCGATAACCACCCGGAGACCTCGAACGAGGATGAGTATCACATTACCGGCACGCTTTACTCGCTGACTAAACCGATGGCCAAACCCGGCAAGCCGGGTCCTGAATGGAACACGATGGAGATCACGCTGGATGGTCCGCACACCGGTGTAGTGTTGAACGGAGTGAAAGTGACCGACTTCAGAGAGGGCGATCCGGTGCCGGAACGGAAGTTCGATTTCGAGCCTCAGCGCGGCCCCCGACCTCTCGAAGGCTACATTGGTTTGCAGAATCACAGCGACAATGACATCGTGTTTTTCAAAGAAGTTGCGGTCAAGAAATTAAAATAAACCGTTCCGCTAAAGCGAGAAATAAAATCATGGGCAAGTATTCGCGCAGAAGATTTCTCGAAATCGGGGCCGCTGCTGCGGGATCATCGTTTGCTACACGAACGATCTTGCTCAAGCCTGAATCGGCTTTCGCATCGACGCTTCCGGTCTCAGCCAGCGACAGGGTCCGTTTCGGCATGATCGGCATTGGCATGCAGGGATCACAACTGCTCGCTCAGTCCATCGAGCTGCCCGGAGTCGAATGTGTTGCTGCGTGCGATCTTTACGACGGCCGTCATACTCTGGCGCGGGAAACAACCAACAACCCGATTCTGCCTGTCACTCGCCGCTACCAGGAACTTCTTGCCAACAAAGAGGTCGACTGCATCGTGGCGGCTGTGCCCGATCACTGGCATAAGCAGATCGTTGTCGACGCCGTGAGTGAGGGGAAAGATATCTATTGCGAAAAGCCCATGTCACATAGTGCCGCCGATGGCGTGGCGATGGTGGAAGCGGCAACCAAGACCGGGCGAATCGTTCAGATAGGTTCGCAGCGGGTGAGTTCCTTGATTTGCGCCAAGGCACGAGACTTGATCTCTCAAGGGACACTAGGCGATCTCATGATGGTTGAGGGATGGCTGGGTCGCAACGATCCGACCGGCGCTTGGGAATATCCGCCGCCGACCGATCTTTCGCCTGAGACGCTCGATTGGGAAACCTGGCAAGGCAGCGTACCCAAGCGTGCTTTTGATCCCCACATCTTTGCCCGCTGGCGCTGCTGGAAGGAGTATGGCACCGGCGTGGCCGGGGATCTGCTCGTCCATCTGATCAGCGGCATGATGTTCATGCTGGCGATAAATGAAGCTCCACGACAGGCGATGGCCGTCGGTGGGATTCGTCGATGGAAGGACGGCCGCAACATGCCCGACGTTCACGGCACTCTTTATTACTATGGCGGCCTTCCGGTTTACATGCGCCTGAATCTCGGTACGGAAATGCCTGAGACGTATCGCATGCAAGGCTCCAAGGGAATTCTTGAAGTTACCGAATTCGGCCTCAATTTCACTCCACAAAGCGGAAAAGATTCAGGGCCAAGCTACTACGATTCCGGATTTCCGCGCGCCATGCGCAGCGCCTACGAGAAAAGATGGCACCAGGAGAACGATCCGAAAATAGGGCAGGAGCCAATGCCCGAAACCATTTCCTACCGCGGTCCGGACTACGATGACATGAAGCCGCATCTTTGGAACTTTTTCCAGGCGGTTCGATCCCGCAAGCCGGTAGTGGAAGATGCCGTATTCGGACATCACGCGGCCCTGGCCTGCCACATGGCGAATGAGTCCTATTTTCGCAATACCGCCGTAACATGGGATGAGGCTTCCAAGACCATCAAGGGTTGAAGAAACGGGGCGTTGCGGCTAATACAAAAATCCAACTCATCATTATTCTTGCAGAGGTTCCGGCTAAACTGCTGGCAGGGTATTCTGTGCCAACGAGACCAGGAAAAACAAGCCCAGATGAAAACTTGCGTACGATTGTATTGCGATAGATTCCGCCAGGAAAGATCTCGCTGAATGCGATACGGCTTTGTCATCGACAACCGAAAGTGTATTGGCTGCCATGCCTGCACCGTGGCTTGTAAAACCGAAAACCATGTACCGCTCAGCGTGAACCGTACCTGGGTGAAGTATGTTGAAAAGGGAGCATTCCCCGATACCCGGCGAGTCTTCCAGGTCACGCGCTGCAATCATTGCGAGAATCCTCCTTGCGTCACCATTTGTCCCGTGACCGCGATGTATCAACGCAAAGATGGCATCGTGGATTTCAGTTCGGAGCGCTGCATTGGATGCAAAGCTTGCATGCAGGCTTGCCCTTACGATTCGATTTACATCGATCCGGATCAGGGCACTGCAGCTAAATGTCATTTCTGCGCGCATCGAACGGAAGTTGGGCTTGAGCCTTCATGCGTTGTGGTATGCCCGGAGCACGCAATCATCGCCGGCGACTTGGATCAATTCAACGGCGAAATCGCGCAGTTGCTGGCATCTGAAACGGTCCGCGTGCGTAAGCCGGAACAAGGAACGCGCCCAAAGCTTTACTACATCGATGCCGACGAAAGCACGATCGTGCCCACCGCGGCCCGACACGAACCTTTTTATATGTGGTCGCAGAGAAATGATTCTGTGCACGGCGGCGGAGCCGTCTATCCGCCGGACAGTCCTTTGCTCCAGAAGAACACTCTCGCGGCCTATGACGTTTCTCATGCGCGGCCCTGGGGCTGGCAGGTGCCTGCTTATTGCTGGACGAAATCGATTGGATCGGGAGCGCTGGCTGTGCCCGCGATTGCCATGGCTTTGGGGCGATTGTCCCCGGATCGCACGCTTGACATCACTCTTTCCACTGTGGCTCTGGTCTTTACCGCACTCACAACCATCCTGCTGGTTTGGGATCTCGAACACAAGGCGCGATTCTTGCGCGTCGTATTTAGTCCGCAAAGCAAATCGTGGCTGGCTCGCGGAGCGTTCATTCTGATTGCCTACAGTTCGCTGTGCGGAGTGTTCTGGCTGGCGTCTGTATTGTCCTACCTGTCGTTTGCATCCGCATTGCTTTGGCCAACCGTGATCGTCGGGTTCTTCGCCGCTTCCTATACGGCGTTCTTATTTGGGCAGTGCGAAGGGCGCGATCTCTGGCAATCGCCACTAATGGCAGTGCACCTTGTCGTGCAAGCCTTGATGTGCGGGACGGCGACGCTAGCCTGTGCATCGGCTTTTCCGGGGCTTACACTTTCGGGACAAACCTCCTCGGCTCAAGCCTTCGCAAAGCCAGCGCTGGTCGTTTTTCTGATTGTTCATTTGCTGTTCGTGCTCGCGGAGGTTTTGCGGCCCCATCCCACAGACAACGCTCGCTACGCCGTCCGGCTTCTGACAAGAGGCCAGTACAGCCGATCCTTCTGGATCGGCGCTGTAGTTGGTGGAGGGTTTTTTCCTCTTTTCATGTTAGCGATTGGATCCAAAAGCCCTGGCACCACTGTTATCGCTGGCATTCTCGCGCTGGCTGGCCTGCTGGCTTACGAGTGGTGCTTTGTGATGGCGGGGCAAGCCGTTCCCAACAGCTAAGAAGTTAGATCGCGAGGCGGACTGGAGAATATTGATGACGGATTTCAGGCGGGAGGGCAGCGAACTTTCCTACTGCCCGCCAGTTGAAAAATGGGATGACTGGACCGAATACGACGCCGAGGCGTGGCCGCGGCGCGTAGAGCGGCATTATCAGCTGGTCCCGACCATTTGCTTCAACTGCGAATCCGCCTGCGGACTTCTGGCCTACGTCGACAAAGAAACGGGACAAGTCGCAAAATTCGAGGGCAATCCGATGCATCCCGCGAGCCGTGGCCGGCTATGCGCCAAGGGCCCAGCGACTATCAACCAGATTCACGATCCCGATCGCGTTCTCTATCCCATGAAGCGCGTGGGGCCGCGCGGCAGCGGCAAATGGGAAAGGGTTGCATGGGACGAAGTTCTGGAAACTTTTGGCTCGCGGATTCGCAAAGCGTTTAAAGAAAATCGCGGCGAAGAAGTGATGTATCACGTCGGCCGACCGGGGCACGACTTCATCATGGACCGGACACTGCAAGCCTGGGGCATCGACGGCCATAATTCGCATACGAATGTTTGTTCTTCGTCGGCGCGCCTTGGCTATATGCTGTGGCACTACGCCGACCGCCCCTCTCCGGACCACGCCAACGCGCGATTCATCCTACTTTTATCCGCGCATCTGGAATCGGGACATTATTTCAATCCTCACGCCCAGCGCATCATCGATGGAAAAATGGCCGGCGCGAAACTGGCGGTCATGGATCCGCGTCTCTCAAATACCGCCAGTATGGCCGACTACTGGATGCCGACTTATCCGGGCAGCGAAGCCGCCGTGCTTCTGGCGATGGCCAAAGTAATTCTGGATGAAAAACTGTTCGACGCCACCTTCGTTAAGAACTGGACGAACTGGGAAGAATTGGAAGTCGATGGCTTCCGCGCCAAGGATCAGACCTTTGAAGCTTCGATTGCGGCCTTGCAGCGCCACTACGCACAATTCACGCCGGAATTCGCCGAGAAAGAAAGTGGAGTGAAGGCGGAAGCGATCGTCAAGATCGCGCGGGAGATTGCCAGCGCAAGCAGTCGCTTCGCTTCGCATCTCTGGCGGGGCGCCGCGTCCGGAAATCTTGGTGGATGGCAACCGGCGCGGGCCTTGATGTTGCTGCACGTGCTCACCGGTTCCGTGGGGACGGAGGGCGGGCACAATCTCAACGCATGGAATAAGTTCGTGCCGCGTCCTTTCAGCACGCCGCCTCCGCAAAAGCGCTGGAATGAATTGCTATATCCCTTGGAGTGGCCGCTCTGTACTCACGAAATGTCGTTCCTGCTTCCACACTTTTTGAAAGAAGGCCGCGGCCGGATTGAAGCCTATTTCACGCGGGTCTTCAATCCCGTCTGGACTTTTCCCGATGGATTCTCCTGGATCGAGATGTTGCGTGATGAAGAAAAAGTAGGATTGCATGCGGCATTAACGCCAACCTGGAGCGAGACTGCCTGGTTCGCAGATTATGTTTTACCGATGGGCTTCAGTTCGGAGCGCCACGATCTGATGAGTCAGGAATCTTATGCCGGGAAATGGATCGGCTTTCGTCAGCCCGTGCTTCGCGTGTTGCGGGAACGGGCCGGAGAAAAATTCGAATACACCCATCAGGCCAATCCCGGCGAAGTATGGGAAGAAGATGAATTCTGGATCAATCTCTCCTGGGCGATCGATCCCGACGGCTCAATGGGAATTCGCCAATGGTTTGAATCGCCTTACCGGCCCGGGCAGAAGGTAACGGTCGACGAATACTACGGTTGGATTTTCGAAAACTCCGTTCCCGGTCTTCCTGAAACCGCCAGGAAAGAAGGATTGACGCCGCTGCAATACATGCGGAAGTACGGAGCCTTCGAGGTCACAAGAGATGTTTACAAACAGAATGAGAAGCCTATCTCGGAAGCGGAGTTTTCTGGGTCAAGAGTCGAGTCAAACGATGTGATCACAAAGAATGGCAAAGCGGTTGGCGTGATGGTCGAAGGCAAAGCGGTTGTTGGATATGGCACGCCATCGCGCAAACTCGAGTTGTTCTCAAAGACCATGGCTGACTGGAAGTGGCCCGAGTTCGCTCTTCCCGAGTATTACCGCAGCCACATCCATCGCTCGGCTCAGGCTGCATCGCTGGGAAACACTGCGGCAGATTTTGATCCGCGGTACATGCCCACTGTCGAGTGGCCCCAAGATTCTAACGGCGACGTTTACACGCTGCTTCCGATTTTTCGTCTGCCCAACTTGATCCATACGCGATCCGGCAACGCCAAATACCTCTACGAGATCTCCCATAAGAATCCTCTGTGGCTGAATCCAGTCGACGCCAAGAGAATCGGCAGCGTGCGCACCGGCGACCTGATGAAAGTTCACACTGAGATCGGCTACTTCGTGCTTCACGCCTGGGTGACCGAGGGACTCGCTCCGGGCGTAGTCGCGTGCTCGCATCATCTCGGCCGGTGGCGCATTAATAAAGAAAACGAAGTGGAGCGCATGTCGAGCGCCTGGGTCGATCTGCAAGAAGTGGGCAAGGGCCAATGGAAGATGCGCCAGATCTCGACCGTCGAGCCTTATGCGAGTTCCGATCCCGATACCAAGCGTGTCTGGTGGAGCGATGCCGGCGTTCATCAGGACATCACTTTTCCCGTGCACCCCGATCCCATCAGCGGCATGCACTGCTGGCACCAGATGGTGCGCGTGGAAAAAGCAAGCGCGGATGATCGCTACGGCGACATCTTCGTCGATACGAATCGTTCCTTTGCCGTTTATCGGAAGTGGAAGGCGCTTGCGCGGCCGGCTCCGGGTCCGGGAGGATTGCGGCGGCCGTTGTGGATTCCGCGCGTGGTGAGGCCCGCGGAAGCCGCTTTTTATGTCAAGTAAGCAAACCCACGCAATGCAAGCGGAAGACGAAACCGCTGCGCAACAAGGTGCCGCGGCCGGATTCGAATCGGAGTGGAGCTTACTGTTGGCAGCTTGTTCGGCGCCGCCAGTCCCGGAAAAACTCTTTCGCATCTTGTCCCCGGCCCCCAGCCCGATTCGCTGGAACATCCTCTTTCAACTCGCGGAGCAACACGGAGTGGTGTGCCTGTTGTATCGCGCGCTTTCCGGCATGAGTGAGATTGTTCCCGCCGCAGAACTGCGGAGTCTGCGGCAACGCTACGAAGCCAATCTTCACAAGGCATTGCTGACCGCGGGGGAGTTGATTCGCATACTCGATAGGCTCGATTCGCTGTCCATCGAGGTCATGCCCTACAAGGGCCTGGCAGTGGCGGAAATATTGTACGGTGATGTGGCGGCACGGCAGTCCGGTGATATCGATTTGTTTGTCCGTGCTCGGGATTTGGTGCGCATCAAAGCAGCTCTTCGCGACCTCGGCTACACAATCCCCCTGACGCTTTCGGAACGAGAGGAACAGGCTTACTTAGTTTCCGGATACGAGTACTCATTCGATAGCACCGCGGGGAAAAATCTGCTGGAAGTCCAATGGGCCTTGCAGCCGCGTTTCTACGCGGTCGATTTCGATATGGAGGGCATGTTTCGACGCGCCGTTTCGGCCCCAGTCGCAGGCCGCGAGATGAAGACGCCCTCGCCCGAGGACCTTGTCATTGTTCTCTCGGTGCATGCCGCCAAGCACATGTGGACTCGACTGATCTGGGTGTGCGACATTGCGCAGCTTATGCAACTGCCGGAGATAAATTGGGATCAGATTACGTGCGAGGCGCAGTCTCTAGGAATAGTTCGCATCTTGAATGTGACATTGCTGCTCGCGCAACATCTGCTGGATGCAACGATGCCGCTAGCCATCCAGAACGAGGCGGCGAACGATTTGCAGGCTCAAACCTGGGCGCAATCGATCCGCGAGAGGATCGCAAGCGGATATTCGTTCGATACGGAGGCCTGGCGATATTTTCGCGCGGCCATGCGCCTTCGCGAGCGTCGCCGTGATCGAATGCGCTTTCTGTGGCGGCTGGCCGTCACACCCGGGCCGAGCGAATGGAAATCGGTGCATCTTCCACCAGCTTTGTTTCCCTTGTATCGACTGGTGCGAATTTACCGGCTGGCATCCAGACTCCTGCGAACATGATCGGATCTTAACGCCCGGAAGAATCTACTTCACAAACTGCAACCCGTGCGGCACCAGTGATCCAAAGACGTATGCGTAAAGCATCACGATGATGCCGACGATGGCTCCAAGCGCAACGGAATGCCAGGCGACGAAGCGGAAAATCACTCCCTCGTTCCCCACCTGCTCGGTCGCCGCCGTGGCGACCGTGATGGATTGAGCGTCGACCATTTTCCCCATCACTCCGCCAGCGCTATTCGCGGCACACATCAGAATCGGATCGATGTGAAGCTGCTGTGCGGTGATTCGTTGCAGGCTGCCGAAGAGCGCATTCGAAGAAGTGTCGCTGCCGGTGAGCGCCACTCCGAGCCAGCCCAGGAATGTTCCAAAGAACGGATAGAACCAGCCACTACGCGTAAATGCCAGGCCCAACACCGCGTCCAAGCCGGAATAACGCGTGACATAGCCGAGGCCCAGCATGAACGAAATGGCGATCATAGCCAGTCTCATTCGCTTCACGGTATGCCAGAAGATTTGCATGAGCCGCAGCGGACTCATTCCGAGCAGCAATCCGGAAACCAGCGCCGCAAGAAAACAGCCGCTGCCGGTTGCAGAAAGCCAGTTGAAGTCGTATCGAGCCGCCTCGGGCGTTGGCTTCGTCACAACGGGCGCCGCGCGGTAGATAGCGTTGTGCAGGTATGGCACATCCCATCCCGGCGGTCCAGGACGCTTCTTTCCATCGGGCAGAGTGACCTGGAATGCAGGGGTCGTGGCGCGGTTCATTGCGAGCTTAATCGACGGCAATCCCCAAAGAAGAACAAACAGGGACAGAACTGCAAAAGGCATCCAGGCCTTTATGACTTGTCCCGCTGTGTGGGTCTGCGGCTTCGCGTAACCATCGAACTCCTGGGCCGACCATTCTCCGCCCATCTGATCGGAAATTTCCGCCGCCGGTTTCGGTTGCGCTGCTGGCTTGTCGTCATAGTCGAATCGCCAGATGCGTTTCGGTTTCCAGAATCGCAGAAATGTCACAACCGCAATAATCGAAATAACGCCGCCCATGATGTCGACCAGATTGCTGTCCACATAATTCGACCAGAAGAACTGCGTGAGGGAAAACGAGATTCCCACGACCAGGATTGGAGGCAAAACTTCGAACGTTTCTTTCCATCCCACCATGGTCCGCACCAGCCAGAAGGGAACAATAAAAGCAGTGAACGGAAGAATGCGTCCGATCATCGCGTTCAAGTCCGACTCGGGCAACGAAGTCACTGCAGCCAATGTGTGGACCGGCGTCCCAATCGCACCCCAGGCGACGGGGGCGGTGTTGGCTATAAGGTTCAATGCAGCGGCATGAAAGGGTTTGAATCCGAGGCCAATCATGAACGCCCCGGCAATCGCCACCGGAGCGCCAAAGCCGGCTGCGCCCTCGATGAAGGCGCCGAAACAAAAAGCCACCAAAAGAACCTGCAATCGCCGGTCGGGCGTGATGGTGGCGATGGATTCTTTCATGATTTCAAATTGACCTGTGTCCACCGAGATGTCATAGAGGTAGACGGCAGCGAGAACAATCCACGCGATCTTCAGCAAACCGAATGCAACGCCATAACCAAAACTGAGCGCGGCCAACGCCGGAGGCATTTTGAAGAAGAGGATGGCAACGGCAATGGCCGTCATGGCTCCAGCCATGGCGCACCAATGGGGTTTCACTTTCAATCCGGCCAACAGGCCAAAAAGCACCATGATAGGCAAAGCCGCAACCAGCGTCGAAATCCACCAATGGCCAAACGGATCGTAGATCTGAGTCCACTGCATGACAGCCTCCTTGATTGTTGGAGTCTGATGCGCAATCGAGTCTGAACATCACCAGCAAACTATCCGCAACCATCAACCGTCTATGTCCCAACTCCGCGGAACATTTACGTAAGAACGATCGAGCTCTGTCACCGACGAACAGCCTAGCAGCCGAAGTGTACGCTCCAGATCCGTGCGTAAGATATCAATCGCCCTATGGACACCAGCCTCTCCCGCGGCAGCCAGACCATAGGCGTAAGCCCGCCCGCAAAGGACGGCGCGCGCTCCTAAAGAGATAGCCTTGGCGATGTCCGTGCCGCGGCGAATGCCGCCATCCATCAGGACTTCGGCCTGTCCGTTGACCGCGCGAACCACTTCGGGCAAGGCACGCAAAGATGACTGCACGCAATCCAGTTGACGGCCTCCGTGGTTGGATACGGAAATTGCCGCTGCGCCTTCATCGATGGCACGGCGCGCATCATCGCCGGTTAGAACGCCTTTGACCATGATCGGACCACGCCAAAGTTCGCGAATCCAGCGCAGGTCAGCCCACGTAACCGCTGAGGCAGCGAGCGCAGCCGCCACGTCGATTAGCTCCATGGGTCCCTTGCCAGGAATGACCACATTCGGCAAAGCGGGCATGCCTCCATCCATCAGAAAAGAGGCAAGCCATCCGGGACGCGAAAGCACTTGCGGCAGAAAGCGCATCTTCTCCAGCACGTTCCCGCTGACCAGTTCCTTCATACCGTTGCGAAAGTCGCGCTCGCGAATGCCTGCAACCGGCGTGTCGATGGTGACCACGAGCGCAGAAAATCCAGCCTGCCTCGCTCTTTCAATGGAAGCTTCAGCAGCGCTCCGGCCGCCCATCAAATAAAGTTGATAGAACACCGGACCGGACGAGCCATCTTTGACATCCTCCAGCTTGTGCCCAGAAATTGTGGAAAGAATATAGGCAGTCCCCGCCTGTCCAGCAGCTCGCGCCGCCGCGACTTCGCCGCCCGGATGCATCAAACGGCTGTAGCCAACGGGAGCAAGTAGAAACGGGAGAGAGAGATCGAACCCCAGCACTCGGGTTCTCAAATGGGATTTCGGCACGACCACGGCGTGACGCGGGCGAAAAGTAACGTCGTCGAACACGCGGCAGTTTTCCCGCAGAGTTACCTCGCCCTCGGCGCCGCCGTCTAGATAATCGAACACCGCCCGCGGAATTCTTTGGCGCGCGATAGGACGGAAGTCGGCAATGCATACGACTCGGGGCGAAGCGACTCGGGATGCATTCTTCATCGAAGGTTCAGCAGGAAGAGTCCTCATTCCCGGGACAGATTGTAACCCATGCTCCGATTTAGCCTGAACGCCTTTCCTTGGGAAATCGCACACGCTCGCAAAGCGCCTTAGCGAATCGTTCGCCTTAGCGAATCGTTATTGTAAAGACGAAGCGGGCGGGAGTAGGATACGTCGCCAGAGATCGAATCCATGAACAATTTTTTTTCGCGTGCAACTTTCGCTGTCTTTGCACTCCTCGCTGTATTCACTCCGCTCGCGCACTCCCAATGGCGGCCCAGAAATCCCGTAACCAATGTTCAGCGCCAGTCCGATGGTGTACTTTTCACGCAGAAACGAGGTTTTCTCAAAGTTCAAGTCTGCGCGGAGTCGATTGTTCACATCGTTTATTCGCCGACGGCGTCTTATCAGCCACACAAGAATTACGTAGTCATCAAGGATTCCTGGAATGCTGTTGCCTGGACGATGGACGAAACAAACGATGCCGTCACGATTTCAACCGCGCGGCTGAAGGTGACCATCGCGCGGCTCGACGCTTCCATCACCTACCGCGATCAGAACGGCGCCCCGCTGGTTCAGGACGCCAACCGCTGGCTCACTCCCGTTCACGTCAATGGAGAGGATACGTATCGCGCCGAAGACTTCATCAGTATCTACGGCTCGCATGAAGGCTTATATGGCCTTGGCCAGCATCAGGCTGGAGTCTGGAATTATCGCGGCGAGTCAGTCGATATCTCGCAGGACAATTCCAACATTTCCATTCCGCTGATGGTGTCGAGCAAGGGCTACGGAATTTATTGGAACAACGAATCGCGCAGCCGCTTCAACAACCGCTTTGCCAACTATCTCTACATTAGTTCGGAAGTAGCCGACGCCGTTGACTACTATTTTTTCTACGGCCCCGAATTCGACAAGATTGTCGCCGATTATCGCGAGTTGACCGGACAGGCGCCCATGTTTGGTAAGTGGGCCTACGGTTTCTGGCAGTGCAAGAATCGTTACCGGGCGCAAGACGAAATTCTCGGAGTGGCGCGAAAGTATCGCGAACTCCATATCCCGGCCGACAACATTGTGCAGGATTGGTTCTGGTGGAATCGCAAAGGGGAATTTGTCTTCAACAAGAATTATCCCGACCCGAAAGCGATGGTCGATCAGCTCCACGCCGAAAACTTCCACTTGATGATTTCCATCTGGCCGTTTTTCGAGCCAGGCTCGGCCAATTACGATTACATGGAGAAACAGGGCTGGTTCGTGGACAAATTCAAGTACGCCAAGCCCCCGTACCACACCGATGCCATGGCCGTTTACGACGCCACCAATCCCGAGGCCCGCAAGTTTTATTGGGATCAAATCAACAAATCTTTATTCAGCATCGGCATCGATGCGTGGTGGATGGACACCACCGAACCGGAGACCGAAGGCCAGGAAGAAAACATCCTGCTCGATCACAAACTCGCCGCCGGAAGCGGCAATCGGTATGTCAACGATTATCCGCTGCTCGATACCGGTGCTGTCTACCAAGGGCAGCGAAGCGCGTCGGATCAAAAACGCGTCTTCATATTGTCGCGTTCGGCTTTTTCCGGATCGCAGAGGAATTCGGTAACCGCATGGTCGGGTGATATCAACTCCGACTGGCTAAGTTTTCGCCGGCAAATTCCCGCAGGCTTGAATTTCGCGGTCTCGGGAATTCCCTATTGGACCACGGATATCGGCGGCTTCGTCTTCGGCAGCCCTACCGATCCCGCATTTCGCGAACTGTTTGTACGCTGGTTTCAGTGGGGAACTTTTAATCCCATCCTTCGCGTCCATGGCACGCGCAATCCCGACGAGAACGAATTGTGGTCGTACGGCACGGATGCGCAAAAAATCCTCGTTGACTTCGATCGTCTTCGCTACCGCCTGCTGCCCTACATTTATTCTCTCGCCTGGAAAACGACCAGTGAGGCCTATACTCCGATGCGGCCGCTGGTCATGGATTTCCGCACGGACGCCCGCGCCATCGACATCGGCGATCAGTTCATGTATGGTCCCGCTTTTCTCGTGAACCCCGTCACCGAGCCTGGAGCAACCAGTCGCCGCCTCTACCTACCGGAAGCAAAGTGGTACGACTTCTGGAGCGCAGAAACGGTGACCGGGCCGAAGACGATCGATGCCGCAGCACCTATCGATCGCTTACCGCTTTATGTTCGCGCTGGCTCCATCGTTCCTTTAGGCCCGGCGATGGAATGGTCCACGCAAAAGCCCGAGGATCCAATCGAGTTGCGCATCTATCACGGCGCGGACGGACAATTCACACTGTATGAAGACGAAAATGACAACTACAACTACGAAAAGGGAACCTACTCTACAATCCCTTTCTCGTGGAATGAGTCGACGCAAACGCTGACCATCGGCGAGCGCAAGGGGCAGTTTCCGGGCATGCTGCAAGAACGCACGTTTCGCATTGTTTTCGCAGGCGAGCATCACGGCACCGGCATCAGCGCGGAAGAGAATCCTGACAAACTCATACACTACACCGGGCAACAACTCACGATCACGCAATAGCTTGATGTCCCGCGGACTAACTTGCTAGCGTCGGAGCTTCTTTCCACCGGGACCAATAGAGCGCATACATGGCAACTGCCGCAGCCAACGGAACAGCCAATCCAATTCTCAGATCGGTAAACCGAGTGGAGAAAATGCCGACCAGCCACGGCAGGCTGGCGCCTCCCAGATTTGCCATCGTGAACATGATCGACCCAACGCGCGTTGCCGCGGCCCCGAACTCCCGAGATAAAAGTGCGATGGTGATGGGGTAAACTGCGGCGAGGCCGAGT